>Ga0207682_10000087_pt1 | contig 41904 bp, 44 predicted proteins | sample KBSM63metaG_FD_184332 | JGI IMG/M metagenome (GOLD analysis project Ga0207682, IMG submission 184332) | Miscanthus rhizosphere microbial communities from Kellogg Biological Station, Michigan, USA - KBS M6-3 metaG (SPAdes) (version 2) | ecosystem: Host-associated > Plants > Roots > Rhizosphere >... | reverse complement strand
TCTCGCTCGGTGGTTGGCTCGGCTATTTGATCGCCGGCTTCATCGGAGCATGCATCCTCATCTTTGCCGCGCGGGCAATCCGACGCACGGCATAGCACTGCTCGCGAGTGCATTTGAACAGCGGCCGGCGGTGGTCAGGGCTCCTGGCCGTCGGCGATGATCTGCAAGCGCGACCGGTCTCGAATGGCGATCCGCTGACGGCCGCCTTCGATCACGCCGGCGGCTTCCCATGCGCTCACGATCCTGCTGACCGTGTGCAACGTGGTCGCCGTCATTTCCGCAATATCCTGGCGGCTCAACGGGAAGTCGATTGTCGTGCCGCCTGGTGATGTCTTGCCGGCCTCGTCGGCAAGCTTGAGAACGGCATGGGCGACGCGCCGTTCGACATCTTCCGTTGAAATTTCCCGCAGGCGCTGATGGGCATCCTGCAGACGTCCACCGATCACGCGCATCGCGTTGCTGGCAAGTGCGGGGTGCCGGCCAATCATTTCGGGCCAGGCGGCCGATGGCCATAGCAGCGCAAGGCTGTCGACGATCGCGGTGGCCGTTCCCGGATAGTCTTTGCGCCCAAGCGCCATCGCCACGCCGAACAAATCGCCTGGACTGACAAAGCGGACGACGATTTGCTCACCGTGTGGGGTCACCTGGGTGACACGCAAGCGTCCATGCAACAACAAGAAAAACGAATGCGCCGCTTCGTTTTGGGAGAAAACGGCCGTGCCTTTGGTGTAGTGCCGCGCATGCGCGCGCTTCAAAATGTCATCGAGTGCCTCGGCCGAAAGTCCTTCGAACACCGGCAGATCGGAAATCAGGGACTGGTCGATTTTTAGCGCCACACAAAATATCACCGTCTTGGTGAGGGCAGGCGCGTGCATCATAGCGGACCTCACTCCGGCAAGAAACGGCGCCGGCCTCCTGTGAGGAGGCCGGCGCTGTCGAATTTGCAAACAACACCTAGTGCGACATGGATTTCGCTGATTTGGCGGGATCGTAGTCCTTGTAGACGTCAGGATTATCGGGGCCGGTGACCTCGAGCACGCCGGCAAGGCCGCGCTCGACCCGGCTCAGCGCGTGATCGACCAGCATGAACTTGCCGGGGACTTCCAGTTTGACGTCGACCACCGTTGCGCCGCCCGGCGGCACCGTTGTGGTCTGCACGTCCCGCATCGGCGCTGTTGTGAGAGATCCGAGATTGTATACGCGCTCGAACACCTCACCGATGAGATGGAAGGAAGATGTATAATTCGGGCCACCCACGCCGAAGAAGATTCGCACCGTTTCCCCGGTCTTGGCCTTGAGCGGCTTTTCCTTGGCCAGTGCCAGGGAGGCGCCGTTGAAAACAAAGTACTCGGGTCGCTCTGCCAGCAGCTTGTCGTAGCTTTCGGTGAGCTCGCCTTTGCTGCCGAGCTTCTGCTCGGTATAGATCTCGCCTTGCATGACGTAGAATTCGCGGTCGACTTTGGGCAAGCCGCCTTCGGGCTCGACCAGGATCATGCCGTACATGCCGTTGGCGATGTGCTGCGCCGCCATCGGCACGGCGCAGTGGTAGACGTAAAGCCCGGGGTTGATGGCGGTGAATTCGAAGCCGCGCGATTCGCCGGGCGCCGCATCGGTCGCCTTGGCACCGCCACCGGGACCGGTCACGGCGTGAAAGTCGACGTTGTGCATCATGACGCTGTCGTCATGGTTTTTCAGACGTACTTCCACCGTATCGCCGACGCGCACGCGAATGAACGGCCCGGGGACCTTCTGATTGAACGTCCAATAGCGATAGGTCGCGCCGTCGGCCAGATTGCCCGTCACTTCAATGGTCTCAAGATCGACCCTGACGCGCTTCGGCCCGCGGCTGCCAATCGGTGCCGGGAGTTCGGTCGGATCGCGCACGATCGAAATGGGACCGTCGGACTTGACGATCTTGCTGACCTTGTGTGCCGGCAACACCGGTCCATTGGCGGGTTGCGCATGGTACATGCGCGGTTTGCTTGGCTCTTCCGCCGCCGAAGCGCTGTTGCCGAACCACTTGGATGTCGAGCACAGCTCTGTGAATTGCGGATCGAAGAATGCCGTTGTGAAGGCAACCGCGAAGAGAAGTCCCGCTACCACGGTTCCCATGCCGACCATCACGCGGTCATTTCTGTTGTTGGGGAGTTTCATGGCTGTTGCCCTTTCCACCTCGTGCTTTTTCAACTGCAACGTAGGAAGAGGGCCCGGCACGCTCTTTGCGCTGGCTCAAACCGGCCGCAAATCGACAAATTGCCGCAGGCCGGCGAGCTCTTTACGGGGGCAAAGGCATTCGATCATCGCCGGGCTGCGTGCCAGGACTTGTTAATTCTTGATGTCCGGTGTTCGCGCTGCAGGCGCAAGCCTCAGCGTGCGGTTGTTCGGTGCATCAATGCTGGCGTCGCTGCTCTTTCTGCCTAAGCAAGGCGTCGAGCGTGTATGCATTTGGGCAGAATTCATGAAAGTTACGAGCGGCAGTGAAACTGGCGAGCTCGTGTCTGCAGCGGCCTTTTCGGACACACAGCATGCAGGTTCGTCGCAGGTCCCGCAGCGTGGCTGGCTCGCCCTTGGCGAGTGTCGATTCATCTACGGACAGCGCGTACAGCATCTTCGACACGTCGTTCGCCGCATCAGGTGCTTTCGCGGCGAGGCCGCGAAGATCGTCGAGCGGCACGCCCAGGTCCTTCGCAATGTTCATTGCCTCGTGCTGGCTGCATTGCCTCAATTCATCGCGTACGCCATGCAAAGAACTGTGTCTTTTGATCCATCCCGCAATGGCTCCCAGCACGAATTCAACCGTCGGGTACCGCGCGTCTGCCGCTTTAAGTTCAAACATGATGTCCTCCATCGAGAACATGGAAGCCTCTTCGGGGCCCATCGTAGCCGGGCCAAACCGGCCGTCTTTGCGCTGGAGCAAACTGGCAGGGATCGGAATGCAAAAAGGCCGCCCTCGCGGGCGGCTTTTTTGTAATTTGCGCCCCAGGATCCTGTCAGAAACTATAGGCTAGACCGACACTGACGCCGTGAGCCCAGAAGTCGGAAGTATCCGCCTTGGGCGCTGGCCGCGCCGTGCCGACCAAAGTTCCGGGCGGAATCTGCGTCGGGTTCACGGTGGTGTCGATGACGCCGCCGGGGCGGACCACACCGGTCCAATACATGAAATTGTAACCGACGACCGCGCGAAGCTGGGGCGAGAACTGATAACTGATGCGCGCGTCGAGTTCAGGTACGACGGACAATCGTTCATTATTGAAGTTGCCCATGTTGGTCGGCAGGGCCAACAAACCTCCGGGCGCAGTGGTTGTGATTCCGCCGGCGCTAATCGTCGTTGATCCATTGACCGCAATGTTCGTGAAGGTGGCGCCCAGCGCCACCTTCGCAAGCCACTCGAACCGCCATGGGCCGCTGGCGATCAGGCCGGTGACACCGAGATCGAGCCCGTGAAAGTCGTTGCGCGTCTCAAATTGGTCGCTCGCTGCGAAGGCTGTAGCGAGCTGGGCGGCATTTATAGACGACGAAATTCCAAGTTCGTCGCGCAAATGCACGTACCGGTAACCGACAATGCCGGCGATGGGACCGAGGGCGCAGGCCTCGCAAAGCTGTTTGCGGAAAGCGATGCCCGCGCCAAGCAGACGCGAGGTTTCGTTTGCAGACACCTGCCCGGCCGCAATACCAGGGGCGGCAATCAACATCGCGTCTTGAGCGTTGATCGTCGTGTTGAAAAACGGCCGCGCCAAGAGCGGCGTTCCGCTGGATGACGCGAAGAAATTCGTCGAGGCATTCTCCAGACCGAAGAAATGCGCCTCAATACCCATGTTTCTTGTCGGGTCGAGCCAGTACCCGGCACGCACGCGCACTCCTGAACGCCAGTCTTCGTTGACGGTCGATTGACCGAACAACACCGAGGTTCCGGGTGCACCCAGCACGCCGGTGACGCCGGTCGTAACCAAAGCAGGCAGTCTGTCGCCTTTGGTTTGCCAGTACAGGTATTCCGCTTCTGCCCAGAAACTACCGCCTAATTGTGGTGCCGGCGCTGGTGCCTTCACCGGCATGTCGGCCGCGGACGCAATCTGTGTAAACGCAACAATGGAAAAGGCTGAAATTAGTGCGAACGACAACCGACCCATGATCGCTTCCTCATCCCACTTTACGTGGGGCACAGAGTATCGGGGTAGAGACCGGGAGCAATAGGATTACAGCGGGATGCAGCGCCAAGTTTCGGTCATGTGGCAAGCGGGTCACAAGGAAACAACTGGCCTTGGAGTGCGATCGGGCTCTCGATGCAAAAGAAAACGGGCCGCCGGTGGGGCGGCCCGTTCTCTCTCATGCGGTCGATTTCAGGCCGCGCTGACTTTCTTGAGGGCGCCATCCTTGAAAGCGCCCTGGCTGAAGAACTGGCGGATCTCGTTGGCCGGGCGCGCTTTGCTGAAGAGATAGCCCTGCATTTCTGTGCAGCCGATCGCCTGCAGCGTCTCCATCTGCTCGCGCGTCTCCACGCCTTCGGCGGTCGACGTCATGTTCAGGCATTTCGCAAGGCCCGCCACCGCGTTTACGATCGCGAGCGGCTCGGCGCCGTTTGACAGGTCCTGAATGAACGAGCGGTCGATCTTGATCTTGTCGAAGGGGAAGCTGCGCAGGTAGCTGAGCGAGGAATAGCCCGTTCCGAAATCGTCGAGCGCGATCTGCACGCCCATCTTGCGCAGCTCATGCAGGGTCGCAAGGGTCGTAAATGTGTTCTGCAGCAGCACGCTTTCGGTGATTTCAAGCTGCAATTTGTGCGGCGACATTCCGGATTGCTCGAGCGCCGCCTTGACCATGTTGACCAGATTGCGGTTGTTGAGCTGGGCCGGCGAAAGGTTGACTGCGACCTTGATATGCTCGGGCCACTCGACGGCTTCGGCGCAGGCCTCCTTGAGCACCCACTCGCCCAGCGGGATGATCAGGCCGGTCTCCTCCGCGATCGGGATGAAGTCGGCCGGAGAAATCAGGCCACGGGTCGGGTGATTCCAGCGCAGCAGCGCCTCGAAGGCGTTAACGTCGTTGGTCTGCAGGACGACGAGTGGCTGGTAGTAGAGCTGGAATTGCTCGGTCGCGAGCGCCTTGCGCAGGTCCATTTCCAGTTCGCGCCGGACCTTCATGCGGGTATTCATCTCGGGCTCGAAGAAGCGGAAGGTTCCGCGTCCGTCGGCCTTGGCGTCGTACATCGCCATGTCGGCATTGCGAAGGATCTCGGTCGACTCGACCGCGTCCATCGGCGCAACCGAGATTCCGATGCTGATATCGGTGACGATCTGATGGCCTTCGATCTGGTAGGGCTTGATCACCGATTCGCGGATGCGCTTCGAAAGCGCCGCGGCGTCGGTCGCCTGTTCCATCTGTGTCATGATGATGGCGAACTCGTCGCCGCCCATGCGGGCGACGACGTCAAGTTCGCGCGTGCAGCCGCGCAGGCGCTCGCCGACCAGCTTGAGCAGTTCATCGCCGATGTGGTGGCCGAGCGCATCGTTGACGCTCTTGAAGTGGTCGAGGTCGAGACAGAGCACCGCGAGACACTCGCCGCGCTTGACGCGTTTGATCTCGTGATTGAGCTGCTCGAGCAGCAGCGTGCGGTTGGGCAGGTCGGTCAGCGCGTCGTGCCGCGCCATATGCGCGATACGTTCCTCCGAGCGCTGGCGCTCCGTGACGTCTTCATGGGTTGCCAGCCAGCCGCCGCCAGCGATCGGTTTGTTGACGACAGAAAAGGCGCGCCCGTCCGGCAAGTTTACGACCTGATTAAAGGTCTTGCCTTCGGAGATTCCCTCTTTCAAGCGTGCAATATACTCGTCGATGTCGCCCGAGAAATTTCCCAGCTCGAGCCGGTGGCTGAGAAGATCGCGGAGATGGCACCCCGGCTTAACGACTTCCGCGGAAAGTCCATACAATTCGATATAACGTTGGTTGCAAAAAATTAGCCGCGTTTCCTGATCGAACATCAGCACGCCCTGGGACATGTTGTTCAGGACGGTCTGCAACAATTGTTCGTCTTTCCGCGACATGTGCGGAAAAGCCAGAATATCAGCGCGCACGGAGTGATATTTCGACGGATCCATTGTGAGCCCCTCGACGAAAAGGTATCCGGGTCGGCGCTCATCATTACTGTCGGCGTGTGTGGAAGCTATTAGAGATTCAAAGTTGGTTTAATTAAAACCAGAATGATCAGAATCGGCCCATTTCGCGGGCAGAATTGTGGGCTTCCGGCACATGACCCTAGCGCTGGGGCCGGAATCTTAAATCAGTTTTTTTGTGATCCTGGACACAGAAGGTGCAGGCGCGTGAATCTAATTTAAGAATCACGAAACCAAAAGAATTCAGGGAGACATCAAATGCGAATCGTCCTCATCGTCGCCTGCGCAGCCGCATTGGGTTTCTCGGCCTGGATGAATCTTCCTGCCGATGCAGGCCACACCGCCGGCACGTCCACAGTCATCACCACGACAGAGTAGTTTGACACCGTCCGAGACGGTTCGAACCCGAATTGGCAAATGGCCGGGCCCACGCCCGGCCTTTTCCATTCGGACGATGATCGTCCCGGCGCGAGCCGGATTTATGAGGGCCCGGCCATGAAACGTTAACTGCCTTCATAGCGAAGTAGAGGCGTACTCCAGCCGACGAACTTTTTCGCCGCATGAACTGTTCATCATTGCGGCGCGAAGGGGTCGATGAAATGGAAAATCTTTTTTTGACGACGCTGCTGATCAGCGTCGTGATCGGCGTTCTCATCATCTATCACGTGACGCCCGAAGGCTGACACGCGAAGCGGCTGGCCTCCGCGCAGAGGCCAGCTGGAAATTGCCAAAAGGGTGGCATCTAGTAACAGACGCGAGTCCACCGCAAGACGCGATGTCCCCAGCGGTCAATCACCCAGCGGCGGCGCATGACGCAGTCGCCTCCGTAGGCGTACGGGCCGCCATAATACCCACCGTAATAGGGCGCACCGAAGCCGATCGCGAAACCAGGCGCGAAGCCCCAGCCGAACCCGCCCCAGCCGCCGTGCCCATGCCAGCCACCGCGCCAGCCGCCACCATGCCATCTCGCGTCGGCGCCGGGCGCTGTGGCTGCCCCAATCGCCTTGGCTGCTGCAGCAGCCATGGCAATCCTTCGAAGTGACGTACGCATCGCTGCTCGTCCACACCGACAACCTGAACGATCAAAGGGCGGGGGATGAAACTCGTTCCGTCGGAGCCGGCGGTCGGGCCGGCGGTGTCTTGCCGATGCAGAGCGCGGGGCGGCGCGGCTCCCGTAGTGTCGTCCCGCTCGGAGGGGGCATCCACGGGGGTGCGCATTTCGAGGCCGGCGTCCGTTGTTTTTGGCGGCGCAACAGCGGTCCTGGCATTAACAGATGTGATCCACCTCACTCGATTACCGCGCGTCTGCGCTGTATTATCCGCCCGGAATACGGATAGCCCATGCCACCGGTGGGGGACGCATGTTCGCCGCAAATCTCGACTCGGCCACGGATCGCCTCTACGAATTCGTGGTGCAGGCCTCGTGGATCGACAGACTGACCACCCATCTGGGTTTCGACCCGGCCAAACTCTCGATCGATGGCGTCTTCCATCACCTGATGGAGATTGCGGTGGCGAATATCAACACCGCGAACATGCTCGCACTCGGTGGTGCGATCTTCTACGTGGCGACTCTGATGATGCGTACGATCGTTCCGCTGCGCGTTATCGGCATCATCAGCATCGCATTTTTCATCGCCTATGGCGTCGTCGCGGGCGCGGTCTCGACGCTGTTGCTCTATCTCTTCTCGCTGCCGGTCAACATCATCCGCCTGCGTCAAATGCTCACTCTTGTGCGAAAGGCGCGGAGTTCGGCGCAGGGCGACCTGTCGATGGATTGGCTGCGGCCGTACATGACGCCGCGAAAATACAAAAAGGACGACATACTTTTCCGCAAAGGTGACGTGGCCAACGAGATGTTTCTGACAGTGACCGGGAAATTCCTGGTCACCGAACTCGGCATCGAGCTTCCGCCCGGCCGCCTGATGGGCGAACTCGGTTTCGCTGCTCCGAAGAACCGCCGTACGCAGACCATCCAGTGCCTCGAAAGCGGCGATGTGCTGAGCATCACCTACGAGACTCTGCTCGAGTTGTATTTCCAGAACCCGGAGTTCGGCTACTACCTGCTCAGCCTGACCAGCGAGCGTCTCCTGCAGAATATTTCACGCCTTGAAGGCGCACTTGAAGACAGCAAGGCCAAGGTCCAGCAATTAGAGCGGGGCTTGCCCGCCGCGTCGCCGCGCTAGTCGAATTTCCTCTGCCCTCCCGCTTGAAAATGTGCAGTATTATCGACAAGGTTGAGACGGCTGCCAAAACGGTCGCAACGACAGAAATTTTAGGGGGGATGCAATGGTGCGCGCAGGAATAGCGGCCGGTATGCTGGCCGGGGCAGCGATCGTGATGGCAGCCATGCCGGCGGCGGCGCAGGTGCGCGATGCGGTTTATCGTGGCACTCTTATCTGTGACAAGCTGCCGTTTTCGGCCGGCAAAGGCCGCGAGGCGATCGAAGTCACGATCGCGGGCGGCACCGTTCGCTACAGTCACGTCGTACGCCTGCGCGACGCAGCCGAGCCTGTCTCCGAACAGGGGAAGGGCAGCCTCAACGGACAGGACATTGAGCTGCAAGGTTCATGGAAGGCGGGCAATCGTCAGTATGAGGCGAAGTACAGCGGCGCATTCGTGCGGCGGCACGCTGACCTCAAGGGGACACAGACCTGGACGGACGGCGGTAAAAGCTTCACGCGCGCATGCACCGGCACCATCAAGCGGCCATTCCGGGTTTTTCTGCCGGGCGAAAAGAAGTAGCACGGAGCGGCACCTTGGCTCCGGCCATCGCGGGGTAAGATGGCCGTGACACGGGGTGCCGTACTAGCCGCAAAATGCCGCTAGACTTTGGAGGCGGCAGACAGGCATTCTTGATTGAAACCGGAAGAACCCCATTTGTCTTAAGGCCGGTGGTCCCCATTTGGGCAGCTCAACTCCAACCTTGAAAGGGAAGCGTCCCTTGCGAACCCGAATTTTCCGCGTACTTGCCCGTACTGCCATTCCCGCCTGCGCCCTGGTTGCGGCGATCGCCATGCCGCCTCTGCCGGCTTCTGCCGCCGACGGCCCCTTTGCCGAATTTCCGGGCAGCTGGAGCGGTGGTGGCACATTGAAGCCCGAAAATGGCGCGGCCGAACGTATCCGCTGCAATGCCAACTACCGACCGGGAAGCGCGCCGAACGAAGTTTATCTTCAGTTGCGCTGCGCCAGCGACAGCTACAATTTCGACCTCGGCGGCGAGTTTACGGTCGATGGCCAAAACCAGGTGGCCGGCCGCTGGACCGAGCGCACGCGCGGCGTGGGCGGCACGGCCATCGGCAATAGGAGCGGTGACCGACTGCAGCTCCACGTCGAAAGTGCGGGCTTTGCGGCCGAGCTTGTCATGGTCACGAAAAACAAGCGTCAAAGCATCAACATCGACTCGCATGGCGCCGGGCAGGTCGTGAAGGCGTCCATCAGCCTCAACAGAAGCTGACCTCGCCGGCACGATCTCGCGCCCGCCTGCTTGTTTTGGCGTGTGAGGCGGCTCACAAACGCTGCTCGCAGACCGAGCCATGATCCGGCATGGGCGAAGCCCACGCAGGAGGTTGCCATGGATCGTAAATTGGATCGCGAATTCGGCGTTTCGGTTGTGGTTGCTCTGGTTCTGGCTATTGCCATCAAGGTTGTGATGCCAAGCGCAACGGCGGCGGGCATCGAGATGGCGCAAATCCAGGTTCAGGACGAGCCGTCGGCGCAACTCGACCTGTCGTGGCTGGTGTCGCCGTAGCGGCCGCCCGTACCCGCATCCGTAAAACTGCGACAAGTGTGAGGTTACTCACAAACCCTACCGGCGCATTGGTGCAAGGGTGATTTGGGGACATCCTGGAAGGAGCCTCTGATGCGCCAGACACTTACAGTTGCAGCAATTGCCGTTCTGGTCTTTGCCGCCATCGCCGAACTGGTCGCAGCGCCAAGCAGGCACGCCGCCGGCAGGGACACCTCGGTTCAACCCACGATATCGACCTACGACCTGCACACCGGATATCGCGGGATGAACACGTTGCCGGTTGCGGAAATACCGCAGCCCTAGCCGGCTACGGCGTCGACGGGCAGCCGGCCGTTGTCCACAACGGCCGGTGCTCGGTCGCCACTTAAGCAGCCTGAATCGGGCTTTTCGTGATCCGCGTCACAGCGCGGGCACGGCATCGGCGTAGATACAATTTCAACAAAATCTCTTTTGCCGTGGAGGCAAAAATGCAACGCGTAACGGCAATGATGGCGTACGTTGTGAGCGAGGGAAGACTGTGTGCGCTTAAGCCGGCGGAGTGGTCGTTCCTTTTGGTCGGTGTGACGCTTTGTGGGATCGCGACACTTCTTTTCCTGATGCTTCACGCCTAGCCCGCACGAAATACCGCAACTCCAGCAAAAGCCTTTCGACAACGACGGTCCGGAGCATCCGGGCTGCGACCGGTCACGTATCTCTACGGAGCCGGAAATTGACATAGCGCAACGTGGCTGGCGCCGATCTCTGTCAGAAACCACGGCAGAGACAGCCACATAACAGGGTGGGAGCCCAGCGGGCAGACGGTTTCGGGTGTTCGGCCAGAGATTGCCGCTCGCAACGAGGTCAGTCATGAACGAACCACGCGTCCCTGCAAAACCATGCCCGCTCTGCGGAGTCGCGCTTGTGCGCGTGCCGACCGACGGCTGCTCGATCGTCTACAGGTGCTATCACTGCAAAACTGAAGTGGTGAAACCGATCCGACGCGACCCTGAACGCCGGCCAGTCACGAGCCGGCGGGGGATTGCCCGTTTCCGCGCGTAGCGCCGGATGTCGGTTTCAGTTGCCAACCGGCGCAAGCGCCTTGCTAAGCGTCTCGGTGGATATCTGGAATAGGCCTGCGAAGGGCTGGTCCATTTCCAGGATGAGAAACAGAGCGCCGGAGACCGACAGTGCTCCGACCGCGAAGGTGATAACCACAATAGGCACCGGTCGCACGAACAAACCGAAGCTCGCAAATATGACGGTGAGCCAGAAAACAAGAATCGTCAAAAACGGGACCGGAATCGACTCGTGCGACTGCGTGAACAGGGCGAGCCGCGACTGGGCGAGTTGAACCGCGGCGTCAACAATGCGCGTTTGCAACGCATGTTGCGCTTCCGTGGCGGGTTTCATCTCCTGAATCATACTTACAAAGCGTTGTGCTTCCGGAATCGTCTCAAACGGTGCCGGCTTTCCGCTGCGGCCTTCGTTTGTGATGCGCTCGACCATGATGGGAATACCGATGCGCAGCGTGCCCCGCAGGTTTTGCGCGGCAGATCCATATTGCTCCAGCAATAAATCCAAAAGGATGACGTTCGTTGTGATCTGTTTGAACTGCGTCGCGCGCGCGTCATAGGAGTTCTTGGCCGACGCGATCAGAAGACCAAGCACAAGCGCGGCAATAGTCCCGATAATGCCGGTGCTGAGCCGTATGACGTCCTTGACGTCCTCGCGTAGATGGTCGGCTGCAATGACCTTACGGAAGTACATGGCGCAAAGTGCCCCGCCAAATACGAGCATAAACGTGATCGCTGAGATGACGAGCGGCCTCACCGCAAATTCTCCTAGCCGATGATCTTCGCCATGGCGTCCATGGCTTTTTCGTCTGGATTGGTCAGGCAGCGCTCGATGAAGTCGTCACTTTGCTTGTGCAGGACGTCGAGATTGAATTTCGCGCTTCCGGACTTGCCCAGCATGAATCCACGCAGGAAGGCGATGGCGACGTCGCGATTGGCGCCGCTTTCGCGCATGATGTCCTTGCAGGAATACTGCTCGACGGTGCGATCCTTGCTGTCCTGCGCCGATATGGGCGCGACCGCGCCGGCCAGAAGGACCACGGTGCCAAGAACGGCCGCGATTTGCGTCGGGTTCATTTTTGCATGCCCCTTAGTTGCAGTTGCTCCGACGCAGAAGGCCGATGCATCGTGATCCACCGCTGAATGTGATGGCACCGAAAGTCGCCGGATCATTTTCGCGCACGATTGAAAAAAAGTCGCCGCCAAGGCTCGGGTTCGGCTTGGAGGTCGTCATGGCACCGCCCGGCTTCTTGCTCATCTGCTCGGCGCAGTAGGTGCCGTCAATGGCCGGATTGCAGGTTTGAGCGATGCCCTCGGCACGAAGTAGCGTAGCAGTAACGAGTGCCATCAGAAAAATCCTTGGTACCGCGCCGCAAAGCATCGTCATCGACTGAAATCCTGTTGCAAAAATCCTATTGCAAAGACCAGGCCGTTGAAAGCCCACGGGGCTTCACGCAGGCGCGCACGCATATGAGGCCCGCAATCCCGCATTGATCTGGATCAACACCACTTGAAAAAACAGGTTATGATCGAATAGAAGTTCGCGCACATCTGGGGGTGAGTATGTTGCGAGTAATCACTGCAATACTGGCGCTTTTCTATGCGACGGCGGCACCTGCGCAGACGCAGGTCCCGTCCAACAGCCGGTTGAAAACCATTGCGAGCACAAAGGTCGTCAAGATCGCCTATCGGACCGACGCCAGGCCGTTTTCGTTCGTGAACAACAACCAGCCGGTCGGCTACTCAATCGACCTGTGCAAACTGGTGGTGGCATCCATCGAGCGGCAGCTCAATGCGGGCAGCCTCAAGATCGAGTGGGTCCCCGTTACACTTCAGACGCGATTCTCAGCGGTGGCGAGCGGGAAGGCCGATATGGAATGCGGCTCGAGCACCGTGACCTTGGGTCGGATGAAAGAAGTTGATTTTTCGAACTTCATCTTCATCGAGAGCACCGGCATTGTGGTCAGCAAGACGTCGAATATCCGAAGTTTTGCCGATATGGCGGGCAAGAAAATCGCGGTTGCCTCCGGTACGACGAACGAGCAGGCCATCATTACGCAGATCAAGCAGCAGAAGATCGAAGCGGTGGTTGTTTCGGTCAAGGATGGGCCAGAAGCCATCGCGCTGCTGGAAAGCGGAAACGCCGATGGCTTTGCCAGCGACAAGCTTCTGCTCGTCGGTGCGAAGTTTAAGAATGCGGACGCGTTCATGATGCTGCCTGATGATTTGTCGGTGGAACCTTATGGGATCGGATTGCCGCGCGGCGATTGGGCGTTCCGCCTCGCCGTGAACACGGGTCTGGCGCAGGTCTACCGCAGCGGTACGATTCTGAACTTGTTCGCAGGGTGGTTCAGCCAGATCGGACTCCAGATGAGCCCGGTGATGAGAGTCGTATATGGACTGGGGTCCTTGTCGGACTGATTGAGTCCAGACCGGCCCGTTACTGCAAGCCGGCGCGCCGGAAGCCTTCCAGGTAATGCTTCCGGTCCTCATCGAGCTTGAACGGCATCTCGTTCGCAATCCAGCCCAGCGAGATATTGGGTTGGACGCGGCGCAGTTCCTGCAGTGCGGCAGCCGCAACGTCGCTGCGCCCGGCCATGCCGGCAGACGCCGTGAGCACCCTGTGGCCGCCGACAAAATCGTTGCGTTCACGGATGGACTCGCGGGCGAACCGCATGGCTTCCTCGTAGTTGTGACCGTTGTACTGCGAGTAGGCGGCAATTCCGTAGTAGAGCGCCGAGAACGGATCTCGCGGGCTTAGCCGCAACGCACGGCGCGCCGCCAGATCGCCGTCCTCCCATCGCCCGCAGTAGCACAGCGTGAGCCCGTAATAGCACTGCGCCAGGGAAAAATTTGGATTGAGTTGCAACGCCGTTTCGAATTCGGCGAGTGAATCGTCGAATCGCCGCGTAAAAAGGTAGACGTTACCTAACGCGTAGTGCGCCCATGGGTCCTCGCTGTCGGCACGGAGCGCCGCGAGCGCCGCGCGTTCGGCGATCGGCACCGCCTTTGACATTTCGGCCCACCCCATATGTGCGCTGAAGGTATGGGCTGCGGCGAGCACGCCATGCGCCTGCCCGTAATTGGGGTCGATCGCTGTTGCTTTTTCCAGCATCGCCTGCGCGACCATGTTGTCCTGCCGCGTCAGTCGCCAGTAATGCGACAATCCCCGCATCACCAGATCCCACGCGTCCAGGCTTTCCGGCGGCTTTCGCTGCGCGCGGAAATTCTCCGCGGCATAGAGCTGCGGTTCGATCGCCGCGACGATCGCTTCCGTGATTTCGTCCTGCACCGCGAACACGTCCGCGATATCGCGGTCGTAGCGCTCGGCCCAGATGTGTGCCCCCGTCGCGACGTCGTTGAGCTGCGCCGTGATGCGCACGCGCTCGCCGCTCTTGCGCACGCTTCCTTCCACGACGTAGCCGACGCCGAGCTCCTCGGCGATCTGCTTCATGTGGACGGCCTTGCCCTTGAATGTGAACGAAGAGTTGCGCGCGATCACGAAGAACCAGCGCAATTTCGATAAAGCCGCGATGATGTCTTCACTGATCCCGTCCGAAAAATATTCCTGCTCGGGGTCGCCGCTGAGATTTACGAAAGGCAGCACGGCGATGGCGGGCCGGTCGGGCATCGGCAGGGCTGCGCGCGACGATTCCTGGGCGTCTGCCTGTGCGCGGGACAGCTGGCCAAGGGGATCTCCACCCATAGGACCGACGTGCACGTCGCCCACAAAGCGCAGGCCTTTGCGGGCAATGGTGCGGATCAGCTTTTGGTTGTCGCCGCTGTCGCCCACTGCCTTGCGCGCGGCATTGATGCGGCTCGTCAGGGTCGAATCGGAAACGACCCGGCCACCCCAAACCGCTGCAATCAGGTCGTCCTTGCTGACCACCCGGTCGCGGTTCTCAACCAGATAAATCAGCAGGTCGAATACCTGCGGCTCGACGGAAATGGGCTCGGCGCCGCGGCGCAGTTCGCGCCGGTCGGCGTCAAGTGTATGATCGCCAAAGAGAAACTGCATTGGCGCCCCCACCAGTGCAAGCCAGGGCCTCGTGAAATAATCAAGCCCGCCTCAAGAACAAATCAAGGCCCGGGCAAAGCCTTTCGCGCGAGTTGCCGGTACTCACCTCCCAATCATGTTGGAAATTGGACAGGAGATGCCGATGAACGTCGCTACCCTTACAGGTGCTAGGCCAACCAGCCCGGAAGTCCCCACAACATCAGCCGATCTTGCCGCAATCAAAGCTCGCCAGCATGCAGCCTGGTCGTCAGGCGACTATGCCGTCGTGGGCACGACTCTGCAAATCGTCGGTGAGGAGCTTTGCGAAGCGCTTGATCTTCGCTCCGGCCGGAAGGTGCTCGATGTCGCTGCCGGCAACGGGATGGTGAGCCTTGCCGCGGCGCGCCGTTGGTGCGACGTGATTTCAACCGATTATGTGGCAAGTCTTCTTGAGCGTGGCCGCGCGCGCGCGCTGGCTGAAGGCCTGCCGATCGAATTCAGGGTCGCGGATGCCGAGGCCCTGCCGTTTGACGACGGCGCGTTCGACACGGTCGTCTCGACATTCGGCGTCATGTTCACGCCCAATCAGGATCGTGCCGCCTCGGAGCTCCTGCGCGTTTGCAGGTCGGGCGGACAGATTGGTCTTACGAACTGGACGCCGGACGGCTTTATCGGCCACCTGTTCAAGACGCTCGGAAAATACATCGCGCCTCCGGCGGCGGCGAAGTCTCCGCTGCTCTGGGGCACGCGCGCGCGTTTGACCGAAATGTTCGGCTCGGCCGCTGGCTGGATCAAGACCGAGTCGCGTCATTTCAATTTCCGCTATCGGTCGCCGGAGCACTTCCTCGACGTGTTCAGGACTTTCTATGGTCCGACCCTCAAAGCATTTGCGGCTCTCGATATTCGGAAGCAGAACGCGCTGGAGAAAGACCTCTTTGATCTCATTGGCCGCATGAACAAGGCGGACGACGGCACCATGGTCGTGCCGAGCGAGTATCTGGAAGTCGTCATCATGAAGCGGTGAAGCCGGCAGGCAAGCAACCGACCTTGAAAAGGAGTATCTCATGAATGTCGCAATGGGTGTCCGTACCCCCGGCGCTGCCCTCCTCGAAGTTGGACGGGCCGGGAGGCGTAGAACTCTGTTGTCGCGCTTCCTGGACGCGTTGAAGAAATCACGCCGCCGCGAAGCCCGTCTTGTGATCGTAAGGCATGCACACCTCCTGCCATTGGATCATCCATGGCGAAGTGGCCCGGTTAGTTGGAAATCATGAGGCTTGCTGGCAAAGCACGAGCATTCGCGCCTTGCCGGCTTTCCAGTGACAAAGGTACCAAGTCCAGATCGAGATCGGTCCCATGACCGCGTATTCGGATTGATGGCGGCGGATGGAGGCCGTGGTGGGAAAGTCTTTGTGGGAGGATCCCTGGTTCTTTGCGGCGGTTGCGCCGAACGGCGGCCAGGAGCAGCGCGAACCGTGCCCGGTCACCGGCTACGCCTGCGAGGGCGACCTTTCCTACCTGTGTGAAGAGTATGGATGCGCGCGCAAGGGCGGCCTGTCGCCACGTTCCGAAGAAAATTTCTGAAGCGAAGCGGCGGCTACGATGCCACGCGCAGCTGCGCCAGGTAGCGTTCGACCTCGCGCCGCAGCAGGTGAGATTGATCGGCCAGTTCGGCGGCAGCCGTTAGAACCGTCGAGGCGATCTGGCCGGTTTTGATTGCGCTAGTTGAAACTTCAGTGATGTTCTCGGAGACATCACGCGTTCCCTTGGCGGCCGCGCCGGCGTTACGCGCGATTTCCTGCGTCACCGCATCCTGCTGCCGCATCCCCACCGCGACGTCATTGGCGACTTCGCTGAGCTGTCCGATTGTGGTCGCGATCTTCTTGATTGCGTTGACTGAGCGCTCGGTCGTCTGCTCGATCGAGACGATGTGCCGGGTGATTTCTTCGGTCGCCTTGGCGGTCTGTCCGGCGAGGCCCTTGACCTCCTGTGCAACCACGGCAAAGCCGCGCCCGGCTTCTCCAGCGCGGGCAGCCTCGATCGTCGCATTGAGCGCAAGCAGGTTCGTTTGCGCCGCAATGCTGCTGATGAGGTCGCTGACTTCGCCGATTTCATCCACCGAGGCTGACAGGCTCTCGACCGCCTCGGTGATGGCTTTCGCCTCGTCGGTCGCCTGTGTCGCAACGTTCGCTGAATTCGCAACGCGGGCCGCAATATGCTCGATCGACTGGGCAATTTCCTCGGCAGCTGTCGCCACGATGCCGACATTCGTTGTTGCCTGCTCCGACGCGGCCGCAGTCGCGAGCGCCTGCTCCTGATTGCGGCCGGCGCTGTTTGCCATTTCGCGCGCGGAGGTGTCCATCGCGCCCGCCGCGCGGTCGAGCGTCTGAACGATATTGGACACGGCCCGCTCGAATTCCTGCGTTGCGGTCTCGACGAGCTGCCGGCGCGATTCCAGGGTTCGCGTCTGCTCGCTTTCCTTGCGGCGCGCGCTTGCCACGTCGGCTGTTGCCTGACGGAAGAACAAAAGCGTTCGCCCCATGTCTCCGATCTCGTCGCGGCGGGTGTCGTGGATATCGACGGTGAGATCTCCACTGGCCAGGCGTCGCATTGCATCGCTGAGGAAGCCAAGCCGCCGAGCAACACTGCGCCCGACATACAGCCATGCGACCAATGCCGCACCAAGGACAGCCGCGATGGACAGGACGGTGAGGATAAACTTGCCGGAGCTAATTTGGCTGCTTGCGTAGCCGGATATGTGTTGCGCGGTGCTGTTTTGGTGTTCGACTAAGGTGTCGACCGCTTGCTTGAGCTTCGCGGCGTCTTTTTGTGCCGCCGTGAATGCGACTTGCGCCTCGTGTTGCTGATTGAGCTCGTAGGCCCGCGCGGCAAGGATCCCGTCGTCTGCACCGATGGCGCCAAGCTGCTTGTAAAGCGCGGTCAGTTTCTCCTGTTGCGCCCGATCGGGGATTGCATTCAGGTTTTTGGTTATTTTCCGTTGGGCGGCCGCAATGAGGTCGCGCAATGGCTCCAGGCGGCTTGCGTCGCTGACAAGCGAAGCCTCCGTCAACAGGCCAGCCAGCAGGTTCGATTCGGATTCGGTCTCCAAAAGCCGGCGGAGGTATTCGAGCCTCGTCTCAATCGCGGCAGCAACTTCCTGCCTGGCGTTCATCATCAAGTCGAAATTTGCGTCATCGATTGCCGGTGCGAGCCCGATCAGAAGCGCCTCGTGCGCGGCGCGAACCGAGGAAGCCAGGTAAGAACGCTCGTTCGACATAGAAATTCGGTTTGAGACTGCCTGATTGAGCGTTTGAAGACGCTGCGCCAAGGCCTTGCGACTCACCTCGATGTCGTCGGCATTGCCGACGCCAAGTGCTTGCAGCTGTGCGATCCCGGTCTCCAGATTTCCTTCTTGCTTGTTGATGTCAGCCAGAATTTCTGCGCGGACCTTGTCGGTTCCGGCCGTCATCAAACGCGGGCCCGAGGACACGAGACTGCTTGCCTGTTCCGCGAGGCGAAGCGATACGGCCGTGGCCGGAAGGCTACGCGAGACAATCTCGTTGGTTGTGGACCCGATAATGGTAAATTCATAGAACGCGATGGACGCACCGATGATCGTAAGCGCCGCAGCAAAGCCGAAGGCGAGGTACAGCCGGGCGCGAATGGTGGACAGCCAGCCCGAGGCGCGAGAGCCTTGAGCTTGTTTTTCCTGCGGGGTGGTCGTGCGCATGAGCATTTCGGTTACACGCTGGTCGTCATTTTGCGACGGTCTTCACGAGCCTTGTGACCGGCCGGAAAAACCCGTCTGATTGCAGCACCGTGAAATAGACCTGATTTGATCCCTGATTTTGCGTTGCGCTGAAGGTGAGTTTCATGCCGCCAAGATTGAACGGTTCGCGTTCTATGGCATCGAGAAACGCGTCACGCGTAGGCTCGCCTGGAATTCGCCTGATCGCTTCGACCACGAGCCGACCGGCGAGATAGCCCTCAAGCGACACAAAGCCAGGTTTTGATTTCTCGTTCACGGCGGCGAGCGCGGAATGGTACGACGCCACGACCGGCAACGACTTGTCGCCAGGGAAGGGCACGACCTGGCTCACGACCACGCCGGCACCCTCGCTCCCAAGCTCCTGAGCGAGTGAGTCCGACCCCACGAAAGAAATGGCGACGAATGTCGCATCGACCTTGAGCTGGCGCGCGAGCTTGATGAATGTGGCGATCGGCTTGTAAGGCCCAACCGTTACGACTGCCTGCGGCTGGCTTTTCATGATTTCGAGCAATGCCGACTTGATGGCGATGGTGTTGCGCTTGAAGGTGCCTTCGGCGACCAGCGACAGGTTTCGCTTTTCCATCGCCTTCTTCACGCCGGCTAGGCCGGAGAGACCAAATGCGTCATCCTGATACAGGATGGCGATCCTGGTGACACCGAGATCATTGGTCAGGTGCTCGACCCAGGCTTCGGTCTCCTGAAAGTAGGAGGCACGAATATTGACCACGTAGCGGTTGAACGGATTGCGAAGAAATTCCGCACCCGTGAAAGGCCCGATGAAGGGCACTTTGGCTGCCGTCGCGATCGGCTGGCCGGCCCTGGATGTCGGCGTTCCCACTGCGCCGACCAGCGCGAAAACCTTGTCTTCCTTGATTGCCTTGTTCGTGGCTTCGATGGTCTTTTCGGGCTCGTAGCTGTCGTCAATCGACTTGAGCTCAAACTTGCGGCCATTGATGCCGCCGGCCCGGTTGGCTTCCTCGAATGCTGCAAGGATACCCTCGCGCATTCCCTGGCCCAACGCTTGCGCCGGGCCGTTAAGCGCCGCGACTTGTCCGAAGAGAATGCTGTCTTTGGATACGCCGTCTTCCGCGCGGCCGTACGTATTCAGACAACATACGAACGCTGCTCCAAGTAGGCAGAGCCAGCTACGATTGATCCGCACGGAAAGTTCCCACCAGCGGTTGCGCCGGTAGGATGGTGCGCCCACATGGTTTACGAATGATTAAGCGGGCCGGATTGCGGCTGTTCCGGCTCTCAGGCGGCCTGACGTTGCCTGACGACAAGCACGCTTAGATACGACAAGCCCTGGGCGATTTCGCGCTGCTTGGCATCGCGCGCCATGCGTTCGTAGTCGGCGGCGACCTTCAACATCTGAGCGCGCGCATTTTGCAAGCGCAGACGGTCCGCGACGGTGCGGCACTCAAGTGCCCGCTCCCGACATCTTCGGCTCTCGGGTATGGCAATCGAAAACGTCACGGCATTTCACCTACGACACCTGAGAAACCCGCTGCGCCTTCGCAGGTTCCGTGCAGGCGAAAGAATGGCACCACCGGAGCAGCAGGTGAGTGGTCAGTCGTCGGGCGGGGCCGAGTGCCTGATATCGTTTTTATCGGCGAGTTCTCGGAATGTTTCAGCCATGTCCAGGAGCCGCGCCTTGTCGCCGGGGTCAGCGACCTGTTGCGCCAACCTCACGCATTCCGCGGCATATCGACGGTAATCGACGGCGGAAAAAAACGGCAACCAAGCCTCCCCGACACGCAGAGGTAAAAGTCACGTCCGGGTCCAATTGTTCCCCGCAATTTCCCATCACAAAATTGTTGAAGAACAAAGTTCCAAAAATCGGCGTTGCCCTTCGCGGGGACTGAGGAGGCCAGGTTGCGGGAGTCGGAAAAATTCAGGAAATACGCGGCGGATTGTGTCCGCATCGCGAGCCAAATGAGCGGCAAGGATCGGCAGGCTCTGCTGGAAATTGCCGACGCCTGGGAGACGCGCGCACAGGATGCGGAAAAAAAGGAAAAGGGCCTCCGCAGCTGAACAATTTGTACCCCGCGTTGTCGCCAGCGGCAGCCGAATTGCTATTCCGCCGTGTCTCACATCGATGCGTGCCCGCGAGGTCTGACGCGGGCCGCTTTGGGCTCATGCCCGTCGGCCGTCTGCAGGCGGTCCACGAGTTGTTGCAGTGCATGCGCGAGCCTTGCGGTCTGATCGGGCGGGCTGATTGGCATAGGCGGCGCGGGCGGTTTCGCAACGCGCGGCCGCGGCATCAGGCCAACGCGCGGTGTTGGCGCATTCAGGGCGACTACACGCGCCCGTGGTGGCGGCCGGAATTTGACGGCCTTGCTCCTGCGGCGGCGCTCGACAAAGTGCAGGGCAGGGCCAGCAATCGCAAGTGCCGCGAACATGATCATCAGCAGGGCAAAAGTGTGATCGATGGGGGCATTTGCAGGGATCGGCGGCTCGGGGCGCGCTTGCGCAGGTTGACGACGCTGTTGCTCTCTTGTGCGTTGTGCCGACGTTGCGTTGCTGTCCGCGCTCGTGGCAGGACGGTTCGGGACAGCGGCGGGAGGATCGATCACTCTCTCGGGCACTGCACTGCCTGTCGCGGCCGCTGCGGCGCCGTCAGATCGCGTCTGCGCCGCCGGTTTTTGCTGCGTCACAGGTTGAACAAGAGGAATCGGCTCCGGCAATCGCTGCACATTGAGCCATGGGATGGGGGCCGCCGCAGGAGCCGTATTTTCCTTAAGCGGCGTTTCTGCCGCGGGTGCGGTCTGCCGTGTCGGCGCCGGTATCGCCTGTGCCATTGCGTTGGACGAATTCGGCTCCGTTTGCCGTGACGTTTTCTGGACGCGCTCGCTCTCTGCTCGCAAGTACCAGCATTGGCGGCCGTTGTTCGCGTGGTCGATGCGGTAGTACCAGCGCTGGCCTTGCGGCGTTGGCCCGTTTGGCTTTTCCAAACAGTCGTCGGCGGCACTGCGCGTGGACGAACCGGTGATCAAGACGAGCGCAAAAAAACTCGATGCCAGAACCGTCCTGGTTCCTCGCATGCGTCTCCCTCCTCACTTTGTACAAAGAAACGCAAATGGGATTCAAAACGAAAGAGGCTTATTGGAATTCGCGATTGGGGCCGCAATGCGTTGCAAATTCGGCGATGCACTTTCCACGTCCGTCAATCGCTTGTCGGTGGTAGCGTGAGACGCTGGCACGAGCGCCGGTATCTTCTCACCGCGATGTGCGGTCGAACTGCCGCAGTTGGCGCGCGCCTTATTGCGCGCGGCCGACATATTCCACTTTGACCTTGCTCAAACCATCGTCGTAGAAGCCGAGCGCCTTCGCAGTTTTCGCCGACACGTCGATGACGCGGCCGCCGACAAAGGGTCCGCGATCGTTGACGCGCACGACGACCGAGCGGTGATTTTCGAGATTGGTGACCCGAACATTGCTCGGCAGCGGCAGCGATGGATGCGCTGCCGAAAAGGAATTCATGTCGAATGTCTCGCCATTGGCGGTTCGCCGTCCGTGGAAGTCTCCGCCGTACCAGGACGCCACGCCGACGGCGGTATAGTTGGCCGTCTTTTCCGCGATCACCTTTTCCACGGCATGTTCGCGCGCGACTTTCACGGTGCGCTTGCGGACAATGCTCTCGGTCTTCGGCGCGATCTCACCGGTTGCGGTGACCAGCGGCGATATAGCTGCGTGCTTGCGACTAGCGCGGCTTGCGACATTGTCATCGGCCGTGCAGTTCGCAAGCATGAGAGAAGCGGCGCCCAATACGAGCAGGCGCGAGATCTGGTTGCCGTCGGGATTGGCCCGTAGTTCCATGAGACGCCCCCATGCGAAACGGTCGCAGAGCCGCCCCCGATCCCCGACGATGAAGCTAGCGCTCCCTATTGCCTGCCGGCGGTGCGCGGGTAGAGATCAGCCGGGATTCACCATTTTGTCGCGAGGTGAGGCTTTTTTGCATCACTCGCCAACGGTTTTGAATCAATTTGCGCTACCGGCCGAGGACCAGGCACCAGTAATGTCCGGATGACGCCAATCCGTACTTACGAACGTCGGGCAGCAACATGTTTTCGCGGTGCCCCGACGACCCGGCCCACAAGGCGATGGCGCAGCTTTCGCTGGCGCATCCCGCTGCCACATTTTCAGCGCGCGCACCGGCTCTGCCGCGCTCGGTATAAAATCCGGAATGATCGATTGTCCGACGCATCGCCATGCTTTGGGCATGACGATGCGCCATCGCTTGCAATGTGCCGCTGCGCTGCAGCGCCGGCAGTCCGTGCGAATGGCGGAATGAGTTGAGCGTCGCCGAAAGAGCCGGCGAGCAGCAGCAAGCAAGTGCGGCGAGCGTCACCAAAATGCGCAACATGTGCCAATGCCCGCCGCCGGGATTTATTTTGCTGCGACGATTTTCTGCCGCTGCTCTCCGAGCTTTGCGATTCCGAGCGTGACCACATCGCCCGGCTTCAGGAAAACCGGAGTAGGCTTCATGCCGAGCGCGACGCCAGGCGGCGTGCCGGTGATAATAATGTCGCCCGGTTCCATCACGAAGAACTGCGAGCAGTACCAGACAAGGTGCTCGCAGCCGAAGATCATCGTACGCGTGTTGCCGCGCTGACGGCGCTCGCCGTTCACGTCGAGCCACATGTCCAGGTTCTGCGGATCCTTGATTTCATCCCTGGTGACGAACCACGGTCCGATCGGGCCGAAGGTCTCGCAGCCTTTGCCCTTGTCCCATTGGCCACCCGAACGCTCGATCTGGAATACGCGCTCCGACACGTCGTTCGAGAGGAAATAGCCGGCGATCGCATCTTTCGCCTTGTCCTTGGCGAGATAGCGCGCGCGCTTGCCGATGACAATGCCGAGCTCAACCTCGTAGTCGAGCTTGCCGGACTCGCGCGGGGTGATCGTGTCGTCGTTCGGTCCGCTGATGCAGCTCGTCACCTTGTTGAAGATGATCGGCTCTTTCGGGATCGGCATACCGGCTTCCGCCGCGTGGTCGGAATAGTTAAGGCCGATGGCGATGAAGTTTTTCACGTTGCCGATGCAGGGGCCGAGCCGCGGTTTGCCGGAGACAGGCTTCATCCGCTTCAGATTGGCCTTTTTGATTTTGGCAAGGCCGCCGGAGGCAAGCATCGCGCCGTCGATGTCCTTCACGAGCCGCGAGAGGTCGCGAATTTTTCCGTCGTCACCGATGATGCCGGGCTTTTCGCGGCCGGGCGCGCCATAGCGGACGAGCTTCATTTTCAGATGTCTCCTTTGGGGCGTTTGTTTTTGAGTTTTGACAGGCAGGTCGGCGCCATCATGCATGGTGGCATGTCGGGGGCAACCCTCCTTTGCAGCCCACGCATGCACCCGAACGAGGGGAAATCTACGTGGGATCAGAGGCTTTCGGGCAGGTTCGCCGTGGTTAGCGGTTTCTGAAAGCTTTACCGGTCTTTTGATGACCCTTTTCATTGTCCGATAAAGAGCCGGGCCTAGCGTGCGACAGGCCGTTTCCGTCGGACGACAAGGCCATGGCGAGGCCGCGCAAGGAATGCGGATGCCACCGGCGACGGAGGCAGCAATGGAAGACAGACGCAAAGCTAAACGCGGGCGCACGCTCAAGGCTGGCAGCATCAACTTTAACCGGGCCAGCGGTATCGATTGCCGGGTGCGCAACATGTCACCGGTCGGCGCCTGTCTCGAGGTCAGCAGCCAGGTCGGTATTCCGAACGATTTCGTTCTCGTGGTCGGCTACGACAAGTTCAAGCAGCCGTGCCACGTGGTCTGGCGTTCGGATACGCGCCTGGGTGTGGAATTTCGCGCCGACTAGTGCGCCGAAAGTCACGGTAGACCGCGACCAAGCCGTCGCCACCGCGTGGTTTCGGCACGGCCTGAGCCGGCCCGTCAACTCGTTGATAGGCAACCAATTCCCTAGTTTTCCGCAGCGCGGCAAGCCGCTGTGTCATCGCCGCAACAGCCGCAGTCTTTTTGCACAAGTTCGTGCTCTTCCTGCGTTTTTTAAGGCGGCGACTATTGTCCGTCGTACAACCTCAGATCACGATAGTTGTTGCGGGGATAGACACGAGTCGGGCGGGGGCCAATCAATGTCACGTCTCGGATGGATGGGCACACTTCGGGCGGGGACTGCGCTCGGAATTCTGATCATCGCCACCGCACAGGCAAATGCCGGTGCTCTGGCCATTCGCGAGCAGAGTCCTTACGGGCAGGGCACGTCATATGCCGGCGTTGCAGCCGGCGGCGCAGTGTCATCGATGTTCTGGAATCCGGCTGTGATGACGCAGTTCCCGGGCATTATCGCTGAAACGGCCGTGTCCGGGGTAATTTCTTACGCCAGTCATACGCCTCACCCGGGAGCAAACCCGACGTTTCCAGCCCCGCCGTTCGATCTAGGTGCAGCACCATTTAGTTATCCTGGTGACTCCAATAGCCTCAACCCAGCATTTGTCCCGGCGGCTTATTATTCTTACCAACTCAACCCAAACCTCTGGCTCGGGCTGTCGATCAATTCCCCGTTCGGACTTTCCGTCAACTTTCGTGACCGATGGGCAGGCCGCGATTACGGTGCGGGCCCCGGCAACCTGAAAACCTATAACGCCGCGCCTAGTATTGCTTATCGTATCAATGACTGGATCAGCGTCGGCGCGGGCATTCAGCTTCAGTACGCAAGCTTGGTCTTCCAGGAGGGCGTGGGCCCCGCTCCGCCACTTGGTGGCAATGCAGTACTCAAAGGGAGTGGTTGGGGCTTCGGAGTCACTGCCGGTGTCACACTCACGCCGACACCGACAACACTGATCGGGATTGGCTGGCGCTCGGGCATCAATCAGGATTTTAACGGCATATTATATGTGAGTCCCATTCCCGCGGCAGGCATCACGACGCCGGGCACAGTGGGTACCACGATCAGGGCCCCCGACATTGTGTCTCTGGGAATTCGCCAGCGCCTCGACGCTCTTTGGACAGTGATGGGAACAGTCGAATGGTCGCACTGGAGCCGTACTGGCACTTCTCAGTGGACCCAGCCGGGTGGTGGCGTCGCAACCATTGCTTCTACTCCGGTGCAATTCCCCTTCCAGTACGACGATGGCTGGTTCTTTTCTGTCGGTGCTGAATATCGATGGAGTGATCAGGTGCAATTGCGTGCAGGAGTTGGCTACGAACTCTCGCCGATCAACGATCGCGTGCGCACGCCAGTTATACCCGACAATGATAGATTCTGGGCATCGGCGGGCCTGACTTATCAGCTCGGTCGGGGCATCCACTTTGATCTTGCGTACACTCACATCTGGGTTAAGGACGCGCCCATTAGCATTTCAGCTGCTTCAGGCAATCCATGGTTCAACGGTGTCGTGAACTACAATGGCACCGTGAACGGGCATGCGGACATTGTGTCGGGCGCGCTTGTGGTTCCGTTCGCGGCGCTCCAGCCGCCCCCGCCAAAGCAGCTGGTCACGAAATAACTCATCATTACGGGGTTGGGGTGCAGGGCCGGCATTGCTGCCGGCCTTCGCATTTCAGAAGGCGCCGTTGAAGGTGCCGCCGTCGATCAGAAGGTTCTGACCCGTGATGTAGCCGGCTTGCGCCGAGCACAAAAATGCGCAGGCCGCGCCGAACTCGTCAGGATTGCCGAAGCGCTTGGCGGGGATGCCAGCCATACGGGCAGCCGCGACTTCTGCCTCGCTTTTGTTTTGCTGCTCGGCGGTCTTGTTCAACGTGCTACGCAGACGGTCGGTATCGAAGGCGCCGGGCAGGATATTGTTGATGGTGACGTTCTTGTCCGCGACTTTGCGCGCGACACCGGCGAGAAAGGCCGTGAGTCCGGCGCGGGCCCCCGACGATAAATCGAGGCCAGCGAGCGGCATCTTCACCGAGCCCGACGTAATGTTGACGATGCGGCCGAATTTGCGCTGACACATCGGATCGATCACTTTCTGGATAAGCTCGACGGCCGCCACCATGTTGGCGATGACCCCGTCAAGCATCTGCTGACGAGTCAGCTCGCGGAAATCGCGCATCGGCGGGCCGGCATTGTTATTGACCAGTATGTCCGGTTGGGGGCAGGCGGCGAGCAGTGCTTTCTGCCCATCGGCTGTCGCAACATCGGCGACGACCGGAATGACCTTGGCCCCTGCAATTCCCAAGAGCTCAGCCGCGGCGGCCTCGAGCCTCTTGGCATCGCGGCCGTTGATCACCACCTCGCAGCCGGCTTCGGCCAGTGCGCGCGCACAGGCCTTTCCAAGGCCGCGGCTCGATGCGCAGACGATGGCCTTGCGGCCGGCGATTCCGAGATTCATGGGATCCTCATGACCGTGACGATGTCGACGACTGTTAGAAGGCGTAGTTGCGACGCGGTCAAGGGTCGGCGGCGTGTCGTCTGACTGTCGTACGGGCTTGTTACCCCTGCGCTGAAGCACGGAAGCGCAGAGCTGATCGAGCGGCGCAAGCTGAGGCCGTTTGGCGTCTACACGCTGGTGCGATCCAAGTGTGCCGAGGCGCAATGCGCGGCAGCGTAAAGATGTCCGCAAGGTAAACGGCGCCGTCACAATACTGAAACGCGGGACTGGTACCTGTCGAGCATGATCAATGCGCTGGAGAACGTCGTACTGTGACGGAGAACGCCACGCGGCGATTTCGCGCACTGTTCATCTCCGACGTCCACCTCGGAACACGTGGCTGCCAGGCCGACAAACTTCTCGACTTCCTCCGCCATCACGAGGCCGAAACGATCTATCTCGTCGGTGACATCGTCGATGGCTGGGCGCTGCGATCGTCCTGGTATTGGCCCCAGACCCACAACGACGTGGTGCAGAAGCTGTTGCGGCAGGCACGCAAGGGCGCGCGAGTGGTTTACATCCCCGGCAACCACGACGAATTCCTGCGTGGCTATTACGGCACGCATTTCGGCGGCATCGAGGTCGTCGAGAACACGATTCACGAAGGCGCCGACGGACGCCGCTACCTGGTGGTCCACGGAGATATTTTCGACCTGGTGGTGACGCAGGCGCGCTGGCTCGCGTTGCTGGGCGACAAGGCTTATGAACTCGCCCTGACGGCCAACCGCATTTTCAACGCATGCCGTCGCATCTTGGGCGCGCCTTACTGGTCGCTCTCCAAATGGGCGAAGCTGAAGGTGAAGAACGCGGTGAACTATATCGGCGCGTTCGAGAAGGCGCTGGCGACCGAGGCCAGACACCATCGGGCCGAGGGTGTCATCTGCGGCCACATCCACACTGCAGCCATGCACGACGACTACGGTCTTCGCTACGTCAATTGCGGTGACTGGGTCGAAAGTTGCACGGCCGTCGCCGAGCGTCATGACGGCCGGTTTGAAGTCATTACCTGGACTCACGGCAGTCATGCCACGGCCGAAACACCGGCGTCGTCGCCGAGGGCGGAAGCCGCTTGAAGGTTCTTGTCGCCACCGACGCCTGGCATCCGCAGGTTAACGGCGTCGTCCACACGCTCGGGCATGTGGCCCGCGAGGCGCGGGCACTCGGCGCCGAACTGGAATTCCTCAGTCCCGACCAGTTCTGGGCTCTGCCCATGCCGAGTTATCCGGAGATCCGGCTGGCGCTGGTCGGTCCGCGCGACGTCGAACGGCGGCTCGATGCGATACGTCCCGATGCGGTTCACATAGCAACCGAAGGTCCGATCGGGCATGCCATGCGGCGTTTCTGCCTGCGTCGCGGCTTATCTTTCACCTCCAGCTTTCATACGCGTTTCCCTGACTATCTTGCCGGAAGGCTGCCGGTGCCGGAGCGATGGACGAGCGAGCTGACCTGGGGCTGGCTTCGCCGTTTTCATGCACCCGGCGCAACGGTGATGGCGGCGACACCCACACTGGGATGTGAGCTCGCAACACGCGGCTTCAACAATGTTTGTCTTTGGCCGCGCGGCGTCGATGCGGACCTGTTCCGCCCGCGCGCGGGCGTCGATCTCAAGCTGCCGCGACCGATCTTTTTGACCGTGGGCCGGCTGGCGGTGGAAAAGAACCTTGAGGCGTTTCTCGCGCTCGACCTGCCGGGCACCAAAGTCGTGGTCGGTGACGGCCCGTCGCGCGCTGCGCTGGAACGGAAATTTCCAAAGGCGATCTTCGTCGGGGCGCGGCGCGGCGAGGCGCTGGCCAACATCTACTCCGCCGCTGACGTCTTTGTTTTTCCGAGCCGCACCGACACGTTCGGTCTCGTGTTGCTGGAAGCTCTGGCCAGCGGTCTGCCGGTGGCCGCGTTTCCGGCGGCGGCCCCGCGCGACGTGGCGGGAGGTGCGCCGGTCGGATGCCTCGACGAAGACCTGCGCCGTGCGTGCCTTGAGGCGCTGGACCTCAAGCGGCAAGACTGCCGGGACTTTGCGCTCGGCATGACCTGGGCTGAAAGTGCGCGGATATTTCTGGAGCATGTCGATGCCGCGCGTGTGGGAAAGCGGCAGGCCGCATAGCCAGATCTGCCGGTGGCTCTCGCCATTTTATTGCGCTAGCCTTTCGCCATGGGCGCCGTCGACAATACGATCTTACCCACCGCTGCAGACATTGAAGCGGCGGCGAAGCGCCTTGCCGGCGTCGCGGTTCGCACTCCGCTGATCAATGCGCCGGTGCTGGACGAAGCGATCGGCGCGCGGGTTTTCCTGAAGGCCGAGACACTCCAGCGCACCGGATCGTTCAAGTTTCGCGGCGCCTACAACAAGATTTCATCGATCCCGAAAGATCGGCGGGCCGCGGGCGTTGTTGCCTATTCGAGCGGAAATCACGCACAGGGTGTGGCCGCTGCGGCGCGTCTGCTCGGCATGCGCGCCACCATCGTGATGCCGGCCGATGCGCCCAAGCCCAAGCGCGAGCGCACGCTGGCGCTTGGCGCCGAAGTCGTGCTCTACGACCGCAACACCGAGGACCGTGCTGCAATCGCGAAGAAAATCGTCGCCGAGCGCGGCGCGACGCTGGTGCCGCCCTATGACGACCCGCTGATCATCGCGGGCCAGGGGACGATCGGCGCCGAGATCGTCGAGGATCTCGCCCGCCTTTCTCTCAAGCCCGAAATCGTGGTCGTCGGCGCCTCCGGTGGCGGGCTTGCTGCGGGTATTTCGCTCGGCGTGAAGTCAAAGGTTCCGTCTGCGAAATTCTACGCGGTCGAGCCGGAAGGGTTCGATGACACGTTGCGGTCGTTCGCGAGCGGCAAGCGCGAGGCGAATGCCCGCATGAGCGGGTCGATCTGCGATGCGCTGTTGAGCAACACGCCTGGAGAACTGACATTTCCCATCACTCGCGAGCTGATCGGGCAAGGCACGACTGTGAACGACGACGAGGTGGGCAATGCCGTGCGTTACGCGTTCCACGAGCTCAAGCTGGTCGTCGAACCGGGTGGCGTCATCGGCCTTGCGGCGCTGCTCGCCGGCAAGGTCGCGGTCAAAGGAAAAGTCGTAATCGCGATCCTGTCGGGTGCGAATGTCGATCCGGAACTGTTTGGGCGGTTGATCGCCAAATAGTGCGCCTGCTCACGTGAACAATGCGAGCCGCTCCTCTTCGCTGAGCATCTTGATCGCGGCCAGCGGATCCGTCGGCATCGGGGTCTTCAACGGAACCGGTGCGACGGCCGTGGCCCGAGCCGCCTTCGGATCATTCACCGGCACTGCAGGTTGAGGCTCGACGAAGGCAACTTCCGCTATGGCCGTTTCTGTCCGAACCAGCGCGATCGGCGGCGGCTGCGCGACAGCCGGCGAGGGGATCGGCAGTTCGGGCTGATCAGACGGCGGCACCACAGCGAGGCGTGCGCGCGCCTCTTCTGCAGGCTCTTCCGGCGGTGACGGCGGCAACGGCTCGCGCGTCGCGGGGCTGCTCATGGCGGGTGCCATGATCTCGACGAGTCTGTGCTCGACCATGGCGATCAGATCGGCGAGCTTTGCCGTCCTGATCGCCATCACACTTGCCTCGATTTCATTCTGCGCCGAGTTGATGTCGTCGAGCAGCGCCCGCAATTTCTGCTTGACCAGCACCTCGGCGGGCGCTGCCGGATCGGCGACGAGGGAAATCTGAAGCCGCTCGATCGCGCTCAGCAATGGCCGCGTGTCAGCATTGCGGTTGCGCCGGGCATATTCGGCGAGAAATGCACGGCCGCGTGCGCTCTCCGATAGCGCCGTGCAAAAAGCGTGATAGTCAGCCTCGTCCGGCGCACCCGGCTGCAGCTGTTGCGCCCGCACGGTGGTCTCGGTCGGCATGTGCAATCCTTGCGCAGCCGTTTATCAATCATGCGGCATGATTCGGCCAGCGCTGCTGCGTCGCCGGGCAGTTGCCGCGTTGGAAAAGATCAGCTTGGGCAATGTTTTAGTTGGATTGGGGCGACGCAATGCGGACTGAAGAGACCTCCGGCCTGGTCCCGCGCCTGGCGATTTTCTACGCAGCCTTGTTCGCCTTGCCCGGCATTCAGATGCCGTTTTTTCCGGTCTGGCTCGAAGCCAAGGGCGTCGACGTCGGAATGATCGGCATCGTGCTGGCGGCGCCAATTGTGGCGCGGCTTTTGGCGGTTCCCGTCATCATGCGTGATGCCGACCGGCGCGATGCCGTCCGCGCCGCCTTGATCGTCTGTGGTTTTGCGGCGGCGGCTGGCTACATCCTGGTCGGGTTATCGGCGAGTGCGGTCCTCATTCTCGTTGCCTATGCGCTCACATCACTAGCAACCACGCCGCAGATGCCACTCGCGGAAACCTATGCGCTCAAGGAACTCAGCGCGCGCAAACGTGCTTATGGGCCGGTGCGGCTCTGGGGCTCGTTCGCATTCATCGCCGGCAACTTCGTTGCCGGGTTTGCTGCGGACGTCATTGCCGCCCACGATCTCATCTGGCTCATCGTTGCGGCGAGCGTTCTGATCGCGCTCGCGGCGCTCGGTTTGCCCGCGATGACACCGCGCGCGGTTGCGCCGAGTGCACCGGCTGCCGCCCGGCAGACCCTGTCGCGGGACCGCCTGTTCATTGCCGTCGTCGCGGCTGCGAGCCTCATCCAGGCGAGCCACGCGCTGTATTATGGCTTCTCCGCGGTGCAATGGACCGCTGCTGGTTTCGACGGAACCGTCATCGCCGCGCTTTGGGCGCTCGGCGTTGCCGCCGAGATCGTGCTGTTCGCGGCGCAATCCAGGTTGCCGCCGTTTTTCGAGCCAACCGTGCTGCTGCTGACCGGTGCCTGCGGCGGCGTGCTGCGCTGGATCGGAATGGCCTTCGATCCGCCGGCTTTCATGCTGGCCGCGCTGCAATTGCTGCACGCCCTGTCGTTCGGCGCGACCCATCTCGGCGCACTGATGTTCCTTGCCCGACAAGCGCCGCCGGCAGAGGCAGCAACTGCGCAGGGCCACCTGGCGATCGCGTCCGGAGTGGCCATGGCAGGCGCGATGGCGCTTTCAGGCGCGCTCTATCGTGATTTCGGCAGCGTTGCTTACGCGGCGATGGCCCTAACGGCGATCGCCGGAGGCGCTTGCGGACTGGTAGCGCACCGGCTCCGGCGCCAGGCGGCGCGCTGAGCGAGTTTGCGAACGTGGGCCGCGGTCACAGCTGGCGACGATCCCACTCAAATCGCGCCCCTGCAGATAGATCATTTTTCGCGACAAGCCGCCGTGCTGATTGATCCATCGCCGAACCGACGTCGGATAAATATTCCAAAGCGCCTGCGTGCCCAACGGACTCGTTACAGGACGGCCGTCGTGGCCGGGCATCCAGGCAGCGTGGAAGCCGAACCGCGCATTCTGCGTAGCGCAGATGCGTTCACGCGGCACCACGCCCAGCAGCAGCGTGCATGCCGAAAGACAGTTTCCATCGACGACAACATTTTCACCGGATGAGCGCACTGCGGCGTAAGCCTCCAGATAGCGGCCGATCTGACCGCCGCGATCCTCCGAGATCCGCATCGTTGCGGATGCTGACGATACAGTGAGCGCCATCACGGCGGCGCCGAGCACGAGTCCCCGAATTCGCATTTCCCCGTCCCGTTATCATTGCCCGCTGTTCAAGCAGCGGCGCGATCATTTGATTCAAGTGTAAGCCAAGCGGGTGTCGGACGGAAAGCATTCGTTTTCGGAATCTACAAAATTAGGATGTGCGATCGGGCACATTTCATGAACAGAATCAGGCTGCTACGGGTGAAAAGTTCCAGTGTCATCAGCCCCAAAGCGCGGCCGCAGGCGGATAGACAAGGCTGTCCTCGTAGCGCAGACCGCCGGGCCGGTCCTTGCTGAGCAGCAGAGGTCCGTCGAGATCCACGAATCGCGCTCTTTGTGCCAGCAGCACCGCCGGCGCCATCGCCAATGATGTCGCTACCATGCAACCGACCATGATCGTGAACTTCTGCCGCTCTGCTTCGGCGGCCGTGGCGAGCGCCTCCGTGAGCCCGCCCGTTTTGTCCAATTTGATATTCACCGCGTCGTATTTTCCCGCGAGAGCGGGCAACGAAGCCCGATCGTGCATGCTCTCGTCGGCGCATATGGGAATCGTCCGCCCGATGCGCGCAAGCGCCTCGTCCTTTCCGGCCGGCAATGGCTGCTCGATCAGCGCCACGCCCGCCTGCGCGCAGGCCGCGAGATTGGAACCGAGATTGCCGTCGGTCCACCCTTCATTCGCATCGACAATCAGAGTTGCCTTTGGGGCCGCGTTCCGAACGGCGGCGATGCGATCGGAGTCACCGTCGGACCCGAGCTTTATCTTAAGCAGGGCGCGGCTCGCTGCTTTTGCCGCGGCCTTCGCCATGTCGTCCGGCACCGCCAGAGAAATCGTGAACGCGGTGGTCAGTGCGGCGGGCGCCGCTATGCCGGCAATCTCGTGGGCGGGACGGCCGCTGCGCTTTGCCTCCAGGTCCCAGAACGCGCAATCGAGTGCGTTGCGCGCGGCCCCCGGCGGCATCGCCGTCTGCAATGTGCGCCGGTCGAGACCGGCTTCGATCTGCGGTCGCAGCCCTTCAATCTGGGCTGTGACGCTCTCGACCGTCTCGCCATATCGGAGATAGGGCACGCATTCGCCGCGCCCACGCCGGTTGCCGTCGGCCAACTCGGCCACCACAACGACAGCTTCGGTCTTGACGCCACGGCTGATGCCGAATGACCCGGCGATCGGCCAACGCTCGACAGTGTAGGAGAGGGTCAGCGATGCCTGCGTCAATCGAAACGGCCGGCCGCGTGCGCAAGCATCGTGTAGACCTTGCCCGTTTCCGACGTAAGGTAGGTGCGGGCAACGACCTGGCCGCGATCGTCACGCGATACCTCTTCGAGCAACCGCTCAAACTCCGAAATGTACCGGTCGACCGTCTGCTTGAATTCGCGGTCCGCGCGGTACTTCTTGCGGATGTCGTCGAATGCCTGCTGACCTTGCAGCGTATAGAGCCGGCGGGTGAACACGTTGCGTTCGCCGCGCTTGTAACGATCCCAAAGGTCGGCCGCAGCGTCGTGATCGATCATCCGCGCAATATCGACGGACAGCGAATCGAGCGACTCGATGGAGTGGCGCGGTGGCCGATCTTCGCCCGCCCGGGACGGTTCGCGCATGACGTCACGCGTCGTTTCGCGGGCAGGCTCGCGTGGAACATCGCGCATTGGCTCGTTTTCGTCGCGTGAGGCGCGAGTGAGAAGGTCCGAAAGCCAGCCGCGGCCCGGGCCTGCCGGGGCGGCGGTCACAGAGGGGGGTTCCGCCGGTGCGCGGCGGGGAGGCGGGGCGAAACCGCCGCTCTCGCTTCGCTGCGGCGGACGCGGCGGCGGCATTTCGCTTCGCGGATTATCGGCGGGGGTAGCGCGCGGGAGTTCGCTGCGGCCCCCGATAACGGCCAGCGTCGGCTCTTCGCGCGGGCGGCGCACCACCGGCTCCACCGCGTCGAGATTGCGGCCGTGGCGCGCAACGATGCGATTGAGTTCGGCGAGGGCCTCGATCTGATCGACGATGACCCGGCGCATCTGGGCGGCGCTTTCGGCAGTTTCCTGCGGCAGTTCAAAGACGCCACGCCGGAGTTCGTTGCGCGTGATTTCCAGCTCGCGCTGCATTTCCGCAGCCATCTGCTTCATGCCGTTGACCGATTCAGAAAAGCGTTCGTTCGCGCTTTGGAACAAGGCCTGGGTCTCGCCGGCGCTCTGGTCGTAGATTGCCCGCATCGCTTCGGCGGAGCGCTGGCGCTCCCCTTCGGCGTTCTCGCGGACGCGTTCGTATTGTTCGCTGATGGCACGGGTGCCTTCGGCGCTGGCTTCCGAGACGAGGCGGGCGACCTCGCGGGCGCGCGTCGAAGCGGCCTCGAGCGACTCGTCCAGCAGGCCGGAGAATCGGGTCAGGCGCTTCTCGAGATCCTCGGTGCGGATATCGAGGGTGGCGACCAGGGAATCGAGCTGGACGCGCCGCTCGTTGACGCTGTCATCAGCGCGCTGATTGCTGTGATCGATGATCTCGACCGCCTTAACAAGGTCGCGGCCGTGAATGTCGAATTGCCGCGCCAACTGCCCAAGATCGCCGATGACCTGAGCGGTAATGTCGCGGAAGGCCGCAATGTTCGTCTCGACGCGCCCCGTGGCATCGCCGGTCGAAGCCGTGACCTCGTTCATCGCGGTGACGAATTCGGACACACGCACCATGAGCGTATTTTCCAGCGCACCCATGTTTTCGTGAGCGCCGCTGAGTACTTCCTGGAGCATGATGTTGGCTTCGCGCAGGCGCTCGAAGAGAGCGGTCGTGTCGGACCGCAGCATTGTGTGCGTCTCGAGCATTTCCTTCACGGTCGACGTCGCTGTGTGCTGCGATTGCGCGATCGCTTTCTGCGCGGTCTCGTTGAGCTCGTTGATCGTGCGCGTGACCACGCCGGTCGCCGCTTCGCCCGCAGTGTTGATCATGCGGGAAATTTCGCTGCTGTTGTCCATCATCGAGCGCGTGAAGGCGAAGCCCTTTTCCTCGATCGCCTTTACCGCCTGATCGGTGGCCGTTGTGACGTCGCGCGTGAATTGCGTGCTCTTCTCGGTGATCGCTGCGAGCACACCGCCGCTCTTTTCAGAGAGCACGGTGGTCATTTCGTTGGTACGACGGCTGACAGCTGTGGCGATCTCCTCGGCCTTGCCGACGAAGCTGCGCGCGACTTCCTCACTGACACCGACCAAAGTGCGCTCGGCATCTCCCGCGCTGGCGCGGATCGCCTCGGTGGTGGTCAGCGCGAGCTGCCCAAGCGAGCGCTCGGCTTCCGCAGAGTTGACCTTGATCACCTCGCTGAGCTGCTCCAGCCGCGCATTGAGCGCATCGGCGGCCGCCTTGCTACGGGTCTCGATCTGGCTGGTGACCGTTTCCGCCCGCCCAACCAGCAGGTCCTCGAAGCGGCCGATTCGGCTGTCGAGATTGTTTGCGACTTCGAGCGCCCGGGTGCCGAGCGTCTGGTCGATCTCGCCGATCTTGGCGCTGATTGAGTCCGCGACTTCGGCACCGCGTGAATTGATGGTGCCGGCCACTTCGCCAATGCGCTGGTCGAGTGCGCTGACGACGTCCTTGCCGCCCTCCGTAAGGGTCTTGGCCAGATCCAGCACGCGCGCGCCGAGAAGCGTCTCAAACTGCGCCAGACGCTGATCGAGTGTCGTCGATATCTCGCCGGTACGGCCGGACACGCGCTGATCAAAAGTGTCGACGTAATTGCGCAGCGCCTCGGCCACATCCTGGGTGCGCTGGCCAAGCCGGCCAACCAGCTCACCGCCGTAGTTCTTCACCGTGTGGTCAAACTCCGTGATGTGCCGGGTGATCAGGTTGCCGAGGTTGCTTGAATCGCGGGATATCTTCTCGGTGAGCTCCGTCCCGCCTTGATTGAACATCGACTCGAAGGCCTGCAGGCGCGCCGTGAGCATCTCCTTGACAGCCTCGCCACGGTTGTTGAGGGCGGCGACCAGGGCTTCGGCACTTTCGCGGAAGTTGTCGGCGACCGCGTCGCTGCGGCTGGAAATGGTGTCGGTTATGCGCGCGCCGGTTTGCTCGAGCTTCGAGACGACGTCGCCGCCGCGCAGCGAAAGGTCAAGGATGAGGGAATCGCCAGTCGAGCGCAGCGCCGTGTTGACCTCCTCGGCGCGCGAAACAATCGATTCCGAAAGGCGGCCGCTGGTGTCCGTGATGGCATCGGTCAACTGCTGCGACCGGGACGCCATGGATTCAATGGTCACTGACGACTTGTCGGAAAAGTTCTGCGCGACCTGATCGAGGCGCGCGGTCATCATCTGCTGCAGACGAGCCGCAAGGTCGGCGAACTCGTCGTGCACATGCTCGGTCTTGAAGTTAAGGCTGGCGGAGAGGCGGTCGCTCGCGGATGAGATGGCGTTGGTCGCCTGATCACTTGTCGTTTCGAGCCGGTCGAGCAGCGTCGATCCGCGCTCACTCAATGCGTCAATCATGGAATCGCCGGCGTGGCCGAGCGCAAGGGTAATGTGCTCGCCTTTTTCGGTCAGGGAGCGGGTAACGCGCTGGGCGACCTCATTGACCTTGTCGGAAACCAGGTCGCCGACCGAGGTGATGTCGTGGGCGAGATCGAGGTGGACGCTGGCGATCGCGTTGCGAACCTGCTCGGCCTGATTGACCAGCGTCTCACGCTGGTTGGTCAGCTCCGTGAGCAGATCCCGGATTCGGACCTCGTTGTCGTTATAGGCTCGTTCGAGCGCTGACACCTCGTTGTGAACGAGTGCTTCAAGCTCTGCCGCGCGAGCGAGTGCACGCTCGACACCATCACCCATGGCCGCGACTTCGCGCCGGATGGCCTGGCCGACGGTGACAATGGATTCGCGGGCGACGGTTTCGGGCTGCGCCAGGCGCATCGCAACTTCGGCCATCGACTCAGCGACGACGCGCATGTCCTGCGCGCGATTGAACATGTGGGCGAGCACGAAGAAAAAGACGACGGGCACGATAATGGCGCCGCCGATCGCAAGCATGGCGGCAAAGCCCAGTTTCGCCGTGCCGAACACCGCCTGCGTGTCGATCGAATAGAGCGCGGCAATGCAGATGACAGCCCAGATGAATCCGGCAACGCCGGCGGCAATATAGGGGCCGCGCGACGGACGGTGGCGCAGCGCCTGCAGAATCTGACCAATGCCGATCCGGTCGTCATTGGCGGCGCGGCGTGGCGTCGCATCGCCTGCCTGCCATCCTGCTTGCGGTCCGTCGTGCGGAAAGAGGTCGCTCGGTTCATGGGGTGGTGGCGTGTCGGAGAGGCTGGCCTCCGGGGAACCAAAGGACGGACCGGGTCGCGTTTCTGCTGGGCGTATGCTGAGGGCTTCCTGGATGGCGGTCAGCGCCTCTTCGGTCGCGTCTTTAGTTTTCTGCGGAGTATTCGCCATCTCGGTCGTCGCCTCGCCATTACGCCGGACTGTCGCCGCGGCCCGAACCGTCAAGAAATCAGAGGGTTATGCCGCAAGCACGGCACGGAAGCGGCAGCCGAGCCGCCCACATCCCCGATTTATCGCCCGGCGCTCATCCTATCGCCTTGGCAACATGAAAGAAACCACGCCGGTAAGGACTTTTTTATCATCGTTAACTGATTGCTAACCATAGCAAACGGGCCTCGGCCCCGGCTTCGGGCCGACGGATGATGGCGGGCGATTTGAGGGCACGTTGCGGCTGAACACCATTTGCGAACAGGAATTGTCGTCCGCACTTACGGCGACTTAACCACCGTCTTCTTTCGCTGCCTTGCATTTACCGGGATTTGATCCCGATCGGGCCAAACTCTTCGCCAATAAAAACGGCTGGGAGGCCGAGATGGCGCAAGCCGCGGTCAACATATACGAGCGTGCGCAGCCCGAAGCGCTGAAGGTGGCGGTGCTCGACCGCGATCATCTCGCGCGCATAACGTTCGGCGATCGCAGCCTCGAACGGGAAGTTCTTCAGCTGTTCGATCGCCAGTCGGAACTGCTGCTCGAGCGTATGCGCGCGAGCGAGCCGGCTGCAATCGCGACGCTCGCTCACACGCTCAAAGGATCGGCTGTCGGAATCGGTGCAACGCGGGTTGCCAGTGCTGCCGCCGAGGTCGAAGCGACTGCACAGGCAAAGTCCGGTGAAAGCAGCCGCGCGATTGAGGAGCTTGCACAGGCGGTGGAAGAGGCCCGCGCGGCGATTTCCGCCTTGATCCGTGCCCATTGATTGGGGATGGCGTCCTCAAGGGAATGACTATATAGGAGGCGCGCGCCACCTGCTGGCGCGGTCACTCCTGCTACGCTTCCTCATGCCGAAGATCACTTATACCGACTCAAGCGGCACTGTCCGCACGGTTGATGCCGAGAACGGCTCGACCGTGATGGAAACGGCCCTCCGCAACAACATTCCTGGCATCGAGGCCGAGTGCGGCGGGGCGTGTGCGTGCGCGACCTGTCACGTCTACGTCGACGAAGCCTGGCGCGAGAAAGTTGGCGGACCGTCGCCGATGGAAGAAGACATGCTCGATTTCGGGTACGACGTGCGACCCAATTCACGCCTGTCTTGCCAGATAAAAGTAAGCGACGAGCTCGATGGGCTCGTGGTGTCGACTCCCGACAAGCAAGCGTAGGTCGGCCTAAGACTTCATCCCAGCTGGCGCAACCTGCGAACTCTTGAGTCCTATTTCGTCGAAGGCCTTGCGCACGAGGCCCGATGCCTTCGCTTCCTCGATGAACTCAGTCACATAGGCAAGTGCCGCCGGCTTTCCTTTTGGCACGGCGACCGATGTCGTCGAATTCATGAAGCCGCCGTCGAGGATGCGCGAGCCGGGGACCTTGGTCTGCAGGCCGGTAAGTGACTCGCGGGAAAAAGCGATCGCGTCGAGCTTGCCGTCGCGCAAGGCCGCGACCGCCTCATCCGCCTTTTCGAAGCCGGTGTGAGCTGCGTTCGGCGCCGTCTTGTTCGACGTGCGGAAAGTCGCGGTGTTAGCGACCCCGCCAATGCGCACATCCGGCCGGTCGGCCTCGCTGACCGCGTTCAGCTTCGCGCCCGGCGCGACCAGATAAGTGCTTTGCAAGATATGGTAGGCATTGCCGAAATCGACGAATTTCTTGCGTTCCTCGTCCACCGGCAGAAACGCGACGTCCCACTTGTTGTCGGCGGCCGAGTTCTGCACTTCGCCGGAGCCGTTGTGGGCGATGAGTTCAGCCTCGACACCGAGCCTTTTCGCGAGCGCTTTCCCGAGAATGACGGCAACGCCACGGTAGGCGCCGGTCGCTTCATCCTTGATGGCGAATTGCGCCGACGGCGCCGGCGCTATGGCGATGGCGACACGAAGTTTTCCGGTGGGGGTGAGTTGCTGCGAAACAGCGGAATCGACCATTGATACGAACTCCAGAGAAATCGGGAGTGAATGAAGCGCGCGTCTACCGCATAGCACGCCGTGTTCAGGGTTTCATCCCGGCCGGCGCGACCTGGGAGTTTTGCAGGTTCATCGAATCCAGCGCCTTGCGGACAAGGCCATTGGCTTTCGCCTCTTCGATGAAGGCGCTGACGTAGGCGAGGGCGTCCGCCTTGCCTTTCGGGACGGCGACGGCGGTCGATGAATTGAGAAACCCGCCTTCGAGCGTGCGCGAACCCGGAATTTTCGTAACGAGACCGGACAGCGACTCGCGCGACATCGCGATGCAGTCGATTTCGCCGGCATTCATCGCAGCGATCGCCGCGTCGACACCGGGGACGGTGACGAAGGTTGCGGTCGGCGCCGTGCGCTGCGCCGCCCGGAACGTCGCTGTATTGGCGATGCCGCCGATGCGAACGCCGGGTGCATTCGCGTCCTCGACTTTCGCGAGCTTAGACCCTGGTGCGACCAGATATGTACTCTGTAGAAGGTGGTAGGCATTGCCGAAATCGACGAATTTCTTGCGCTCCTCGTCGACCGGCATGAAGGTCACGTCCCATTTTCCACTCGCGGCTGAATTCTGGATCTCGCCGGACGCAAGGTGTGGGAGGAATTCGACCGGCACCCCCAGCTTCCGCGCCAATGCGGCGCCAAGGTCGACAGTGACGCCGCGGAACTTGCCGGTCGTGCCATCCTTCACTGCGTAGAAGGCGGACGGGGCAGGGGCGATCGCGATGGCCACGCGCAGCTTGCCGGTCGGTATGAGTTCTTTGACGAGATCGGCCTTGGCTGGCATTGCAGTTCCGAAGGCAAGGATGACAGTTGTAACAAGAGCGCCCACGCGACTGGCGATGGTCATTGTAGTTCCTTCCAAAATGACGGAGCGCCCCGCCGGGGCGCTCCGCTATTGCTGCATCCGTCAGGTCGCCTGCATTGCGGCGAGGACCTTGGCCGGCGTGTAGGGGATCGAGCGCAGCCGGACGCCGATCGCGTCGAACACCGCGTTCGAGATCGCGGACGGGATGACCGCGGCGGCGGGCTCGCCCGCACCCCACGGCTTTTCGTTCGGCCGGTCAATAAGCTCGATCACGATGTCGGGCACTTGCGGGAACTTGAGGATCGGGTAGCTCGCCCAGTCGAGGCTAGTGACCTGCGAGCGGTCGAATTTAAGTTCTTCGATGAGCGTGCGGCTTACGGTCTGGATCACATTGCCCTCGATCTGGCTCTTCAAGCCGTCGGGGTTGATGATCTGGCCGCAGTCGTGGGTGATGTAGAACTTGGGAACGGCGATACGGCCAGTCGAGCGATCAACTTCGACCTCGGCGACCGCACCGACATAGGTGCGCACCAGTTCGTATTTCGTGTAGCTGATGCCGCGTCCCTTAACGACGTTGCCGCTGGACGCTTTTTTTGGCGAGGGGCGTTTATCCCACTTGGCCAACGCAGCCACCCGCTCGAGCACCTCGATCCCGCGCTTGTCGGCGGGGTCGAGATATTTCAGACGGAATTCCAGCGGGTCGATGCCCGCCGCCGCCGCCAGTTCATCGAAGAAGCATTCGTTGGCGTAAGTATTCTGCATACGCCCTGGGGTTCTGATCCAGGATGGACGCAGTGGCGTCGTTTCCAGGCGGCGACAGACCGTTCTTACGTTAGGGAATTTGTACGGGATCGCCGAAAGCTGGAAGATATTGCCCGGGAATGACACTTTCGCGGTCGGCATGCCGGCAAGATCAGCCGCCACCAGTGGGACATTGAGCTCGGGGCCGGCCTGCGGGATATAGAAGATTGAGTCCCAAGCGGTCACGTTGCCTGCGTCATCAGTGCTCGCCTGCAGATCGACGAGCGTCGGTGGGCCTTTCGGGTCCCAGCCGTGCTCGTCCGCTCGCGACCATTGGACTCGCACCGGCGCGCCCACGATTTTCGCCAGCAGCGCGGCGTCGGCGGCAGCATCCTCGTGGCCGTT
>Ga0207682_10000081_pt1 | contig 42361 bp, 37 predicted proteins | sample KBSM63metaG_FD_184332 | JGI IMG/M metagenome (GOLD analysis project Ga0207682, IMG submission 184332) | Miscanthus rhizosphere microbial communities from Kellogg Biological Station, Michigan, USA - KBS M6-3 metaG (SPAdes) (version 2) | ecosystem: Host-associated > Plants > Roots > Rhizosphere >... | reverse complement strand
CCGCGCCACCAGTCGAGCGGCGGCGTTCTCGCTTCCGCGGCCGCGGGATTGCGCGGTCCTGCGCTGTAGGCGGGCGGAATATTGAGCCCGGGCTCCGGCTTGTCACCGGCGAGCAGGCAGCCGCCGAGCGGCAATGTTACGCAAATACTCTGCAGCATCGTCCAGAACGGGCGCCCCCAAGCTATCGTTCCCGCCTCCTTTGTCTTCCCACCCCAATGCATTCAAAAAGCTTTCAAAACCCGGCCGAAAAGCGACTCGGTTGCGCAATAATATTACTACCGTTTGTCGCCTGCAGTCCTTCGGCCGGGGGGCCAATTGGCCAGCGCCTGCCGTCCGGCAGGCGTTATTTTTGCAGCTATATCGGCGAAAACGCCTTGGACCGTCTGATCGAAGTTAAGACGGGTGGTGCGTGTCTGGGCTGTGGCGGCGCGCATAGCCTCGACATCGAATGGCTCCTGCCGCAGGACCTCGTGGACATGCTGCCTTGCTGAGTGAAATTTCGTTTGCGTGTCCTCGATGGCCGCATGATTGGCGTTGATTTGCCTGCGCAGAATCTCTGCATCCGCGGGTGGCAATGTTGCCGCCAGACGTTCGACGCGCACGAATACGTTGGGATCCCAATAGGATGGGGCTGGCGTTCGGATCACCATCGCAAGGGCAACGCCGACAAAGAACAGGTTGAGCGCGAGTGAGCCGAGCAGCAGCCAGCGCGACGATCCGCGCGTTGCGCCGGGCAAGGCGTGGGCGATGCTCATGGACGCGCTCCCGTGAATGCTTCAGGTTCGAAGGTGATCGAACCTATGCCGCCGCCACCGACAAAAGCCGGCGCGGCACCCGGATCCTCAAAGCGGCGATCAAGACCGGCGATGCCGACGAAGAAGCCAAGCACAGCGCAGCACGCAAGTGCTGCCATGCGCGGCCAGGCCGGCGCGAACTGCCAGTCGAGCAGCACCGCGGGCAGGCGCCAGAACGGTTGCTTCTGCCGGGGCAGCGGCCCGCTGATCCGGCTGAGCACGCGATTGACCGCTGCCTCATCGGTTGGTGCTTTTGCGCTACGCTTGAGCGCCGATTCAAGGAGCTTGTTGAACTGCTCGTTGTTCATGTCACTCGTCCTTGTCAATCAAATTGCTCAACGCGTGGCGCAAGTTCTGCTTGCCGCGCACCAGCAAGGTCTCGACCGCCGATACCGAGGTGTCGAGAATTTCGGCGACTTCCGCATTGCTCATGCCTTCGCCGTACGTGAGCGTGATCGCGCTGCGTTGGCGCGGGGGCAGCTTGTCGATCGCAGCCCCGACCATGCGCTCGCGCTCGTTGGTTTCAGCTTTCTCGGTTGCACCCGGCGATGGGTCAACAATATCGCCGGCCGCCTCCAATTCGACCCACGGCGCGCGCCGTTTGCGGTCGAGACAGAGGTTGACCACCACGCGGGTGAGCCAGGTGCGGAACAATGCAAGTGGGCGCCAGCGCGGTGCGTATGTCCATACGCGCATGAGCGCTTCCTGTGCGACGTCTTCGGCCTCCGCAGCGTTCCTGAGGATACGTCGCGCAAGGCCGAGCATGGCCGGCAAGTGACGGCGCGCAAGCACCTGAAATGCCCGTTCGTCGCCACGCGCGACCCGGGCCATAAGCGCTTCGTCGCTGTCATCCATCGCGATGCGGTGGTTGCCATAGCAAATGCCCGTTCATTGTCGACTTGGCCTGTCTGTTTAACGGGCGGCGTGTCCGAATCCTGTGGCGGCAGTATACCGGGAAAATGGCCGGCATATTACGCCTAACTTGTTGAATTATCGGGGATTCGTAACCCGTCTCTGGGCCGCAAGCTCGAGCCCCTTCACCAGCCGATAGACTGCTATGCAATTCGGCACCGGCACCTTCAGCCGCTTTCCTTCCCGCACGATAAATCCGGTCAGTTCGTCAATTTCGGTCGGCGCGCCACGCGCAATGTCGAGGGCCATCGAACCGGCATGTCTCGACATCGGAATCTGGCCGGAGCGAACCTTGTCGACGAAGTCCATCGGTGGAAAGGCGAAGCTGCCGCCGAGCGCCCGTACCACGGCCGTGCATTCGGCGGCCATGTCGTCGATCAAGGCGCGCATCTCGGCGGAATCATACCTGGCAGCATTGTCACCCATCATCAGTGCGCCCAGCGGGTTCATCACGCAATTGAAGACGAATTTCGACCAAACGGCGCCCATCGGATCGGCAACGATTTCGGTCTCCATGCCAGCCTTGTTAAGAAGATCGGCGAACGGACGCACGTCCTCGACGCTGCCGCGCGCCGGACCGAGCCAGCTTTTCCCTTCGACCAGGCATTCGATGCAACCGGGTTCGACATAACGGCCGGCATTCATCGTCGCGCCGCGAATGACCCTTGCTTTAGAGCCGGAGAGCAGCGCCTCTGCGTTGCCCATGCCGTTCTGGAGCGTAACCAGCACCGGATTTCCAGCGAGCATAGGGCGCAATTGGGCGAGCGCGGCGACGGTCATCTTGGACTTGATAAGGAAGATAACGGCTTCGAACGCCGTGTCCTTCAGCGCAGCTGGTTCGGCGGTTGCCCGAATATTGGCGATGCGTGGGCTCCTGCCGATGATGCGGAGGCCGCTCGCGTTGATGGCGTCAACGTGTTCTGCATTCGTGTCGAGCACAGTCACCCTGGCCGCTGACGAAAGCGCGGCAGCAAAGAGCCCGCCAATGGCGCCGCAGCCCACGATGAGGATTTGCGTGCTCATGCCGCGATTGTGCGCGGGCGAGGCGTTGCGCCGCTCACCGCCCACTCACGTCGGTGAGCGCGAAGCCGGCCACACGCTTGTAGTTTTCCGACAGCGCGCGCAGTTCGTCCTGGGTGATATATTTTTCGAGATCATCGAACGGCCGGTCGCCGACGAGTTCCTCTACCTTGATGTTGATGAAATCGGGCGGGTGCTCGCGGTTGGTGCGCACCACCTTTGCCGCGGGCCCGGCCCGGGCGGCCTCATAGGCCTTCAGCGCATCGCGCGGGTCCGCACTGCCGCGCAGCAGGTCGGCGAGGGTGCGCGCGTCGATTGCCGCTTGCGCCGCGCCATTGGAACCGCGCGGATACATCGGATGCGCCGCGTCCCCTGCGAGCGTAATCCTGCCGAATGTCCACTTGTCGATCGGATCCTTGTCGACCATCGGATATTCGAGGATTTGGTCGGCGTCGCGGATCATCTGCGCAACATCGAGCCAATCGAAGCGCCAGCTTTCGTAGAGCGGAAAGAAATCACCGAGATTGCCGGTCTTGTTCCAGTCGTTCTGCTCGAACGTGTCGCGCTTGATCTCGGCCATCCAGTTGATCAACTGGCGTCCGTCGCCGTCGACATCGTCGATGATAGGATAGATGACGATCTTGCCGGTCAAAATCGAACCGACCCGCATGTAAGTCCGGCCGTCGAAAATCGGCTTGCGCCGCGTTATGCCGCGCCAGGTATTGATGCCCGCAAACGCGACTTTGTCGGCGGGATAAAATTGTCTACGGAGCGTTGAATTGATGCCTTCGCAGTCGACGACAATGTCGGCGCGCAAGCTATCGCGTTTGCTGCCGGTGCTGGTCTTGAAGTGCACGGTAACACCGCGTTCGTCCTGCTCCGCGCTGGTGCATTCGTAGTCGGTGCAGACGGAGTCGGCGCCCAAACGCGCCAGTGCCGCCCTATACAGGATCATGTGAAGACGGCCGCGATGAATGCAGACTTCCGGATATTGATAGCCGGCCAGCTTGCCGCGCGATTCCTTGTAAATGAGCTGGCCGAACCGGTTGTAGAAGCGGCTCTCGCGGTTCTCGATGCCGGCCTTGAGCAGTTCGTCGGCCAAGCCGAGCGCGGTGAACTCGCGCATGGCATGTGGCAGCAGCGTGATGCCTACGCCGAGCTCCTTCAGCTCGGGCGCCCGTTCATAGACGCGGCAGTCAATGCCACGTTCCTTGAGGTTGAGTGCGAGCGACAATCCGCAAATGCCGCCCCCGATAATGGCAATTTTCATTCGTTTCGGCGCTGATCAGATAGCCAAATCTCGCGTTGGAATGGACGAAATCGCTTTCCCTCTGTCAACATGGGCTAATAAGGCACCGGCTCATGAACGGAGGATCCAATGGACAAGGCACTTTACGACCGCGGAATGGCGATGCGCCGCAAGGTATTGGGAGATGAATACGTTGATCGTGCGATTGCCAATACCGATGACTTCAACCGCAAATTTCAGGATCTGCTCAACGAGTTTTGCTGGGGAGCGGTATGGACTGACGAGGACCTGAAACCGCGCGACCGCAGCCTGCTCAATCTCGGGATGATTGCCTGCCTTGGCCGCATGCACGAATTCGAGGCCCATTTTCGCGGCGCCCTTCGTAACGGGCTGACGCCAAAGGAGCTGTCGGCAATCCTGCGCCAGGTGGCGATTTATTGTGGGTTCCCAGCGGCGGTGGACTGCCACCGGGTCGCCAAGCAGGTGCTCGCCGCCGAAGCCAAGAAAACTTGATAAGAACAGCCATCGGGGCAGCAGAAACACGTTAACGAGATAGTCGTATTGTGGTCTTGAATGTGCCTTCATCCCGGAGCAATGAGGGCACGTCTTGGCAACGACTCCCTTCCGGCCCAAGGTGGACAATGGCCCGATTCTCTTGTGCTTTTATGCTGACGTTGCCCGTCGCGGCGGCCTTTTTGGCTACGCCCGCGCTGGCCCAGCGGCCATTGCCCCCGCCAGGTGTTTATGAAGAGCGTCTTCCCCCGGTTATGGGCCGCTACGACGACGATGATCTCTATCCGGCAACGCCGGTGGCTCCCCGCAACGGACGGCGCGGATCCAATCGGGTTCTTCCCTATCCGGACGATGAGCCCGCGCAACCGCCGCCGCCCGGACTTTTCGAGTCGTCGCGCGGTCATCAGCTGGAGACGCGGCAACAGCCTCAGATCGATACGCGGCAACAGCCCCCAATCGCCACGCAGGCACCGGCCACGCAGGCGCCCGCCGCGAATGCCGAGCCCGTCCTTCGTCCGCCTGGGAATGTTGGCGTGGTGCCGAATGCAGCGCTGCAGCCGACCCAACCGTCCAACAACGTCATGTCCCTGCCGCCCGAGGACCAGCCGGAAACGGGACAGCCGAAAGAATTGCCGGCGAACCTCAAAAAGCAGCTGGTCGATTTCACGACGAAAGAGCCGGCCGGCACGATCGTCATCGATACCGCCAATACTTATCTCTACCTCGTGCTGGGTGGCGGCAAAGCGATGCGCTACGGTATCGGCGTCGGCCGCGAAGGATTTACCTGGGCCGGCACCGAGCGCATCTCGCGCATGAAGGAATGGCCGGACTGGTTCCCGCCGACGGAGATGATCGAGCGTCAGCCGTATTTGCCGCGCATGATGGCCGGCGGCCCCGGCAATCCGCTCGGTGCGCGCGCGCTCTATCTCGGCAGCACGCTCTATCGCATCCACGGCACCAATCAGCCTTCGACGATCGGCTCGTTCGTGTCGTCGGGTTGCATCCGTCTGCTCAACGAGGACATCGAGGATCTCTATAGCCGCGTTCAGACTGGCACCCGTGTCGTCGTAGTGCCCGGCAAGGCGCCGGAGCATATCGCCAACACTGGCGCGCAACCGGCTGCTGCGGTCGTGGCGCCGTCCGCCGCGCCAACCAACATCACGCCACCCGGTTCGGTCGGGGCGCAGAGCAATAGCGCTGCCGCGATCACATCGTCGCCTTTGCCGCCACCGGTTCGCTAAGCGCCTGGCCGGTAGCGCCCCAACAGCCCCTGCACTAACATTGCCTTGACAGTGCTGTTCTTGACAGCAGTGCGGACATGCAATGGGAGGCGGCGATGGCGCGATCCAAGATCGACCGACGCAAATTTCTTGCAGGTGTAGCGTTAGCTGGCGCGGCGAGTGCATCACCTGAAGGCGCTAAAGCCACAACCCCCATCATGGAAAGGGCGCCGCGTCCGTCGGCATTGCGTCCATCCGCGGCGGTCGCCGCCGCGGAGACTGGAACACCCCAGATTTCGGCGAAGCCCGCCGGCATGCCGGGCTCCGACTTTATGGTCGATGTTATCAAGTCGCTCGATATCCCTTACTTGCCGAGCAATCCGGCACAAAGCTTTCGCGGGCTGCACGAATCGTTGATCGACTATGGCGGCAATAAGAAACCGGAATTCCTCACCTGCACGCATGAGGAAACGTCCGTTGCGATGGCACACGGCTATTTCAAGATTGCGGGCAAGCCACTGCTCGTACTGTGCCACGGTACTGTCGGCCTCCAGCATGCAGCTATGGCGATCTACAATGCCTGGTGTGACCGCGTTCCCGTCATTGTCATGGGCGGCACCGATCTCGACGCTTCCAAGCGTCCGCCAGGCGTGCCGACTTTTCACTCTGCACAGGATGTTTGCGCTCTCGTCCGCGATTTCACCAAATGGGACGACCAGCCGGTGTCGCTGCAACATTTCGCCCAGTCGTTCGTGCGTGCCTACAAGCTTGCGATGACGCCACCATATGAACCGGTTGCGCTGGCACTCGACGCCGAACTACAGGAAATGACCGTGCGTGATCGTCCCAAGCTGACCATCCCGCGTTACGTACCAACCGCGCCGCCGCAGGGCGACCTCAACGCGGTGCGTGAAGCCGCCCGTCTGCTTGCAAACGCCGAACATCCGGTGATCGTTGCCGACAAATGTGCGCGGACAGCAAACGGCGTCAGACTGCTGGTTGAACTTGCCGAAGCGCTTCAGGCGCCGGTCATCGATCAGAAGGGTCGGATGAACTTCCCCAACACTCACCCTCTGTCTCAGAATGCGCGCAGCCGCGCACTGATTGGCGAAGCTGACGTCATCCTCGGCCTCGAATTGTCGGACTACTGGGCCACCGTCAATGCGTTTATCGACAATGGCGAAATCGACGGCACCGGCCTGCAGGAATCGCAAATCAAGCCCACGGTCAAGTTGATCAGCATCAGTTCGGTCCTGCTCAACACGAAGTCGAATTACCAGGATTTTCAGCGATTGCAGGTCGTGGATATCGAAATGGCGGCCGACGCCGAGGCGACGCTGCCCGCGCTGATCGAGGCCGTGAAGCAGACGCTGCCATCGGGTCGTAAGGCAGCTATCGAGGCTCGCGGCGCGGCAATGAAAAAAGCATGGAGTGAGGCGCGTGATCGAACACGGCAGGCTGCTGCCTACGCCTGGGATGCGAGTCCGATCAGCACCGCGCGGATGGCGATGGAAGTCTACGCGCAGATCAAGGATCTCGACTGGTCCTCGGTCGGCGGCGACCGCCAGCTGTCAAGCTGGCCGAGCCGGTTATGGCCGATGGAAAAGTACTATCACCACATCGGTGGCCCGGGCGGCTACGGAATCGGGTATGGAGCACCGGCTGCTGTAGGGGCGGCGCTGGCTAACCGCGATGCGGGACGATTCTCGATCAACTTCCAGCCCGATGGCGACATGATGTATTCGCCAGGTGTGCTGTGGACAGCTGTGCACCACGGAATTCCGCTGCTGACGGTGATGCATAATAACCGCGGTTATCATCAGGAGGTGATGCATGTTCAGCGCGTGGCGAACCGGCGCGACCGCATTGCCTATGCGGGCAAGGATCTCGGGCCCATCGGCACCAGGATCGAGAATCCTGTCATCGATTACGGCAAGCTTGCGGGCTCGCTCGGCATGTGGTCCGCCGGGCCGATTACCGACCCGAAGGATCTTGCGCCGGCGCTGAAAAAGGCGGTGCAAGTCGTCAAAGCTGGCGAGCCTGCATTGGTTGATGTTGTCACTCAGCCGCGCTGAGGAATTGTGCAATGGTAGTCCGCGCGTTGATTGTGCTGTCGGTGACAATGATTTTTGCGCAGGATCCGACAGCCGCCGCATCGACCGAGCATGGCAAAGTGGCATACATGCAGCACGGGTGCTGGCAATGTCACGGGACAGTAGGCCAGGGTTCAATCGCGACTAGCGGTGGCAAGCCTCTCGCGCCGGATCCGCTGCCATGGGAAACTTTTTCGTCGTTCGTGCGCTCGACCAACCGCGCCATGCCGCCCTATAGCGACAAGATCCTGACTGAAGGCGATCTTGAGGACATCTACGCTTATTTGCAGTCGATACCGAAGCCGGCCGACGCAAAGACGATCCCGCTGCTCAATCCCTAGCGGTCGCCCGCTTTCGCATTGACGCGCGCAAGCCGCGTGATCGCCTCGATCATTGCGCCGGGATCGGCTTGGCCTTTCCCCGCGATGTCGTGGGCGCTGCCGTGCGCGACCGACGAGAACAAGATTGGCGACCCGATTGAAATTCCGGCAGTACGGTTGAACGCCTGCAGCTTGGCGGCGATGTGGCCCTGGTCGTGCAGCATTACGATGAAGGCATCGCATCCCTTTTTTCGAAACATGGTGTCGGCCCCGAAGGGACCCGACACGGCAATGCCGTCCTTGCTCGCGCACGCGATGGCTGGAATGATGATGTTGATTTCCTCCGAACCGAAGAGGCCTTCCTCACCTGCGTGAGGATTGAGGCCGCTCACAAATATCTTGGGCTGTGCGATGCCGAGCTTCTTTAACGACGCGTCGGTGACCCGGATTACCCGCTCGACGCGCTCAGGCGTGATCAACGCCACCGCTTCGCGCACGCTTACATGCAATGTCGCGTGTACGATGCGGGACTGGTCGAAACAGATCATCAGATAAACATCGTTGGCCGGCGTGCCGGTTTCGCGCGCGACGAAAGATGGATAGCCGTCAAATGCGATGCCTGCGGCGGCAATGGAGCGTTCGGTTTGCGGCGCGGCCACGACCGCTTCGACGTCGCCGGCAAGCGCCGCCTGAATCGCCCGACTTGCGCTTGCCAGCGAAGCGCGGCCGTAGGCGGCATCGATGGTGCCGATTTTTATGGGGGCATTACTACCGTCACGCGCTTCCAGAAGGCTGACGGTGCCGTCGGACCACAGTGCTTCCGAGGGTTTCCTGACGACATGAAGATCGGGCGACAGGCCGGCGGCGCGGGCATGCATTTCGACTGCGCTGGGGTCGCCGACCAGCAACGGCCGGCAAAGACGGCGCACACGGGCATCGAGTGCGGCCTTGAGCGCGATCTCTGGCCCGATCCCGGCAGGATCTCCTGTTGCAATGGCGATGCGCGGTAGGGGCATGGCGGTTGACTTCCGTCGCCGACGCGGCTGCCTATAATGGCGCCCAGCTATCGCAAGAACATAGCAAAGCCGTGAGGAAGCGTCGCCATGATGTCGCGTGAACAGAACGAGCAACTCAGCCGCGTCGGCCCGGGAACATTAATGGGCAAGTTGCTGCGGCGATACTGGGCGCCGTTTCTGCTTTCCTCCGAAATCCCCGAGCCGGATTGCCCTCCCGTGCGTGCAAAACTTATGGGCGAGAGCCTGGTCTGTTTTCGCGACAGCAAGGGACAGATTGGTTTGATTGATGAATTTTGCGCGCATCGGGGCGTCTCGCTTTGGTTCGGGCAGAATGAGGAGTGCGGGTTGCGCTGCCCATATCATGGCTGGAAGTACGATGTGACTGGGCAGTGTGTCGATCTCCCGTCTGAGCCGGAGGAGTCGGGTTTTCGCAAGAACATCAAGCTGAAGTCCTATCCCTGCATTGAAAAGGCAGGGATCGTGTGGGCCTATCTGGGGCCACCTGCCTTGCAACCGCCGCCGCCTGCGTTGGAATGGACAGATGTCGAGCCGCCGCAACGCTTCGTGTCAAAGCGGTTGCAGGAGTGCAATTACCTGCAGGCGATGGAAGGCGGCATCGATTCAAGCCACGTGTCGTGGCTGCACGGCAGCGAACTCAACAAGGACCCGCTGTTCAAAGGCTCGAAGGGCAATGTCTACAATGAGCAGGATCGCATGCCGTTGTTTGAGGTGGAGGAATTTCCCGGCGGCTTGTTGATCGGGGCACGGCGCAATGCCGATGCCGGCAAGTATTACTGGCGCATCACGCCGTGGATCATACCCTGGTATTCGATAATTCCGCCGCGTGCAGGTCACCCGCTGGGCGCGCATGCGTGGGTGCCGATCGACGACGAAAACTGTTGGGCCTGGAGCATCAACTACCATCCCAAGCGCGCGCTGACGAAAGCCGAAGTCTCGGCCATGCAAGACGGCGAGGGCATCCACGTCAAATATGTTCCCGGCACGTTCATACCGCTCGCCAACAAATCGAATAATTATTTGCTCGATCGTGAATCACAGCGGCATGGCCATTCCTCGACCGGCGTCGACGGCATTGCTATGCAGGATGCGTCTATCCAGGAAAGTATGGGACCGATCCAGGATCGCACGAAGGAGCACCTGTGCGCGACCGACAGCGGCATCGTCATGACACGGAAGATCCTATTGCGTGCCGCAAAGGCGGCGGCTGAAGGCGGCGCGGTGCCGGCAACCGAGCCCGAGGCTCAGCGGGTACGTTCGGCGTCGATCGAACTCAACAAGGACGTTTCTTTCACGCAAGGGGCCAGGCACGGGCTTTACGCCGCTCTCGGTACGGATCCGCTGTCGGTATAGTTGGAAGTTTACTCTGCCGCTGTCTTCGCGGCCCTGCCGATGGCGGCATTCACGCGCGGCATCACTTCCTCGGCCATCAGCTGCATCGAGCGCCTGGCGAGGGTCGGGTCGACCCAATCCATCCCGGCATAGACCAATTCGCCGAAGTCGCCGGTCTCCTCGTGCATCGCCAGGATCTGATCGACTACCTTGGTGACCGTGCCGCAGAACACGCAATTGTCCATGACAAAATCGAGCGTGATCTCCGCGTCCGGTTGCTCTTTGTGGCTCTTGAACACATAGAGCCGGTTGCCGCGGATCATCTTCGCGCGCATGTTCCCGAAGTAATGGCGATAGGGGCTGTTGGCGTCATCACGCCCGTAACGCAGCGCGGTCTTGTCGTCGTCGGCGACGAAAATCGTGCGCGCCACGCGCCAGTCGTCGACATTGGCTTTCTGGCCAACCTCGGCCTTGCCCTTGGCGTAGTTGGTCCAGTGCGATTTCAGGTGCTTCGGTAGAAGGAAGTTCGCCGACAGCGGGTGAAAGTCACGCTTCCCCATCAGGACGACGCCGGGAGAAAACGGCGCGACCACCGTGCCGACGATTTCCGGCCGTGGCTTCTGAAACGGTTTGGCAAGCATGCCTACGCCGAGTTCGAGCGCCGCGGTGCGCGCGAAGGTGACCTTGAAACGATTGTCCGGGAAGTCGATGTCGTAAGGCGGGTTGCTCTCCCAGACCGCGAGGATGACGTCGATCGCCTCCGCGAAAATCTTGTTTCGGTCGAGATCGAGGATGCCGATCGCCTCAGAATCGGACGTCAGCGCGCCAGCGCTGATTCCCATCACGAAGCGGCCCTGCGACAGATGGTCGAACATCGCCGCATTCACCGCGATCACCACCGGATGCATCTGGGCAAGATTGGCGGTGCCGGTCGCCAGCTTGATCTGCTTGGTATCGTGAATGAGTGTCGCCAGGAACATCATGCTGTTGGTGACGTTTTCGCAGGCGTCCGTCAGATGTTCGCCCATGAAGGCGTCATGGAAGCCAAGCTTGTCGGCAAGGATGATTGCTTCCCGATCCTCGTGCAGCGTCTGTGACCAGTCCCGGCCCAACGGGTGCACGGGCATGGTGAAGTAACCCAACCGCATCTACGTCTCCGACCCAATTCCTGTGGACCGCAAAACTAACCGACCGCGCGTGCCGATGCAGCAAATCTTCCATGGTCGGCGGGAACGTGACCTTGGCGCAAGTTATTGTTTTCACAATGTTAAACTTGATCGATGTGGAGCATTGCGTTGCCTGCCGGCGTGGCCAACGATGTTTCCACAGGCGCGCTTTCACGAGATTTCGCAACCTCAAGCCGAGCGACTAGGTTGCCCTCACACGGTCACGGGGATTCTCATGCTGCGCTGGTTCCATGCCTTGATGCCGAAGGAGGAACGCTTCTTCGATCTGTTCGCCCGGCATTCAGACGCGGTGCTGGCGGGCGCCCAGGCGCTGCGCGCCATGCTGGACGGTGGCGCAGCAGTGAAGGGCAACTATCAGATCGTCATGGACCGCGAACATGACGCGGACGACGTAACCCGGGAAGTCCTGATTGCGGTCCGCCGCACATTCATCACGCCTTTCGATCGCGGCAACATCCGTGACCTGATTACATCGATGGACAATTCGATCGACCAGATGCAGAAGACGGCCAAGTCGGTCATGCTCTTCGACCTGAATGAATTCACCCCGCAGATGCGCGAGATGGCCGACACGATTGTCAAATGCGCCACGTTGGTGCGCGAAGCGGTGCCGTTGCTGCAATCGATCAGCGCCGAAGCAGGTCATATCAGCGACCTGACGGCGCAGATTTCTGCCCTCGAGGGCCGCGCCGACGAGCTGCACGACGTCGGCCTCCGCAACCTTTATCAATCGAATGTCGGCGGCAGTGGACTGGCATTCTTCGTCGGAAACGAAGTCTACGATCATTTGGAAAAAGTCGTTGACCGCTTCGACGACGTCGCCAACGTGGTGCATGGCATCGTTATCGAGCACGTTTGAGCTCTCTTAGGGCGTACAGTGATGGATGCCGCGACGTTGGCTTTTCTGCTGCTGATCGGATTGATTCTGATCGCGCTGGCATTCGATTTTCTCAACGGCATGAATGATGCCGCTAATTCGATCGCAACTGTTGTTTCGACCCGCGTCCTGCGTCCTCACTATGCGGTAGCTTTGGCGGCATTCTTCAATTTCATCGCTTTCCTTGTCTTCGGCCTGCACGTGGCTGAGACGATCGGTCGTGGGATCGTGAGTGCCGACATCATCAACGAGCGCGTCATCTTTGGCGCTTTGGCCGGCGCAATCACGTGGCAAATCATCACCAACCGTTTGGGCATTCCGTCGTCGAGCTCGCATGCATTGATTGGCGGTCTGGTAGGCGCCGGCTTGGCAAAAGCGGGAGTGTCCGCCGTCGTGTGGTCAGGCGTGCTGAAGACCGTCAGCGGGATCGTGCTCGCGCCTGGCCTCGGTTGCCTAACTGCGCTCTTCCTGATGCTGATCGTGTCCTGGGCCTTTGTGAGGTTCACACCCCACGGCGCCGACAGTATTTTCCGCCGCGCGCAATTGGTGTCGGCGTCTTGCTACGCCTTGGGCCATGGCGGTAATGATGCGCAAAAGACGATGGGCATTATCGCCGTGCTGCTCTACTCGCAGGGTTATCTGGGTTCCAAATTTTACGTTCCATTTTCGGTGGTAATAGCCTGTCAGGCTGCCATTGCGCTCGGCACCCTGTTCGGCGGCTGGCGCATCGTCCACACCATGGGCAGCAGGATCACGCGGTTGACGCCCGTCCAAGGCTGCTGTGCCGAAACCGGCGGTTCGATCATGCTGTTTGCGGCGACTGAGCTCGGAATTCCGGTATCCACGACGCACACCATCACTGGCTGCATTATCGGCGTCGGAGCTGCAAAAAAAGTACGGGCTGTGCGCTGGGGCGTGGCGAAAGGGATCGTCACCGCCTGGATCATCACAATCCCCGCATCAGCGACTGTGGCTGCGCTGTTCTATTGGCTCAGCGGCGTCTTCGGCTGATCAGGCCGCGACGCGCGCCAGGAAACCCTCGACTTCTCTGCGCAGTTCGGCGGCGGCGGCTTCCACTGCCTGCGACGCCGAGAGCACATTCTCGGCCGATTCTCGCGTCTGGGCGGCTGCGCCAGATACATCACCCAGCACCTGCACTACGACCTTTGCGCCATCGGACGCGCTCGCAACGTTCTGCGAAATTTCTCCAGTGGCCGCACTTTGCTCTTCGACGGCGGCGGAAACCGCGGTCGCGCAACTGTCGATCTCCTGCATGCGCCCGGAAATTCTGCCGATCGCCGAGACAGCGCTTGTGGTTGCCGCCTGCACGGACATGATCAGCTTAGAGATATCTTCGGTTGCCTTGGCGGTCTGCACCGCGAGCGATTTGACTTCGGAAGCCACCACAGCGAAACCCTTGCCGGCTTCGCCGGCGCGCGCTGCCTCGATTGTGGCGTTGAGAGCCAGCAGGTTGGTTTGTCCCGCGATGGCGCGGATGAGTTTGATGACGTCGCCAATCTTCTGCGCGGCATTCGCAAGCGCGGTAATCTGGCTGTTGGTCCCGTGCGCCTCGGTCACGGCGGCACGGACGATTTCGGTCGTATTGGCGAGTTGACGGCCGATCTCATTGATCGACCCGCTCAGCTCGTCGGCGGCGACCGCTGCCGTCTCGACGTTCGTCGACGCCTCATTCGAAGCGGACACTGCGCCGTCGGCACTCTGAGACGTCTGGGCCGAGTTGCTGAACAGGGTCGTGGCGGTCGCATGCATCGTCCGTGCGCCTTCGCCGACCGTCTTAAGGTGGTCCTCGACGCGTTGCCGGAAAACGGCGATCGCCTGTTCGATGACGGCGCGGCGCTGCTGCTGCTCCTGCATCGAAATCCGTTCACGCTCTGCGTCGCGCCGCTCAGTGATGTCCTCGTGCGTCGCAACCCAGCCACCATCGGACATGGGACGATTGATGACCGTTATCGACCGCCCGTCCGCCGACTTTACTTCGGTGCTGGTTGTCTTGCCTGCGGACATGGCGCCCACCAGGTCGCGCCGGTATTCGACCGGATCCTGTGCGAAGCTGCCGTTGCTGATTCTGTACTTGAGCAGATTTTGCAGCGTGATGCCCGGCTTAACGACGTCGCCTGACACCTTGTACATGTCCATGTAGCGCTGATTGCAGACGACGAGCCGTTCGTTGCCATCGAACATGCACAGGCCCTGCGACATATTGTTGATCGCAACCCTCATGCGCTGGTTATCCGTGCGCAGCATCCGAGCGAGCACGGCCAAAGTCAGCGCCATGGCAAGAAATGCTATGATTGCGCAGAGGACCAGTGAGGTAAGTGGCGCGGAAGTGGAGCCGACCCAACCACCTATGGGAAAGACGTAGTGAAGCAGGCCGTAGCTGACGGCGAAGCTTGCTCCGCCGGCCAGCGTGACCAGACGCCAATCGCGCGCGGGGGCGGTTGCGGAGGTAAGCTCGACCATGTTCGCGTCCAGGTAGGCCTGGACGGTATTCCCCAACCCGTTTTTTTGCAGTTAATTGCCGGACATAACAGGTTAAACGAAGCTTAATAGGCCGAGCTGGAGGGGTTGGGGATGGCCAAGTTGCGGGCGGCGGAGTGCCGTGAATTCATTGATGCCGTGGTCGAAAAAGCCGGCGTCATGGGCGTGCCGGTCTCGATTGCTATCGTGGGACCGGAGGGGCACCTGATCGCGGTGGAGCGGATGGACGAGGCGGGCTTCATCACGCCGGAAACCGCCATCGCCAAGGCTTTCACGGTTGCCGCTTTCCGTTCGATGAGCCCCCGCTTTCCCGACGGCCTGGTGATTCAGCAGTGGTTCAAGGAGCGTAATCCCCAGTTGCTGGTCAGCCTTGCGGCCATGACCAATGGCCGCATTGCGGCCAGCGGGGGGTCCGCGCCTGTCTTCAAAGGCGATGAGATGGTCGGCGCTTATGGAATTTCCGGCGGCACGTCACAGCAGGACGAGGAAATGGCGATCTATGCGCGCGAAAAAACCGGGTGGGCAGCGGCTCCCGAACACGACACGATCGACCCCGAGGTGAAGGCGCATATCAACGCGCTTTATGCCAAGGCCGGCATCACCGACCGCAAGCTTTGAGATTTTTCGGAGCACCGCATGACGCAATCGACCGCCGCTCGACACGACGACGACACCTGGAAGGGGCGTATCGAAGATGACGCCCTCCTGCGCGGCCACGGTCGCTTTGGCGACGACGTCAAACCGGACGATACGCTCGCTGCCTATTTCGTGCGCTCGCCGCACGCCTTCGCCAAGATCGCGCGGATCGACGTGTCGGCTGCGAAAGGAGCGCCTGGGGTTGTTGCAGTGCTCACGGCCGCCGATCTCAATGATGCGCATTACCATTCCATCTCGCACGGCCACCCAATTCCGGGGCGTGGCGGAAAGACTGCGGTCTCGCCGCATCGTCCGTCGCTTGCCGAAACGCGGGTGATGCATGTGGGCGAACCGGTTGCCATGGTTATCGCGAAAACCGCGGCCGCCGCGCAGGACGCCGCCGACAAGGTTGCCGTCGACTATGAGGAACTGACGCCGGTCACCGATGCGCGCGAGGCCGTGAAGCAGGGCGCTCCGCAGCTCTGGCCGGAAGCGCCCGGGAATATCGGGTTCGACTGGACCGCCCCGCCCGATCCCGAAGGCAAAAAGCAGGCTGCGCTTGAGCGCGCTTTCAAGGAAGCGGCTCATGTGGTGCGCGTCGAGCTCGTAAACCAGCGGCTGGTCGTAGCCTCGCTTGAGGCGCGCTCGGCGACCGCGAGTTACGATGCGGGGGCGAAGCAGTTTACATTGCGCGTCGGCACCCAAGGCGTCGCCAGCGTCCGCGGGCAGATCGCCGGCGCCATGAACATCAAGCCGGAAGAATTGCGCCTTCTCACCGAAGACGTCGGTGGCGCGTTCGGAATGAAGGGCTGGTGCTACCCGGAATACGTCCCCATGCTGCATGCCGCGCGTGCCATAGGCAAACCCATCCACTGGGCTTCAACCCGCTCCGAGGCGTTTGTCACCGATAATCAGGGGCGCGATTCATTCTGGACGGTGGAGCTTGCGCTCAATTCCCGCGGCCGTTTTCAGGCGTTGCGCGTCGACTGCATCGGAAACCTCGGGGCATATTTCACCGGAGTTGCGCATTTTGTGTTCACGACCCACGTCTCCGGCTGCCTGCCGACGGTCTATGACATTCCCCTGGCACAGGTGAACACGCGCTGCGTATTCACAAATACGCTGCCGACGGGCCCTTATCGCGGTGCCGGAAGACCGGAGGCGAGCTATTTGATTGAGCGCGTCGTCGATGCGGCCGCCGATGCCACCGGGATCGATGCCGCCGAGCTGCGTCGGCGCAATCTGATCAAGCCCGAGAAGATTCCGTACACAACGGCGTTCGGAAACACTTACGACAGCGGCGAGTTTCCGGCCATCTTCGAGCGGGCGCTCAAGACTGCCGACTACGACGGGTTCCGCGATCGCAGGAAGGCAGCGAAAAAGCGCGGCAAGCTGCGCGGCATTGGCATCGGCTGCTACCTGGAAATTTCCGGAGCTTTTCCGGAAGAGGCGGCGCGCGTTTCGTTTCCCGGCGGAAAATCCGTGCAGGTCAGTGTCGGCGCCGGCGCAAGCGGGCAGGGTCACAAGACCGTGTTTAGCGGTGTCGCTGCGCGGCGATTGGGCATAGCGACGGAAGCCGTCACGCTCACCTCCGGCGATTCCGCACGCGATGTTCCCGGGTTTGGCGCGGTGGCATCGCGCTCGGCCATGATGACCGGTGGCGCCGTCGCGCGCGCATCCGATGCTGTTCTTGAGAAAGGCAAGCGGGTTGCCGCCATGTTGTTGCAGGCAGGCGAGAGTGACATCGACTTCGCGGACGGCAAGTTCAGTGTGAAAAATTCCGGACGCGAGGTTTCACTGTTCGATGTGGCAGAGCGTGCCGCGGAGCTCAAGCGCCAGGGCGTCATCCCGGAGAGTCTCGATACACAGGCCGGCATCAAAGTGCCGCCGTCGTTTCCGAACGGCTGCCATATCGCCGAAGTCGAGATCGATCCTTCGACAGGCACTGTCGATATTGTTTCTTATGTCGCAGTCGACGACTGCGGCAACGTGCTCGATCACACCATCGTCGAGGCGCAAATTCACGGCGGTGTAGCCCAGGGCCTGGGCCAGGCGCTCACGGAGAACACCATCTACGATGCCGGGGGGCAGCTCGTGTCCGGTTCGTTCATGGATTATGCGATGCCACGCGCCGACCTGATGCCGGGGATGAAGGTCGAGCACCACACAGTTGCCTGTCGCACCAATCCACTGGGCGTGAAAGGAACCGGGGAAGCCGGCACGACGGCGGCGCCCCCTGCGGTGATGAATGCGATCATCGATGCGCTGCCGAATGGCACCAGGCTCGATATGCCGGCGACATCTGAGCGCATCTGGCAGGCTTTACGTTCTTTAGAGCGGTGAGGCGTTGATCACTGTTCGGCCATTGTCGTAAGGCGAGGTCGCGCTGTTGATTCGGGGAACTCCGAGAATGCCGCTCTATCGTCTGTTGCTGGCGCTGCCCGCGCTCTGCGTACTCGGAAGTTGCGCCGGCAATTACGCTCCGAAGTCGGAGCCGAGTTTCTATCGCAATCTTGCACAGCCAGGCGCCCAACTTGATGCCGCCGCCGCCGCCTCGATGATTTCGGGGTATCGCGCAAACAATGGTTTGCCCGTGGTCGCGCTTGATGCAGACCTGATGCGGCTCGCGCACGCGCAAGCGGAGGTAATGGCCAAGCGCGACAAGCTCGATCACGGCGCCGGCAAGCCGTTCGTGCAAAGGCTGAAGGCGTCGGGTTACGATGCAAAAAGGGCCGCCGAGAACATCAGCGCGGGTTACCATACCTTGGCCGAGGCGTTCTCCGGCTGGCGTGACTCGAATCCGCATCGCGCCAATATGCTACTCGCCGGCGCCACCCGAATGGGCATCGCGGCGATCTACACCCCAAGCTCAAAATACAAAGTCTACTGGGCAATGATACTCGCGGAGCCCGACGACAAGTCGGAATAGCTTAACGAGAAGCCGCCTTATGGTCACTTGGCAGCCGCCACCCGGTCGGGATAATTTTCCCGTTAGCGAGGCAGTATGACGCGCACTTTTTGGCAGGCGTTGATCGGCGGCATTTTTGTTGTGGCGCTATTGCCGTTGGTGCAGCCGGCCGCGGCAGAGACGCTTTTTCATCGTGCCGAAAATCAGGTGCCGGTGGCGATCGTCGACATCAAGCGTCCGGCCGAACACACCGAGATCCACCTGCAGACGCAGGCGGCGTTGACGAAAGTCTGCTTTGCAGCGAGCGGCCCCAACAGCCCCTATCTTCTCGCCAGCGGGCGCAACTACCGCTATCTCGGTGGGGAGAACGTCACGGCCTGTCCCGAACGCCGCGACTATGCAGCCAGCGAAACGATGATCTTGCGTTTCGAGCCTCTTGCGGCGGGATCGAGCACGTTCTCGTTCGTGTCGGGTCAGGGTGGAGAAAAGCAACCAATCGATGTGGTCTCCCCGACCACGCCGTACTGGAATTTTATACGTGTGAGGTTGAATTGAAGGGCGGGCTGGACCTTACCTCGCGCGCTGACTAGTTTTGCGTTCCATGCCGGTTCTGCCTCGCATCAAGGATTATGATTCGCTAATCCGCCAGTTCCGCTGGCCGGTGCCCGCCCGTTACAATATCGGCGTCGATGTCTGTGATCGCTGGGCCGAGAAAGAGCCCGGTCGCCTTGCCATTTTGCATGCCGGGCCCGACGGGCGTGACGAGCAGGTCACCTATGGTTGGCTGCGCCAGACGTCCAACCGGCTCGCCAACGCGCTACGAGCCAATGGCATCAAGCGCGGCGATCGCGTTGCGATATTGTTGCCGCAGCTTCCCGAGGTGGCTGCAATCCACATCGCGATCTACAAACTTGGCGGCGTTGCCCTGCCGCTTGCCGTGCTGTTCGGGACAGACGCGCTCTCGTATCGCCTCGAAAATTCGGGTGCTGCGGCGCTGATCACCAATGCGCGTGGGGCCGAGCGCATCGCCGAAATCAGAGAAAATTTGCCTGCACTCAAGCTGGTGCTTTCGATCGATGGCGCAGGCGACGGTGCTCTCGCCTTTGCCGATTTGCTTGCGAAGGCCTCGCCGGATTTTGCGCCGGTCGACACGTCGGCCGACGATCCGGCGATGATGGTCTATACGTCCGGTACGACCGGGCAGCCAAAAGGCGCCTTGCACGGTCACCGGGTGCTGATCGGCCATTTCCCCGGTGTCGAAACGCACCACGATTTTTTGCCTCAGCCGGGCGATCGCATTTGGACGCCGGCCGACTGGGCCTGGGCAGGCGGATTGCTGAATGTCCTGCTACCAGGTCTGCATTACGGCATACCGGTGGTGGCGTGTCGTTTCGAGAAATTCGATCCGGAAGAGGCCTTTGCGTTGATGGCGCGGACGCAAATCCGCAACGCCTTCATTCCTCCCACTGCGCTCCGCATGCTACGCGCCGCGCCAAATCCGAAAGGCCGCCACGCCATAAACATGCGCTCGATCGGTTCAGGCGGTGAATCGCTCGGCGCGGAAACCTACGAGTGGGGCAAGTCGGCGTTCGGTCTTGTCATCAACGAGTTTTACGGCCAGACGGAATGCAACATCGTCCTTGCGGCGTGCAGCGCGATCGGCGTCTCGAAGCCGGGCGCCATCGGCAGGCCAGTTGCCGGCCATACCGTTGCGATCATCGATGCCGCGGGGAATCCGACGAAAGTAGGTGAAACCGGGCAAATCGCAGTAAGGCGCCCCGATCCGGTGATGTTCCTCGAATACTGGGGCAATCCCGAGGCCACGCGTGACAAATTCATTGGTGACTGGATGACGACCGGCGACCAGGGCGTCATGGACGAAGAGGGCTATGTCAGTTTCGTCGGCCGGGATGACGACGTCATCACCTCGGCGGGGTTCCGAATCGGTCCTGGCGAGATCGAGGATTGTCTGATTCGTCATCCGGCGGTGGCGCTTGCAGCGGCCGTCGGCAAGCCGGACGCATTGCGTACCGAAATCGTCAAGGCCTTTATCGTCTTGAAGAAAGGCTACACGGCGTCGGAATCGCTGGCTTCGGAGATTCAAGGTTTTGTGAAAACGCGTCTTTCCGCGCACGAATATCCGCGCGAGGTCGCATTCATCGACGACATGCCCATGACGACGACGGGCAAAGTCATCCGCCGCCTGCTGCGGCAGCGGGTATGACGTCAGGTCAGGCCATTTCCAGCTTTGCGACGTCGGCAAGAATCGCTTCAACCGCTTCGCGATCGGCGGGTCCGAGCGCAGCCTGCGGCGGCACCGGATCACCCACGGCGTAGCCCTGAATTTGCAAGCCGGCCTTGATGCATGCGGCGAGGTTGAAGCGCGCGAAAGCCTCGTTGATGCGCCAAAGATCGCGTTGAAGTTTCATTGCTTCGGGCCATTGTCCTGCGCGACAGAGTTCGTAAAGCCGCACGCTCTGGCGCGGCACGATGCAGGCCGGCCCCGCCATCCAGCCGACGCCGCCGATCAGCATCACCGCTGCCGGAATGTGCGCCGACGCGGAAAACACCTTCATCCGTGGCGCGCGATTCATGATCGACAGCAGCCGCCCGGTATTGGTCGATGCATCCTTGATGTAGCGGATACGTGGATGCTCCGAAAGGCGCGCAATTACATCGAGCGAGAGGTCGCTGCGCTGAAACTGCGGGTTGGTGTAAAGCACAATTGGAATGTCGACTGCATCGGCAATCGCACGAAAATAAGATTCGACCTGTGCGTCCTTGAGAGGGAAGTAGGCCTCGAGAATTGCCAGAATTCCGTCGGCACCGAGCTTCTGGTACGTCTTCGCCTGCTCGACTGCATCTGCCGTGGCGGTCGATGCCACACCCGCGATCACCGGCACTTTTTTCGCCGACGCTTCGATCGTCGCCTTCACCACCGCTTCACGCTGCGTACGGTTGAGGTATGCAAACTCGCCGGTCGAACCGAGCGGCGTCAGCCCGTGCACGCCGGCCTTGATCAGGTCGGACGCTAGCTTGCCGAGCACGTCAGTAAGAATGTGGCCGCCTGCATCGATCGGCGAAACAAGATACGGATAGACGCCGTGAAAGTCGGTCATGTGTGAAACCTAGAACACCCATAGTGCGTCGGGTGGGAATTCGACGTAGTGCTCGCCTGGATCGAGCGGGGCGGGTGCATAGGCGCGCACCGTGAGATTCTCGCGCGCGAACACAAGTTCCCATCGCTCGCCGAGGTACATCGGTGCCTTGAGCTGCATTTTCAGACGGTTTGGGCCGGGGTTCGATGCGCAACGCACCCGCTCAATGCGGGTGATGCCGGTCGCCTTTGCTCCGGCAGCCGCTTTCGTCCGCGACATGCCACTCAATCGCTCGCCGAACAGCTCTATCGCTGCACGGCCACTGGAATTTTCGACCAACGTACCAGTGAGCCTGTTGTTGGCACCCATGAATTCGGCGGCGAACAGCGTCGCCGGCTCGTTATAGAGTGCGGTAGGCGTGCCTTCCTGCGCGACGAGCCCGGCATCGAGCAGCACAACGCGATCGGCGATCGCCATGGCCTCAACCTGGTCGTGCGTGACATGAATTGCGGACAATCCCAACGTGACGATCAGCGTGCGCAGCCAGGCGCGCGCTTCCTCGCGCAGCTTGGCGTCGAGATTGGACAGCGGCTCGTCGAGCAGGATCACCGGGGGCTCATAAACGAGCGCGCGCGCAATGGCGACGCGCTGCTGCTGGCCTCCTGAGAGTTGGTGCGGGTAGCGCGAGGCAAGATGCCCCAGCCCGATCTGCGACAGCGTCTTCTCAACACGTGTCTTGATTTCCCCGGTCGAAACACCGCGCAACGTGAGGCCATAGGCAACATTGTCGAACACCGTGCGGTGCGGCCATAACGCATAAGATTGGAACACCAGTCCGAGCCCGCGTTTTTCTGCGGGCAATTCGATGCCGCGCGCCGCATCGCAAAACACGGTATTTCCGATCGCGATCGAACCCTGGTGCGGCGTCTCCAGACCCGCAATGGCGCGCAGTAACGTCGTCTTGCCGCTGCCCGACGGACCGAGCAGGGCGACCACTTCGCCCGCCGGCACTAAAAGCGAAACGCCCTTGAGGATTTCGTTGTCACCCAGGCGGAGGGCGACGTCCTTGACGGTGAGTTCAGCCATGCAGGCGCACTCCAAGGCGGACAGCGACGGCAAGGCCGACGCCGATCATGACCACATTAACGACTGACAGTGCCGACACCAGATCAACCGCACCGGTGCCCCAGAGCGACACCAGAAGCGAACCAATCACCTCGGTGCCAGGACCAAGCAGGTAGATGCCGGTTGAGTATTCGCGTACGAAAATCAGGAAAACCAATAACCAGCTTGCGAGCATGCCGTATTTGATCAAGGGCACGGTGACGTCACGTTTGACGCGCAGGTCGGTGGCACCGGCCGTGCGTGCGGCTTCCTCGAGCTCCGGAGCGACCTGCAGCAATGTGCCGGAGACGAGACGCATGCCGTAGGCCAGCCAGACGATGGAATAGGCGAGCCAGATCGAGACCATCGTCGACTTGAGCGGCGACAGGAACGGCACGAACAGGAACACCCACAGCAGCGCAAGACCGGCAACGAGGCCGGGCATGGCGCGAGGTACCATCACAAGATAGTCGACCAGCCGCGTCCAGCCGGAATTCCACCGGTGCACCGCAAGCGCGATGGCGGTGTAGCACGCGACAGCCAACGCGCCACCGATAACGCCAATGCCCAGCGTGTTGAATATACCCCGGACGACGTTCGGATACTCAATGAGCTCGCGGTAGTGGTCGAGCGTCAACACATTGAGCAGGTTCACGCCTTCGCCCCAGGTCACCACGAAAGAGCGTAGCGTGATGCCGAAGAGCGGCACGATCACGGTCAAACAGAGCCACAAAATAATTCCGGCAAAGGCGATCCAGCGCCATCGATGCAGAGGAAGCGGCTGCGTCTTTAGGCCTTTGCCACGCACAGAGACATAACGTTGCGCCTGACGAAGCAGCATGCGCTGCATGAAAACCAGTGGAGCAGTGATCGCAATGATTGCCACAACGACAACAGCCATCAATTGATATGACGGCACGCCGAGCTTGTTCGTGAGCTTGAATAGATAGGTCGACAGCACCAGCAGATCCTGCGGGTCGCCCAGCACCAGCGGCAGGCCGAAAAGCTCGAAGCCCAGGAAGAACACAAGTACGCCAGCGAACAGGATTGCAGGCAGGATCATCGGCAGGCTGACGTTGACGGCGACACGGAATGGATTGGCGCCGGACACCCGCGCGGCCTCCTCGAGATCGGTGCTCAGGCCGCGAAGCGCAGCCGCGCTGTAGAGGTAGACGTGCGGGACGTGCGTGAGCCCAGCGATGATGATCAGCGCTAGCAAAGAATAGAGATTCCACGGCACGAAACCGAGAATATCCTTCGCAAGCGTCGAGAAAATTCCGACCGGCCCAATCGCAACAACATATCCGAACGCAATCACCACTGCGGAAACGAAAATCGGAATCAGGATCAGCGGCTCGAGATATCGCCGGCCTGGCACGTCGGTGCGCACCATCAGGAACGCGAGCAGAGCGCCGAGGGGCACCGCGATGGCGGTCATGCCGCCCGCGATGGCGATAGTGGTCCAGAACGCCTGCCAAAAATCAGGATCGGCAAGCACGAACGAATAGGCCAGCAGGCCGACCTTCGCGGAAGGGTCGAAAAAAGGTGCGGTGAGGAAGCTCTGGTAGACCACAAGCGAAAGTGGCGCCACCACGACAAGTGTGGTGACGCCGAGCACGAGCAAACGGTACACGACAATGGGCATGGCTGCCCTTGATCCGGCGCGCCCAAGCGCGGCGCGCTATGCCTATTGCCCCCTTTTTGCCTGCTGCCACTTCGACAGGAAGGCAAGGCGCTTGGCCTGATCGAGATTCTCCAAAAGCGTCTGGTCGATCGGAACGGGCCGCGCTTTGTCACCGATCAGCTGCGTAACGCCCTTGATCGTCGCCTCGCCGTCAACGTCTGAACGAAGCGAATAAAGATCGGCCTTGTTCGCGATGATTTCCTGTCCGCGCTTCGACAAGATGTAATCGAGAAAGAGCTTGCCGGCGTTCGGATTCTTGGCGTGCTTGGAAATGAAAGCGACGCGCGAAGTCACCATCGTGTAGTCCTTCGGCAGAATGATGCCGAGGTTTGGATCCTTCTTGGAACGGCCGAGTGCGTAGGAACCGAAGATCCCATAGGCAATCAGGTGCTCACCCGACGTCACGCGCTCCATCATGGCGCCGGCGCTGGTGTAGAGCTTCGCCTGCGCCTTGCCCATCGCCTTGAACAGGTCCCATGCCCGCGGGAAATCCTTGATATCCGCGTTGCAGAACAGATAACCGACGCCGGAGCGCTCGGGGTCGTAAGCGGTGATCTTGCCTTTGTAGAAATCCGTCTTGGCGTTGAGCAGCTTCAAAAGATCGGTGTGATCCTTCGGTACGTCACCTTCGGGAACGAGGCGCTTATTGTAGACGAAGGTGATCGGCTCGTACGTCGTGCCGTAAGCCGAATCCTTCCACACGGCCCATTTCGGCAGCGCCTTGATCTCTGGCGAGGCGTAGGCGGCGGCATGGCCGTCGGCGACAAGCTTCACCTGCAGATCCATTGCCGACGACCAAATGATATCCGCGGTGCCGTTGTTGGCCGCGGCCTCGGCGATGAAGCGGTTATAGAGCTCGGTTGAATTGAGGTCGGAGTATTCGACCTTGATGCCCGGGTAGAGTGCCTCAAAGTCCTTGATCAATGGATTGGCGGCAACCGCGTCCGTGGTCGAAGAGATGACGACCTTGCCTTCCTTCTTGGCGGCATCGACGATCTTGGCGTAGTCCGCCGGATAGCCTTGTGGCGCTTGCGCCAGAGCGGCGCCGCTGAGGCCAATTACAATTGCGGTGAAAATGGCGGATATGACGTGACGCATGGCAGCTCCTTGGCGTTTTTCGGCGCCTGCCCCCGCGGCCGCCGCTTGACAGTGATGCTACTCCACGGCTTCGGCACGCGCCTAGGGCTACAAAAGCGAGAGCCTCCGCCGCAGGGGCGGAGGTCGTTCGCGCGAGCGGGGCGAGCGATCAGTGTGCCAGTGGATCGGGCCGTACCTGGATGTGCACGGCGCGGGGGCTTGATCCCTTACCGCCTTCCATCAGCCAAGGCGTGCGGTCGCCGTTGGTGCTCCACAGACCGCGGCCTTTCCAGCCCGCATTTGGATCATCAATGCGTCCGTCGAGACCCTTGGCGTAGAAGCCCATGGGGTAGGGAATGCGCAACATGACCATCTTGCCGTTTTTCAGGGCGACAAAGCCGTCATTGAGGTTGGCCGTTGAGATCGGAATGTTCTCGCCAAGCCCGACCGTGTTGTGCTGGTCGACCCAGGTGTAGTAGCTCGCCTCAACGCTTCGGTCTTCGAAGCCTTCAAAGCCCGGGCCGGGATACTTGTAGAATTTCCAGCCTTCCGGGCAGTGATTGCCGGTCGCTTGCGGACCGTTGAGTGGCCCCTTGCACAGGCTGCGGTCGAAACTGGCCAGATGTCCGCTCGATTCCGAGCCCCAGGCAACGCCGTTCGCATCGATATCGCCGCCACGGACGCCGACGCCGGGCTTCGGCATGGCAAAGAATTCCGAAAGCTGCGTTTTCGGATCAAAGCGCAGGAAGCCGGCCTGTCCGGCGAACACGCCGACCGTGTACCAGACAGAGCCGTCTTTCGGATTAGGCATCACAGCATAAGGTCCCGAGCCACCGGTTATACGCACATCCTTGGTAGGCTCCGCGGGCTGACCAGGTTCGGTGTATTCATCACGCTTGCCGTTACCGTTGGTATCGAGGACGAACGGCGTCCAGCCGATCGCCTTTTGTGCGTCATGCGTTTCGTCCCATACCTTCGTGTTGACCCAACCGGCTACGGGGCCTGTGCCGGAGAGCCACAGCGTGTTGTCGGCGTCATAGCCGAATTGAGGATGATGCGTTCCGAAGCAGGTATCGATGAATTCATATTTCATCGTCTTCGGATCAAGCAACGCGACCTGCCGCGGGCTCCTCTCCAGCGGAAAGGCCTTTGCGTATGGGTTCTCCGAGCCCTTCTTGCACCAGGCCGGGTTGTCCATGCCGCGCACCGTGGCCGCCAGCCAGATGCGGCCCTGCTTATCGAACATGGAGTTGTGGTTGTTAGCGCGTGTATCCCACAACACCGCGCCGCCCCAATACGGGGAATCGGCCGTCGGTTTCACCGCGCCGGCGTGACCTGGACCAAGCGATACCGGCATTTCCGGATCGCGCACCGGCATTTTGAAAAACGAAACCTTGTACGTCTTCGGATCGAGGATGGGCATGTTGTCGGTCGAATATTCCGGCGAGCCAAACAACGGACCGTAGGCGTTCACGGTCGGATAGCGCCGGTCGGACGAAATCAGGTCGTGCAGATATTTGTCCGGCGTCGACCATTCCCATGAAGTGACAACGACATTGCGTTCCTCGCCTTCGGGACGCGACGGCTTGCTCTTCGGCAATTCGCCCTTCGCGATACGGTCCGTCCAGTCGCCGAAATATTTGTAGGGCACGCCACCGAACTGGCCGGCAATCCGGTTCGTCATCGACTCACCAGACTGGCCGGAGAGGATGCGGCGCTGCCACGCGTCGGCGCCCGAATCGAACTTGCCGAGCGATGCGGGGATCGTGCGGGTCGATTCTTGGCCGAGCTGATGGCAGCCGATGCAATCGACGTTGTTCATCTGTCGGAGCCAATTGTCCTGCGTTATGTTTTTCGGGATGTCGGTTGAGCCGCCGAAATCTTTCGCCGGCGGAATTTTCATCATCGCGTACCAATAGGCTGCCGGATAGTAATGTGCCGCGGCGGCATCGTTCGGCGCGATGATGGCCGTATGATTGAGGGTCGTTCCCGGCTTGGCGCGCATCTTTGGAGAGTCGACCAGACCATAGCCGCGCACCCACACGCTGTAATTTGCGACCGGAAGATCGGGAATGAGATAGCGCCCCTGATCGTCGGTCACGACGATGCGGGCAAATTTGGTCGGAAGATCGTTTGTTTCGGCGATCACCCAGACGCCGGCTTCGGCGCCTTTCGTGCTGGTCACGACGCCGCCGATTTCGTTCGTACGGACGTCAACCTGCTGAGCGCGCGGGCTTGTAGCAATGCAGATTGTCAGAACCGAAAGAAAGATTGTCGTCAGAACGCGCCGAAGCGCTTCAGCCGAGCAAGCCATAGGGTCGCCTCCCGAACATCAAAGCGGCCGCCCATGCACAAAGCCGGGTGGCCGCCGGTTGTTATTGGCCAAGCCTAACAGAGCCGCGGGCAGCGTCCCACAAACTTTGCGCGAAAGAATTTTTCAGCCGGCGAAACCGCCGCCATCGAGAAAGCTTTGCTCTTCCGGTGTTGTGGTACGGCCGAGCATGGCATTGCGATGGGGAAACCGTCCGAAACGCCGGATGATGTCGGCATGGATTTCCGCCCATTTCAGATTTTCCGCATCGCCGGCGGCCTTGTTGAAGGCAATGCCGCGCTCCTGGTCCACAAGATCTTCGGAATGCTCGAAAGGGAGATAAAAGAAGTTCCGCAATTCTTTCGGCACCTGGCTGTCGAATCCGCGAACGATCGCACCGGCCGTGATGGCGCGGGCCAGCGGGTCAGTCGCAAAAGCGCGCGCGTCGCCGCGAAACATGTTGCGCGGAAACTGATCCAGCAGAATGAGCAACGCCAGCGCGCCTTCAGCGCTCTGCTCCCAGCCGGATAACTGTCCGGCGGCGGCGGCTTCGTGGGTCGCAAGAAAACGTTCGCGGATCTCGTCGTCGAATGCCGTATCTTTTTTGAACCAGCGGTCCGGACCCGCTTTCTGCCAAAACGCCACGACGTCGGCTGCGGTTGCGACCATTGCGCCCCGCATCAATTGGCTGCCGGTTGCGAGGGCTCATCGCGCAGGGCGCGTCGGAGGATCTTGCCGACGTTTGTTTTCGGCAATTCGTCCCGGAATTCGATCTGCTTCGGCACTTTATAGCTGGCAAGGCGTGCAGCGAGGAAAGCGCGCAGGTCGTCTGCGGTGACATCGGGTTTTTTCCTGACCGCATACAACTTGCCGACCTCGCCGGAGTGTTTGTCAGGCACGCCGACGACGGCGCATTCGAGCAAGCCGCCGTGGCTCATGGCTACTTCCTCGACCTCGTTCGGGAATACTTTGAAGCCCGACACTGAGATCATGTCCTTCTTGCGGTCGACGATACGTACGCGGCCTTGCTCGTCCATCATTCCGACGTCGCCGGTACGGAAAAATCCATCTTCCGTCATAGCTTTTGCGGTCTCGTCGGGCCGTTTCCAGTAGCCTGCCATGACCTGCGGACCACGCGCGCAGATTTCGCCCTGCTCGCCGATTGGCAGCTCACGCCCAGTGTCGTCGCGGATTGAGATCTCGGTCGAGGGCAGCGGAAGGCCGATGGTGCCGGTCCATTCGCTGATATCGCCACGGTTGCACGTGAGCACAGGCGACGTTTCGGACAGACCGTATCCTTCAATGATCGGCCTGCCGGTGGCTTTCACCCAGGCGTCGGCAACCGGCTTCTGCACGGCCATTCCGCCGCCGATCGTGCACTTCAGCATGCTCCAGTCGATCTTGCCGAAATTGGAATTGTTGAGAAGGGCGTTGTACAGCGTGTTCACCGCCGGAAATATGTTGACCTTGTAGCGCGAGAGTTCCTTGACAAGGCCGGGTATGTCGCGTGGGTTCGGAATCAAAATACACATGCCGCCGACGCGCATGCTGAACAAGAAGCAGGCCGTCAATGCGAAGATGTGATAGAGCGGCAGCGCGGTGACGATGATCATGCGCTCGATCTTCGGAGGAATATCGACCATCGGCTGGTTCCAGGCTTCCACCTGAGACACGTTGGCAACCAAGTTGCGATGCAGAAGCATTGCGCCTTTTGCAATCCCCGTAGTTCCGCCGGTGTATTGCAGGAACGCAATATCATCGGGTCCGGCCGTTGATTTTAGCAAGGTTGTCTTGCGTCCCGCGGCAACGGCATCGTTGAACTTCATGGCGCCCGGGATCGAATAGGCTGGCACCATTTTCTTGATGTGACGCACGACAGCGTTAACGATCGTGCCTTTCACCGCCCCGAGCATGTCACCGAGGCTGGCGATCACCACGTGCTTGATCTGGAGGTTCGGTAATGCCTGCTGCAGGACGCTAGCGAAATTCTCGAGCACGAAGATGGCCTCGGCGCCGGCATCGGCGAGCTGGAATTCCAGCTCACGCGGCTTGTAGAGCGGATTTACGTTCACGACTGTGCATCCGGCGCGCAGGATAGCGGTGATCGCGATCGGGTATTGCAGCACGTTCGGCATCATGATGGCGACGCGTGTACCGCGCTTCAGCCCCCGGCTTTGCAGCCAACCAGCGATCACGCGTGACGCCTCATCGACTTCGGCGTAAGTGAGGGACTTGCCCATGCAGGCGCAAGCCTTGCGATCGGCGTATTTCTTGAAGCCCTCTTCGAACATTGCGACCAGCGACGGATAGCGCGCGACGTCAATCTCGCTGGGCACGCCCGGCGGATAGTGCCGAAGCCAAGGCCGATCCATGGTATTTCCCCCGCGACCGTCTTATCGCCAGCGCGACGAAGGTCGATTCCGCGTCAGCATGAGTCCAACCGCTCCCGCATGCAAGACCGGCAATCGCTAGCGGCCTCCAAACGGAACAAGCGGATTGTCGACCAGCGCGGCGCGGTCCGGCCGGTCAGGCGCTGTGACCCCGAGAAAAGCCTCGAAAAGCTCGCGCACGGTGCGTTGCGGCAAATCGCGGGTGATGAAGACCAGCCGCGTGCGATGGTCGTCATCGGGCCAGCGTTCGAGCCGCGCGGTGGGGTGAAATATGTGCTGCACGCCATGCACCACGATAGGCGTGTCCGGCATCTCCGCAAGTTTCACGATGCCTTTGACACGCAAAAGCTTTTCGCCGTGCGTGGCGCGCAATAGCTCGAGAAACATCTCCAAAGTTCCCGACGGGATCGCATCGTCGGCTGTGAGAACAAAAGAGCTGATGTGCTCATCATGCCGATAGACGTCGTGATGATGGTGGTGATGGTCATCGGCATAGGCTTCGGCGGCAAGCCATTTCTTGACGTCAGGGATTTTCCGATCGGGGTCGTAAAGCCCGCTGCCGAGCAGCTTTTCAGCGGTCGCCTCGCCCTTGGCGGCGTCAAGGATCGGTGCCGCAGGATTTAGCGCGCGAAGCCGGGCAACAATTCGTTGCCGCTGTGTGTCGTCCACAATGTCGGTTTTGGTCAGCACGATGCGGTCAGCAACGGCGGCCTGCTTCACCGCCTCGAGATGCGCGTCGAGCGTCGCCTGACCGGCGGCGGCATCCGCGACGGTTATAACGCCATCCAGACGATAACGTAGGACGAGATAGGGGTGCGACATTGCGGTATGCAACACCGGCGCCGGATCGGCGAGGCCCGTGGTTTCGAGCAGCAACCGTTTGAACGTGCAGCGACGGTTGTCGAGGTCGCGCAGCAGCGTCTCCAGCGCGTCGACGAGGTCACCGCGCATCGTGCAGCACAGGCAGCCCGATTGCAGCAGCACCATGTTGTCGCTGACATATTCCACCAGCAGATGGTCGAGCCCGACCTCGCCAAATTCGTTAATGACGACTGCGGTGTCCGCGAGTGCCGGATCCTTAAGTAACCGGTTGAGCAACGTCGTTTTGCCGGCGCCCAGAAAGCCGGTGAGGACAGTGAACGGAATGGGCGTGGGCGGTGTCTTTCGCTCAGCGCGCGGCGCGGGCTCGCTCATTGCGTGGACGAGGTGACTTTCGGTTTGCTTTGTTTTGCCGGCTTCGCGGCCTTGGCGGGCTTTGCGTCACCCGCCTTTTTGGGCTTTTCGGCCGCCGCACCACTGGCGGGCTTCTCGGCGCCCTTTGACTTCTCCGTGCCCTCGCCCTTGGCGGCGGTCTTCTTTTTCTTCTTGGGCGTGGCGCTGGCGGTTTGCGCGATGACCGGATCCGGATGATCGGCCGGACCCGTGAACACCACCGTCGGGGGTGTGGTCTCGACCGCCGGCCCGAGCACAAACTTGCCGTTGGCCGGCTTCAGGCTGGAAAGCATGAAGGCCTGTCCGTTTTCGGATTCTCCGCTCGCGGCGGTCGTCGACTCTTCCGGCTCCTCCTCGTTCTCCTCGGAGGGCGGTTTGCGCCGATGCCCGCCGCACATTTCCTCGCGCAAGTTGGGCGGTTGCGCATCGATTGGTGCCAAAGCATCGACCGTGCCGAGCGAGGGCGTCAGCCAGGACAGGCCACCACTGTTGAAGCCGCGCTCGAGGAGTTGCGCCGCTTTTTGTGCACGCACTGCGCCGGACCATGATCCGAGGATCACAGCGATCAGCCGGCGACCGTTGCGCGTCGCGGATGCAACTACGTTGTAGCCCGACGCACAGATGAATCCGGTCTTCATGCCGTCGGCGCCCGGATAACGATCGATCAGTGAATTGTAGTTCCGCATCACGCGGCTGCCGTAACGGATCGATGAAATGTGCCAATAGCTGTCGTACTCGGGAAATTCGCGGATCAGCGCGCGCGCCAGAATGCCGAGGTCGCGGGCCGAGGAGATGTGGTTCTCTGCCGGCAGGCCGTTCGGGTTGACGAAATTGCTCTGCGACATGCCGAGCCGGCGTGCGTTGGCATTCATCAGATCCGCAAAGCCTGCGATTGAACCGCCGACGCCTTCCGCGATCGCCACCGCAATGTCGTTTGCGGATTTCACCATCAGCATCTTCAGTGCGTTGTCGACGGTGACATTGGTGCCGACCTTGAAGCCCATCTTGGTCGGCTGTTGTGCGGCGGCATTGCGCGATATCGGGAGCAGGGTGTTGAGCGATAGGCGACCTTCCTTTATCGCGCGCAGCGTGGTGTAGGCGGTCATCAGCTTTGTGACCGAAGCGGGATACCAGGGATAGGTGGCGTTCTCGGCGTGAAGCACCTTGCCCGTCGATGCCTCGATCAGTAGCTGCGCTTCCGCGCGCGCATGATCGGTTGCGGCAAGCACAAACGTCCCCGCGGCGAGGCCGAAGATCACGAGGCGACGGCGATGGCTTGTGCGGGCGGTCATTGTTCGCGGTTCAGGGTCCTAAAGCCGCAGAAACGGAGAAGTTCCATAGACAGCCCTGCTAGGCTATCTAAGCTTCGAATGCTAGGCAAAGCGCGTGAACCGCACGTGAATATATATGGTGAGTACCAGCAGAGCCTGATGAAAACGACCAAAGTTCGGCAGAGGAGGCGTTAATGACGGCCTGTATCGTCGGTTGGGCGCACAGTCCCTTCGGCAAGCTTGCCGGTGAAACGCTCGAAAGTCTGATTGTGAAGGTTGCCGGCGAAGCGCTGGCTGACGCGGGGATCGCCGCAAGAGACGTCGACGAGATCGTGCTTGGGCATTTCAACGCCGGTTTCTCCGCACAGGATTTTACCGCCGCTTTGGTTCTCCAGGCGTCAAATGACCTACGCTTCAAACGCGCAACGCGTGTGGAGAACGCCTGCGCGACTGGTTCGGCCGCCGTGCATCAGGGAATCAAAACAATCGAGGCGCGGGCCGCGCGTATCGTGCTTGTCGTCGGCGCCGAGCAGATGACAGCCACGCCTGCGCCGGAGATCGGACGCAATCTGCTGAAAGCGTCGTATGTGCGCGAGGAGGCCGATATCGATGGCGGCTTTGCCGGCATTTTCGGCAAGATCGCGGGTCTTTATTTCCAGAAATGGGGCGACCAGTCTGATGCGCTGGCGATGATAGCGGCCAAGAATCACAAGAACGGTGTCGGCAACCCCTACGCGCAGATGCGTAAGGATCTGGGCTATGACTTCTGCCGCACTGAAAGCGAGAAGAATCCGTTCGTGGCCGGCCCGTTGAAGCGTACCGACTGCTCGCTGGTTTCGGATGGCGCCGCGGCGGTCGTGCTTGCCGATGTGGAGACTGCGCTCAAGCTCAAGAAGGCAGTCGCGTTCCGTGCCGCCGAGCATGTGCAGGATTTTCTACCGATGTCGAAGCGCGACATTCTAAAGTTCGAAGGTTGTTCACAAGCCTGGCAGCGCGCGCTTGCGCAGTCCGGACTTCAACTGGTCGACTTGTCGTTCGTCGAGACCCATGACTGTTTCACTATCGCTGAGCTGATCGAATATGAAGCGATGGGTCTGACTGTCGAAGGGCAGGGCGCGCGTGCGATCAGAGAAGGCTGGACTCAAAAAGACGGCAAGCTGCCGGTGAATCCGTCCGGCGGCCTGAAGGCGAAAGGCCATCCGATCGGAGCGACAGGTGTTTCCATGCACGCGCTTGCGGCAATGCAGCTCACCGGTACCGCCGGCGACCTGCAGGTCAAGGACGCGCGGCTCGGCGGCATTTTCAATATGGGCGGGACATCAGTCGCGAATTACGTGAGCGTTCTTGAGCGGATCAAATAGCGTCTTTCCCGCGGCCGCCTAGTTGAACTTGCGCTCTTTCAGCGTCGGCAAAAACGACGAATCAAAAACGTCGTCCAGTTTTGGTTTCGCGGCCTTGAACTTGTAAGCCATCGCAATCTGGTCGATGGCGCGGGCGAAGCGCTGCTCGTCGATGGTGCCATAACCATTCGCTTTGACCTCGGGCGTGACGATATTTTCGCGAATAGCCATCGTCAGGCGCTCGAGCTCGACGTTTTTCCTGGCGTCAGGGTTGCGCCGCAAAACGGAATCGATGGCCGTAGCCGGGTTCCTTACGGTCTCCCTCAGGCCGCGCATGAACGCATTAAGGAAGCCTCTCACCGCGTCCGGATGCTCAGCGGCGAATTTCGAATTCACGATAATGGCGTTGCCGTAAAGTTCAACGCCGTAATCCGCCATTAGCAGCACCGAGATGTCACCGACTGGTACACCCTTGTCCTTGAGATCGACGAAGGTCGTAAACGAGTAGCCAGTAATTGCATCGATCTGCCCCGCTGCCAGCATGGGCTCGCGTACCGGAAAACTTACATTCTCAATCTTTACTTTTGATGCATCGATGCCGTTTACCTGCACGAAAATCGGCCATTGCGCAAAAGAACCGTCGGATGCCGGTGCGCCGAGCGTTTTCCCTTCCAGATCTTTCGGCGCGACGATGCCGCGGCTCTTCCTGCCGATCACCGCGAACGGAGGCCGGTTATAGAGCATGAACACAGCCTTCAGCGGCGCGCCCGGTTTGGCATCGCGGTACCTGATCAGGGTGTTAATGTCGCCGAAGCCGATGTCGTATTCGCCCGATGCCACGCGCTCGATCGGCTCGATCGAATTGGACGCGGGATTTATTGTGACGTTAAGGCCTTCCGACTTGAAATAGCCCTTGTCGAGCGGATGCAGAAAGAGCGCGGCCGGCCCTTCGAAACCGTAGTCGAGCGAGAATTTGACGATTGTTTCCCCGGCTGCGGCGCTGGTCGTCAACGTCGCGGCAATCAGTAGCGGCATCCATGCCCACCAGCCGGTGTGGTGAGCTTTCATCGTGCGCATCCTTCTTCAACGGCGGGCGCCCGTCGCGCTTGTTCCCGCCGCACAGCAAAGGACACGTCGCCATAAAGGGCAATACGCATAAACATGGTTGGCAGCCAATTTGCTGCGTTATGACTAACACCGACAGGCACGGTCCGCCGGAGATGTAAATCTTGAGCACGATAAAGGCGGCTTTGAGATAGAATTGCGAGACGCTTCGGAGGTTCGGGCAATGGCGCCAGCAGCCGCCAAGAAGCTTGTGCGCGACATTCCGCCGCTTCGGGCGCCTTACGACCCGCCCGATGAGGCTATTGCGGCCGAATTATTGGCGTCGGCCGGCCGCGAGAGCGACGCAGAAGTGCGCATCGACGCGCGCGCCACGCGTCTCGTCAAGGCAATCCGAGCCCGTACCGGCGGTCTCGGCGGGGTCGAGGACTTTCTCCACGCCTATGCGCTGTCCACCAAGGAAGGCCTGGCGCTGATGGTGTTGGCCGAAGCGCTGCTGCGTGTGCCCGACGCGGAAACCGCCGACCGCCTGATCGAGGACAAGTTACAGGCGGGCGACTGGGCGCGTCATGGCTCACGTTCAGCGCCTCTCTTGGTATCGGCTTCAGCTTGGACGCTTGGTCTCACCGTCAAGGTCATTCACCCCGGCGAGACTCCTGAAGGCATCGTCGATGCCCTGATCAAGCGACTTGGATTGCCGGCGGTGCGGGCGGCGACCCGCCAGGCCATGCGTCTGCTCGGTTCGCATTTCGTGCTTGGGCAGACGATCGAAGAGGCGCTTGGGCGCGCCGGCTCGCATCACGAGTTTCTTTATTCTTTCGATATGCTGGGTGAGGGGGCTCGCACAAGCGCCGACGCCAGGCACTATCTCGATTCATATGCGCGTGCCATCGAAGCCATTGGTAAGACCGCTGGCAACGACCCGCTCCCGCGTCGTCCCGGAATTTCGGTTAAGCTTTCAGCACTGCATCCACGCTTCGAAGCGTTGTCGCGCGATCGCGTACTTGTCGAACTCGTCCCGAAATTGATCGAGCTGGCGCAGATCGCAAAGCGCCACGAGCTCAATTTCACGATCGATGCAGAAGAGGCGGACCGGCTGGAACTCTCGCTTGATGTGATCGCCGCGACTTTGCGCGACGCCTCGCTCGCCGGATGGGATGGTTTTGGCCTTGCGGTGCAGGCCTACCAGAAGCGCGCCGGGCCTCTGATCGACTGGATTGGCGCCGCCGCGGAAAGCTTGAACAGGCGGCTGATGATTCGCCTCGTCAAGGGCGCCTATTGGGACACCGAGGTGAAGCGCGCGCAGGAGCGCGGCCTTCCCGATTACCCGGTGTTTACGCGCAAGGCGATGACCGACCTTTGCTACCTCGACTGCGTGCGCAAGTTGCTTGTGGCACGGCCACGGCTTTATCCGCAATTTGCGACCCACAATGCGTTGACCGTTGCGTGCGTGATCGAGGATGCTGGCGGCACCGGCGGCTACGAATTCCAGCGCCTGCATGGCATGGGTGAAGCGCTCTACGATGCGCTCCTCGCCGAATTGCCGGATTTGAGCTGTCGCGTCTATGCCCCCGTGGGCGGACACGCCGATCTGCTCGCCTATCTGGTGCGCCGACTGCTGGAAAACGGAGCCAATTCCTCGTTTGTATCCGTCGCGGCCGATCCTTCAGTGCCGGTCGAAACCATCCTGCGGCGGCCGCAAAGCTGGATCGGTGACGCGTCGCATGCGCGGCATTCGCATATCCCATTGCCGCGCGATCTGTTCGGCGCATCGCGGCGAAATTCATCCGGTATAGAATTCGGCGACAGCACTGCGCTTGATGCGCTGGTTGCCGAAGTCCGTTCGGCCCCGAAGGTTGCCGTCGCGAAACCATTGATCGACGGTTCGGCGGCGACCGGGCGTGAACGTGCGGTCAATTCTCCTGTTGACGGTGCTGTCATCGGCGCCGTGCAGGAAGGCGATGAGGCTCTGGTTGCCGCCGCGATGGCATCTGCACAGGCTGCTTTCCCGGCGTGGAGCTCGATTCCGGTCGCGGAACGCGCCGCCGCGCTCGAACGCGCCGGCGATCTGATGGAGCAGAATCGTGGCCGCTTGATCGCGCTGCTGCAAAGCGAGGCGGGCAAGACGATCGACGATTGCGTTTCCGAGGTGCGCGAAGCGGTCGACTATTGCCGGTTCTATGCACAAGACGCACGCCGTATGTTCGCGCCGCGAGTCTTGCCCGGTCCAACCGGCGAATCCAACGAGCTGCGCATGAGAGGCCGCGGCGTCTTCGTCTGCATCAGCCCGTGGAATTTCCCGCTGGCGATTTTTTCGGGGCAGGTCGTTGCCGCGCTCGTCGCAGGAAACAGCGTCGTGGCAAAGCCGGCTGAGCAGACACCGCTTGTAGCCTTTGAGACCATCAGGCTGTTGCATCGCGCCGGCATCCCAGCCGGTGCGCTTAACCTCGTTCCGGGCGATGGAAAAACCGGTGCCCGTCTCGTTGCCGATCGCCGAGTGGCGGGTGTTGCCTTCACAGGCTCGACAGAGGTGGCCCGCGGCATCAACCGCACATTAGCGGCCAAGGCCGGGCCTATTACACCACTGATCGCCGAGACCGGCGGTGTCAACGCCATGATCGTTGATGCGACGGCGCTGCCCGAACAGGTCACTGACGACGTAATCGCGTCGGCATTCCGGTCGGCCGGCCAGCGCTGCTCTGCATTGCGGTTGTTGTGCGTGCAGGAGGACGTCGCCGATCGCGTGCTCGATATGGTCATCGGGGCCGCGCGCGAACTCAGCCTCGGAGACCCGCGTGATCTTGCGACGCATGTTGGCCCTGTCATCGACGGCGAGGCCAAGAGCAAACTCGACCGCTGGATTGCCATGATGGATTCGCGTGGCGCCGTTCTGTTTCGTCTGGAAGCAAACCCTCCGACAGGCGGCACCTATGTTACCCCGGCGATCGTCGAGCTCGACAGCGCGCGCGAGCTCAAGGAAGAAGTATTCGGACCGGTTCTTCATTTCGTGCGCTGGCGGTCGAGCGAACTCGATCGACTGCTCGACGACATTGCGGCCAACGATACCGCGCTAACCCTCGGCATTCACTCGCGTATCGAAACGGTCGTCGCGCACGTCGCCGCGCGCATGCCGCACGGCAACGTCTATGTGAATCGAAACATGATCGGAGCGGTGGTCGGCTCCCAGCCGTTCGGCGGCAGCCATTTGTCAGGTACGGGTCCGAAGACCGGCGGCCCCAACTACCTGCGGCGCTTTGCACTCGAGCAGATCATTACGGTGAACACGGCAGCATCGGGAGGAAACGCCACGCTTCTGTCGGAAGAAGAATAGCGTGATGGCGGAGCGTTCGCAGTTCGCTTGAATGGCGCATTCAAGCCCAATTTGGCCCGCTTTGGACCCAATTTGTCCCTTAATCGTTCGATTACTGTGACGGTAATACCGAGCCACGAGTGGCTAAGGTTGTCACATGCGTTAACCGGTTTCGCGTGCGGTTCAGGTATTCTGGCGCGTATGACTGATTCGATTGCCCGGCTTTATGACGCCGTCATTGCGGCGCGCGGTGGGGACCCGGAGAAATCCCGAACCGCTAGACTGCTGCGCGCTGGCCGCGCCAAGATGGCGAAGAAGCTTGCTGAAGAGGCGGTCGAGGTTGTCATCGATGCCATGCACGGCCAGCCCGAAGCCGTTGTCATGGAAAGCGCCGATCTGATCTACAATCTCGTGGTGCTCTGGGTTCACGCCGGCGTGCGCCCCGAGGATGTCTGGGCTGAAATGCGCCGCCGCGAGCTGATGTTCGGCATTGCAGAAAAAGTGCCAAAGGATTTGGTCCGGGCAGCATCACGGCGTAAAGTGGTGACGTTGGAGAGCAGGCGCGCCCGCAAGCGCCGTTGATCCGTCACAATTCTCCCTACGAGTGGGCTGATGACTGTTGAGGCCGCCGAGCCGCGATCCCTGCTGCGCCGTCTTTATGACTGGTGCCTTGGGGCCGCCCATAAACCGCATGCAATGTGGCTTATGGGGGCTGTTTCCTTCGCCGAAAGCTCATTCTTTCCAGTCCCGCCCGATGTGATGCTTATCCCGATGGCCTTGGCGCGGCCCGAGCGCGCCTACGTGATGGCATTCTGGTGCACGGTAACATCAGTGGCGGGGGGCATTCTCGGTTATGCCATCGGGGCGCTTCTTTATGACTCCGTTGGGCTTTGGTTGATCCAGCTTTATGGCTATGGCGACAAGGTCGAAGCGTTTCGCGAAGCGTATGCGCAGTGGGGCGCCTGGATTATTCTTTTGAAAGGCCTGACCCCAATTCCGTACAAGATTGTCACTATCACGTCAGGATTTGCCGGATACAACCTCGGGTTATTCATCCTTTTTTCCATCATTACGCGCGGTGCCCGCTTCTTCGTACTGGCATTTCTCCTGCATCGCTATGGCGAAAGCGCACGTCACATTATTGAAAAGCGACTCGGTCTATGGGTGCTGCTCGGCGCCATAATTATCGTCATTGGCCTGGTCGCCGCGCTATACTTGTTCTGACAGTAGCAGGTTCCTCATTTTCGCCACCGAAAATGGGTAAGCGGTTGCCGTCGGGCTGATTGATTTCCGGTTTTGCCGGCCATGGGCACCAAGCAGGCTTTGAAGTTTTGTCGCACTGGCTCGCGCGCCTGGCGGTTCGCGACCGTCCTTGTGCTGACATCAGCATTGGCGTTCGCACAGGACGCCGCGCCTTCAAGTGAGACGCGACAGGAGGACACGGGATTTTTCGCAGCTGTAGGCCGCTGGTTTTCGCAGCAATCTGCCAATGTGAATGCGACATTCAAAGACGCGCGCCAGAAGGTTGAAGGGTTTAGCCAGGATGCGGGCGCTGCCGCGAAGTCAACCGTCGACGGTGCCAAGGATGCGGCCGGAGCGGTCGCGCGTATTCCCAATGTGCGGACCGTGAGCGGCCACGAAAAATGTCAGGTCGCGCCGAACGGGGCGCCCGACTGTGTTGCCGCGGCGAACGCCATTTGCAAGACGAAAGGTTTTGATTCAGGGCGTAGCCTTGACATGACGACAGCCGAGATTTGTCCACCCAAAGTTTGGATGGCAGGCCGATCGACCGGTCCCGAATGTCGGACGGAAACTTTTGTCTCGCGGGCAGTCTGTCAGTGAGCCTCGGCGCTTGATCGGCGGCTGCTTGTGCCGCGACCGGCTTTATGTTTCCGTCGCACGTAAGCGACGGAGCATCTCTTGAATCTTCATACGAAACTTCTTGAGCGTGAAGCGGCCGGCCGGCCGGTGATGGTCGCCGTGGTCGGCGCCGGCAAGTTCGGCACGATGTTTCTCTCGCAGGCGCGCCTCACGCAGGGCATGCATGTTGTCGCCGTTGCCGATCTCGACGGCGGTCGAGCACGGAGTCAATTGAAAACCGCAGGCTGGCCGGACGAATCCTATGCCGCTTCTTCTCGGGCTGATGCGCACAAGAGGCGTACGACGTTCGTCACCGACGACGCCGAAGCACTCATTGCCGATCCGCAGATCGAAGTCATCGTTGAGGCGACAGGCGTGCCCGGCGCCGGCATCCGGCATGCGCTCAAGGCGATTGCCCACGGCAAGCACATCGTCATGGTCAACGTCGAGGCCGATGCGGTTGCTGGCCCCTTGCTGGCGCGCCGTGCGAAAGCCGCCGGCGTTGTTTATTCGCTCGCGTGGGGCGATCAGCCGGCGTTGATCTGCGAGCACGTCGATTGGGCGCGTGCCGCCGGCTTCAAGGTCATCTGCGCGGGCAAGGGCACGCGCTACGAGCCGCATTATCACAAGTCCAACCCCGATAACGTCTGGGATATCCTCGACAAATATCTGAACATCTCGGACCGCAAGTCGATCAATCCAAAAATGTTCAATTCATTCGTGGACGGGACTAAGTCAGGCATCGAAATGACGGCGGTGTGCAACGCCACCGGACTAGTGCCGCAGTCGAACGGGCTCGGTTTTCCGCCGGCAACGCGTTTCGAGCTCGCCGAAATCTGCAAGCCGAAGAGCGACGGCGGTACCCTGGAAAAAGCGGGCGTCACCGAAGTGACATCGTCCGTCTATCGCGACGGCCGCGACGTGCCACATCACCTGGCGCTCGGCACTTATGTTGTTTTTGAAGGTGATACCGAATATGCGCGGCGCTGCTTCAAGGAATACGCGATGCTGCCGGACAATACCGGCAAATATGCGGCTCTCTATCGCCCGATCCACATGATCGGACTGGAACTCGGCATTTCTGTCGCGAGTGCCGTGCTACGCAACGAGCCGACCGGCGCGCCGAACGGATTCCACTCGGACGTCGTGGCGACGGCCAAGCGTGCCTTGAAAGCCGGCGAAGTGCTCGACGGCGAGGGCGGATTCTGCGTGTGGGGCAGGCAGACGCCGGCAAATGTATCGCTCGACCGCGAATTGTTGCCGCTCGGGCTTGCGCACAATGTGAAGCTCAAAGCCGATATCGCCGAGGGCCAGGCGCTGCAATGGTCGGATGTCGTCTACGATCCGAGCGATCCGGCGGTAAAGATCCGCCGTGAAATGGAAGCTGCGTTCGGTCGACGCAATGTCGGCGCTGAGGCTACGGTCTGAAGCGTCAGCCGAGCTCGATTTCGCCATTGACCTTGTGATTGAGACCGACTTTGCCGATGGTGAGGACCATCTCGGCGTTGATGGTTTCGTTGCCCTTCAAGCGGCCGTCGGCCACCGCCGCGCGGATCGCCTTCTCGATCTCCTGTTGTGAGGTCACGCCGACGACCTTGAGAAATTTGCGAAGCGACATGTTCAGGGCTTCTTCGTTCATTGCAGACACTCCTTGAAAGGCCCATCTTACGGCGCGCAGGCCGCAGTTACCAACCGGTCGCCATCACCTACAGGACACGCCTTTTTGTTTGGCTGGGGTGCGACTTGACGCTATAGCTATGCCCCGCAAAGCCGGTGTGGCGGAATTGGCAGACGCGCACGACTCAAAATCGTGTTCCCAAAAGGAGTGTCGGTTCGACCCCGACCACCGGCACCAACCAACCGCCAACGACTATGAGCAGGTAAGCCGTCGGAGCGTTAGCACATATGGGCGACTATCTGACCTTGGCGCGGCGTGATCCCGTGCTTGCCGCCGCGGCGGTCGTGGCAGGCGTCGGATTGCTGACGATCTGCGGCTTCTTTTTCTTCCAGTACGTGCTCGGCTATCCGCCATGCCCGGGCGGCATCAT
>Ga0207682_10000077_pt1 | contig 43288 bp, 39 predicted proteins | sample KBSM63metaG_FD_184332 | JGI IMG/M metagenome (GOLD analysis project Ga0207682, IMG submission 184332) | Miscanthus rhizosphere microbial communities from Kellogg Biological Station, Michigan, USA - KBS M6-3 metaG (SPAdes) (version 2) | ecosystem: Host-associated > Plants > Roots > Rhizosphere >... | reverse complement strand
GGCGCTGCGCGCCCGCTGGCCGGGGATCACCGGCCGTCCCGTGGGCCGGGTGGAGCGCACGCTGACCCACCGAGCGCTCACGCTCGAGATCTTCGCGGTCGAGCGCCTCCCGCCACCCGACGGAGCCCGCTGGGTGACGCCCGGGGAGGCGGACGGGCTCGGCATCTCCGCCGCGATGCAGGCGGTCCTCCGGCGCGTGCTCGACGACCGGACCTCGCCGGGAGGCACTCAATGGAAGAGCTCTCGCTCGCCTCGATCGCGGCGATGACCGCACGCGACGTGCTGCGCGCACATCCGGGCCTCGGCACCGCCGGGGCGGAGGATCTCGCCCATCGCCTCGAGACCGCGCTCCGCACCGCCGTTCGTCAGGAGCGGCTGGCCTGCGTGTCGGAGTGCGAGCGCCGCCGGATGCTGTGGGCCGGGACCGAGGATCGGTCGGGCAGCCCTCCCTCCCTCCGGACGGAGGCTCGCTTCCGGGGGAACGAGGCCGCGGTGCTGGCCGACGTGCTGCGGGCCCGCGGCGGCGCATGAGCCGCGGCCTGGTTCCCGTCGTCCCGGACGAGTCGAGTGCTCGCCGACGCCATCCGGGCCGAAGGGGTGCGCCGAGGCCAAGCGCGCAGACGCCAGTGGTGGCTCAGGCCCTCCCCTTGGAGAGCCTCGACATGAGCATTGCCAGCGCGCCGGCGCCGATCGCCTTCACCAGCTGAGGATTCTTCGCGTAGAAGCTCGAGACCGCGTCGACGATTCCTGGATTGACCTCCCGCGCCTTCGCGGCGATCGACTCCACCGCCTGCGGCGAGACCTGCGACGCCTGGGTGGCCGACACCGTTCCGCCGCCCTGCAGCACCGAGGCAAGCCCTCCGAGACCCCCGAGACCACCCAGCACGCTGCCCGCCGATGGCCCGAGGCTGGAGAGCACCTGGTTCAGGATGGCCGCCTTCTGATCCGGCGCCGACTGCCCGAACATGCCGCCCAGCATCTGCTCGAACGGCGGCGTCTGGTCGGAGTTGAAGACGTGGCTGAGCGCGCCGCTCAGGTCCCCCTGGGGGACCTCCCCCGCCACCTTGTCGAATGTCGAGTGGATGTCCGCCTCGGACGCGTTGCCACCAAGCACGCTCTGAAGCATCTGACCGAGTCCGTCTGCCAAGCCCATGGGACCGCTCCTTGTCGAGTGGGGTTCGTACCGTCCCACCTTTGGGCGTAGCGGGGACAAGTCGCAACGGGTGGACGGATGACCTAGATCCTCGGGACACCCCGATGGCCGACCCGCTCCGAAAGCTCCGCCCCTTCGAGCTCGCCCGCTGGCAGCTGGACCGCGACCAGGAGCGGATGCGGCGGATGGCGGTGCTCCTCTCCCGCAAGCAGTCACGGATGTCCGTCTCGCCCTTCGCCTTCCTCCGTGGCTCGGCGCCGCTCTTCTACCGGGTGCTCGCGAACGCGCCGCGGCTCGCGCGAGGTCCGGACGAGGACGGCATGCTGTGCGGGGACCTCCACCTCGAGAACTTCGGGGTGTACCGGCCGGACAGGCCCTCGCGGGTGGGCGACCGGGTGGTCTTCGACCTGAACGACGTCGACGAGACGTTCATCGGGCCGCTGCACCTCGATCTGCTACGGGTCCTGACCAGCACCCTGCTCGCCGCACGCGGCTGGGGCTGCAACGCCGCGGGGGCGATCGAGCTCGCCGAGGCCCTCCTCGACGGGTACCGCCGGGGCCGCGGCGGGGCCCGGAGCCCCTCCGTTCCACTGCCCGTCCGGGAGCTCCTGGCACGTGTGGCCGCGCGCAAGCGCCGCGAGCTGCTCGAGAAGCGCACGGTGGTGTCCGGCCACCGGCGCAGGTTCCGCATCGGCGACAACTTCCTCCGCCTTCCGCGCGGCACCCGGAAGGCGTGCGCGCAGGCCTTCCGGCGCTTCGCCGCCGCGCAGGCGAAGCGCGCCGGGCACCCCCTGGAGCGCTTCGGCGTCCTCGACGTGGCCTTCCGGGTGGCCGGGACCGGCAGCCTGGGCACCTTCCGGGTGGCGGTCCTGGTCGAGGGCCACGGGACGCGTGACGGCGCGTGGATGTTCGACATGAAGGCGATGGGGGAATCCGCCGGCGCGCGCTTCTCCACCGGGCCCGTCGAGTCTGGCCCCGAGCGGGTGGCGACGGCGCTCCGGACGCTCCTGCGATTCCCGCCCACGATGCTCGGAACGGTCCGCGCGATGGGCCACGGAATGCTGGTGCGGCGCCTCACGCCCCAGGAGGACCGGCTCGAGTGGCCGACGGTGCCCATCCCGCAGCGTGCTCCGACGCTCGCCTTCCTCGGGGCCCTGACCGCGGCCGCCCACCGGCGCGGGTCCCGGAAGTCGCTCCCGCCGCTCGCCGAGGCGGACGGCCGGCGCGTCCTCCGCAACGCGGTGGAGCTGGCCGGTCTGCACGAGGCCGTGGCCCTGGCCTACGCCGCCGAGCTCGGCCCGCGCTGAGCCGCCTCGACGACTCGCGTACGCTCGGGCGACCCCGGGAAGGAGCCTCCCACGGACACCACTCGCCACCGCCGCGCCGCGGAGATCCTCTGGGAGCACTGGCGCCGCCGGACGCACCTCGATGCCTTGCCCGACGACGTGCGACCGCGCACCCGCGCCGAGGGGTACGCGGTGCAGCGAGAGGTGCAGCTCTGCTCCGGTCAGGGGCTCGCCGGGTGGAAGCTCGCCGCGACCAGCGTCCCCGGACAGCGACACATCGGCGTCGACGGGCCGATGGCCGGGCGTCTGCTCGCCGACCACACCCATCCGCCGGACACGGAGCTGCCGCTGGCCGGCAACGGGATGCGCGTGGCCGAGCCCGAGTTCGCCTTCGTCCTCGGTCGCGACCTTCCGCCGCGCGCCGCCCGCTGGACGGTGCCCGAGGTCCTGGAGGCGGTCGCCTCGCTCCACCTGGCGCTCGAGATCCCCGACTCGCGCTACGCGGACTTCGTCCAGGCCGGCGAGGCGCAGCTGGTCGCGGACAACGCCTGCGCCGGCGACCTGGTCCTCGGCCCGCCGGTCACCGCAGACTGGCGCGGGCTGGACCTGGTCGCCCATGCCGTCCAGGCCGAGGTCGCCGGTCGCTACCGCCGCCAGGGCAGCGGCGCCGCCGTCCTCGGCGATCCCCGCCGCGCGCTGGCGTGGCTGATCGACGAGCTGTCCGCCCTCGGCGAGACGGCCAGGGCCGGACAGGTGGTCATCACCGGGACCTGCATGGCCTCGCTGGAGGTCCAGGAGCGGGACCGCGTCCACGCCGACTTCGGCGCGCTGGGGTCGATCTCCGCGGCCTTCCGCTGACACGCCGGACGACCCGGGACCCCCAACCACCGCGCGATGCGCCGCATCCGTGAACTCCTTTTCAGCTCCGGGAGGGGCGCGGAAGGTAGCGGAGGCGCGACGAGCGGCCTTTCGGGTTCTTGCGACCGGGTATCGGCTTCTTGCGGAAATCGGCCGACGCGACGCGCCGTTCGACGCACGCCCGCGCGAGCTCAGTCCTCGCCGGGCCTCGCCGAGGTCCGCCAGCTGGTCGGGGTCACGCCGCAGATCTGATGGAAGGCCTGGGTGAAGTGCGACGGGTTCGAGAAGCCGCAGCGCAGCGCGATCTCGGCGAGGTTCAGGGAGGTCCCGCCGAGGAGCTGCTTCGCCCGCTCCACCCGGCGCCGCAGCACGTACTGGTGCGGGGAGAGACCGGTGCTCTCCTTGAACGACCGCGCGAAGTGGAAGACGCTCAGGTTCGCGACCCGGGCGAGCTCCCGCAGCGAGAGCGGCGCCTCGAGCTGCCGGTCGACGTGCTCGCTGATCCGCCGCAGCCTGCTCGCGGGCAGCCCGGAGCGGACCGCGCGCTCGGCTCCCTTGTCTCGTCCGGTGAGGTACCCGGTGAGGCGGTAGGCGACGGCCCTCGCGAGCATCTCGCCGTACGGGCCGCTCCGCCGTGCGTCGTCCCGGATGGCCTCGCGCAGCGACAGCATCAGGTGAGCGAGCACCTCGTCCGGCTCGTTGAGCACGCGCCGGAGGCGGGGAGCCTCGCCTGGCGCGAGCTCCGCCACCTCCATCAGCAGCGACGGCTCCACGGTGAGCAGCAGCACGTGGGCCGGGTCGAACCAGCGGCAGCCGTAGCGGTGCCCGGCGGGGAAGATCGCGAGCCGCCCCGTCTCCAGCGTGTGGTGGATGACCGCGGGCGGATCCTCCCAGTGGTGCTCCCGCCGGTAGCCCTCGCCGACGTTGAGCACCACCAGATGCCGGAGCGGCGTCGCCGTGGGCTCCTCGCCCGGCGGGCGCAGGTACTCCTCCACCGAGATGCGGGCCCAGACGTCCCCGCTCGCGGCGACGGGCTCGGCACGAAACGGCTCCGGGCGCCCTCCCTCGCCGATGCGAAGGATGCGCCTCCCCGGAATGGGTGGAACCCCGGACCCCGCGACGTCCATCGTGCGCGTCTCCCCCGCGCTGCCGGACCTCGAACGCGCGGCATGCTGCGCGCCGGGTTCCGGGCTGTCAACGACGGCTCGCTGCGCGGAGCATCATTGCGGCCACAAGCAACAGCGGGCCGAGCAACAGCAGCGTGAACACCACCCAGGCGATGGGGCGTGCGAAGTTGAACGTCCAGCCGAGGCCCGAGCGCTTGGGGACGACCAGTCGAGGATCGGAAGGATTGACGTAGAACAGTCCGCGCCAGCCGTCGCCGCCGGCGGGCACGGTTCGCGGGGCCCGGGCGACCTGGACGATGACCCCCAGCACCATCGCCCCCGCGCAGACCAGGACCGGCGTCGGGCCCCAGAGCGGCGCGAACGCGGCGGGGATGGCCGTCAGGGCGAGGAGCCAGCGGATCGGCCCCAGCAGCCGCCGCACGGCCTCGGTCATCGCCGGCGGACCGGTCCGGGCGCTGCTCGCCACGATGCCGTCGAGGAGGAGCAGGATTCCGCCGAGCAGCAGCAGCGGAAAGGCCATCGCCAGCGGAGTCCGGGGAAAGAAGCCGTTGGGGCGTCCCGCCGCGTCCCAGTGAACGGGCATCGGCGACGGGAAGCGGTCGACGAACACGACCAGCGCCACCGCCGGCAGAAGGAGCAGCAGATAGGGGCCGAGACTGCGTAACCTCATCGGAGATCTCCGCGTACGTGAGGAGTCTGGCACGCCCTTCCGGCGGGCCTTACAACGTGAACGCAATGGGTTACTTCGAATCTCGAAACACCAAGCCTGGCCTTCCCTCCCCCGCCGAGGCGCTCCCCGGCCGCAGCACGCCGATGCCGGTCCTCGAGAAGCACTTCGTCAGCGGCCAGCCGCTGGTCGGGCCCTGGCCCGGCAAGGAGCAGGCGGTCTTCGGAATGGGCTGCTTCTGGGGCGCCGAGCGGCTCTTCTGGCAGCTCCCCGGAGTCACCGTCACCGCGGTCGGCTACGCGGGCGGCCTCACTCCGAACCCGACGTACCGGGAGGTCTGCTCCGGCCGCACCGGCCACGCCGAGGTGGTCCTCGTCGTGTTCGACCCGAAGGTGATCACCTACGAGACGCTGCTCCGGCACTTCTGGGAGGAGCACGATCCGACCCAGGGCATGCGCCAGGGCAACGACGCCGGCACGCAGTACCGGAGCGCCATCTACACCTTCGGCGAGGAGCAGCGCCGGGCCGCGGAGGCCTCGCGCGAGGCCTACCAGAAGGTGCTCTCCGCCTCCGGGCACGGTCGCATCACCACCGAGATCCGCGAGGCGCCGGAGTTCTTCTACGCCGAGGACTACCACCAGCAGTACCTGGGCAAGAATCCCGGCGGGTACTGCGGCCTCGAGGGCACCGGGGTGAGCTGCCCGGTCGGCGTCGAAACGCGGCGGTAGAAGCACGCCGGGACCGGCGGAGCCCCCCTGCTCCACCGGCCCGGTGCGCCGGAGCGCGGTCACTTCCGCCCGGGGGAAGGCGGCCCGCGCCGCGGAGCTGCTCGGCGCGGTCGGCCGCGGAGAGGCGGCGGACCCGGGCAGCACGGTGCGCGCGATGATGCGCCGCCTCGGCGTCGCCCGGCGCAAGCGACGCCCGAGGAAGCCGCGCTGAGCCCGTTCGCGCGCCAGGGCTACTTGCAGAGTGCCGGACAGGGACAGCGGATGCACTGGACCTGCGCGCAGACCTGGCCCGCCCGGCAGTCGGCGGAGGTCCTGCACCCGCCGACGCAGCTCGCCTCCCGTCCGCAGGCGATGCAGACCTGTCCCTTCTCGCAGTCTGCATCGGTCCGACACCCTCCGGGGTCCGAGGCAGGCTGCGCCACCGGAGCCGCTTCACGCGGAGGAGGAGGCGGCGCCGGAGCCCTCGTCTCACCCGGAGGAGGCGGCGGCGGAGACGTCGGGACGTCGCGCGCCGCGCACCCGACGAGGAGGCCGACGACGAGAATGCGCGACACGGTGCGGGGCATCGTTTACCTCCCGACGCAATGGAACGTAACTCCTGTCCAGCGGACCGGCCATGTCCGTGCGCCGGGCGAGAGGCCGTGCGATGTGAATCCTCCGGTGGGTCGCTGCGTCGTGTCGAACCGAGGAGGAGACATGGTCCGGAGCAGCTGGTGGTTGGTTGCGGGGTTGGCGCTCGGCTGCGCCAGCTCGGCGGAGAGCGCCCGGACGTCGTCCGATGCCTCGGCGCCCGTCGCTGCACCGGCGCTTGCCGCGCCGGAGGAACGCGCGCTGCCGGACGCCGGGCTCGGCCTCACCCTGCAGCCGATGGTGCCACCCGCGGCCGGAACCATCCCCGATCAGCGCCTGGAGTTGCAGGTCCCAGCCCCCGCGGCGGCCGCGGGCATCCGGGCCACGCAGAACGACGCCCCCCCGCCGACGAAGCCGGTCCTCCGGACACCGCGGCGGCCCTACACGCCCGTTCCACCCAAGCCCGACTCGCAGGGTCGAATGCCCGTCCCGTCGGTCGATCCCAACGCGCCCACGATGCCCGTGCAGCCGAAGGCGCCCAGCAACACGAACGCCCCGCCCGCGGACCGCTGACAGTCCGCGTCGGGGCGTTCGGTCCCCTCGTTCAGGGGCCCGGGAAGCAGCAGCTCCCGGGCCCCTGATTTCTCAGGCCGTGCGGCGGCGTCGGACGAGGAAGAACGCTCCGACGACCAGCAACGCAACCGCCGAGGCCGGAGTCCCGGTGGAGTTGCAGCCGCCCTCATCCTTCTTGTTCACCGTCACCGTCGTGGTCGCAGTGCCCGTCAGGCCCTTGGCGTCCGTGACCGTCAGGGTGATGGTCACCGACCCTGCACTGTTGGGCGCGGTGAACGTCGTGTTGGCGGCGGTCGAGCTGCTGAAGCTGCCCGACGGACCTGCGGTCTGGCTCCACTTGTAGGTGATGGCGTCTCCGTCGGGATCCGAGGACCCGCTGCCGCTCAGCGACACCGAGCCACCGGTCTGCACCGAGCCGCCACCGCCGGTGATCGCGGCCACCGGCGGCCGGTTCACGTCCTGCACCAGGACGTGAGTGACCGAGCTCTTGGTGCCGTTCTGGCCCGTCGCATCGAGCCGGAACGTCAGCTGGGTGTCGGCAGGCACGTCGGGCGCGGTGAATGTCGGGGTCAGGCTCGTCGCATCGCTCAGCGTGACCGCCGGTCCGTCCGTCTGCGTCCAGTGGACCGTGACTGTCTCGACGGTGAGGTCGGGCGCGCTTCCGTGCAGCGTGGCCTGCGTGCGCTCGGGGACCGTCTGATCCGGTCCGGCATTGGCGATCGGGACGCAGAGCGCCCGGTCTGCCACGTCGCTGAGGAACGGGTGATTGGTGATCCCGGCCAAAGCGACGTTGTCCAGCTCGTACAGCCAGGCCGGGTCGAACTCGTCCCAGCCGAAGCCATAGCGGAACCGGATCAGCACGGTCTTTCCGGCGTAGGCGGCGTGGAAGTTCACGCTCACGTCGTCGAAGGCGCCGCCACCGAGGAGGGCCGGATTTGCACCGGTGAAGGCATCCCGTCCCTCGAGCGGATTGCGCTGCGTCGGCACCACGCCGGGAGGAGCGGTGGGGACGACGTCGCTGTAGCCGTTCGTGATCGTCACCCCGGTCACGTCCTTCATGTCGGTCCAGGTGGCGCCTCCGTCATCGGAGACCTCCACCACCACTCCGCCCGTCAGGTCGGCGCTGAGGCCTCCGGCCTGCGGGAAGTCGACGTAGAGGTTCTGGAACGCGAGCGTGAAGTCGGCGGTGGTCGCCACCTCGATGGGGGGCGTGACGATCGACTCGTCGGCCTGGACGTTGGTGAAGCCCTGGAACGACGTCCCGTCGGCGGAGTTGCCGCTTCCGTCGGTGACCCGGGTCCAGACGGTGCCCGGCGGTGGCTGCTGGGTGTGCGGCGCGACCTGGACGGTCCAGTTCGAGCCCACCGTGCTGAACGTCTCGGTGTCCACCCCCGGGACCTCGTCGAGGTTGGCGACGACGGCGTCCACGGTTCGGCTCTGGGCCGCGCTGCCCCCTGTCCCCACCGTCCCGTTGACGTCGACCTTCACCTGGACGGCGTGCGCCGTGAAGCTGGTGGCCAGGGCGATGGGGATCTGCACCGTCCCGACGGACCCCGGTCCGATGTCGGCGAAGGTTGCCGTCGGTCCGGGAGCCGGGAAGGTCGCCCCGGTGGTGGTGCTGCTGGCGGTGGCGGTCACCCCCGTCAGGGTGTGCTGGCCGATGTTGCGGATGGTCACCGACACCGCGCCGGTCTCGCCCGGATCGAGGATTCCGTCCCCATCGCAGTTGGCGCTACCGTCACCGACGGCCACCGCCTCGATGCGGTAGTTGTCCGCCCAGTCGAAGCTCTCGACGACGCCGGAGTTGCTGGGATCTCCGCGATCGGGAGCGACTGCCCCGATCCCCAGACCGCGATTGGCGAACGCCTGACCGAAGCGGTCGTAGTCCTCCACGCTGTTCGCCGCGACCACCTGGAGCAGCGCGTCGCGGGCCTCCACGAAGGTCGGGAAGGCCGGCGTCACCTTGTACGAGGCCACGATGTAGTCCTTCATCGTGTTCTGCGCCTCGGCGAAGGGATGGTTCTGCAGCATGCTCACGTAGCAGTCGAAGAGCATCGCTGCCCAGATCTCACCGGTGGCGTGCACCTCCGCCGGGTTGTCCGCCGCCGTCCCCAGGAAGGGGAAGCTCAGCGTGGATCCATCGACCGCCTCACCGATGAACTTGAAGGTGGTGTGGTTCTTGGCCGGGTCGGCGGAGTAGGTCGCCCGCCGGATGCCGAACCACCGCTCGTCGTTGTTGAAGGTGAACGAGGCGTAGTTGCCGACGCCGTAGGCGCCCATCCAGTTCGCGTTGCCCGGCTGGGTGTCCTGTCCCTCGCGGACCATGAACAGCAGCGCGTGGAAGTCCGACCAGCCCTCGCCCATGCCCGCGCCCTGCTGCGAGTCCTGGGCTCCGGCGGCGATGAGCCGGTGCTGGATGTAGTGGCCCCACTCGTGGGCGACGATGCCCTCGTCCAGCGCGCCGTCGAGGTCCTTCGCGGCACGAGACATGTGGGCCGTCACCGCCCCCGCGTCGACCGCCGCGGCCAGCGCCGTCCCGTGGGTGAAGTCGATGATGATGTTGCCGAGGGTGTTCTCCGGGGTCGGCGCGCCGAATCCGCCGCCGAAGGCGCCGTTGGTGGCGTTCCAGATCAGGATGCCGATGGCGCCGGCGGCGATGCCGTTGTGCGCCTTCACGTCGAAGGTGCAGGTGCCGCGGTCGATGAGGACGATCTTCCCGGCCACGTCGGCGGCGTTGGTCAGCGCGCCACAGCCGTTGTGCGGAACTGCGCGCACGACCGTCCCGGAGACGTCGAAGTTCCGGGCCCCCTGCGACATCGGCTTGAAGAAGCCCTGGTCCTGCGTTCCCAGGCCGACGTCGGGCGTGGTGGTGAGCACCGTCAGGTCGGAGGGCCCGTCGAAGACGTACATCTGCATGCGGGGCGGCGAGCCATCGGCCGGGGTCCACATGTTGGCGTTGTCCACGCCGCTGAAGTCGTTGGTCTCGGCGAAGATCGGGTCCTGGTCACCGGCCGCCGGGCCGCGACCGTAGTTGTTCATCTGGGCGTTGCCGGCCGCCTCGTCGAACCCGTTGTCGTAGTACCAGTCGTGGAGCCAGTTCACCATGTAGAAGAGCTGGGTGATGGCGGCCTTGTTCTGAGGCACCGTGGTGTTGGCGCCGTCGGCGTCGGACCAGTCGTACTGGAAGGCATTCGCCCCGGAGGTGTTGGCGGTGTAGTCCGGGCCGGGAGCAGGCTGGAGCCCGTCGTCGCCGCCCAGATCGGCGTAGGCGTGCACGTTGTTGCCCACCGTCTCCGTCGCGTCGTCAGCGAGCCACGGGTCCCCGGTGCTGATCGGACCGCTCACCAGCGCCACGTCGTTCCGGGCCACGGCCGGCGGAATGGTGTAGGGCGGCTGCGGCGCGTCGCCCGGAGCGGGCGTCTCGCCGTTCCCCACCGGCGAGATGTAGGGCTGGTGAATGCCGGCCGAATCGGCCCACACCCGGTAGGTGAAGGGCGTGGCGTGCGCGGAGAGGTTGGTGCGGACGAGCACGTTCCCGTCCCGGGCGGAGATGACGTAGCTGTAGTAGTCGAGCGACCGGGCCATCGGGTCGGGCGAGGCCACCTCGACGTAATACGCGGGCACCATTCCGCCCGGCCGATGGAAGAGGACCTGGCGCGCGCGCCCGGGGAAGCTGAGCGGCGAGGGAGTGGAGACTCCGGAGCGGAGGGTGACGCCGTGGTACTCGCCGCGCACCACGCCGTTCTCCTGGAAGGCCCCGGCGCCCAGCGGGGTTCCGGTGAGATCCCCGTACGCCGCGGCCACCGCGGCGGAGTGGTCCAGCGCGAATGAGGGCGCGGCGGGTCGCGCGGTGAAGCTGCTCGAGCCGGCGAACAGGCTCGCCGCCGAGTCCGGGGTGGAGAGGTAGCCGGTCATCCCCACGAGCCGGAGCTTCCGGTCCATGACGATGCTGAGCTCCTCGCCCCAGACCTCGATGCCCCCGGGGCGCGAGACGAGCTTGACGATGATCGCCCCACGTCCGGTGTCGTGAACGTGCTTCACCACGGCCGCGTCCACCTCGCTCGCGCGGAGGAAGTACGCGCCGGCGTTCGCCTTGAGATGCTCACGGGCCGCGCCGATCGGCGTCTTCGCCAGCGGGACGGCTCCCTTCCCGGTGTAGGGCGCGCGCAGGACGGTGGGAAGTCCGAAGCGCGACTCGGAAGCGCTGGCCGAGACCTGTCGCGAGAGGCGGTGGTTCACCGCCTTCAGGCCCGACGCCGAGCTGAGGCCGGACCGGGGCGAGAACACCTCGTGGTAGTTCGGAAGATTCCGGGCGGTGGCGACCCCGGAGACGAGTAGTGCCAGGCCAAGAGCCCAGCGCATGCGTTGAGACATGGGGGACTTCCTCAGATGGGTGGTGGGACGGATGAGCTGAGAGCGGAAGCTCGACCGACTGGGGAGATGCCAAGCCGCACTGGCCGATCGTTCTCGCGAACGTCGATCGCAAAGCCCCAATTTCGGTCCCCTCCCGCTTCGGAGTTGCGAGACGGTAGAGGTGCTACAGACCGGTAATCAAGAAGCTTCGAACAATTTCGGTGAGCCGGACGAAGGCCGAGGCGGACACCGGAGCGACGTCGCGTTGCGCCCGGCGTGACCGACCATCCGGTGGGTCCTTGAAGACTCCGAGGGAGTCACCGGATGCATTTTTTTTTCGGCCAGCTCACAGTCCCAGATAGGCCTCTCGGATGCTCGGGTCGGCGATGAGCTGCGCCGCCCCGCCCTCCTTCACCAGCTTGCCGTGCTCGATGACGTAGCCGCGGTCGGAGATCTCCAGACCCTCCATCACCTTCTGCTCGACGATCATCACCGTCAGGCTCTTCGCGATCTCCCGCACCGCCGCGAGCGTCTGCTCGGTGAGCTTCGGCGACAGACCCAGCGACGGCTCGTCGAGCATCAGGAGCTTCGGCTCGGACATCAGGGCGCGGCTGATGGCCACCATCTGCTGCTCTCCTCCCGAGAGCGTGCCCGCGAGCTGGCGCCGTCGCTCGCCGAGGCGGGGGAACAGCGCATACATCCGCTCGAGGTTCTGGGGCCGGTGCGCGCGGGCCCGGCGAAGCTGCGAACCGAGGTACAGGTTCTCCTCCACCGTCATCTCCGGGAAGAGCTGCCGGCCCTCCGGCACGTGGGCAATGCCCAGATCGACGATGACGTCGGGCGGAGTCCGGGTGATGTCCTGCCCCTCGAAGTGCACCGTGCCCGACCGCGGCCGGAGCAGCCCGGAGATGACCCGCAGGCAGGTGGTCTTCCCCGCCCCGTTGCCTCCGATCAGCGCCAGCACCTCGTTGGGCCGTACCTCGAAGCTCACCCCGAAGAGCGCCTGGAAGTCGCCGTAGTAGGCGACCACGTCCTTGATCTGGAGCAGGGGCCCGCTCACCGCTTCGCCTCCGCCACGAACTTCGAGCCCAGGTAGGCCTCCACCACCTTCGGGTCGTGCACCACCTCGGCCGGTGGGCCCTCGGCGATCTTCCGCCCCTGATCCAGCACCACCACCCGTGAGGCGAGCGACATCACGATACGCATGATGTGCTCGACGCCGCCCACGCTGGTGATGCCGAACTCCCGGAGCCGGCGGATGAGCCCCACCACCTCCTCGGCCTCGCGGGGATTGAGGCCGGCCATCACCTCGTCGAGGAGGAGAAGCTTCGCCCCCGTGCCGATCGCCCGGGCCACCTCCAGGAGCTTGCGCTGGGCGAGGGGAAGCCCGCTGGCCAGCTGATCCGCCCGGGAGCGCATCCCCATGAACTCGAGCACCTGGTCAGCGCGGTCCGCCGCGTCCTTGCGCCGGGGGTGCTGGAGGAAGGTCCCCAACATCACATTCTCGCGCATAGTGAGCGCCGCCAGCGGCTGCACCACCTGGAAGGTGCGCCCGATGCCCAGCCGCGTTGCCTCGTACGGCTCGCCGCCGGTGATGTCCTGCCCGGCGAAGCGGATGATCCCGGCATCGGGCTTCACGAAGCCGGTGATGAGGTTGAACACCGTCGTCTTTCCTGCGCCGTTGGGGCCGATGAGGAAGACGACCTCCCCGTCGTCGACGTGGAAGCTCACGTCGTTGGTCGCGAGCAGCCCTCCGAACCGCTTGCTCACCTTCTCGAACTCGAGGATGCGCGCCATCGCGTCAGCCCTGCACCGAACCGATGGGGCCTGCCTGCCGCCGGAACTGCGATCGCCGCATGAAGAGCGAGATCACCCCGCCCGGGAGGAAGATGACCACCACGATCAGCAGCGCCCCGTAGACCACCAGGTGGGTGTGCTCGAAGTACGTCTTGAAGATCTCCGAGGTGAGGGTGAGGACGATGCTGCCGAGGATCGGTCCCCAGATCGTCGCCGCCCCGCCGAGCATCGCGATGAGCGCCGCCTGGACGGAGATCTCGAGGGTGAGGACAGTGTCCGGGCCCACGAAGCTGAAGTAGCTCGCGTACATGCTCCCGGCGAGCGCCGTGAACGCGGCACTGGGAAGCAGGGCCAGCAGCTTCTCCCGCGCAGGATTCACGCCCACCGCCATCGCGGTATTCTCGTTCTCGCGGATGGCCCGCAGCCGGTAGCCGAAGCGCGAGGAGTGGATCCACGTCGAGAGGGCGAAGGCCGCCCCCAGCAGCGGGACCGCCCCCCAGAAGAACTTCGCGTCCAGGTTCGGGGCCTGGAAGAGCAGCGGGGCATTGGTGCCCACCGCACCGTGGGTGAGCTCGTCCTGGTTCTGCACCAGCACCCGGATGATCTCCGCCGCGGCGATGGTGGACAGGGCGAAGTACGGACCCCTCAGCCGGAAGGTGATGCTCCCGATGACCAGCGCCGCGATCGCGGCCAGCACGGCCCCCAGGATCACTCCCAGCCACGGGTTCCACCCGATGCGCTCGGTGGAGAGCGTCATCGCGTAGGCGCCGATGCCGAAGTACGCCACGTGTCCGAGGCTCAGCTGACCGGCGTAGCCACCGATGAAGTTCCAGGCCATTCCGAGCACGGCAAAGATCACCACGCGGAAGATGAGCTGGAGGACGTACCCGTCGGTGATCCACAGCGGCATGCTGGTGAGCACGGCGAAGAACAGTGCCGTCGGCCACCAGCGCGGAAGTCGTCTCATGCCTTCCCCCCGAACAGTCCTTGAGGCCTGAAGAGGAGCACGAGGAGGAAGATGATGAAGTTCACCACCTCGGCGTAGCGGTCCGCCCAGGTGTAGGCGGTGAACTGCTCGGCGACGCCCAGGACGAGTCCGCCGAGCGCCGCGCCCTGCACGCTCCCCATGCCTCCGAGCACCACGATGACGAACGACTTGAGGGTGTACGGGCCGCCGACGGTGGGGTTGGTCCAGAAGATCGGGAGAAGAAGCGCACCGGCGATCCCTGCGCAGGCGATGCCCAGACCGAAGGTGATTGCGCTCACCCTCTCCACCCGGATCCCCATCAGCGGCGCGACCGTCCGGTTCTGGGCCACCGCCCGGATGGCCCGACCCATCTCGGTGCGTCCGAGGAACTGGGTCAGCGCGATGACCAGCAGCAGCGACACCGCGAAGGACAGGATGTACCCCACGCTGAAGTGCAGCGAGCCGAACCCGGTGATCCGGTTGGCGACGGGGAGATTGATCTGCCGGTAGTCGGCGCCGAACAGCAGCTGCGCCAGCCCGATGAGCGCGAGGCTGATCCCCTCGGTGAGGAGGATCTGCAGGAAGTCGTTGGCCCCCATCACCCGGCGGACGAGCAGCCAGTACACGCCCAGCGCGAAGGCGAAGAGCACCGCTCCCCAGAGCGGAAACCCGAAGTAGGGATTGAGCCCGAGCAGCACCCAGCCGTAGTAGCTGAGGTACGTCCCCAGCATCAGAAAGGCGCCGTGCGCGAAGTTCACCAGGCGCATCACGCCGAAGATCAGCGCCATGCCGCTGGCGATCAGCGCGTACACACCGCCCACCAGCAGGCCGTTCAGGAAGGCCTGCACGAACGCCACGTCAGCGCTCGCTCCACTTCGGGGTGGGGACGACCGGATCCGCGGTGGCCTCGGACTTGGGGTGGACGATCTGGTACTTGCCCTTCTGGACCTGGGTCACCAGCACCGGGTGCAGGTTCTGCCCGCGAGCATCGAACTTCACCGGCCCGAAGGTGGTCTGCGGAATGTCGGTGGCCTTGAGCGCATCGCGGATGGCGACGGGATCCCACTTCCCGGCCTTCTTCACCGCCTCCGCCATCACCTTGAGCGCGGTGTACGCCTGCACCGCGTGGTAGGCGGGCACGGAGCCGTACCTCGCCTCGAACTTCTTGGCGAACTCGGCGCTGCCCGGCCACTTCGACTCGGGCATCCACTGCGTCACACTGAAGGTGTACTCGGCGTCCTTGCCCGCGCCCTTCTCCGCCGTGGGAAACTCGGGCGTGCTGAAGCCGGTGCCTGCGGCAGTGAAGTAGCGGGGGTTCAGGTCCACCTGCCGCGACTGGTGCATCAGGCTCGTCGCGTCGAGCAGGTAGCTCGCGAAGTAGATGGCGTCGGGTTTCTTCTCCTTCACCTTCTCGAGCATCGCGGTGTAGCTCGGCGATTTCGCGGTGTACGACTCCTCGGTGGCGATGGGGAGGTGGGCATCGGTCGCCGCCTTCTTCATCGCCGCCCCGTTCGCCTGGCCGAAGTTGGTGTTCTCGTAGACGATGGCCACGCTCTTCGGCATCCCCACATCCTTGAAGAAGCTCAGCATGGCGTTGGCGTAATCGGTGGCGCCCGAGCAGAGCCGGAAGCTCCACCCCTGCGTGTTGTCCAGTACGTTGTCCGCCGTCGCGGTGGGCATGAGGAGCGGCACCCCACGGCGGGCCACCAGCGGGACGATGGCCTTCGTGCTCTCGGACGAGTACGAGCCGATGAGCGCGCTCACCTTGTCCTGATCGACCAGCTTCGACACCCCCTGGTTGGCGATGTCGGCCTTGCTCTGGTCGTCGTACTTCACGATCTCCAGCGGCTTTCCGAGGACGCCTCCGGAGGCGTTGATCTCCTCGAGCGCGATCTCGTACCCGCGGTCATGGGCCTGTCCGAAGGCCTGCTGGCTGCCGGTGAGGGCGGTGATGACGCCGATCCGTCCCGGCTTGTTCTGCTGGCACGCCCCGAGGACCACCATCGCGACGGCGAGGACGAAACGACGCATCGGTGAACGCCTCCTCAGTCTCAGTGCCGTCGCGATAGGTCACGCCGTCGTTTCGTTCCAGCGAAAAGGCACGCGAAGCGGAGACCGGAGGCGAGATCTGGGTCGCCGGCAGACACTCCGCAGACGATGACGCTACGCGTCGTAGGCCCCTGGCCTCCGGACGACGCCCCGCGTCTTGTTGGGAACATTCCCGCCCATTTCGCCAATCGCTGAACCGGTCTGGACAGTCCGTGTCTGGACGGACAGCGCGCGCCGGGCGAAAGAAGAGGTCCCACTGAGGAGACACAGTGCCGACGTCGCCGAAGAGGAACTCCATCACCGAGACCGAGACCCGCGAGCCGACGGCTCGCTCCCAGACCGAGCCAGCTGGCGAGACGCGGCGGACCGGGCGGCCTTCCCCCGCCCCGCGCCCGCCCCGGGGCGCCGCCACGATCCCCGCTCCACGCAAGGCGGAGCTGCACCGGGTGACGCTCAGCTCGCGTCCTTTCCCGGCGCACGAGCAGATTGCCCGGCGGGCCTACGAGATCTGGGTCCACAGCGGGTGCGTGGCCGGACGCGACGCCGAGAACTGGGCACAGGCCGAGCGTGAGCTGTCCGCCGGCTGTTCCGCGCCGGAGAGCTCAGCGCATCAGGCCTGACCTGGCCGCCCGGAGCTGCGCGAAGATTCGCTCGGCCTCGAGCACGGTACGCATCGCCAGCCCGCAGGCCGGCGTGGTCACGAAGTGACGGAGCACGTCCGGCCGGTCCGGAAGCGCCGCCGCGAACGAGGTCTCCACGGCCCTGGCCAGCTCCTCCGGGTCCGCCTCCTGGCCCAGATCGGTCGGGACGAGCCCCAGCGAGAAGGCCCCGCCGCGGTCGAGGAAGCGCCGCACCGCCTGCGGCTCCTCGAGGACCGCGTCCAGCGAGAGGCGCACGTCGAAGGACAGCAGATCGATGCCCAGGTCGAGCAGCGCGCTCCACCGGGTGTTTCCGCAGCAGTGCAGACCGACCAGCGCGCCTTGCTGCCGGAGCGCGGCCACGAGGAGCCGGATCTCGGTGAGCGCCGCGAGGTGGGCGGGGTCCGTGGTGTCCAGGGCGTAGAGGCCCGGCTCGTCGAGGTAGAAGATCGCCGTCGCTCCGGCGGCGCGCACGGCCTGCACCAGCGCGAGCGAGCGGACCAGCAGCAGCCGGAAGACCTGCGCGTCGAGGCCGGGGTGCTCGGACAGCGGCTCGCCGGTCGACAGCCGCGAGCTCCAGCGGACGGTGGCCGGCCCCGCGAGCTGCGCCTTGGCAAAGGCCAGCTTCCGCTCCCGCGCTTCCCAGAGGAACGGCCGGAGCGCCCGGGCCGCCGCCACCCCGGGGAGGAATGCCGAGGCGTCTCCGCTGCGGACCGCCGCATCGATGCGGGCCTCCAGCGCCGCGCGCCCCGCCTCCCAGGCGCCGAGCTCCACCGTGCACGCGCCGTCCTCGCCGGCCTCCAGCCCCGGGAGACCTTCCAGCGCCGCGGGGACCATCAGCTCGGACGGATTCTGCGAGGGCAACTGCGGCAGGTACGGCACGTCCACCGCCAGCGCCATCTGCAGCGCCAGCTCCATCTGGGTATGCGGCAGGCTCCCGATGCCGGTGATGGCACCGCGAGGAAGCAGGGAGAGCGCAGCTCGGACGTCGGCCATTCAGGGCACTCTAGGTCACCGAGAAGTAGTACGCGTCCGGGTGGTGGAACACGAGCGCCGAGACCGACGCCTCGGGCTCCATCATGCACCCGTCGGTGAGCGTCACCCCGACGTCCTCGGGACGGAGCGCCGCGAAGAGCTGGTGCTGGTCCTCGAGCCGCGGGCAGGCCGGGTAGCCGAACGAGTAGCGCTTCCCCGAGTACTCCGCCCTGAACCGCTCCAGCATCGTCAGGTCCGGACGATCCGGCGTTCCCCACATGCTGCGGATGCGGGAGTGCAGCAGCTCGGCGTAGGCCTCGGCCGTCTCCAGCGCCAGCGCCTGCGCGCCGTGCATCTTCACGAAGTCGCCGGCGGACTTGAAGCGCTCCGCCAGCTCGCGGATTCCCCTCCCCGCGCTGACCACGAAGAGGCAGAGGTTGTCGGTGGGCTTGCCGCCCTCCAGCGGCCGCACGAAGTCGGAGAGACAGATGCCGCCCGGGCGGTTCTGTCGCTGGAACTCGAAGGAGGTGACCTCCGCCCCGGTCTGCCCGTCGAAGAGGAGCACCCGGTTCCCCTCCGAGCCCGCGCGGTAGAAGCGGAACACCGCCCGGGCCTCCATGCCCGCCTGGAGCAGCTCACCCTTGAGCCCGTCCAGCACCGCCTTGAGCGCCAGCGCCTTGCGGCCGTCCTCGGTCTCGGCGAGCTTCGGCTCGGCCGGAGTGTCCAGCGCGCGCGCCGCCGAGCCCTTCACCCCGAAGTGGCGCCCGTAGAGCATCACCGGGTTCACGAACTTCCAGATCTGCTCCAGCGGCGTGTTGGACAGCACGTGCCGTTCCCAGTCCGGCGGGGCGGGAACCGACTCGAGGATCCGCACCTCGTGCGAGCGGGCCGCGGGGGGCGCGGGAATCGGCGCGGGGCGGCTGGCCGTCTCCTGGGCCAGCTTCTCCCGGCGGACTCGCAGCTCCTGGTCGAGTCGGCCGAGGCCGCCCGGCTCGACGATCTGCTTGGCGAGGTCGAGCCCGCTCATGGCGTCCTGCGCGTAGGCGACGGTCCCCGCGTAGGCCGGTGCGATGGAGCGGTCCACGAAGTTGCGGGACAGCGCCGCGCCACCGACCAGGACCGGGACCTTCACCCCGGCGCGCGAGAGGTCCTCGGCGGTCGACACCATCTGGTGCGCGCTCTTCACCAGGAGCCCGGAGAGCCCGAGGATGTCCGGGCGGTGGTCGCGGACCGCCGCGACCAGCTGCTCGGGCGGGACCTTGATGCCGAGGTTCACCACCTGGAAGCCGTTGTTGGCGAAGATGATCTCCACCAGGTTCTTGCCGATGTCGTGAACGTCGCCCTTCACCGTGGCGAGCACGACCTTGCCGCGGGTGGCGGTGGACGCCTTGTCCATGTGCGGCTCGAGGTAGGTCACCGCCGCCTTCATCACCTCGGCGCTCTGCAGCACCTCGGCGACGATCAGCTCGTTCTTGCCGAAGAGGCGGCCCACCTCGTCCATCCCCGCCATGAGCGGGCCATTGATGATCTCCAGCGGCTTCTTGCTCTTCAGGGCCTCGGCCAGGTCGGGGAGCAGGCCGTCGCGGCTGCCCTCGATGACGTAGCGCGGCAGCCGCTCCTCCAGCGGGAGGGTCTGGGTGGCGCGAGCAGGGGCCTTCCGCTCGCGGAAGTGCGCGGCGAAGGGAGTGATGGGGTCGGGCCCGCGATTGAAGAGGAGGTCCTCGCTGAGTCGCCGCTCCTCCTCGGCCAGCGAGGGGTAGCGCTCGAGCTTCTCGGAGTTCACCAGGGCCATGTCCAGGCCGGCCTGGGTGCAGTGGTAGAGGAAGACCGAGTTGAGCACCTCCCGTCCGGCCGTGGGCAGGCCGAAGGAGACGTTGGAGATGCCGAGGACCGTCTTGCTCCGGGGGAACCGCTGCTTGATCGCGCGCACGCCCTCGATGGTCTCCACCGCGCTGCCGACGTACTGCTGATCTCCGGAGGCGCAGGGGAAGACCAGCGGGTCGAAGTACAGGTCCTCCTCGGCGATCCCGTACTTCCGCGTCAGCAGATCGTGGCTTCGCTCGGCGACCTCCAGCTTGCGGCCGCGGGTCACGGCCATCCCGGTCTCGTCGATGCAGCCGACGATCAGCGCCGCGCCGTAGCGACGGGCGAGCGGCACCACCTTGTGGAAGCGCTCCTCGCCGTCCTCGAGGTTGATGGAGTTGATGATGGCCTTGCCCTGACAGTAGGTGAGCGCGCTCTCCACCACCTTCTCGTCGGTGGAGTCGATCATCAGGGGGACCCGGACCTTCCGGATCACCGCGGCGAGGAACCGCTCCATGTCCCGGAGCTCCTCGCGGTCGGGGTTGGCGAGGCAGAGGTCGATCACCTGGGCCCCGCGCTTCACCTGGGCCCGGGCGATCTCCGAGGCGTCCTCCCACTGCTCGGCGACGATCAGGTCCTTGAACTTGCGGCTGCCGATGACGTTGGTCCGCTCTCCCACGATGACCGGGCGGACGTCGTCGCCCACCTCGAGGTAGTCCACGCCCGAGAGGCGGGACGCGGAGCGGCGGTGCGGCTTCCGCGGCGACAGGCCACGGACCGCCTCGGCGATGGCCCGGACGTGCTCGGGGGTGGTCCCGCAGCAGCCGCCCACGACGTTGAGCCACCCCTCCTCGGCGAACCGGCGCAGCGAGCGGGAGATCATCGCCGGGGTCTCGAGGTAGCGGCCGTTCTCGTCGGGGAGCCCGGCGTTGGGCACGCATCCCACCGGGAACCCGGTGATCTGGGCGAGCGACCGGATGTGGTCGGTCATGAACTCGGGACCGGTCGCGCAGTTGAGGCCGAGGTAGAGGAGGTCGACGTGCTCGACGGACGTCGCCAGCGCCTCCACCGACTGGCCGGCGAGCATGGTGCCCATCGCCTCGATGGTCCCGGAGATGGCGATGGGGACGCGCCGCCCCACGCGGGCGAAGGCGCGTTCACAGCCGAGCACGGCCGCCTTGATGTTGCGGGTGTCCTGAGAGGTCTCGATCAGTAAGTAATCCGCGCCGCCGACGACGAGGCCCTCGGCCTGCACCGCGAAGGTCTCGGTCAACGACTCGAAGTCGATGCCGCCGGTGACGCTGATCGCCTTGGTCGTCGGCCCGATCGAGCCAGCCACCCAGCGCGGCCGTCCGTCGGCCGCCTCGGCCGCGTCCGCCGCCTCGCGCGCCAGCTCGGCGGCCCGGGCGTTGATCCGCAGGGCAGATTCCTGGAGTCCGTACTCCCCCAGCACCAGCGGCGTGCCTCCGAACGTGTCGGTCTCGGTCACGTCCGCGCCGGCCTCGAAGTAGGCCCGGTGGATGTCGCGGATGATCTCCGGGCGAGTGAGGACCAGGTTCTCGTTGCAGCCCTCGAGCTCCGGGCCGCCGAAGTCGGCCGCCTTGAGGTTCCTCGCCTGGATGAGCGTGCCCATCGCTCCGTCGAGGACGATGATGCGCTGGGCGAGCGTCTCGCGAAGCCGCTGGATGCGCTGCTCGGTGGACGCGCTCATCGCTTCTCCCCGGTGAGCAGGAAGACCCGGAAGGGAGAGCTGGCCTGCCGTGGATGGACCTCGAGGACGAGGGACCCGAAGCCCACCCGGCGCAGCGTGGACTCGAGCGCCTCGGGGGCGAAGCCCAGGTGCCGGTGACCGAGCCGCTCGCGCACCCAGGTCTCCTCGTGCGGCATCAGCTCGAGGACCACCACCTTGCCGCCGGGGACGAGGATGCGGGACGCCTCGCCGAGCACGGCCGCCGGATCCTCGACGTGGTGGAGGCTCTGGGAGAGCACCACCAGCCCGGTCTTGCCCGACGGGAGCGAGAGGTGGTGCAGGTCCCCGCGAAGGAAGGTGACGTTGTCGAGGCCCTCGCGCTTCGCCCGTGCCCGCGCCTGGGCGAGTGCGGCGCGGTTCTGATCGATGGCCACCACCGAGCGTGCCCAGCGGGCGATGGAGGTGCTGAGCGAGCCTGTTCCGCAGCCGAAGTCCGCCACGTCGAGCGGCGGCAGGAGCGAGGCGAGCGCACCGGCCCAGAGGAACCACGACTGACCGGGCTCGAGCAGCCGCTCGTTGAGGATCTGGCGGTCCTCTCGCTGGCGGAGGAGATCCTTGAGACGGGCGAGGTCGCCGGTCCGGTCCTCTGCCTCGCAGGCCATCTTGATCAGCGGCGCCTGGACGTCGCCGGCGTCCACCGCGAGCGAGTAGTAGGTGAAACCCGCGGCGCGCTCCTCGCGGACCAGGCCGAGCTGGCGGAGCTTGCCCAGGTGATGGCTCACCGAGGACTGCGCCACGCCCACGACGGAGACCAGCTCGGAGACGTTGAGCGGCGCCGCGGCCACCAGGCGGAGGATGCGAAGCCGGGTCGGGTCGCCGAGGGCGCGGAAGGACTGGGAGAGAGCCTCCATATCAATGGGTGTTCATATGTCGATGGGAGCACGGCGGCAAGGCGGAGAGCCGGGGGTCTGTCGGGTGATTCGGGCTTCCGGAGGGAGGCTGTGCCGGGGGACAGCGGGAGGACGCCTGGCCGACGCGGCCCGGACGGGGGTCGGCGAGGCCCCGAGGGGACGCGGGGAGACGGGCTCGCCGGCCCGGCGGGTCCCGGCCCTGGCCTCGGTCCGGAGGCCGGCAGGTTGCAACTGTCGGGCAGCGACCCGTTCCATTCGGTTTCTCGTCGGCAGTTGCGGAGTCTTTCTGGAACGCTCGCCCGGTCGAAAGCTTTGGCAGCCGCGGCACGCGAGTCCTTCAGCACCGGCCGGGAACCGTTCCAAGATGGCTCGCAAAGCCCGTTTGCGAAACCGAATGGAACGCTTCCCGTTCCCAAACCCCGAACGGGAAACCGGATGGAACGGATTGTCCGGCCGGGCGAGAGCAAGTGGCCGGGCGAGCATTCCAAAATGTTTCCCGAAACACCCAGGAGGGTCCGCTGCGTCCTCCGCGCAACTGCGTCACCCGCGAGCGTCGAACGTCTCGCAGGCCGCGCGGGCGGGGCACGGACACTCGCCCTGCGCCCCTCGCCTTCCCTCAGGGCAACCTCCGGGATCCGCGCGGACCTCGTTCACCCTGTCTCGCGAACGGGCCCCGGCGGCTCACGCCCGCCTCACACCCTCCCCCGCCCGCGCCCCACGCAGCTCAGCGTTTCAGGGCGGCCGATACCGCCACACGTACTGGACTCCGACAAACCCCTGTCGCTGCCCGCCCGACGTCCGGAAGCCCCCCACGACACCGATGTCCGGCCCCATTGCCACCGCCCGATGGCCGGTCAGCTCGATCGGCATGTCGGCCAGCGCCTCCCACGCTCCGGTCGCCGGATCGAAGCGGTGCACCGCCCGGGCGACGAGCCTCTCCACATCCCGCGGGGGGACGCTGAGGATTCTCGGAGCGCTGGCCGTGGTCGCTCTGGTGCTCGGGCTCGCCCGGGAGGCTACCACCGGCGGTCGCCCTCGACGGCTCCGCCTCAGCGCCGGAGCGCAGCGATGGCCGCCCCGAGCTGCGGATCGGCCCCCGGTCCCCCGGGCACCGGGAGAGGCGGATGGATCGAGCCGGCCCACGACACCCGCTCGTCGGGCTCGAGCCCCCGGCCCAGGATCTCCGTCCCGTCCATCCGCACCAGCCGGCCCACGCTGATCAGCAGCACCGAGCCGTCGTCCAGCTTGGCCGGCGCGTGCACCAGCGCCTTGCCTGCGGTGGATTCGCCGACGAGCCGCGCCCGCCCCGAGTCCCGCAGCGCCGCCGCGAGCAGCTCGGCCGCGCTCGCGGTCCCGGCGTTCGTCACGACCACCACGCTCCCCCGGACCCGCGACGTGCCCACGCTGCGGAGCACCGGCGCGTCGAGCTTGCCGACGGTCCGGATCACGTCCCGCTCGCCGAGGAAGAGCCCGGCCACCGCCAGCGCCGCGTCGACCGCCCCGCCGGGGTTGTTCCGCAGATCGAGCACCACCGGCCCGTCCCCCGCGCCCTCCAGCGCTCGCTCCACGGCGGGCGCCGTGTCCGCGGAGAAGCCGTCCAGCGCGAGGTGCAGCGCACCGCCCTCCAGCCGCCCCGCCCGAACGTGACTCCCTGCCGCCGGCAACGCCTCCCGGCGGAGCGCCACCGTCCGCACCTCGCCCCCGCGGCGCACATCGAGCCGGACCTCCGCGCCCTCCGGCCCCCGCAGCCGCGCCACCGCCTCGCCGAGCGTCCGCACCGGCTGCCCGTCCACCCTCTCCACGACGTCCCCCGGCGCGAGACCGGCACGCGCGGCCGGACCGCCCGGCAAGGTGGTGATCACCACCAGCCGCCCGTCCCGGCCGAGGTCCAGATCGAGCAGCTCGCGAAGGCCCACCCCCACCGTGGCCTGGTCGGACACGTCCGCCAGGAAGGCGGTCCACTCCGCGGGCGACAGGAGCCGGGTCGATGGGTCTCCGAGCGCGGCGAGCAGTCCCTCGATCCGCTCGGCACGCGGCGCTCCCGTGACGGCCACCGCGGCGACCCGCGTCCCCTGGGGGTGCTGCGTCGCCAGGACCTCGCGGGCCTGCGCAACGACGAGATCGTCCGCAGGCGGCGAGTGCACCGGCGCGCCGGCACACCCGACGAGCACACACGCCGACGCCATCCACACCCAACGGCTGCCGGATCTCACCGGGGCCAGTGAAGCAGCACGCCGCGGCCGCGGCGACGTCCTCCGCTGCACCCTCTGGCCCGCCGGCGGACGAGGCTCGCGCGGAGCGGCCTCACCGCTCCGCGCGATCGCCCATGGACCGACCCGCCGACCGCCTCAGCTGAACAGGCTCCAGAACGAGCGCCGCGACGAGATGCGCTCGAACGCGTCCTGCAGGTCCTCGTCGTAGTCGGCGCGGTTGGCGATGTCCGCCATGCTGATGATGCCGAGGAGCCGGTCGTCCCGGTCCACCACCGGCACCCGGCGGATCTGCTTGCGCCCCATCAGATCCAGCACCGAGGTGAGCGGCTCGTCCTCGGTCACCGCCGACACGTCGTCGGTCATGACGTCCTCGATGCGCAGCTCGCGCGCGCGATCGTGCGCGACGCCGCGCACCACGATGTCGCGGTCGGTGAGGATCCCTTCCAGGCGCCCGGCGGAGTCCACCACCGGGACCACGCCACAGTTCTCGTCCCGCATGATCGCCGCGGCCTCGCGGTGCTCGGACTGCCGCGTCACCGTCCTCGGGTTGCGGGTCATCACGTCGCGAGCCGACAGCGGTTCCCGCTGCCAGAACCGCCGTCCCTGGCCGCGATCGCGATCTCGCTCCGTCTCGCCCCAGTCGGAGCGCTCCTCGTCCCGCCCGAAGCCGTAGGTCCCGCCGGTGGCCGGATACCCGGCCGTCATGCCAGTCGCGCCGCTGCGTGCGCCCCGCTCTGCCGCCCAGCGGTCCCGGTACGGATCGGCGCGCGTCCAGTCGCGCTGGTTCCAGTCGTCGCGGAGCTGGTCTCCGCGGTCCTCGCTCATTCCATGGCTCTCGCTCGGGCTCTTCACCGGCGAGCGCTGCCCGAGCGACTGTCCCCGGTTCTCGAACGAGGGCGCATGGCCGGACCGAAGCTGGCTCTCTTCCCGCTCGTATCCACCCTGCCCGCGGGAGCTGCCCGGTGCAGCGGAGCCGCCCTGCCCGTACCCGGCACTTCCGCTCGCCATCCTGAGGCGCTCGTCGCTGCCGCCCGTCTCACCGCTCGGACCACCCCGATTGCCGAGGTTCCGGTCGTCTTGCGAGCGGCCGGCGTCACGCCACTCGCCCGTTCCGCGCTCCCGCAGCGCGGAGCGCCCGTACTGCCACGAGCGGTCACCCGTTCGGTAGCGGTCCTGGGTGTCGCGGTCACGGTCGTTCCGCTCGTTCCCGCGGCGCCATTCATCCTCGTCGTGGCCGGAGAGCCGCTCCATCGCACGGCGGAAGAAGCGGCCGATCTTCTCGCCCGGCGTCTCCTCCGGGCTCGGCTCCACCTCCGGCTGGGGCGCGCTCGCGCCCACCGGCGTCAGGCCCAGGTCCGCGCGCTGCTGCTCGGTCACGCCGTTGGGTGAGGTGTAGGAAGGGCTCCTCGGATCGCCGGTCGCCATGACGGTGCCTCCTGAAAAGGGTCGAGCCCTCAGGATCGGCACCCCTCACGCCACCGGCGATGATCTCCCGGCCAGTCTCGTGCTCCGCCGCCTGGCCCTTCCCCGAACGAGCGGCTGAGCGTGGAGTCAGGCGTAGCGGCGGTGGTCCACCATCAGACAGCGGTCCTGCACGACGTCGATGCCCGCGGCGGCCAGCCGATCGGCGATCGCGTCGTGGCGAATTCCGGCCTGGAACCACACGGCCTTCGGCTTCTTCGCCAGGATGTCCTCGACGTGCGCCTCGAGATCCTTGGGACGCCGGAACACGTCGACGAGATCGAGTTCACCGGGCACGTCCACCAGCCGCCGGTACACCGGCTTGCCGAGGATCTCCTTCGCCTCCGGGTAGTAGACCGGCACCGGAATCACCTCGATGCCCACCGAGTGCAGGTACTCGGGCACGTAGAACGCCGGCTGGTCCGACTGCTCCTCGGTCTTGATGCCCAGCACTGCAACCCGGCGGAGGCGCTTGACCAGATCGCGGACGGCTTCCTCGGTCTCCAGACGATGCGGCGATGACATGCCCGGAGACACTACCTCGCCTGGCGCAGGGATGACGCGCGTAGGCCCCCCCTTGTTGACCGCCGGGGTGGCGGGGGAGCATGACATCGACGTGGACGACTTCTTCCGCGCTGCCGAGGCGCTGCTCGAGCAGATGATCTCCCAGCAGCGGGCCAAGGTCCTCCGCCTGGCGCGCGAGGCAGTGCCCAACATCGGCCCCGAGGACGTCCTGAATCCCCACGACTTCCCCGAGCTCAAGGCCCATCCCACCTTCGAGTTCGAGGACGGTCTGCTCAGTGGGTTGGTCGCCGCCCAGGTCGCGATCCGCGCCGAGCACCGGAGCCGCGAGATTCCCTGATGCGCAGCCTCGTCCTCCACAGCAACCGGGCACGCGCGCTGCTCGCCGAGGGGCTCGGCTCGGAGCCCCCGCGCCTGGACCTCGCCGCCTCCGCGGTCGCGGCACTCGAGGACGAGGCGCTCGACCTCGGCCGGGTGCTCCACACCCTCGACGGGCTCGGTGCCCGGGTCCGGGCCCTGGAGCCCCAGCGACTCGACGCACTCGGCCGCGCACAGGCGCTCCGGAGGGTGCTCGCCGACGAGGAGGGCTTCTGGGGCGACACCGACTCCTACGACGCCCCGGAGAACAGCTTCCTCGACCAGGTCCTGGTCCGGAAGAAGGGGCTCCCCATCACCCTGGCGGTCGTCTACCTCGAGGTCGCACGGCGGGCCGGGGTGCCGCTGTTCGGCGTCTCCTTCCCGGGGCACTTCCTCGTCGCCTGCCCCTCCGAGGACGGGAAGCTGGTGGTCGATCCCTTCCAGGGCGGGAAGATCCTCACCGAGGCCGGGTGCCAGGACCTCCTCGCCAAGGTCGCGCCCCAGGTGAGGTTCCAGCCGCGGCTGCTCGCGCCGGCACCGGCGAAGGTCATCGTCTGGCGGATGCTCAACAACGTGAAGCGCTCGTGGCTGGAGCGCACGCAGGGCGAGCGCGCGGCCCGCGCGGTGGACCTCCTGCTCCAGCTGCATCCAGATCACCCGGGCGAGCTCCGGGCCCGGGCGACCATCCTCTCGGCGCTCGGGGCCTACCGCGCCGCCCTCGCCGACGTGGAGCGGTGCCTCGAGCTGTCGCCCGACGCGCCCGACCAGGCGCAGCTCGAGCTGACCGCGCAGGCCCTCCGCCACCGACTGGAGTTCCTGAATTGAGCACCGGCTGGCGGACGCTCCGCCGCGGCGACGAGCGGGACCTCACCATCCTCCGCATCCGCGAGGACCTGGTCGCCGATCCGGCCGGCCGCGAGCACCCGCGGGTCATCATCTCCGCGCCGGACTGGGTGCACGTGCTGGCCCTCACCGCCGAGGGCGAGGCGGTGCTGGTCCGCCAGTTCCGGGCCGGAATTCATGCCGAGACCCTGGAGTTTCCCGGCGGCATGGTGGACCCCGGAGAGACGCCCGGCCAGGCAGCGGCCCGCGAGCTTCGGGAGGAGACCGGCTTCGTCGCCGCGCGCTGGACGCCGCTCGGCACCTGCTACCCGAACCCCGCGCTCCAGGAAAACCGACTGCACACCTTCGTCGCTCATGACTGTCGCAAGACCGCCGAGCCGCGCCTCGATCCGGGTGAGGACGTCCGGGTCGAGCTCGTCCCGGCTACTTCGCTCCAGGACCGCGTCGCCTCCGGGGAGATCAGCCACGGCCTCGTCCTCGCCTCGCTGTTCCAGGCCGCCGTCCGCGGGGTGCTCCCGTGAGCGCCGTCCTCGCGCTCCTGCTCTCGCTCACCATGAGCCCCGAGGCGGCCCGGGCGCGCCAGGGACCGATGCTCTTCGGGAGCGGTCAGGCCAGCTTCCTGGTGCTCGGGCCGGCCGGACCCGGTGACACCCTCCGGCTGGCCAGGGTGCGGGTGAGGCACGCCGAGCTCCCGGAGACCCGCAGCTTCGACGATGCCGAGTACCACCTCGCGATCGACGTCCCGGCCACGACGCACCCGGGGCAGCAGCTCTCGGGAACGCTGTGGCGCTACGGCGCCGAGAGCCCCGACGGGCGCAAGCTCGAGGACGCGGTGCGCATCGAGATCCAGCGCGAGGATCGCATCGCGCCGGTGATGGCTCGAGGCCTCGCCTACCGGGCGGTGGGAACGCTGGAGCGGCTCTACCTCGTGCACGCCGGAACCGGGTTCGCGCAGATCATCCGCGTCCTTCCGGCGAGCCAGCTGGAGATTCCTCCGGGAGGCGTCGCCGTCCGGGTGGATCGGCCCTCCCAGGAGCCCGCCACCCGCATCCTCCCCGGCGAGTACGCGAAGATCGTCGTCGGCGAAGGACGCACGGTGCGCGTCACGGCGACCAACGAGATCTGGTTCGTCAGCAAGCCGCACTGACGCGGGGATAAGCTCGAGGCGTGGCGTCTGCCGGACCATCGCCGCGCGCCGTGGCGCTCGGCTTCTCGGTGCACACGGGCTGGGCGGCGCTGGTCGCGATCGCGAGATCGGGCCCGGGCGTCGCCGTTCTCGACCGCCGCCGGGTGGGCATGCTCCCCGTTCCGCTGACGCCCCGGCAGGACGCGTACCCTTACGTGTTCCACGCCGCCCGCGAGCTGGCCCTCCCCGACGCCGAGCGCTTCGTCCGGAAGGCGGAGGACGAGGCGCGCGCCCGGGCTCGTGAGGAGCTCCGTGCGGTGGTGGAGGCCCTCCGCGCAGGGGGGCACCGCGTGCTCGGCAGCGCGGTCATCACCGCCCGGGAGGCACCGTCCCGGTCGCTGGAGGAGATTCTCCAGAGCCACACCCTGGTCCACGCCGCCGAGGGGACGCTCTTCCGCGCGGTCATCCGCGGCGCCAGCGAGGACCTCGGGCTCGACGTGCTGCAGGTCCCGGGGCCGGAGCTGGTGCGGCGCGCGGCGCGGGCGCTCGGTCTCTCGAAGGACGAGGTTCCCGGGTTCCTGACCCAGCTCGGGCGGCCGCTGGGGCCGCCGTGGACCGCCGATCACAAGGCCGCGACCCTCGCCGCGGTGCTGGCCCTCGGCTGAGCCCGCTACAGCGCGGAGAGGAACGCCTCGAGGTCCGTCTTCTCCTGCCGGGTGAGCTGCATCCCGAAGCGCTGGTCGTAGAAGTTCACCACGTCCTGGAGGGTGCGGGCCGAGCCGTTGTGGAAGTACGGAGCGCGGCTCGGCAGACCCCGGAGGATCGGACCCTTGAAGCGCGCGATGTCCTTCCACAGCCCGGTGATCAGCGCCCGGCCCGGATCCGTCACCCGGACCGTCTCGCCGGTCGTGAGATTCCGGAGCGTGTAGACCGGCAGCCCGGACACGTCGAGATCGCCCACCGGATCGACCTCGGCGGTGCCGATCCGCAGCGGCGCCGGGATCGAGTGGTTCCCCGAGTTCGGCGTGTCGTGGCAGGTGGTGCAGGTGCCGGGAATGGTCGGCGTGTTCAGGTCGTCGTTCAGCCCGCTCACCCCGATGATCGAGATGGGATGGGTGTTGAAGATCGTCTCCCCGCGGGCGATCGACGCGCGCGCCCGGTCCTGCCCGCCGCCGCGTACGCCCTCCCAGGCCTGGAACGCGGTCATCGCCACCGGGTTGAACCCCTCCGGGTCCGCGCCGAGCGGGTCGTTGATGCCGAAGTAGTACTCCTGGTCGACCAGCGGAGCGGGGCCGCCCTTCGCGCCGGCTCGGTCCAGCATTCCGGCCTGGAAGTCGAACTGCTGGGCGGTGAAGACCTGCATCTCGAAGGCGAAGATCTCGTCCCGCTGCTGCTGGGTGAGCGGTTGCCCCTGGGCGTGCCCGGTGGTGGCGCTGTTCGCCTGGTCGGCGAGGTCGAAGTGGATGGTGGCGAAGCCGTTGGGCTGCGTCGGGTCCTTGAAGGTCTCGCGCCCGTCCCACATCACCGTGCTCAGGAACCGGAGGTTCGCCGAGGGGAGCGGACGGCGGAAGAGGGACAGCTCGCTCGCGCTGGCGTAGCCGTAGGGATCGCTCACCGACACCAGCTCGAACTGCGCGTTCGCGGGCACGCCGATCCCGATGCGGATCAGCCCCCGGTCGAGGAGCAAGGCATAGGCCCGGCGGCGGGCGTCCACGGTCGAGACGTCGGCGAGGGGTGAGACCGAGCCGTCATTGGGCCGGAAGAGCGGATCCTTCCCCCCGGTCTCGGCGAAGCGCAGACGGGCCCGCTCGGGGGTGAGGGACATCCCGGTCTGCGGTTCGTGGCAGGTGTGGCAGGAGCGCCCGTTGGTGCCGAGCGACTGGAAGAAGGGGCTGTCCGGGTCATTCAGCGGCCCGCCATTGGCGACCATGGTGAGCGAGAAGCCCTCGCGGTTGATGCTCCACTGCGACGAGGCCGAGGGGTGTGACGAGCGCGAGGCGTCGTGGTCGACGACGTCCTGGGAGGTGGAGGTGGTGCCGGGAGCTTGCGGCTTGTCTCCGCACGCGACGACGGCGAGGACCGCGGTCAGCACAGCGAGTCGATTCACCATGGAAGCCCCCTCGTTGGGACGCCTGCAGACGAGAGTGCAGCCACCACCCGAGCTGTCGCATGCGATGAATGACGCGCTGCCCGCACCTTGAAGGAGGAACCCTCGTCCGGAGTCCTCCATGAACCGGCTCGTCCGCGAACTGCCCCTCTACACCTTCGTCCTCGCCGCGCTCGTGGCCGCGCTCGCCTACGGCACCGTACGCCACCTCACCGCGCGTGCTGCCCACCCACCCAGGGCCACGGTCGAGGCCGCCCGCGCGCTCGCCGAGGAGCAGGGGCAGGTCACCCTGCACATCGCGGACCCGAGCGCCGACATCGGCCCCGGCGACGCCGAGCCGATGCTGGCGATCCACCCCGGACCCTGACCGGGGCAACCTCGTTGCGCGCTGGCACCGTGGAACCATCCGAGACGTCCAGGATTGACCGGTCCTCCCCCATCACCCGGGCCCGGGCGGTGGGAAATGGGAGAATCGCGTCGCTCTGACCGATGTCTTGGAAACTCTCGTGCAGCGCATCCGCGCGGGCGAGACCGCTGCCGAGCGGGATCTCGTCGAGCGGTTCAGCCGCGGCATCCGCGCCATCCTCCAGACCGTCGCCCGCGAGCGCGCGGTCAGCGAGGACCTCCACCAGGAGGCACTCCGCATCCTGCTCGAGCGGGTGCGGGCCGGAGGGGTCCGCGACCCGTCGCAGCTGCCGGCGTTCGTCGCCTCGCTCGCGAGGAACCTGGCCACCCGGCACTACCAGCGCGCACGGCGCGTTGCCGGTGACAGCACCCTCCGTCTCGCCCGAGTCGAGGACGATCGGCCGGACCCCGTGGACCAGCTCCTCCGCGCCGAGCAGCGGGCCCTGGTCCGGCAGATCGTCGAGGAGCTGCCGGTCGAGCGAGACCGCGAGCTCCTCCGGCGCTACTACCTGGGCCAGGAGAGCAAGGAAGTCCTCCAGGTCGACCACGGACTCACCAGCCTCCAGTTCAACCGGGTGCTCCACCGGGCGCGAAAGCGCTTCCAGGAGCTCTGGGAGGCGCGACAATCTGCGGGCTCGAAGCACCTTTGAGGTGGGGACATGAACCACCAGGGCATCGAGGACAGCGACCGGCTGGAGGCTTACGTCACCGGTCGACTGGGGTCGGAGGAGAGCGCCGAGCTCGAGGCGCACCTCGTCGACTGCCCGCAGTGCCTCGCCCGGGTGGAGGCGGTCCAGGGTCTCCTCGGCGGGTTCCACGCGCTCGGTGAGCAGCAGGCGGCCGAGCCGGTCCGCCCGGCCCGCTCCCCCTGGGCCCGGCGCGCAGCCTTCACCATCGCCGCGCTGGCCGCCGTCGCGGTGGTGGTCCTCTGGGGCGGCAGCCGCGAGCGCCGCCTGGAACGCGCCCTGGAGGCCGAGCGCGTCGCCGGCGCCACCGCCCGCCAGGAGGTGGCTGCGCTCGCTGCGCGTCTGTCGGCGGCGGAGACCGCCCGTCCCCCGGAGCCGTCCACTCCTTCCGCTCCGAAGGGGCCCGTTCCCGTCCTGAGCCTCATCGCGACCCGGGGCGCCGAGCTCCCCACCCTCGCGCTTCCGCCGTCCGGAACGCCGGTGGTCCTGCTCGTCGAGCGGGAGAGCCCGCCCCGCTTCGGACGGTACCGGGTGACGCTGGCCGGTCCCGGCGGTGACACGGTGGTCCGGCAGGAGCTCGCGCCCAGCTCGCGCGACGCGGTCGCGGTGGGGGTCGATCCGGCGCTGCTCAGGCCAGGGGTCCACGTGCTCACGCTGGAGGGAGTCTCCGCACGCGGAGGCATCGCCCCGGTGGGACGGCATCGTTTCGAGGTGGCGCCGGCCCGGTAGAAGAGACCGGAGGAGGTCGTGGTGGCCGGGCGAGCTGGACAGCGTGGGGGGCGGAGTCTCCCGTTCGTCGCGGCCGGCTGTGCCCTGCTCGCGTCCGCCGTCGCCTCCGGCCGACCCATCGCCTTCGGAGAGGCCGTCGAGGACGCAGTGCGCCCGGGCGCGGTCCGCTCCCTCGAGCTGACCGCGGAGGGTGGAACGGCGCTGCACCTGCGCGTCGATCATCCACATCTCGACCTCGGGGTGCGGGCGATCGGCCCCGATGGAGCCGTGGTCGGCGGCGTCGAGAACGTGCTCAGGCTCTCCGACCCCCTGACCCTGACGCTCGTCCTCGACCGGCCGGGGACGTACCGGCTGGAGGTGTTCCTCCGCTCCGAGAAGGACCCCGGCGGCCGGTTCCGCCTCGCGCTCGGAGCGGCCGCGCCCGCGACCCCCACCGACCGCGTGCGGATGGACGCGCAGCGGCTTCGCGCCGAGGCCAGTGCCTGGGTGGCCGCGCAGGACGGCCCGCGGTACCCCGCGGCCCTCGCCGGCTACGACCGCTCGCTCCAGCTCTGGACCGAGGCGAAGGACGAGACCCAGCGGGCCGAGACGCTGAGCCGCAAGGGCGAGCTGCTCGAGATGATGGGACGCCTCCCGGAGGCCCGCACGACGCTCGAGGACGCCCTCCGGTCCTGGCGAGCGGTGGGAGACCGGGCGCGGGAGGCGGACTGCCAGGGTGTGCTGGGGCTGGTGGTGACCGAGCTCGGCGACCCACGGGACGCGGTCATCCTCCTCGAGCAGGCGCTCGCGCTCCGCCGGAGCGTGGCCCCGCTTCCTCTCGCCGAGGCCGTCCTCCTCAACTTCCATGCGGTGGCCCAGGGGAACCTCGGGGACCTCTCCGGCGCGGTGGCCGGCTACACCGAGGCGCTCGCCAGCGCGCGGGAGGACGGCGACCGGGAATTGATCGCGCTGGTTCTGAAGAACCGGGCGATGGACCTGGAGCAGCTCGGTGAGTCGGAGCGAGTGCTGACCGACCTCACCGAGGCGCGGGATGCCTTCCACGCGCTGGGAAACCCAGGGGAGGAGGGGAATTCGGAGTACGCGCTCGGCATCGCGCTGGAGCACCTCGGTCGGAGGGAGGAGTCGTGGCGCGCCTTCGAGCGAGCGCTGCCGCTGCTCTCCGGATCGGGTGACGTGCGGTTCGTGGCCTTCACCTTCAACCACATGGGGCTCCTTCGCCTCGACGAGGGGAAGCCCGACCAGGCGCGCGAGCTCTTCGAGCAGGCGCTGCAGCGGCTGGATGCGGGCGGCGACCGCCGCTCGGCGCTCAACGCCCGGGTCAACATCGCGCGCACGTTGCTGGAGGTCGGGCGAGCGCCGGAGGCCCTCCAGCCGCTGGCGGCGAGTCGCATCGAGCTCCACGCCATCGGGGACCGGGTCAACGAGGCGATCTGCCTCACCGCGCTGGCCCGCGCCGAGCTCGTCACCGGGCGGCTGCTCGATGCCCGGCGCCACGTGCTCGAGGCGCTCCAGCTCACCGAGGAGCTGAGGGGGTCCATCACCGGCCCGAGCGCGCGGGCGTCGTACGCGGCGGTGGTGCACGGCCGCTACGAGCTGCTGGCCGGCGTGCTCATGGCCCTCCACGCCCGGCAGCCCGCGGCGGGCTGGGACGCGGCGGCGCTCGAGGCGAGCGAGAGCGCCAGGGCGCGCGCGCTCCTCGAGGTGCTCACCGCGGCCAGGGTGGACATCGAGCGCGACGTGGACCCCGGCCTGCGCGCCGAGGAACGTGCGCTCGAGGAGCGGACCGGCCGGGCCCGGAAGGCGCTGGTGGCGGTGCTCGGCCGTGAGCACCACCCGGCGGAGGCGGACGCCGTCGAGCACGAGCTCGAGGGGCTGCGGGCCGAGCGCGAGCGGCTTCAGGCAAAGATGCGCGCCAGCAGCCCGCGGTACGCGGCGCTGGCTCCGGCCCGTCCCCTGTCGGTGGAGGAGATCCGCTCCGAGCTGCTCGACGGCTCCACGGCCCTCGTCGAGTATCTGGTCGGTGAGCGCCAGAGCTTCGTGTGGGTCGTCTCGCGGTCGGGTCTGCGATCGGCGGTGCTCCCGGGGCGGCGGCTCATCGAGCGGGCGGTCACCGCGGTGCGGGAGCGCTGGAGCGACCCCGACGCCGTGGACGACGGCGGGGAGCGGGCCCGCGCGCTGTCGCGGATGGTGCTGGGCCCGGTGGCCGATGCGCTCGGGGCCCGGACGCTGGTGGTCGTCGCCGACGGCGCGCTCCAGCAGATCCCCTTCGCCGCCCTGCCCCGCCCCGGCCACTCGCAGCTGCTGATCGACGGTCACACCGTGGTGAGCTCACCGTCGGCCTCGGTGCTCCCGGCCCTCGGCGCCGCGCACGGCGGCGGGGTCGCCGGGCCGGAGCTGGCCATCCTCGCCGACCCGGACCTGGGCGGCGGACGAGCGGGCCCCTCCGCCCTGCTTCGCTCGATGGAGGACACCGGGCTCAGGAAGCTCGAGCCGCTTCAGTGGACACGACGCGAGGCCGACGCGATCGCCTCGCGACTCCCCTCGGAGCGGGTGGTCCTCGCTCTCGGTCCCGACGCGAGCCGGAGAACGGCGATGGGACCCGAGGTCGCCCGGGCGCGCATCGTTCACTTCGCCAGCCACGCGCTCCTCGACGTGCGACGTCCGGAGCTGTCGGGCATCGTCCTCTCCGACGGGACCGGCACCGGCGGCTCCGCTCCGGGGTTCCTGTCGCTGGCCGACATCTCCGGGATGCGCCTTTCAGCCGAGCTGGTGGTGCTCTCGGCGTGCCGGACCGCGCTGGGCAAGGAGGTCCGCGGTGAGGGACTGGTGGGCCTGACCCGCGGCTTCATGGACGCGGGCGCGCGACGCGTGGTGGGCAGCCTGTGGAGCGTTCCCGACGCGCCGACCGCGGCGCTGATGACCCGCTTCTACGCGCTGCTGCTCGGCGAGGGGCGCTCCCCGGCGGATGCGCTCCGCGGCGCGCAGCTCGCGCTCCGGAAGCAGCGTCACTTCTCCGCGCCACAGGCGTGGGCCGGCTTCGTCCTGGAGGGGGACTGGCGGCCCTTGCCCCCCGGTCCCGCGACACCGGAAGTCGGCCGCGGCCCCGGCGTTCCGTTCCGGTGAGGCACGGTCATCTCGAGGTGGAGCGTCGGGGATCCGCCGCGATGGCCGCTGCCCCGCGAGGTGGGCGCTTGCCTACTTCTGTCTTCCGGCACGTCACGGCACGCCCCAGGCGAGCCGGCCCGAAGACGTCGCGCTCAGCGCCGGAGGAAGAGCCCGACCGCCCCGAGGAGGGCCATCACGGCGAAGAAGGCCCGGAGCGCGCGCTCCGGGAGCCGGTGGGCGATGGCCACGCCGAGCGGCATCGTCGCGACGCCTCCGACCGCCAGCGCGACGCCGCGGACCCAGTCCACGTTCCCCGCGCGCCCGTACACCACCAGGTTCACCACCGTCCCGGGCGCCACCAGGGCCAGCCCCATCCCCTGCGCCGTCGCCTGCCCCATCGCATGGAGCGTGGTCATCAGCGGGACGGTGAGGAGCGAGCCCCCGACGCCGAAGACTCCGGAGACGAAGCCGCCGACCAGACCGAGAACGACGGCGATCCTCGGGGGGATCCGCGCATCGGGGTCGACCCGGATCTCGGAGGCGCGGCTGCGCAGCCCGTAGAACAGGGCCAGCGCGAGGAGGAAGGCGGCGAACCCCACCCGGAGCGCCCGTGACGGAGCGGCGATGGCCAGCCGCGCACCCACGTAGGTGGAGAACGGCGCGAGCAGGGCGAGCAGACCCGCTCCGCGCGCGTCGAATCCGCGGTAGCGGGCGTAGCGCCAGAGCCCGAGCAGCACGTTGGGGACGACCATCACCAGCGCGGTGCCCTGGGCCCGCTGCTGGCTCAGACCGAAGAAGACGCCGAGCAGCGGGATGATGAACAGCCCGCCGCCGATGCCCACGATGCCGCTGAGGACACCGATGCCGGCGCCGAGCAGGACGTCGAGCGCGACCTCCGCCGGAGAGATGGGCATCTAGGGCCTCGAAAGGGGCTCGCGCCCGCCCCTACCCTGCCGTGCCCCGGTCCCAGGTCCCGGTGCGGCCGCCTGCCTTGTGCTCGAGCTGGACCGACTCGATCACCATTCCGCGGTCCACGCTCTTCACCATGTCGTAGATGGTCAGCGCGGCCGTGGCGGCGGCGGTGAGCGCCTCCATCTCCACGCCGGTGCGGTCGAGCGTCTTCACCTCGGCCCGGATGGCCGCGCCGCCCTCATCGAGGGTGACCTCCACCGTCACCCCGGTGAGCGCGATGGGGTGACAGAGGGGGATCAGGTCCGGCGTGCGCTTGGTGGCCATCACCCCGGCGAGCCGGGCCGCGGCGAGGACGTCGCCCTTCTCCACCCGTCCCTCGCGGATGCGGGCCACCGTGGCTGGCTGCATCCGGAGCCGGGCGGTGGCGACGGCCACGCGCTCGGTCCGCTCCTTCGCTCCGACGTCCACCATCTTCATGGCTTGCCGACCGCCTGCAGCGCCTGGAGGAGGTCCTCGGCGACGTCGTCCGGATCCTCCAGGCCCACCGAGACGCGGATGAGGTTCTCGCCGATGCCCGCAGCTGCGCGCTCCTCGAAGCTGAGCCTCCGGGCGCTGGCGCTCGCGGCGTGCATCACCAGCGTGGTGACGTCACCGAGAGACGGCGCAGGGCGACAGAGTCGGAGCGCCTCGAGGAACCGGAAGGACCCAACCCGGTCAGCGCCGGCGATCTCGAACGCCACCATGCCTCCGAAGCCGCCGTGGAGGAGCGCCCGCGCGGTGGCGTGGTCCGGATGGTCGGGAAGCCCGGGGTAGAGCACCCGCGCCACCCGGGCGTCCTCGCGCAGCCGCCGGGCGACGTGGAGCGCGTGGGTCGAGTGCGCCGTCATGCGGATCGGGAGGGTGCGCAGCCCGCGGAGGGTGAGCCAGGCCTCGAAGGGGCCGAGGAGCGCGCCCTCCAGCACCCGAGCGCCGCGGAGCGGATCGATGCGGGCGTGGGTTCCGGAGACCACGCCGCCGGTCGCGTCCGAATGGCCGTTGATCCACTTGGTGGTGGAGTGGAGCGCGTAGTCCGCGCCCTGCGACAGCGTCCGCTGGAGCGCCGGCGAGGTGAAGGTGCCGTCCACCAGCAGCGCCGCGCCGGCGGCGTGCGCCGCGTGGGCGATGGACGGGAGGTCCGGCACCGCGAGCAGGGGGTTGGTCATGCTCTCGGCGAGCACGAGCCTGGGGCGGATGGCGACGAACCGCTCGATGGCCGCGGGGTCGCTCAGCTTCAGGGGGAAGAGCTCCACTTTCTGCTGGTCCGCGAGGCGCTTGAAGAGGGCGCGGGTGGCGCCGTAGCCGTCGACCGGCAGGACGACGCGGTCGCCGGGGGCGAGCTCCTGCGCGTCGAACACGGCGCGGAGCGCGGCCATCCCGCTGCCGAAGACCGCGGAGGCCTCGGCGCCCTCCAGCGCGGCGACGGCCTCCTCGAGCAGGACGGGGTTCTCGCCGCGGATGCGGGTGTAGACGAAGTCCCTGCCGTCCAGCGCGGCGTCCAGCTCGTCCGACGAGTCGAACCAGCTCACCGCGGCGGTGTGGATGGCGGGGGTGATGGGGATGGCGCTGCTCTCGGGCAGCCGGCTCCCGGCGTGGATGGCCCGGGTTCGGACGTCGGCCGGCTTCCGTTCCGAGCTCACTCGCCGTGCTCCACGAGGAACCGCTCGGCCTCGATGGCCGCCATGCAGCCGGTGCCGGCGGCGGTGACCGCCTGCCGGTACACCGCGTCCTGCACGTCGCCGCAGGCGAAGACGCCGTCCACGCTGGTCCGGGTGCTGCCGGGCACGGTCCTGAGGTACCCGCTCTCATGGGTCTCGAGCCAGTCGTCGAAGAGCTGACTGTTCGGCTTGTGTCCGATGGCGACGAAGAGACCGCCGGCCGGGAGGGTCACGACCTCGCCCGTCTTGACGTTCCGGACCCGGGCACCGCTCAGCCGCTTGCCGTCGCCGAGCACCTCCTCGACCACGGTGTTCCAGACCACCGAGATCTTCGGATTGGAGAGCACCCGGTGCTGCATGATCTTCGAGGCCCGGAACTCGTCTCGCCGGTGGAGCACGGTGACCTTCTTGACGATCTTGGCGAGGTAGGTGGCCTCCTCCATCGCGGTGTCGCCGCCGCCGACCACCAGCACGTCCTCCCCCTTGAAGAACGCGCCGTCGCAGGTGGCGCAGGCCGAGACGCCGCGGTTGGTGTAGTCGGCCTCGCCGGGCACGTTGAGCCACTTGGCCGAGGCGCCGGTGGCGATGATGATCGTCTCGGTCTTCACGGTCCGGCCGCTCTCGTCCCAGAGCGTGAAGGGGCGGGCCGAGAGGTCCACCTTCATCACGTTCTCCATGTGGATGACGGTGCCGAACCGCTCGGCCTGGGCCTTGAAGCGCTCCATGAGCTCGGGGCCGGTGATCGCCTCCGGGAACCCCGGGTAGTTCTCGACGTCGGTGGTGATCATCAGCTGGCCGCCTGGCACCCGGGCAGGTTCCTCCAGCGCGGGGCCTCCGGCGTAGAGGACGGGCTTGAGGTTCCCCCGGGCGGCGTAGATGGCGGCGGTGTACCCGGCGGGGCCCGAGCCGATGATGGTGACTGCGTGCACGGTGTCGGCCATGGCGGAAAGAGTGCTACGAGGGTCCCACGATTGCCATGAATCTCGACCTGCTCTCGCGGGTGCCGCTGTTCGAAGGGCTGAGCCAGGCCCAGCTCCGGACGCTCGCCGGACTCTGCGAGACCGAGCGAGTCGCCCGGGGAAAGTACGTCTTCCGCGAAGGGGAGCCCGGGGCGTCGATGTACATCATCGTCGAGGGTCGGGTGCGGATCTCCCGGCAGCTCCCCGGAATGGGTGAGGAGGCGCTGGCGATCCTCGACCCCGGGGCGGCGTTCGGGGAGATGGCGGTGGTGGAGGAGAGCGCGCGCTCGGCGGATGCCCTCGCCCACGAGGGTGAGGCGGTCCTCCTGCGCATCGGGCGCGATCCGCTGGATCAGCTGCTCTTCACCGACAAGGAGCTCGCGTACTCGGTGCTCTGGGCCCTGGTGCGGACCCTGTCGGCGCGGCTGCGCGACACCAACGAGAAGATGAAGGCGCTGTTCGCGATGTCCAAGTTCTAGGACGCCGCCCGGCCGCGGCTCCGGACGGCGCGCTGAACCTGCGTTCACGCGCGCACCGCGGGCACGTGCCTTGCTCTGCCCTCGCGTGTGGAGCGGGGGCTCTCCGACACCGAGGACGGACGACTGCACCTGTCGCGGGAGCGGCTGCTCGCATCGCCGCACGTGCTGGACGACGCCGAGCTGCTCGCCCTGCTCTTCGGAGGCCGGAGCCGGACGGTGCGGGGGCTCGGCGAGTCGCTGCTCGCGGCCGCGGGTGGGCTCCGGGCGCTGGCGAGCATGGAGCCGGCCGAGCTCTGCAACGCTGCGGGACTGGGCCGGGAGCGGGCGGCGCAGGTGCTGGCGGCGCTGGAGCTCGCCCGGCGGGCGCAGCTGGCTCCCGATGGCCGGCCGCGGCTGAGGACCGCGGGGGAGGTGTACCGCTACCTCGCGCCGCGCCTCGCGCTCCTCCGGCACGAGGTGTTCCACGTGCTGTCGTTCAACACCCGGAACGTGCTGCTGGGGGACGCACGGGTGGCGGAGGGGACGACCGACGCCTGCACGGTGGATCCGCGGGAGGTGTTCCGCGCGGCGCTGGCGGCGCGGGCGACGGCGGTCATCTTCGCCCACAACCACCCCTCGGGAGACCCTGAGCCCTCGGAGGCGGACCTGGCGCTGACCCGGGAGCTGCAGGCCGGGGCGAGAATTTTCCACCTCCGCGTCCTGGACCACGTGGTGGTCGGAGCCGGGCGGTACGTCTCGCTTGCCCGGGCGGGGCTCCTCCACGCGCCACCGGCGGGCCCAGGAGAGGCGTTGACGGCTGGGGGCAAACAGTGAAGATGCGGAGCATGACGGAGCCGCTCCGGTTCCACGACGACGCGCTCGCGGAACTCCAGCGATCCTTCGGTCTCACCACCTTCCGGCCGGGGCAGGCCGAGGTGGTGGACTCGGTGCTCGCCGGACGCAACGTGGTGGTGGTGATGCCCACCGGGGCCGGGAAGAGCCTCTGCTACCAGCTGCCGGCAGTGATGCTGAAGGGGCTCACGCTGGTCATCTCGCCGCTCATCGCGCTGATGAAGGACCAGCTGGAGCAGCTCGAGGCGCGGGGCATCCCGGCCACGCTGATCAACTCCACGGTGCCGGAGCTGGAGCGGGCCGAGCGCATCCGGCGCATGCGTGCGGGGGCCTACCGGCTGGTCTACGTGGCGCCCGAGCGCTTCCGGAGCCCGAGCTTCGTCGACGCCCTGGGAGAGGTGGGTGTGGAGCTGATGGCGGTGGACGAGGCCCACTGCATCAGCCAGTGGGGGCACGATTTCCGGCCCGACTACGCCTTGCTCGGTCAGGTGCGGAAGCGGCTCCGTCCGCCCCGCACGGTGGCTCTGACGGCGACGGCGAGCGCGGAGGTGCGGGAGGACATCGTCCGGAGCCTGCTGATGAAGGACCCGCGGGTGTTCGTCGCGGGGTTCGACCGGCCCAACCTCTTCCTCGAGGTGCTCCGGGTGTCGGGCGACGAGGAGCGCCGGGCGGCGACGGTCCGGGTCATCGGCGAGGGAGGCAGCGGCATCGTCTACTGCGCGACGCGCAAGCAGGCGGACGCGATGCAGGCCGCGCTCCGGCTGCGCGGGCACGACCCGGTCGTCTACCACGCAGGAATGGACGAGGGGGAACGCCACGCGGCGCAGGATCGCTTCATGAGCGACCCGTCGGCGGTGGTGGTGGCGACCAACGCCTTCGGGATGGGCATCGACAAGCAGGACATCCGCTTCGTCGTGCACGCCAACATCCCCCGCGCGGTCGAGGCCTACTACCAGGAGGTGGGACGGGCCGGGCGCGACGGGAAGCCGGCGCACGCGCTCCTCCTCTTCAACCACGCCGACGTCTTCACCCAGGAGCGGCTGATCGAGAGCAACCACCCGTCGGAGGCGGTCATCGCGGACGTGTGGAACGTGCTCCAGGGCTCGGAGGTCTTCGCCCGGGGGCAGGAGGCGCTGGCGGCGGCGGTGGGAGCGAGCGAGTTCGAGGTCTCGGCGGCGCTGCGGATCCTCGAGCGCGAGGGGACCATCGAGCTCCACGCGCCCGGGTCGGGTGCCTACGGCATCAAGGTGCTGGAGCGGAAGGCGGAGCTCCACTCGCGCTCGGCGAAGGCGCTGCTCGAGACGCTGCGAGCCGAGGCTGGAGCGGGAGGCTCGCTCTCGGTGCCGCTCCGGAGGCTCTCGGCGCGCGCGGGGCTGTCGGAGAAGGACCTGCGGCGGGCGCTCGCGGCGCTGGAGCGGGCGAAGGTGGTCTCGGTGCGCAAGCCCTTCGCCGGTCGAGGAATCCGGGCGCTGCAGCGAGTTCCGTTCCACGCGCTCGACCTGTCGCTGGACCGGGTGCGGCGGCAGGAGAAGCGGGCGCTGCTCCTGCTCCGGCGAATGACCGACTACGCGTATGCGAAGGAGTGTCGCCGCGCATTCGTGCTGGACTACTTCGGCGAGGACACGCGTCACCTGGACTGCAACGGATGCGACGTCTGCTCGGGCCAGCGGACGCGCTTCGAGGTGCCGGCGCCGCGGACGAGCGCGAAGGGCGGCGCCATCTACAAGTCGAAGGAGCGGGTCGCCGAGGGGCCGATGAACGACCAGGCCGCCGAGGCGCTCCGGCGTTTCCGGCGCGACCTGTCGCGCGATCTCGACCTGCCGCCGTTCATCCTCTTCACCGACCGGACGCTGCAAGCGCTGGCGACGGCGCTGCCGCTCAACCGCGAGGACTTCCTGGCGGTGAAGGGCACGGGCGCGACCAGCTGGGAGCGGTTCGGGCCGAAGGTGGTGGAGATCTGCAAGGGCGCTCGCGAGCAGGCGCCGAAGGTCTGAGTCGGCCTGGGCTGCAGCGCATCGCAGGTCTCCCTTCAGCTCGATGCGAACCCGATCGCCCTCCATTCCCCGTCCTCTTCGAGACGAAGCTGAACACGCTCGAGCACCGGTTCCTCCTGCCCTGCCCGCTTCGTCTTGAAGCAGACCGCCAGGTAGGTCGCAGGCGGAAGATTCATTCCGTAGGCGGTGTAGAGCCGAGACGTCTCGACGCGTGAGGACACCTTCGGACGACCGAGAAGCGTCTTCGTCTGCGCTTCCCACGTCGCCCGGGGAATGATCGCCCGGAGGAGCGGCGAGGCTTGGCTCCAGGCTCGATCGAAGTCTCCCGCGTCCAGGAGCCGGAGCCATTCGGCAGCGACCTTTGCGCCACTCGCTTCTGCCCTTTGATTTCTCGTGAATCCCTTCCAGCCTGCGAGGAGCTTCGAGATCTCCGGCGAGGGGGGTGGAACCTTCTCGATCCGATTGGTCTGCTCCCACCCGGTCGGGTTCTCCTTGAAGATGATGCCGTAGTGAGCGGAGCGGCCGGTTTCCGGATCGAAGGAGAGCACCGCGAGCGCAGCGATGGCCGAGAACCCCTTCGTCTGGGGGTCCGCCCTGGCGCTCTCGACGAGCTCTCTCGCCGCAGCTTCGAGCTCGCCGGGGTCGGCGGTGGTGGTCAGAAAGGGAATTTGCCAGCCAAGCACCTTCCCCTCCCTCCCGATCGCCGGCCCCATCTGGAGA
>Ga0207682_10000076_pt1 | contig 43305 bp, 39 predicted proteins | sample KBSM63metaG_FD_184332 | JGI IMG/M metagenome (GOLD analysis project Ga0207682, IMG submission 184332) | Miscanthus rhizosphere microbial communities from Kellogg Biological Station, Michigan, USA - KBS M6-3 metaG (SPAdes) (version 2) | ecosystem: Host-associated > Plants > Roots > Rhizosphere >... | reverse complement strand
ACGAAGCGACCTCGCAGCGCTCGCCCTCGGCGGCAGCGTGCGCAACGCTCCGATATTCGGCATGCTCACGCACGAGCGGCGCGTGCGCGCGTTCGTGGCACTGGCAGAGCAGCACCACATGCCGTCGGTTGCAGACAGCCTCGCGATCACGCAGCCCGCGGTCAGCATGGCGGTTCGCCAGATGGAAGAAGGCATCGGGATTCCGCTGTTCGAAAGGACTGCACGCGGCATGCTACCGACACCCGCGGGCGCCGCGCTGGCCCTGCGGCTGAAGCGCGCGCTGGCGGAGATTCGCAACGCCGTGGCCGACATCGCGGCGCTGCGCGGCATCACCGAAGGCACCGTTACCGTTGGCGCGTTGCCGCTCGGCCGAACGCGACTGCTGCCGGAATCGATTGCCGGCGTCGTTTCGCGTCACCCGGGACTGCGCGTCGCGACGATGGAGGGCTCGTTCGAGGCGCTCGCCGCGGCCTTGCGCGCAGGCGACGTCGATTTCATTCTCGGCGCATTGCGTCCGGCCGAATACGCGAGCGATCTTCACGGCGAGCCGCTCGCCAGCGACGAGCTCGGCATCGTATGCCGGCACGGTCATCCGTGGGCCAAGCGCAAGCGGTTTCCGCCATCCGACCTGGCGCTGGCGCGCTGGGTGCTGCCGCGGGAGAACACACCGAACCGCACCCTGTTCGAGCTCGCGCTTGCCGAGCGCAGCATGCCGCGTCCGGACGTCGTCGTCGAGACGAGCGATCTCGCAGTGCTGCGCGGCGTGCTGTTGAACAGCGATCTGTTAACCGCCATCTCGCCGCGCCAGCTTGCCTACGAGCTCAACGCCGGATTGTTGAGCCTGCTTCCGATTCCGCTCGTTGAAACGCGACGCATCATCGGCATCACGCGACGCACCGACAGCGTCGAGTCGCCGGGCGCCAAGCTCCTGATGGAAGAAATTGCGCGTCGATGTCCCGACGTGCTGGCGTCAAACGGAAGCAAGTCGCGGCCTGCGGCTTCGCGTCGCACGCGACGCTGAGTGTCAGGCGGCGGTGGTTGCCGGATCCATGCCGTGGCGGCGCTTTGTCGCGTCGGCCGCAGGGGACGCAAAAAACGCGAGCAGATCGCGGGCCGCAGCGCGGCGATTCGACACCGTGCACACCGCCGCCGAGAAGACCGTGACCATCTGAATCCCGGGGGGAAGCGGGCCGATCACGTCGATTCCCGCCGCATGAATCAGCTCGCTCAGCTGCTGGAACCCCAGTTCGACGTCGCCGCGCGCAACGAGCGTGGCTACAGGGATGCCCGGCGGAGCCTGCAGGATGCGTGGCGCAACCGTGGCGGCGATTCCCCAATGTTCGAACAGCTTCACCAGGTGCGCACCACTCGGCCCGGTCGAGTACCCGATGCTGCGGGCTCGCAGCACGGCGTCGCGAACCGCCGCTTCATTGCCGACGTCGGGAGCACGCGATCCAGCGCGCACGGCCATCGCCACGCCCGAACGGGCGAGATCGACCCGGCTTGTCGCATCGATTCGCGCGGCGTCCGCAAGTTGCCGAAGTGCGTCGGATGCCAGCACGACAAAATCGAACGCCTCGCCGTCCCGGATGCGGCGGGAGGCGTCCACGCCACCGACCGACTCGATCGCCACCTGGACGCTCGACCGCTGCCGATATTCGTCGACGAGATCGGCGAGCACCTGCCGCATCGCCATCGACGAGATGCCCGTGACGCGGTCGGCACCCGGTTCGATGCTCATCCGTCGAATCCGTGCTCAGTCGATGTACTTCAATCCGGCTTTCTGCAGTGGCTCGCGCATGCCGTACATGTCCAGGCCCAGGACGCCTGCGGCAAGCTTCGAGCGCTTCTGGCCTTCGTTGCTTTCGCGCGCAGTTGCAGTCTCGAGCGTCTTGCCTGCCAGTGCGGCCGGCACGACGACAACACCGTCGTCGTCGGCCACGACGACATCGCCCGGATTCACTAGCGCCCCTGCGCATACGACCGGAATGTTCACCGAGCCGAGCGTCGCTTTCACCGTGCCCCGCGCGGAGATCGCCTTGCTCCACACGGGAAACTTCATCCCGGTCAGCACGCGCACGTCGCGCACGCCCGCATCGATGACGAGGCCCAGCGCGCCGCGCGCCTGGAAACTGGTGGCGAGCAGGTCGCCGAAATAGCCGTCCGTGCAGTCCGTTGTCACCGCCGCGACCACGATATCGCCGGGGCGGATCTGCTCGGCTGCGACGTGAAGCATCCAGTTGTCGCCGGGTTGCAGCAGAACGGTCACTGCGGTTCCGCCGACTTCCGCACCTGCGTAGATCGGACGCAAATACGGCCTCGCGAGCCCCGTGCGCCCCATCGCTTCGTGCACGGTCGCACTCCCCAAGGCGCCAAGCCTCGCCGCGACGTCGCGGTCCGCGCGTTGAATGCTCCGGTACACCACTCCAAGCTCGTACATGGTCAGCGTCCCTTGGCTTTCAGTGCGGCGTCGAGGCGAGGATAGACGCGTCGCGCGTTGCCTTCGTAGATCTGTCGACGTTGCGCGGACTCGATGCGCGCGGCGTCGACATAGCGCCGGGTATCGTCGAAGTAGTGACCCGTCTCCGGATCGATGCCGCGCACGGCGCCGATCATCTCGCTTGCGAACAGGATGTTGTCCACGGGAATCACGCGCGTAAGGAGGTCGATGCCCGGCTGGTGATAGACGCAGGTGTCGAAGAAGACGTTGTGGAGCAGGTGATCCGCAAGCAACGGCTTCTTGAGCTCCTGCGCGAGACCGCGAAAGCGTCCCCAGTGATACGGCACGGCACCGCCCCCGTGCGGAATGACGAAGCGCAGGGCGGGGAAATCCTTGAACAGGTCCGACGTCAGGCACTGCATGAATGCGGTGGTGTCCGCGTTCAGATAGTGCGCCCCGGTGGTGTGGAAGCACGGATTGCAACTCGTGCTCACGTGGATCATCGCGGGAATATCGTACTCGACCATCTTCTCGTAGATCGGGTACCAGCAGCGGTCGGACAGGGGTGGCGATTCCCAGTGGCCGCCCGACGGATCGGGGTTCAGGTTGATCGCGACGTTGCCGTACTGCTCGACGCATCGCGCAAGTTCCGGGATGCACGTCGCGGGATCCACGCCGGGGCTTTGCGGCAGCATCGCAGCCGGAATGAAATGATCGGGGAAAAGCTTGCTGACTCGATAGCAGAGCTCGTTGCAGATCGCGGCCCACGTGCTGGAAACCTCGAAGTCGCCGATGTGATGGGCCATGAAACTGGCCCGCGGGCTGAAGATCGTCAGGTCCAGTCCGCGCTCCCGCATCAGTCGAAGCTGGTTGCCCTCGATCGATTCGCGCAACTCGTCGTCGCTGATGCGAAGCTCGGATGCGTGCGGCTTCCGTGCCGAATCCTTGATGCCTTCGATCTGGCGGTTTCGCCACGCTTCGAGGGCCTTCGGCGCGGTCGTGTAGTGGCCGTGAATATCGATGATCATCGCGTGGCTCGCGCCGTCGGATGGGTTGCCGGACGTTCAGCGCGGACTTACTGGGTCCGTCTGCGCGTCCCACCCGAGGTTTCCGGCGCCTTTGCCCGCCACCGAATACAACGCGCCTGGCGCATTGCGCGTGCGCTGGAACGCCTCGAGCGTCTCGCCGCGCATCGCGGCATAGATGTGCAGGTTCGACACGCCGCTGACTGCCCCGAGCTTCTCCAGCATGAAGAAGATGACGCCGTAGTGCATCAGGCCGCGCCAGTCGCGCCGTCGGATCAGGTCGCGCTCTTCCTCGGTCAGCCCGGCGGCGGCGAAACTCCCCTCCGGATCGCGCACGAATGCGTTGCGATGGGCCGGGTCGACCATCCGGTGCAGATAGTCGTTGATGCGGAACGCCTTGACGCTACGCTCGAGCGTGAAAGGGTAGGTGCCTTTCAGCCGCTCGGTACCGCTCAACTGATTCGCGACGTGGAGGCGATGGCGCTCGGCGACCGCTGCGTTGGGCGGGTCGTCCACACCCTCGTAGATCGCGGTTGCGATGCCGGTCATCGACGGCAGGTAGTAGCTGCGGTGCTTGCACACAACGTTCGCCGACAGTGCGCCGCGCATCGTGAGCCACATGACCACTTCGGCGCCTTCGAAGCCGCCGAGCTCGGCATATTCGGCCGTCGTCATTTCGGCGAGCGCTTCCGGATCGCGTTCGAACAGGTCGAGAAAGCGCTGGTCCCACGCCGGGTTGTTGAATCCGGCGCGCTCGCCATGCACCTGGTGCGAGAGGCCGCCCGTGGCAACGATCGCAACTCGCAGGTCCTCCGGGTAGCTTTCGATCGCACGCCGCAGTGCCTGTCCGAGCTTGTAGAACCGTCGAGCGCTGGGAATCGGGAACTGCAGCACGCCCATCTGCAGCGGCACGAGACTCACCGGCCATGCCGGTTCGTGCGGACAGAGCACGGACAGCGGCGAGAAGCAGCCGTGGTCCAGGGCGCGGTGCTGGAAGAAGGACATGTCGAACTCGTCCGCCATCAGCGAGTGCCCGATGTGCGACGCGAGCTGCGGGTGTCCGTCGATGGGCGGCAGGTCGCGCGCTCCGGCGCCCTCGTCGGCGACCGGCCACGATGCCCCAACGCCGAGCGCGAACGCCGAATAATGGTCGAAGAAGAACGACGTGACGTGATCGTTGTAGATCAGCAGCAATACGTCCGGGCGCTTCTCCGCGAGCCACTCCGCGAGTGGCGCGAAGTTCTCGAAGATGGGTGCCCACACGGGGTCGTCCCGCTTGTTGCGGTCGTACGCGAAGCCGATGGTCGGCGTGTGCGAGGCCGCGAGGCCCCCGATGATGCGTGCCATGCGTGGTTCCTGGTTACGTTCGGTCGGTCCGCGGATGGGTTGCGCAGGGAGGGCCCGATCGAAATCACGCGACGAGCAGGCGGCGGAGCATCCATCCAGGCCCTGCTCCAGTGTGTCGCAAAAGGCTGGCGGCCAGCGTTGCTTTCGCGTTGATCTGCCGAGCGTCCTGCTTATCGAGCCCGGTCAGAACAGCAGCTTTGCGTAGAGACTGACGCTGTTCATGCGCGGTCGCAATACCTGTGCGCAACAAACCTGAAGAAATCCCCATCGCGATGACCTTGTCGGAAAAGTACGTATCATGCCAACCCCGGCAGCGTACTCGATCGCTCGGCGCCTGCGCGGATACCGGTCGTAGGGTTACGTGGCGTCACCTGCAGCGGGCTCCTCGGCTTAGCGTGGGAAGTGACGGCGGAGACGATGGCGGGGGCCTGACCGATAAGGATTTTCGATAGCGATCGCCGCGTATCGATGTTGGCCGCGTAGTCCGCGGGCGGGAGAATGGGCGGCCTGGCGCCAGTCGCTGCACGGACATTGCTCCCGGCACGAGTTGCAAGCGCTCGCGCGCGTCGCACCGGGCACAACGCAGTCACCGACACAATAATCAGTCGAGGAGAACCAATGCCGCACCGCACCGATCTTCTGCGCCGCCGCGTCTTGCAGGCCGGCGCTGCCGCGCTGACCGCCCGGTACGTTCCGCTTGCGGTCGCAGCCGATCCATTCAGAATCGGATTGATCCTGCCGCTGAGCGGACCGTTCGCATCGACCGGCAAGCAGGTCGAAGCGGCGTGCCGGCTGTACATGCAAAAGAACGGCGACACCGTGGCCGGTCGCAAGGTCGAGCTGATCGTCAGGGACGATACGGGTGTAGCGCCCGAGACGACCAAGCGAACCGCGCAGGAGCTGATCGTGCGCAATCAGGTCAACGTCCTCGCGGGATTCGGATTGACGCCGCTGGCGCTCGCAACGGCGCCCGTTGCAACGGAAGCGAAGACGCCGATGATCGTCATGGCGGCGGCAACGTCGATCGTCACGTCGAAATCGCCCTACATCGTGCGCAGTGGATTCACGCTGCCGCAGGTCACCGGCCCGATCGCCGACTGGGCCGTGAAGAACAAGATCCAGACGGCCGTGACGATGGTCAGCGACTACGCGCCGGGTATCGACGCGGAGAGTACTTTCGTCAAGCGATTCACGAGTGGCGGCGGCAAGGTTGCCGAATCGCTGCGCGTGCCGCTGCGCAACGCCGACTACGGGCCTTTCATCCAGCGCGCCAAGGATGCGAAGCCCGATGCGTTGTTCGTGTTCGTGCCGTCAGGGGAGGGCTCGGCGGTGATGAAGCAGTTCGACGACCGCGGGCTGAAGGCAGCAGGCATCAAGATCATCGGCACCGGCGACGTCGTCGACGACGATCTGCTCGAAAGCATGGGTGCGGTCGCGGTCGGCGTCGTGACGTCGTTCCACTACTCGGCTGCGCACGATTCGCCCGAGAACAAGGCGTACGTCGATGCCTTCATGAAGGCCAACGGCGGGATGCGACCGAACTTCCACTCGGTCGGCGGGTACGACGGCATGCATGTCATTTACGAAGCAGCGAAAAACGCCGGCGCCGATGCGAACGGCGACAAGCTGGTCGAGGCCATGAAAGGAATGAAGTGGGTGAGCCCGCGCGGACCGATGATGATCGACCCGGCCACTCGCGACCCGGTGCAAACCGTCTATATCCGCAGGGTGGAGATGGTGAACGGCAAGCCGTGGAGCATCGAGTTCGACAAGGTCGAGAACGTCAAGGATCCCGGCGTCTGAAGCGGAGCGTGAGCCGCTGAACGGAATCGAAAGCTGGCTCGTCGAAGCGGGGCTCGTCGGCGCGTCCGAGGCAGACCTGCTGCACGGGTTCTGCAACCGCTGGCGGGACGCAGGCGGGGCGCTGTCGCGGGCCACGCTGCTGATCGACACGCTGCATCCGATCCACGAAGGCCGCGCCTTCCGCTGGCGGGACGGCAGCGCCGAGCAGCCGGCGGTCGTGGAATACGGCCCATCGAATGTCGGCGAGTCCGCGGCCAATTGGCAAAGCAGCCCTTTCTACCACCTCGTCGAAACCGGTGGCAGCGAGTTGCGGCGCCGCATCGGTGCCGGCGACGCGGCGGACTTCGCGGTCCTTCGCGAGATGGAGGCGGAGGGGCAAACCGACTACGTCGCGTTCGTTCATCGCTTCGGGGCGACCAGCAGCATCGGCGAGATGGATTGCGTCTACTCGTCCTGGGTCACGTCCCGGCGCGACGGCTTCGCGGAATCGGATCTCGCATCACTGCGACGACTCGTTCCGCTGCTTGCGCTCGGCGTCAAGTGCGTGTCGCTGGTGCGCATCGCCCGGACGATCGTCGAGGTATATCTCGGACACGATGCGGGGGGCCGGGTTTTGGGCGGCCGCATTGCGCGCGGTGTCGCCGACCGGATCAAGGCCGTCATCTGGTACTCGGACTTGCGCGGTTACACGAAGATCACCGACACGGCGCCCCCCGACGAGATCATTCCGCTGCTCAACGATTACGCGGCGGCCGTGATCGCCGCCGTTCGCAACGCGGGTGGCGAAGTGCTCAAGCTCATCGGCGACGGCGTGCTGGCGATCTTTCGCGCCGACGATGCGCCGCAGGCGTGCCGCAGCGCGCTGCGCGCCGAAGCGGCGATGAGATCGGGTGTCGAAGCGGTGAACGCGCTACGGGCCGCAGGCAACCATCCGATCACGTCCGTCTACCTCGGCCTGCACATTGGCGAGGTGTTCTACGGCAATATCGGCAGCGAGGATCGACTCGACTTCACGGTCGTCGGTCCGGCCGTCAACGAAGCAAGCCGTATCGCGGCGATGTGCCGCTCCGTGGATCGCAGCGTCGTCATGTCGTCCGAGTTTGCGTCGGCGACGCCCCATCCGGAACGCGCGAATCTCGTGTCCGTGGGCCGCTTCGCGCTGCGCGGTGTCGGCCGCGCGCAGCAGTTGTTCACGATCGATCCGCAATTGAGTGCCCACCCGTAGCCATCGTCCGGCGGACGGTCCCGGACCGCCACCGTTCCGACGTGCGCCGCACGTTGTCATCGCAGCGGCTCTGGGCGAGGGCATTGTCAATGCGAGGCCGTATGCAATCAACGACAAGACTTACCCGGACGTGCTGGCGACGATGCTGTCTGCGACGGTGACGAAGCTCGCCTGGACGGATCCACGTTCGACAACGGCATCGCATTCGACCGCCGCTACGGCGGAGAGCTCTACCGGCGCAGTTCGGCAACGGGCCGGCGATGACCAATCTCAACGTCGCGAACGACGCCGCCACTCCGGCGTGTCGATCGCCGACATATCCGGCGTCATGCAGGGGCACGAGTACTGCGCGAGCGATCCGTGGTCGTATGGGCTCAGCGTGTTACTTCACAACGACGACAACCTCGCGCCGTTCCCATCCAACGCCGAATGGCCAGGCCGCCATCGTGGCGGTCGTGAAGGGGTCGTTGCAGTCGCGCTAGCTGGGCGACACTCGCTCGCACTGCGGTTCAGCGCTGAAGCGGTTCGAGTCGCGTCACTGCCGCGTTCGGCTCCTCCGGTGTCTGCGTGACGTTCAGCACCATGCTTACCAGAGCAAAGTAACCGATCAGGCTCGTCAACTCCACGACACCTGCTTCGCCGAAACGCTCGACGGCCTGCTGGTACGTCGCGTCGCTTGCGCCGTGGTCCCTAAGCACTTCCATCGTGAATGCGTGGACGAGTTGCTCGTCCGCGTCCATCGTCGCCGGGTGCCGGCCTTCGCGCAGCGCATCGATCGTCGCCTGCGTAGTGCCGGCCTTCAGTGCGAGCGGCACGTGCGTGAACCACTCGAACTGCTGCGTGCAAGCGCGCGCCACGATCAGCGTCGCAAACTCGGTGACGCGCGGCGGCAGCGAGCTGCCGAAGCGCAGGAACTCGCCGACCTTCTGCAGGCGCGCGAGCAGCTCGGGGCTGCGCAACAGCGCGATGAACGGGCCTTTCACGCCTTTGCGAGGGCCGGCAGTGAGCTCGTCGGCCGCGGCTCGCTGCGCGGCGGACATTTGACTGGGTGCAAGAGGTGGCATACGCATGACAAGCGCCTCGAATCAATCGGCGACGGGACCGAACCGGCCTGCGGGACGTCGCAACAGCACGATCGCCGCGGCCAGCAATGCCACGCTCGCCGCGAGGCTCGGGACCAACAGTGACGTCTCGATCGAGCCAGACCGAACGGTGAGCGGTCCGATCAACTGCCCGAGCGCAAATGCGGCTGTCATCGCCGCGACGACACGCGACGTGGCGGCACCGGCGACGAGCCGCGCGTCCTGGAACGCGGCCATCGTCACGACGACAAAGCTGCCGCCGACGCATAGCGCGCTGATCAGAATAGTGGCGAGTCCCGGTGCAAGCGCCGGGGCCGCGACGCCCGCCGCGGTCAGCAGCGTGCCGAGTGCCACCAGCCGGCGCGGTGGCACGCTCTTCAGGCGGCTCGCCGCGAACAGCGTGGACAGCCCGGCTGCAGCACCGAATGCCGGCCACGCCCAACCGAACACGAGTGGATCGGGGAGCAACTGGCGGCCGAGTGCCGGCAGGAACGTCGCGGGAATGATGTAGCCGAACCCGTAGATGCCGTAGCAGACGATCAGTGTCCACGCGTCGCCGCCGATGCGCGCGTCGGTGCGTGCAGTCGCGCCGGATTTGACGGGTTCGGCATCGTCCGCCAGCGGCCGCCACGCGGCCACCGCAATCGCCATGGCCACGGCTCCAAACAGGAGCCACGAGCTCGCCGGCGACCACTCGAATGCGCCTGCGGTTAGGCCGATCACGCCTGCCAGCACGATGCCGCTGCCGATGCCGAAGAATATCCAGCCCGCCCACTCGGCACGTCGTTCACGCGCGAGTATCCCCATCGCCCACGACGCCATGCCCACCAGGGCGAACGCGCTGGATACACCCGCCAGTGCACGCAGCAGCATCCAGGCCGCGAACGATTCGGTGAGTCCCATCGCCAGCGTCGTGAACGCCACGACGGCCAGTCCGAATCGTGCGGCTGCACCCGGACGCAGGTCGAGTGCTACACACAGCAACGCGCCGAGCAGATAACCGACGTAGTTCGCCGACGCGAGCCACGAACCCTGCTGCAGCGGCATCGCGTACGCGTGCTGCATCAGCGGCAGCATCGGCGTGAAGGCGAAGCGGCCGATGCCCATTGCCGACGCCAGTCCAAATCCGCCGAGCGCTGCGGCGGCTGCGGGGGAGCGGTGGAAGGAGGCTTGCATGATTCCCATGCTACCGACAGAATATGTTCCCGGATATTGAATAATTCAGAACACGATGTTCTCCAACCGAGAATAGTGCGGACGCTGCCGACGATGGAACTCGAGGACCTTGCCATTTTCCGCGCCGTCGTGCACGAAGGCGGCATCCTGAAGGCGGCCCGCAAGCTGCATCGCGTGCCGTCGAGCGTGACCACGCGCGTCAAGCAGCTCGAAGCGTCGCTCGGCGCCGAGCTGTTCTATCGCGACCGGCAGCGGCTGCACCTGTCGCCCAGCGGACATCAGTTGCTCGACTACGCGGATCGGCTGTTGCGCCTGTCGAGCGAAGCGCGCCAGGCGATCGCGGGCGGCGAACCGGGCGGCGTACTGCGTCTGGGAGCCCTCGAAAGCACGACGGCGAGCCGACTGCCCAGCGTGCTGGCCGCCTATCATCGGCGTTATCCGGATGTGCGGATCGAGCTCATGACCGGCACGAACGATGCGCTCGTCGCTGCGCTGTTGGCGCGCCGGATCGACGCGGCGTTCGTCGTCGAAGCACCATCGGAGAAGGGCATCGCCGCCGTGCCGTTGTTTCGCGAGCGGCTGGTGATCATCTCATCGGAGGATCACGCACCGATCATGCGCGCGCAGGACGTGCAAAACGATTCGGTGATCGCATTCCCGACCGGCTGTGCCTATCGGCGCGTACTGGCGCGCTGGCTCGGTGACCGGCGCATGGCGTCGATTCGCGTGCTCGACCTCAGCTCGTATCATGCGATCGTCGCCTGCGTTGCCGCCGGCACCGGCATCGCGCTGGTGCCCGAGGCGGTGCTCGCCACGTTGCAGGGACCGCCGGTGATGCGGCATCGACTGCCCGCCGTGCACGCCAACGTGATCACGCCGCTCGTGTGGCGCGAAGGCGAGGTCTCCGCGGCGCTTGCCGCATTGCAGGGCGCGCTACGCCCGCGTACGCGTTCGCGAGGGTAAGGGCAGGCGCGCGACGACCCGACGCGGCCGTATCCGTGCTTTTATCGCCAACCGGTGCGCGCTGGACGTGTCATCGCCTTTCCGATATGTTGGTCGACGGTGCAATCAATCGGCTGTTGCGATCCGCCGCCCGCGCCGCGACGTCCGCCATTTTCCCTGACGAATGGAGTGATCATGTTCAAGCTGATTCTTATCGCAACGTTGACGTTCTCGTTTGCCCTGCCGGCTGCGGCGCAAACGGGCGCCGTGGTCGCCGGCAAGTCTCCCGGCGCTGCCGGCATCGCGCAGACGGTCAAGGTTTCCGCGACGATTACCGCCATCGATAAGGCGACGCGGTCGGTGACGATGAAGGGGCCGAAGGGCCGGGAAGTCACCATCGTCGCGGGACCGGAAGTCAGGAATTTTGCGCAGTTGAAGGTCGGTGACCAGGTCGAAGCCCAGTACGTCGAATCGCTCGCCATCGAACTCAAGAAGGGCGGGGGTCTGCCGGTCGGCGCAACCGAACAAGCGGCGGCGATGCGGGCGAAGGAGGGAGGCGCACCGGGCGCCGCCGGTGCCCGGCAGGTGACTCTGGTAGGCGACGTCATCGACCTGGATCCCGCCACGCAGACCGTGACGGTCCGCGGCAAGGAACGGACCGTCGATCTCAAGATTCGCGATCCCGAGCAGTTCAAGCTCGTTGCGAAGGGGGATCAGATTCAGGCGACTTACACCGAGGCGGTCGGCATCGCGGTATCGCCGAAGAAGTAGGTGCTGGGGGTTCCGTGACCGATATCGCCGAGAAATCTCGCACTCAGCGGCAGGAGGAGATCGCCAAGCTCGTCGCGACCGGCATCGGAGCGGACCTTCGCGCGACGCTGCAGGACTTTGTCGCACGCTACTACGAGCAGGTAGATCCCGAGGACCTGCAGGAACGATTGCCCGCCGACCTGTATGGCGCGGCGCTCTCCCACTGGAACTTCGCCCGCAAGCGTGCACCGGGCGAGGCGCGCGTGCGCGCGTTCAATCCGACGATCGAGGAGCAGGGGTGGTTGTCGAAGCATACGATCGTCGAGATCGTCAACGACGACATGCCGTTTCTCGTCGACTCGGTGGCGATGGAAGCGAATCGCCACGGCCTGACGCTGCACCTCATCGTCCATCCGATCATCGGCGTCGAGCGAGCCCCTGATGGCACGCTGACCGGACTCGCATCCGACGACTCGGCGACGCGTCGGGTCGAATCGTTCATCCATTTGGAAGTGGACCGGACGATCGACGGTGCGGCACTGCAGGCGCTCGCGGCCGACATCACTCACGTGCTGAGCGACGTGCGTGCCGCCGTCGAAGACTGGGCAGCCATGCGTGACAAGGCACGTTCGATCGCCGACGCGATCCGTCGCGCGCCGCCGTCCCCGCTTCGCGCCGATCAGGTCGACGAAGGCGTCGCCTTCATCGAATGGCTCGCGGACAACCATTTCACGTTCCTCGGTTACCGCTGTCACGACCTCGTGCGGATCGATGGGCAGGATGCGCTGCAGATTGTGCCCGGAACGAGCCTCGGCATTCTCGGCGAATCGCGCAGCAAGGACGTAGCGGTCAGCTTCGCTGCGCTGCCGCCCGAGGTACGTGCGTATGCGCGCCGTCCCGAGCTCCTCGTCATCACCAAGTCGACGTCGCGCTCGACCGTGCATCGGCCGGGATTTCTCGATTACATCGCGATCAAGCGCTTCGACAAGGATGGCCAGGTCTGTGGCGAGCATCGCTTTCTCGGCCTGTTCGCCCACGGCGCGTACAGCGCGAACCCGGCCGACATACCGCTGCTGCGCAACAAGACAGCCGATGTCATCCGCAGGGTGAACGTTCCGGCGGGCGGGCACGCGGAAAAGCAGCTGATCAATATCCTCGACAACTATCCGCGCGACGAGCTGTTCCAGATCTCGGAAGACGAGCTCTTGCGTACGGCTACCGGCATCCTGCATCTTGCCGACCGGCAGCGCTTCCGGCTGTTCGTTCGCCGCGATACGTTCGAGCGCTTCGTCACGTGCCTGATCTACGCGCCACGAGAGCTCTACGCGACCAGGGTACGGCAGAAATGGCAGGCCGTGCTGATGCGCGCGTTCAACGGCCAGAGCTCGGATTTCAACGTGCACCTGTCGGAGTCGTCGCTGGCGCGCGTCATGATCACCGTGCGGACGACGCCGGGACACGTTCCGCCGATCGACGTGCGCGCGCTCGAGGCCGAGCTTGCCGCGGCGGCGCGCCGATGGGACGACGAGCTCAAGGACGCGCTGATCGGCGCGCTGGGCGAGGCGCGCGGCAACGTGCTGTTCCGTGCGTTCGGCGGTGCGTTCCCGGCGGCATACCGCGAGGACTTCGCGGCGCGCAACGCGGTGCCGGACGTCGAGATGATGGATCGGCTCAACGCGGCATCGCCACTCGGCATGTCGCTGTATCGGCCGCTCGGGGCCGCGCCCAACGCGCTGCGCTTCAAGCTGTTCCGCCTCGGCGGCCCGATCACGCTGTCGGAAAGCCTGCCGATGCTCGAGCGCATGGGCATGAAGGTGCTCGACGAGCGGCCGTATCGCGTCGCACCGGAAGGCCGTGCCCCGATCTGGATGCACGACCTCGGGCTGTTGTCGGCAACGGCCGACGCCGAAGTCGACGCGCTGCACGGGCTTTTCGAGGATGCGTTCGGTTACGTGTTCCGCGGCGAGATCGACAGCGACGACTTCAACCGGCTCGTCGTCGCCGCGCGACTGCCTGCGACCGAGGTGACGATACTGCGCGCGTATGGTCGCTATCTGCGCCAGATCGGCTTCGCGCTGTCGCAATCGTTCATCCAAGCCACCCTCGCGGCACATCCCGGTGTCGCGGCCGAGCTCGTGGCACTGTTCAAGCAGCGGTTCGATCCGGACGTCGTGACCGACGAAGCCGAGAGCGTCCGACGGGTGAGCGCGATCGAGCGTGCGCTCGAGCAGGTCGAAAATCTCTCCGAGGACCGCGTGTTGCGTCAGTACCTGGCGCTGATTCTCGCGACGACGCGCACGAACTACTGGCGCCGCGACGCGGCCGGTGCGCCGCGCTCGTTCCTGTCGTTCAAGTTCGACCCGTCGAAGGTGCCAGGCTTGCCCGAGCCCAAGCCGATGTTCGAGATCTACGTCTACTCGACGCGGTTCGAAGGCGTGCATCTGCGGGGCGGCAGGGTTGCCCGCGGAGGGTTGCGCTGGTCTGATCGGCCCGAGGATTACCGCACCGAGGTGCTGGGCCTCGTCAAGGCGCAGATGGTGAAGAACTCGGTGATCGTGCCGGTCGGCTCGAAGGGCGGGTTCGTGCTGAAACGTCCCCCGCCGCCCGGCGATCGCGACGCGCTGATGAAGGAGGGCGTGGCCTGTTACAAGGACTACCTGCGCGGCTTGCTCGATCTCACCGACAATCGTGCAGGCGACTCGATCGTCGCGCCGCCGCGTGTGAAACGGCACGATGCCGACGATCCCTACCTCGTCGTTGCCGCGGACAAGGGAACGGCGACGTTCTCCGATTACGCGAACGGCATCAGCCGCGAATACAAATTCTGGCTCGACGATGCGTTCGCGTCGGGCGGGTCGGCGGGATACGACCACAAGGCGATGGGCATCACCGCGCGCGGCGCGTGGGAGTCGGTCAAGCGCCATTTCCTCGAAATGGGCGTCGACACGCAGACGACCGACTTCACAGTCGCGGGCATCGGCGACATGTCGGGCGACGTGTTCGGCAACGGCATGCTGCTGTCGAGGCACATCAGGCTCGTCGCGGCGTTTGATCATCGCCACGTCTTCATCGATCCCGACCCCGACGTGAAAACGTCATTCGCCGAACGGGAACGGCTGTTCAAGCTGCCGCGCTCGTCGTGGGGCGATTACGACGTATCGCTTCTCTCGAACGGTGGCGGCATCTATCCGCGCAGCGCGAAGTCAATCACCGTCACCCCGGAAGCGGCGAAGGCGCTGGGCGTCGCCGCCAAGGCGATGTCGCCGACGGAACTCGTGAACGCGATCCTCAAGGCGCCGGTCGACCTCCTCTACAACGGCGGCATCGGCACCTACGTGAAGGCGACGACCGAAACGCACGCGCAAGTGGGCGATCGCGCGAACGACGCCGTGCGCATCGACGCGCGCGAGCTTCGCTGCAAGGTCGTCGGCGAAGGCGGCAACCTGGGCTGCACGCAGCTGGGCCGTATCGAGTACGCGCTCGCAGGCGGACGGATCTACACCGACGCGATCGACAACTCCGCCGGCGTCGACACGTCGGACCATGAAGTCAACATCAAGATACTGCTCGGCCTCGCGATGCGGGACGGCGAGTTGACCGAGAAGCGGCGCGACGCACTGCTCGCGCAAATGACGGACGACGTCGCGGCGCTGGTGTTGCGCGACAATTACTTCCAGACGCAGGCGCTATCGGCGATGAACCGGATTGCGCCTCGCCTGCTCGACGCGCAGCAGCGGTTCATCCAGTTCCTAGAGAAGAATGGACGGCTCTCGCGGACGATCGAATACCTGCCGTCCGACGACGAGATCGCCGAGCGCCGCCGCAGCGAAGTCGGGCTGACCACGCCCGAGGGCGCCGTGCTCTTCGCCTACAGCAAGATGTGGCTCTACGACGAGGTGCTCGCGTCGCCGCTGCCGGACGATCCGTGGGTCGCCACGGCACTCTCCCGCTATTTCCCGGAGGCGCTGCGCGCCACGTACGCGACGTACATGTCGCGCCACCCGCTGTCGCGCGAGATCATCGCGACGCATGTGATCAACAGCATGCTGAACCGCGTCGGGAGCACGTACGTGCACCGGCTCACGGAAACGACAGGTGCCAAGCCGCACGAGATCGTCCGTGCCTACCTGTTGGCACGCGAGATCTTCGGCTTCGTCGGGATGTGGAAGGAAATCGAGGCGCTCGATGGCAAGATCGACAACGCAGCCCAGATGGAAATGCTCGTCGATTCGAGCCGGCTGATCGAGCGTGGAACGATGTGGTTCCTGCGGTCGCGCCGCCTCACCGAAGACATGGCCGCAACGATCGCGCAGTTCACGCCGCGCGTCGAAGCGCTCGCGTCACGGCTGCCGGAACTCACGGAGGGCGGGGACCGGGCGCGCATCGACGCGGCAATCGCTGCGTATTCGGCACGCGGTGTGCCGGAGGCGCTGGCGGCGCGCGTCGTGGCGCTGGACACACTGTATTCGACGCTGGACATCGTCGAAGTCGGCGACGCGACAGGTCGGCCGGTCGAGCTCGTCGCCGGGATCTATTTCAGCGTGTCCACGCAGCTCGGCCTGCCGTGGTTGCGCGGCAAGCTCGCGGAGCTGCCCGAGGACCAGCACTGGCGACGGCTCGCGAAGGGTGCGATGCAGGACGACCTGTCGGCGCTGCAGCGCACGGTGACGACCGAGGTGCTCGTCGGCGGCGCGCGCATAGACGATCCGCATGCGCTGATTGCCGCGTGGCAGGAACGCAACCACCGCGCGATCGAGCGCGAGGAACAGCTGTTGGCCGAACTGCGTGCGGCGCCGGTGCTCGACTCGGCGATGTTCTCGGTCGCGTTGCGGGAGCTGCGAACGCTCGGGTAGCCAGTTATCCGCGCTCACCGTCGTTCGCCGGCAAGCGCCTCGAGCATGCCGGCGAACGCCTCGACGGCCGTCTGGATGTCGTCGCTCGTCGTGCTTTCGAGCGGATTGTGGCTGATGCCTGCGTTCTCGCCGCGCACGAACAGCATCGCCTGCGGCATCGCTTCGTGGATGCGCATCGCGTCGTGACCCGCGCCGCTCGCGAGCCGTCGCACCGGCAGTCCGAGCTTCTCGACCGCATTCTCCCAGCGACGCTGCCACACGGCGTCGCTCGGTGCGGCGCTGGCGCGCATCGTCTCACGCACGTCGCAGACGACACCGCGGCGATCGGCGATGGCCGCGATCTCGCGCAACAGGTCGGCGCACGCCGCATCGCGCAATCCATCGAGTGGCGCGCGAAGATCGAGGGTGAATCGGCACCGGCCTGGGACGACGTTCACGGAGCCGTCCGGCACGTCGACGATGCCGACGGTCGCCACCACGCCCGGCACCTGGCGCGCGCGTTCCTCGGTAGCGAGGATCACTTCGGCGACGGCGGCGGCCGCATCGCGCCGCCGATCCATCGGTGTCGTGCCGGCGTGTGCGGCCATGCCGACCACTTCGCCGCTGAAGCGCACGCTGGCGTTGATCGACGTGACGATGCCGAGCGGCAATGTCGCGTCGTTCAGCACCGGCCCCTGCTCGATGTGCACTTCGACAAAGCCGAGGTAATTCGCCGGATCGCGGCGCAACCCGACGATCGCTTCGTACGAACCTGGAAGCCCGGCGGCGATCATCGCGGCGCGCATCGTGATGCCCGTGGCATCGGTGAGGTCGAGCCATCGGGGGTCGAACCGTCCGACGAGCGCGCTCGAGCCGAGGAACGTGGCCCCGTAGCGCTGGCCTTCCTCTTCGGCGAAGCCGATGACCTCGATGCCGAAGGGCAGCCGCTCGCGACGGTGCGCGAGACCGCGCACGACTTCGACGGGGACGAGGATGCCGAGCCGGCCATCGTAGCGGCCGGCATTGCGCACCGTATCGTAGTGGCTGCCGGTCAGCAGTCGCGCCGCGCGCGGATCCGTGCCGTGGTAGACGCCGACGACGTTGCCTATCGCATCGATCGACACGTCGTCGAAACCGCACGCCTGCATCCATCCGCGAAGCTCCGCCGCGCAGGCGCGATGCGCGGGGGTCAGATAGGTGACGGTGAGCTGCCCGGCGGTGTCGGTGTGGTGGCGCGCGAGATCGTCTGCCCAATCCCACACGCGGTTTCCAGCGTCGAGCGTGATGCCGAAGCGATCATCGACGCGCAGCTCGACGATGCGGAATATATTGCGAAGGCACTCGGCGAACTCGTCATCTGGATGCGCCTGCAAGCGCCGCCGAAACGTCGCGATGATGTGCTCGCGCGTAAGCCCGATCCCGCGCGGGCCGCGGACGGCCAGGATGAACGGCCAGCCGAACTTCTGGCGATAAGCAGCATTGAGAGCGGCCAGGTCCGCGAGTTCGTCGTCGCTGCTGCGGGTGAGCCCGGCAGCGCCCTGCTCGTGCGTCGATTCGGCAGTGAGCGCGCGGGCGAGCATCGCCTTGCCCGCAAGCTCCGGGTGCGCGCGGAGCAGCTCGAGCTGCCGTTCAGGCGACGCGTCGCGGACGATGCCCGTCATCGCGACCTTCAGCGCCGTGACACTCGCAAACGGCCGCGCGTCGGCGGCTCGCTCGACCACCCAGGGCGAGTGCTCCCAGATGCCGCCCAACTGCACGGCGAACTCGGTCCGCGATGCCGCGTTCACGGCATCGAGCGTCAGCGGATGTTGCTGCAGCATTCCTTGAGGAACTCGATGAACGCGCGAACCTTGGGCGACAGTGCGCCCTGACGGGGCAGCACGGCGAAGATACTGCGATTCGACGGCGTGTAGTCGGTGAGAATCTCGACCAGCCGTCCGGCGCGCAGATCGTCCTCGACCATCCAGCGGGCGGTCATCGAAATTCCGAGCCCGCACAGCACCGCGTCGCGGACCACCTCGCCGTTGTTGGCGACGAGGTTGCCGGCGACGCGAATGGATTCGATCCTGCCGCCGCGCTGCACGGGCCAGCTGGCGTTGAGCGATGCGCCGCGCGAGATGATGCAGTTATGGTGCGTGAGCTCGTCCGGCGACGCCGGCGTGCCGTGTTCCGCGAGGTACGCCGCTGTGGCGCAGAACACGCGACGATAGGGTGCGAGCTTGAACGCGACGAGGCCGGGGTCGATCGCTTCGGCGATCCGTACGGCGACGTCGACGCGCTCGTGAAAGAGATCGATCTTCTCGACGGAGAAGTCGAGATCGATCGTCACCTTCGGGTAGAGCCGCAGGAATTCCGGTAGCCGCGGCGATATCCGGCGTACGCCCAAAATCAGCGGCGCCGTGACGCGCAGACCGCCGGACGGCTCGCCGAGCAGACCGGCGACGTCGGCCTCCGCCTGCTCGAGCTCTTCGAAGACCCGAATGCAATGCTCGTAGAGCCGTTGCCCCGCCTCGGTGATGAACAGCCGGCGGGTGGTCCGGTTCAGCAGCCGCGTCCGGAGTTGTGCTTCCAGCGATGCGATGTGCTTGCTGACGGTCGCAGGGGTGACGCCGGCGCGCCTTGCCACCTCCGAGAAGCTTTGCAGTTCCACGACCCGCGTGAAAATGCGCAGCGAAACCAGATCCTTGAGCGCGCCCCCGTTCAGCTGACTCACCGGGGGCGTCACCTTGGTATCCATGCGCGCTTTCCCGTAGAGAACGGAACAAATGATATTCCTTTACCGGGATTGCCGCCAACGCGCCAGGTCGGCACACTGGATCGGCTGAAAATCGGTCAGCGTCAGGAGGGACCCGGCGATGCGATTGGCAAGCTTCAGGCACGGCGCGCGCCGTGCGTTTGGCGTCGTGCAGGACTCGTACGTCGTCGACCTTTCCGGCGAATGCGCAACGCTTCGCGACGCGCTGACGCGCTTCGGCGTCGACGGTATCGCCAAGCGTGCACGCGATTCCACCGGTCCACGGATCGCATTGGCGGAAATTGCGTGGGAGCCGCCGATCACCGAACCCGACAAGACGATTTGCGTCGGCCTCAACTACTACGAGCATGCGAAGGAAGCGAACATGGCGGTGCCGACGCGCCCGTCGCTGTTCGTGCGCTTTCCTGCGTCGCAAGTCGGCCACGGCGTCGCCGTCGTGCGTCCGAAGGCGTCGCCGCAGTTCGACTATGAGGCGGAACTCGCCGTCGTCATCGGTCGTGCGGCTCGACACGTCACTGAGGAACGCGCGAACGACTACATCGCCGGCTACACGTGCTTCGCCGAAAATTCGGTTCGCGATTGGCAGCGGCACGCGGCGCAGGCAACGCCGGGGAAGAATTTCGAAGCGAGCGGCGCGATGGGGCCGTGGCTCGTCACCGCCGACGAATCGGGTCCCGTCGAGAACATGACCGTCATCGGTCGCCTCAACGGCCGCGAGATGCAACGCGACTCTGCGGCGAACATGATCTTCTCGGTGCCGCAGGTCATCGCCTACATTTCGACGTTCGCTACGCTCCTGCCGGGCGACGTCATCGTCACGGGGACGCCGGCCGGCGTGGGCTTTACGCGCAAGCCGCCCGTGTATATGGTGGCCGGTGACGTGTTCGAGGTGGAGATCACCGGCGTAGGGGTATTGCGGAACAGCGTCGTCGACGAGGACGGCGCGAATGGAGCTCACACATGACTGAGCCGCTCGTCTGGATCACCGAACAGGACGTCGTGTCGCTCGTCTGCCTGGACGACGCGATCGACGCGCTCGAACGCGGTGTGCGCTCGCTTGGACAAGGCGAGGCGTTCAACATCGTCAAGGCGCTCGGCGGCTTCGGCGACGGCTCGTCGATGCATTCGCTGGGCTCCGGCGCGCCTTCGCTCGGCTACGTCGGCTACAAGAACTGGGTGCACACGAAGCGGGGTGCGACGGCGCTGTTCGTCATGTTCAACGCGGACGACGGCAGCGTCGCCGCCGTCATCGAGGCGGCAGCCCTCGGTCAGCTGCGCACGTCGGCGATGACGGGACTCGGCACGCGCTGGCTCGCCGCACCCGAAGCCGACGAAATGGCCCTGATCGGCACGGGCGCGCAGGCGATCACCCAGGTCGCGGCGGTGAACGCGGTCCGTCCGCTGCGCCGGCTGCGCGTATTCAGTCCCACACCCGAGAAACGCAAGGCGTTCGTCGACAATGTCGCATCGCGTTTCGACTTCGATGTCGTCGACTCGCCAACGCTGGAAGCAGCGACGCGCGACGCGTCGATCGTCACGCTGGTCACGCGGGCAAAGGATCCATTCCTGCGCGCTTCGATGCTCGCGCGCGGCGCGCATCTGAATGCCGTCGGCGCGATCCTGCCCGCCAGTGCCGAATTCGATCAGGACGTGTTCGACCGCACCGGCGTGATTGCCGTCGACGACGTGCCCAATGCCCGCCGCGCGTCGCGCGAACTGATCGAACGTTTCGGCAGCGACGATGCCGCCTGGGGTGCCGTCAAGCCGCTCGGCGAGTTGATTGCACGCGGGACCGGCCGGCCGAGCGGAACCGATGTGACGATCTTCAAGTCCATGGGGATGGGAATATCCGATCTCTCCGTCGCGATGCTGGTGCTCGAACGCGCGCGGGAACAGCGCGCGGGGCAGTCGATTCCCCATCCGAAGCGCGCGGTGCCGCGCTGGAATACGACGGCCGTCAAGGTCTGAAGGAGGATTCAACGTGGCCGCAGAATATTCGTTCGTCGACGTGAGCGAGCGCGGCGCTCGCAAGCAGGACAAATGGCCCTCGGTAATCGTGCCGCGCGCGGCGATCGACGCCGAGATCGAGCGGCTTGCGAGCATTGCGCGACCGTCGACGGGGCGCCGCAGTGTCGCCGTCGTTCATCCGTCGAACACCGGGCCGGTTCCCGCGTTCGCGCCGGGCATCGACGTCACCATTGAAGTGCTGAAGCCCGGCGAGGAATCACCGCCGATTGCACGCAATTCGACGATGGTCGACATGTGCATCCGCGGTGATGGCGCGGCCAGCATCGGCACGACGACGTTCGCCGTCGAGCGCTTCGACGTTTGGAATACGCCGTCGATGGACACGTACGCCTATCGCAACACGGGCAAGGACTTGTTCGTCCGGATGTCGTACAGCAATGCGCCGCTGCTCGAGCGGCTCGAAGTGCACTACATCGATCCGCATCCGAAAATCGCAGATGCGGCCCGGATGGCCGGGGAGGGGGGCAAGCCCCGCGCGCGCGACCAGGCGGAGTCGATCTCGCTCGATGGCGAAGGCGCCCGACTGCTGGGTTACGAATACCTGATCGACATCGACACCGTCGAGTGGAAACCGCTGCTGTGGCGCTGGAAGGATGTCAACCCGCACCTCGACAAAGTGTACGCGCGCGACAAGCGTTACACGGGACGCCACCTGTACCTGCTGTACAACCCGGCGACCGAACGCCGGATGGGGACGTCGCCGTGCTTTTTCGCGACGATCGCCAAATATCCGCCGGACAAGCTCGACATTGCGCATCGGCACGTGTCGGCGGCGATCAACTACTACTTCATCGGCCACGGCCGCAGCGCAGTGATGGGCAAGAAGCTGGAATGGGAAGCGGGCGACCTGCACCTGTCGGCCCCCGGCTGGGCCGTTCATCACCACGGCTCGCGCAACGACGGCTTTTGCGCACTGACGATTCAGGATCATCCGCTGCACATCGCGATGGACTCGCTGCTGTGGCAGGAGAACCTGCAGGCGCCGATCCTGAAGCTCGGGTCGCAGAAGGGTTTTGAAACCAATCTGGCCGAGCTCGAGCTGACCTGACGCCGATGCCGACGACGCAGGCACCGGGTCGCGCGAGCGTCGCAGACGACGCGGCCGCGCTGCGCGCCGAGATCCGCGATCTGTACGACGAGGTCGCCGACCTGCTCGATGACGATCGGGTCGAGGAATTGCCGAACCATTTCACCGATGATTGCCTGTACAAGGTGATCTCGCGCGAGAACTACGACCAGGGCTTGCCGGCCGGCACGATCTTCTGCGACGGCATCGGCATGCTGCGCGACCGGATCGTGGCGATCCGCGAGACGCAGGTGTACGAGCCGCGATCGTGGCGGCACTTCATCAGCGGCGTTCGTATCGTGGCGCAGGACGGCGACGCGATCTGTGCGCGCGCGAACTTCCTCGTCACCGAAGCGATGTCGGACGCCGACCCGACGGTGTTCATCGTGGGTCGTTACGACGACATCCTCGTGCGACGGGAAGGCCGGCTGCTGTTCCGCCAGCGCCTCGCCGTCTGCGACAATCATCACGTCCGCCGCTCGCTCATCATGCCGCTATGAGGCCGACGTCAAGCTCGAAGCCAACGCCGGGCGGACGGCGAACGGAGGCTGCTGACATGCCCGACGACGTCATTGCCGAAGTCCACGGAGACGGCGCGGGGCGCAAGGATGCGCAGCGCCGGCCGGGCGAGCGCGCATGGCCCGCGGAGGGATGGACGCGCGTGCCGTTCTGGGTCTACACCGATCCCGCGCTGTTCGACCGCGAGATGGAGACGTTCTTCTACGGTCCGTCGTGGTGCTACGTTGGCCTGGATTGCGAAGTACCCGAGCCCGGGTCGTACAAGCGAAGCTTCATCGGCCAGCGGCAGGTCATCGTCGTGCGCACGCAGGAGGGCGGCATCGCCGTGCTCGAGAACCGCTGCGCGCATCGCGGCTCGCGCGTGTGCTGGCAGAACAAGGGCCGAGTCGATTCGTTCACGTGCCCGTACCATCAGTGGAACTTCGCACTCGACGGCAAGCTGCAGGGCATTCCGCTGAAACGCGGTGCTCTTGGCAAGGGTGGCATGCCGCCGGACTTCGACATGTCGCAGCACGGGCTGAAGGCTTTGCGCGTCCATGTCGAGGGCGGTTCGATCTGGGCGACATTCGATCCGAACGCGCCGTCGTTCGCCGACTATTGCGGGCCGCAGATCCTCGGCTACGTACGAAGGCTCTTCGGTGGCCGCGCGCTGCGGCTGCTCGGCTACAACCGCCAGCTGATCCCGAGCAACTGGAAGATGTACGTCGAGAACCTGAAGGATCCCTACCACGCGACGCTGTTGCATTCGTTCCTGATCACGTTCGGCCTGTGGCGCGCGGACACGCAATCCGAATCGATACCCACCGAGGGCGGCAAGCACGGCATCATGATCTCGCGCAACGTCGGCAAGAAGGAATCGGCGGCGACGTCCGAGATCAAGCGCTTCAAGAACAAGCTCGACCTGATCGACAAGGACAGCATCACGCCGCGGCGGGAGTTCGAGGACGGCAAGGTCGTCGGGCTGTCGCTCTTTCCGAGCGTCGTGCTGCATCAGCAGGCCAACACGCTCGGCATGCGCCAGATCGTGCCGAAAGGTGTGGACAGCTTCGAGCTGTGCTGGACGTATTACGGCTACGCGGACGACGACGACGAGATGGTGCGCCTGCGGCTGCGCCACACGAACCTGTACGGCCCGTCGGGATTCGTGGCGATGGAGGATGGCGAGGTGCTCGTCGAATCGCAGCAGGGCGCGACGGGCTACGGCCATCGCGCGGCGGTGCTTGAGATGGGCGGCCGCGAGACGGAGCCTCAGGACCACATGGTCACCGAAGTGCTGATTCGATCGTTCTATCGCTGGTATCGCGAGGCGATGAACCTGTGAGCGGCGACGGCGAAATTCCGCGTCTCGCGTTCGAAGACGTCGACGACGCGCTGCGGGCGCAACTCAAACCCACGGTCGATCGCCTCGGTTACTTCGGCGAGTTCTTCCAGGTTGCGGCGCACGTGCCCGGCGCCGTGCCGGCGTTCATGACCTACACGGCTGCCGTCAAGGCGCCGCTCGCCGATGCGCAGAACGAGGTGCTCGCGCTCACCGTCTGCACGATGCTCGAGGCCGACTACGAGCGCATCCAGCACGAGCGGCTGGCGACGAAGCTCGGTCTTGCGCGCGAGTGGATCGCCGCGGCGGAGAGTCGCACCGGCAGCCACGCGTCCGAGCTGAAGGAAGACGAGCGGCTGCTGCAGGTGCTCGCGCAGGCCATGGTGACCCGGCACGGGTTGCGCTGCGACGACGAATTGCGCGCCGTGACGGCGGCGCTCGGGCCTCCGAGGGCCGTCGCCGCGCTGCTGCAGATCTCGCGCTTCGTGACGATCGCGCTCCTCTGCAACGCGATGCAACTCGAATTGCCGGTACCGTCGATCTTCGATGCGCAGCCGGCGACGTAACGGTTACCGTCAGAGTCCGCCGCGCGCATCGATGAATGCGCCGGTGACGTAGCTCGCTTCGTCCGACGCGAGCCACAGGATCGCGCGCGCGACTTCGTCGACGGTGCCGATCCGTTGCAGTGGCACCATGCCCTTCATCCGGTCGAGTTGCCCGGGCGGGCGACCCGCGTGGATGTCGGTGTCGATGATGCCGGGCCGCACGGCGTTGACGCGGATGCCTTCGCCCGCCACTTCCTTGGCGAGGCCGATGGTCATCGTGTCGAGCGCGCCCTTCGTCGCCGCATAGTGCACCCACACGTTGGGTGAGCCGAGCTGCGACGCGCCCGACGACACGTTGACAATCGAGCCGCCGCGGCCACCGCGTTTCGTCGACATCCGGCGGACGGCCTCGCGCGCGGCGATGAACGCGCCGACGACGTTGATTCTGACGAGACGTTCGAGCATCGCCACCTGGACGTCCTCGACACGCCCCACGTCGCCGACGATACCCGCGTTGTTCACGAGCAGCGTCAACGGACCGAGCGCATCGGCGGTCGCGAACGCGGCCTGCATCGCCGCTTCGTCCGCGACGTCGGCGCAAATAGCCGTCGCGCGCCCGCCAGCCGCTTCGACGTCGGCGACAACACGCTGCGCTTCGTCGGCGCGTTCGCGGTACGTCAGCGCAACCGCGTAGCCACGCCCTGCTGCCAGTCGCACGGTGGCGGCACCGATGCCGCGGCTGCCGCCGGTGACTACACAGACACCGCGATCAGACACTGAGGTACTCCCGCAGAACGCGTTCGTTGTGCTCGAGCTCAATCGTCGTTCCCGTGTAGCAGACGGTTCCCTTCGACATCACGTAGTGGCGATCGGCGAGGTCGAGCGCGACGCGCAGGTTCTGCTCAATCAGCAGCACGGCAAGGCCCTCGCTTTTCAGTGTGCGCAGCACGCCCACGATCTCCTCGACGATCAACGGCGCGAGGCCTTCGGACGGCTCGTCGAGCAGGATCACGTCCGGATTCAGCATCAACGCGCGGGCGATCGCGAGCATCTGCTGCTCGCCGCCCGACAACTGGAAGCCGAGATTGCCGCGTCGCTCTTCCAGCCGCGGAAACAGCGCGTACGCGCGCCCGAGCGTCCAGTGCCCCGCGCGCGTCCGTGCGGCAACGGTCAGGTTTTCCTCGACGGTCAGGCTCGGGAAGATGCCACGTTCCTGCGGCACGAAGCCGAAGCCGCGGCGCGCGAGCGCGAACGGTGGCAGCCCCTTCAGATTTGCGCCGGCGTAGACGATCGTTCCCGGGTCGGGCGCCAGGTAGCCCATGATCGTCAGCACCGTCGTCGTCTTGCCCGCGCCGTTACGTCCGAGCAGCGACACGACCTCGCCCTTGTCCACGGCCATCGACACCCCGTGCAGCACGTGGCTCTGACCGTAGTACGCGTGGACGTTGTCGAGTTCGAGCATCAGCGGCCGAGTCCCAGGTAGACCGAGCGCACCTGCGGATTGTCGCGAATCGCCGCGGGAGCACCCGACGCGAGCACTTCGCCGTAGTACAGCACGGTGATCGTGTGCGCGAGCGAGAAGACCACGTTCATGTCGTGCTCGATCATCAGAATGCCGAGGTTTCGGGGCAGCGAGCGCACGAGATCCATCATGCCGTCGGTCTCGGCCGGCGACATTCCCGACGTGGGTTCGTCGAGCAGCAGAACCGCCGGCTTGCTTGCCAGCGCGAGCGCGATCTCGAGTTGCCGCTGCTCGCCGTAGGAAAGACTCGCGACCGGACGATCGAGCCGCTCGGTCAGCCGTACTTGCGCCAGCACCTCGTCCACCTCCGCCAGCAGCGCGCGATCGGACGCCGTCGAGCGCAGGCATTCGAACCAGCCGCCGCGCTTGGCCTGCAGCGCGATGCGGACGTTCTCGCGCACCGACAGCGCGCGAAACAGGTTGTTCTTCTGGAACGTGCGGCCGATGCCGAGCTGGCAACGCACCTCCGGCCGTTCGTTCGTGATGTCACGCTCGCGCAGCAGCACGCGGCCTGACGATGGCTGAAGCTGTCCGGCGATTTGATGGACGAGGCTTGTCTTGCCAGCGCCGTTGGGGCCGATCAGCGCGTGCAACTCACCTTCGTTGACGGCGAGGTCGACGTTCTTCGTGACGACCAGGTTGCCGAAAGCCTTGTTCAGCGCATCGAGGCGCAGCAGGCTCACGCGCGCGTCCCCGCCCAGCGTTGCCGCACCCAGCCCCAGATGCCCTGCGGCAGGAACATCACGCACAGGATGAAGATGATGCCCACCCACAGCAGCCAGTATTCCGTGTGCGAGCTGACGACGTTCTTCAGCAGCAGGAACACCGCCGCGCCGATCGCCGGGCCGACGATCGTACCGGTGCCGCCGAGAATCACCATGATGATCGCATCGCCGGACAGTGACCAGTGCAGGATGTCGCTCGACACGTACGCGTTCTGCAGCGCGTACAGTCCGCCGCCGACGCCGGCCAGCGCGCCGGCCAACGTAAACGCGACGAGCTTGAAGCGCTGCACCGGATAGCCGGCAGCGCGCATCCGTTGCTCGTTCTCGCGAATGCCGATGAAAATCGAGCCGAGCGGCGACGCGATGAGTCGCCGCAGGAATAGGAGCACGAACAGGAATCCGACGGCAACGACGTAGAACTGCACGGCGCGATTGTCGAGCGATATGCCGAACAGCGTGGGGCGCTGAAAGCCGGACAGCCCGTCGGTGCCGCCGGTGACCGTCCGCCATTTGATCGACAGCGAGAACAGCAGTTGCGCGAACGCCATCGTCAGCATCAGGAACGGTATGCCGCTCACGCGAATGGCGAAGAACCCGATCACCGCCGCGACGGCTGCGGATACCACGATGCCGACGAGAAGGCCCACCCATCCCGACCAGCCGAAGTTGAGCCCGAGGATCACGACCGCATAGGCCGCGACGCCGAAGAACGCCGCGTGACCGAACGACAACAACCCCGTGTAACCGATGAGGAGGTCGAGGCTCATCGCGAAGATCGCGAAGATCAGCACTTCGGCGGCAAGGCCGGTCGCGTAGCTGCCCGATAGCGGCAGCAGCGCGAGCACGGCGATCAGCACGAGCCAGGCGACTGCGCGACGAATGCGAGCGCCGGCCGCGGTGGCAGCCGACGCCGCAGTCGACGCCGCGCCGGTAGCGTCAGGCGCAGTCATGCCTTGCCCACACCGAACAGGCCGTTGGGGCGCGTCAGCAGCACGACCACCATCAGCAGGTAGACGACGAACAGCGCGAAGTCGGGGAAATACGCCTTGCCGAACGTGTCGACGACGCCGACGAAAATGCTGGCGACGAACGCGCCGCGCAGGCTGCCCATGCCGCCGATCACGACGACGATGAACGCCGGGATCAGGATCTCGATGTCCATCCCCGGATACAGGCCGAGGATCGGCCCCGCTACGGTGCCGCCGATGGCGGCGAGTCCGACGCCGAGCCCGAAGATGACCGCGAAGAGCAGCGGCACGTTGATGCCGATGCCTTTGGCGGTGAACGCGTCGTCGACACCGGCGCGAACCATCGCGCCGACGCGGCTGCGTTCCAGGAACAGCCACAGCAGGAATGCCGTGGCACCGCCGAACGCGATCAGGAACAGCCGGTACTTCGGCAATACGACGTCACCGAACGCAATGACGCCCGACAGGATTTCGGGCACCGGCAACTCGCGGATGTCGGCGCCCCAGATCATCCGGACGAGATCGACGAACACGAACGTGAAGCCGAAGGTCAGCAGCACCTGGTCGAGGTGGCCGCGTGCGTACAGCTTGCGAATGAACACGCGCTCCAGCAGCACGCCGATGGCGACGGCGGGGATCCACGAGACTGCCAGCGCCAGCCAGAAGCTGCCGGTCCACTTGACGATGGCCAATGCGAAGAACGCGCCCAGCATGAAGAACGAACCGTGGGCAACGTTCACGACGTTCATCAGCCCGAAGATCAGCGAGAGGCCCGCCGACATCAGGAACAGCAGCGCGCCGTACGCGAGTCCGTTCGCAAGCTGGGTGGCGACGAATCCCATGCCGGAGTGCTGACGCGCTGCACCCACCCGCCCGCCTCGCATTGCACGGGGACGGGTGTGGTGCGGGCGGTCAGGCGGGCTTGGTCGCCGGCTCGACGGCGTTCGGTATCGTGTGCAGAACCTTGTTGGTGATGCGCCCCTCCACCTCCGCCACCTCGCGGATATAGACGTTCTGGATCGGGCTCTGCGTCACCGGGTTGAACTTGAACGGGCCCCGCGGAGCCTTCAGCTCCAGCGCGCGCATTGCAGTGCGCAGCTTGTCCTTGTCCTGCGTGTTGCCGTCGACGGCGGCCAGCGCCGCCTGCAGGATCATCGCCGCGACGTAGCCATATTCGGCGTACACACTCGGATACTCCTTGAACTTGGCGCGGTACTGCTCGACGAATTTCCTGTTCTCCGGATTGTCGAGCGTGTCCGCGTAATGCAACGCGTTTACGCAACCGAGCGCGCTCTTGCCTTGCGCAGGCAGCGTATCGCTGTCGACCATGAAGCCCGAGCCCGTGAGCCGCGACTTTGCCTTCAGGCCGTACTCGTCGTATTGCTTGACGAACCGCACGGCGTCGGTGCCCGCATAGAAGTTGAACGTCGCGGCCGGGCCGATGCTGCGAATGTCGGCAAGGTACGCGCTGAAATCATTGTTGCCGAGCGGCGGGTAGATCTCCTTCGTCACCTTGCCGCCTTTCTTGACAAAGCCTGCCTTGAACTCCTGCACCGTGTTGCGGCCGCCGGCGAAGTCGGACGCCGAGGTGACCGTTTCCTTCGCGACGTTGTCGTAGAACCATTCGCCCATCGTCGCGTGGATCGGTTGTGTCGCGATCGAGCAGCGGAACAGGTAGGGGATGCCGGTGTACGAGAGATCAGTGACGCCCGCGCCGCTGCACAGGTAGAACGTCTTGCTCTGGCGGATGTAGTCCACGCACGCCAGCGCCACGTTGCTCGCCTGGATGCCGGTGATGATGTCGCAGTTGTCGCTCTCGACCAGCTTCTTCAGCTTCTGCAGTCCGACCTGCGGATTGATCTCGTCGTCCTCGCGGATGATCTCGACCTTGCGCCCGCCGAGCATGCCGCCGTTCGCCTCGATGTACATCGTCATCGCTTGCAGGTTCGCGTTGCCGAGTGCTGCGAACACCTTCGAGAACGAGTTCAGCACGCCGATCTTGAGCGGTGCGCGCGACTGGGCGAGGATCGGCGGTGCACGACCGAGCGCTGCGGCGCCGGACAGCGCGAGCGCCCCGGTGAGCACGCGACGGCGGCGGGGGTCGAGCGGGGCTGCGGCGTAACGGCTCGTGCGCATCGTGATCCTCCTGTGGGTTCGAGCGGCGGCGATCGGTTCGCCTTGAACTAGGCCCGAGTGTGCACCGATTCTAGGAGAGGCCCTTCCAGCGGGGCAAGTGGTGGCGAGAACAACATTTGTTCCGCCGGACGCCGGAAACCCACGCCTGCGCCGCGCGCCCGTTGCGACTACCATGCCGGACATGGATACCGCACGCTCATCGCCGGCCGGTGCACCGGCCTACATAGGGTTGCCGCCGCCGCTCGATCCTGCCATCACCGACGTCAAGGCTTACTTCCAGGCGCTGGACAATTTCTGCCGTGTGTTCGCGATACGTCCCGGCGACCGCGTACTGGTGCTGGCCGACGCACTGCTCGACCCGCGGGTCATCGACGCTGTCAGCGGGCTCGCCAAGGCTCGGGGTGCGACGGTGCGCGTCTATTCAGAGGCGACGACCAAGGCGGCGCGCATTCCCGACGAGGTCCGGCCGCTGGTCGCGCAGGCGACGTTCGTCGTGTCGACATGGTTCTGCTCGATCCTCGATCCGTTCTGCATCGACTTGCGGCGGAAGGGACAGCGGTGGGTCAAGATCACCTACTTTCGCGACCTCGGGTTGCTGATGACGCCGCAGGCGCGGTTTCCGATCGATGTCGTCGGCGAGTTGATCCGCGCGACGGCGAAGCGATATCCGACGGGGCGCGACTTCGACCTCGCGTTCGCCGATGAGCGCGGCAGCGATTTCCGCATCGGCTTCACCGCTGCAATGCGCGAGAACCAGCTCGGGACGAATCGGTGGCGCGGACGGATGACCGCCGAGGACGACGGCTGCTATGTCCATTACCTGCCGACGCACGGGCCGAACCTGTGGGATCACAACTCGGTGAAGAACGATTTCACCGCGAAAGTGGCGATGCGCGGCGTCCTCTATCCGCAGTGGGCGATCGGCTTCGCGGCGCCGTTCGCCGAGCGGATTGCCGTCGAATTCGAGCAGGACACGGTCGTGGAGGTGCGGGGCACCTCGCGCGAGGCGACGATCCTGCGCGACATGCTGGTCGGCGGCCGGATGATCGAGGGCGGCGGCTGCGGCTTCAACCCGAAGGCGCCGGTGCACACGGTCTACCCGGCGGGCTCGAATGCGCCCGGCGTCCTCCATTTCGGCATCGACCTCGCGAAGCCCAGCGACTACATCCGCAAGGTGATGCCGGACTGGGAAGAGCCGCCCGTTCACATGGACCTGGTCACGTTCGATGCGACGGTGACAGCGGGCGACGCGACCCTGATCGACCACGGATTTCTCGTTGCGCTGCGCGACGATTCCGTGATCGATGTGGCGGCGCGCTACGGCGACCCGCTGGAATTGCTCGAAGCGCCGGTTTGACGCCAGCCATGGCAGCGCAGCCGATGTGTCGCAGTATCGAGGAGAACGGAGATGAGTGACGAATGGGTTCGCGTGGCGGCGGTCACCGACGTTCCGGAAGGCGGCACGCTGCTGGTCGACGTGGCGGGCGAGCCCGTGTGCCTGTACAGCCTGGCCGGACGCATTTACGCGACGCACGACACGTGCACGCACGAGGAGGCGAGCCTCGCAGACGGGTTCATCGAAGGCGACTGCATCGAGTGCCCGCTGCACCAGGCGCTATTTCACATTCCGACCGGCGAAGTGCGCAGCGCGCCCGCGACGCGGCCGCTTCGCGTTTATCCGGTCAAGCTCGTCGAGGGCCACGTGCACGTGTGCGCGGCACCGGCCGACGCGCCATGATCGCGCTCGAACCGGGCTTCCTTTGCGGATCGTATCCGCCGTTGATCACGCCGTTCCGCGGCGGCGACGTCGACTACGACAGCTATGCGTCGCTGATCGAGCACCAGATCGCCAACGGCACGCATGGCGTCGTCGTCAACGGGACGACGTCGGAACCGACGTCGCTCACCGTCGACGAGCGCAACCGGCTGGTGCGCACGGCCGTCGAGGTTGCGGGCGGTCGCTTACCCGTCGTTGCGCAGACCGGATCGCAGTCACACGCGGAGACGGTGGCGCTGACTGAATATGCGGCAAAGGCGGGTGCCGATGCGCTGATGGTGCTGACGCCGTATTTCATCCGGGCGCCGCAGCGTGGCGTGGTCGCGTACTTCGACGACCTCGCAAAGCGCTCGTCACTGCCGCTGCTGATGTACCACATCCCCGGACGTTCGGCGTTCAAGGTGGAGCTCGAGACGCTGACGTCCATCGCGGAACGCGCACCGAATTTCGTCGGCATCAAGCATGCGATAGACGATCACAGCTTCGTCACGCGGATGCTCGCGTCGCTCGGCATGGAGTTCCGCGTATTCGTCGGCCTGGAGGAGTTCACCTTTCCGATGATGGCGCTCGGTGCGCAGGGCACGATGAACGCCGTGGCAAACGTCGCGCCGCGTCAAGTGGCGGCGCTGTGCAATGCGGTTCGCGCGGGCGACATGGCGCGCGGACGGCAATTGCACTTCGAGCTGTTCGACCTGATGTGCGCGGTGTTCTACGACACCAACCCCATTCCGATGAAATACATGATGAAGCGGATGGGCCTGATCGCCGGTAACGAGCACCGGTTGCCGATGCTGCCGGCAACGCCCGAGCTCGAGCGCCGGCTCGACGCAGTTCTCGATCGCGCGGGATTGCTGCCGCGCTGACCAGAAGCCGCGACGCGTCCGGCCCGCGCCCGGCCGGCGGAACGCGGCATTCGGCGTTCGCGGTCTACAATGGCCGGCGCGTGGCTCGCTGCCCCGCCTGTCGCCGATACCGCCGCGAAACCCCACCCGACCCGCGCACCGCCAACGCCGACTCTCCTATCGATAACGACATGAGCGACTTTCTCCTGGCGTCCCAGAACCGGGAGCCTCTGCAGGAATCCTTCAGCGACGATGCCAATCCGCTCAGCCTGGATGGCGTCGAGTTCATCGAGTACGTGACCGCCGCGCCGCAAGCGCTCGGCCACGTGCTGGAAATGATGGGATTCCGGCCGGTGGCGCGGCATCGCTCGCGCGAGGTCCTGCTGTATCGGCAGGGCGGGTTGAACATCGTCGTCAACGCACACCCGGCCGCAGCGGGCCGTGCATCGCTCGCCGACGATTCGCCGATCATCAGTGCCGTCGCGCTGCGGGTGCGCAATGCGCGCGACGCTTATCACCGCGTGATCGATCGAGGCGGGTGGGAGGTGCCCACGCATCCGGAAGCGATGGAGCTCAACATCCCGGCTATCCACGGCGCAGGCGGCAGCCGCATCTACTTCGTCGACCGCTACCGCGAGTTCTCGATCTACGACGTCGACTTCGTTCCCATCCCGGGCGTTGATCCGCTTCCGCCGGCATTGCAGGGAGTGCATTTTTTCGGCATCGTCCAGTACATCGGGCCGGGCCGTACTTTCGACTGGGTCGAGTTCTATCGCGAGCTGTTCGGCACCGAGGTCATTCCGGACGAGCAGCGCTTCGGCATCATGCCGAAGGGCAAGCTGCTGCGAGCGCCGGCGCTCCAAGCCGCCAACACGTTCATGCTGCAACTGATCGAACCGCCGCTCGACGCGGGCTTGATGGGGCGCGAGTACCTGCAGCGGATCGGGTTGGGCGTGCCCGACGTGCTGGCAGCGGTCGAAGCAATGCGCACGCTCGGCATGGAGTTCGTCGAAATGCCCGCCGCGCACACCGAGCGCCGCGGCGCGATCACCAAAGCCTACCTGGGCAGTGTCGTGTTCGAGCTGGTGCACAGCGAAGGGCGTGCGTGATGCAGCGGCGCAGCATGGAGCAGGCGATCGCGCCGTTCGGCATGGACACGATCACGCTCGCGGGCCCCCTCGAAGCGAAGCTCGACGCGATACAAAACGCCGGCTTCAGCCAGGTGATGTTGAAGGCCAACGACCTCGCCGGACACCCGCAGGGCTGGCAGGCGGCGGTGAAGGCCATTCGCAGCAGCGGCCTGCGCGGAACCGGTTTCCAGGTGCTGCGCGACTTCGAGGGCCTGTCGGGACACTTGCATCAATACAAGGTCGACATCGCGAAAACGATGCTCGAGATGTGCGCCGCATTGGGCTGCGAGGTGATGCTCGCGTGCTCGTCGACGTCGACGCACGCCACGGCGGATCTCGACGCCATCGCGCGCGACTTGCGCAAGCTCGCGATGCTCGCGGTGCCGTTCGGCATCCGCGTGGCGTACGAGGCGTTGTCGTGGGGCCGCGCCGTCAACGAATACACGACGGCATGGGATGTCGTCTGTCGGGCCGACTGTCCGAATCTCGGGCTTGGGCTCGACTCGTATCACGTGCTGGCCGCGAACTCCGCGCTCGATGCGATCGACGAGCTCGAGCCGTCGCGCATTTTCCTGGTCCAGCTGTCGGACTTCATGTGGCAGGAAACCCGGACGTTCGAGGAGCGCATTGCCACCGCGCGTACGTATCGCGTGTTTCCCGGAGAGGGCGTCCACACGCAGCAGCTCGTCGAGATCGTCCTCAAGCTCGATGCGCTCGGTTATGCCGGCGACTACAGCTTCGAGGTCTTCAACGACGACTACGTCCAGCTGCCGTTGCCGATGGTCGCCGAGCGTGCGCGGGTGTCGGCGCTTTGGCTGGCCGAGGACGTGCTGCGCCGCGCCGCGCCGCTTCCGAACCAGCTGCGGTTGCGCCGGTAGCGGCAATGCGTCGCGCTAGATCCAGGCGTGGACCTCGACCCGCTTGCGGACGATATCCCACAGGTCGGCACTGAGATTGCGGCGGCTCAGTTCCGTGCTGCGCCACGACTTCGTCGAGGCCAGCCGCGCAGCCGGCAGCGAGGCGATCGCGGGATGCTCCGTCCATAGCGCTGCGCCCTGCATCAGGATGAGGATTGCATCCCTGGCAGCGGCGGCGGCTGCCAGGTCGAGCAGCCGTGACCGGCTCGGCAGTCGCAGCCGCTCGTCGAACATCGTGGTATGCCACGGCGTCAGGTACACGCAGGCGATCGAATTCGCCACATGCTGCGGCCCGAAGAGTTGCACCAGCGACGCCAATCGCGGGCCCCACCATTCGCCGAGCGCCGGCGCTGCTTGCGGATGGAGCGCCGCGAGCGGCCAGCGCGCCGGCGCGAACGTGTAGTCCTGAGGCGTCGAGCGCGCGTCGGCGACCGGACGGCCGAGCAGCAGGACGATCGGCGCAGTCATGATCGCGCCGACGCAGGGCACCGGTCCGAGCGCGAGCTGCAGTTGATGCTCGGGGCGGGCGGCGGTGTTATGGGCCTTCGCGGGCAGCGCGTCCTCGATCGAGATGGAAGCGGCCAGCCGCTGCCAATCGTTGTCTCCCTGTCTCATTGGGGGTACCCCGGCCCGGAACCCGGTCCGGAACGGTGGTAACAAAAGAAAGTGACCAGAGTATACCATATGTAAGGCGACGCGATCGCGTTATAGTGACCGTGGTCACCCGGATTAATCGACAGCGAGGCTCGATGACGGTCGTGGTGAGGGGAAAGCGCGGTCCGGTGCGATCCGACTCGCGCAACGTGGTTCGCGGCAGGGAGACTCGCCAGCGGATCCTCGACGCGGCGCGCGTGAGGATCGCGCGCGATGGATTCGAGGCGCTGCGCCTCGACGACCTGGCCCGCGACGCCGGCGTTTCCAAGGCCGCCGTCGTCAAGTCCGCCGGCGGCAAGGCCGCGATATTGCTCGCAATCGGCGAGGAGGACCGGCAGACCCGACTCGCGACGATTCAGCTTGCGATGGGACGTCGAAGCGGATTGCGCCGCCGCCTGCACGACGTTGCGCGGGAACTGCTCACGCTCGATGTTCCGCGGCTCAACATCGTCATGGCCTACATCGGCCATATGTGGTTCTGGTCGCACGAGGATCACACGACCGCGCAGTCGATGCTCGACGAGACGCGCGCGCGGTTGCGTGACCTGATTGCCGCGGCGTCACCCGCGCGAGTCGCGTTCGAGCGCCAGGATCGCGTTGCGCTGCGGATGTTGAGCGGCTACGGCGTCGGCATTCGCGATCTGTTCTACGGACGCAGCACGTTTGACGAAGCCGCGCGCTTCGTCGTCGAGTTCGCGCTCGATTGACGATGCGCCGGCCGACGCGCGCGCCTCAAGCTGCCGGCGGGGGCTTCGTGCGCAGCGCGACCGCGCTTGGCTACGACACGAATATTTTGGTGCGGGATTCCGGGTGAAACGATCTCGTCGCAACGAAACCCAGCGCGATGAACGCTACGAGCACAATGCCCTGCGCGATTACGAACGGTGGCTCCGACCCGCCGGGGGCGGGGGCGTGCAGGAACGGCACCTTCAGAAATCCCTGCACGACGAGTACGAATACGTTGAGGTATAGCGCCAGGGTTGCCGTGGCTGCGTAGATCCAGCGCCACGATCCGCGGAGGCGATAGATGTAGAGCGCGAGCACGGCCGCGGCGAGAACGACCAGCGAGATCACGCCGACAACGTGCGATGGCAGCACCTTGTCCACGGGAAAGAAAAAGCCCGTGACGCTCGTCAATATCGTCGTGCCGAGAAAGATCGCGGTCCAGCCGTCGAGCGTTCTCGATCCGAGCATGCCGATGACGGCGACGAGTCCCGCCACGATTCCGATCAGGCTCAGGACGACGTGGAACGTGGTGAATGCAGACGTCGAAAGGCCGAGGATCATGCGCAACTCCGTTGGCAGGCCGCGCGAGCGCACGGGGAGCGCATAGTGCTGCGGGAACGGCACCCGGGTCAAGACGCCAGTTCGACCGGCGTGAGCAGGACGTGCCCACGCCGGAGTTATCGCTACTGTGCGTCGTCGCCCGTGTCCAGTGCAGGCATGATCGCCACGCCATTGGCGTTGGCGGCACCCGCATCGACGGTGATTGGATCGGAAAGCTCCCCGAAGCCATTCATCGTGAACTGCGTCAGATGAGATGCGCCGGCGATGTGGTCGACGACGCCAAGCACGTCACCGTCCGCATCGATGTCGGAGGGTGCTCCGCCGGAAGGAATCGCCGCTGCGACCGGGACGTCCACGAAGACATTGTTGCCGGTGCCGAGCAGGCAGCTGATCTCGTTCGAGTAGTCGGCGGCAATGCGCCGGCCTTACAACGACCGGGGACGTTCGTTTCGGCGCAGCGCGGGTGCTGCTACCTGATGTGCTGGAGACGCATCTTCATTGCGCCCGGTGATTTCGGGCCCTGACGAACCAGGTGCTCGACGGTCCCCAGACGCCATCAGCGCGGGCGTAACGCGACAGCGTGTCGCGGAGTGCGGCTACGACCTTGGGCTTGCGCGCCTCGCCCTCCTTGCCGGCCAGGCGGATGATTTCCCCGGCAGGCCCCAGCGCCATCGCGAATTCGACGGCTTCGTCCAGGTCCCTGCCGATGCAGATATCCGCGTCAAAGCGCTCGAACGCGATGCGGTCGTAGCCTGCGCCGCGCAGCATCGAGCTGACCATGTCGGGGCCCGCCATCGAAAACGGCCCCGGACCGCAGTGCACTTCGCTGGTCTCCTCGTGCGACACGACGGGGACGAGTTCCCTCACGCGCAGTTCCGCTTCGTGGAGCCACGGATTGTCTTCGCGCTTTCGCCACACGATCATCATGAATTCGCCCTCGGGCTTCAGCGCCTTTCGGATGTTGCGCAGTGCGGCGCCGGGCGACATGAAGAACATCGTGCCGAAACGGGCGAAGACGTGATCGTACGGACCGCGAAGGTCGTCGCTTTGCGCGTCCGCGACGAAAAACGACGCGTTCGCGGGACCATCGGTTTTCGCGTCGCGGCTGGCGATCTCGATGAAGTTCGCCGCGCAGTCGACGCCGATCGCCGCACCTTTCGACCCCACCCGCGAAGCAATGAGTCGCGTGCTGTCGCCGAAGCCGCAGCCGATGTCGAGCACTCGCGTGCCTTGCGGGTGCGGGTGGCGCGCCAGAGCTTCGTTGCTGTGCGGGGACAAGCCTTCGACCAACAGATGCCTGAAGCGACAGAACTTGTCGAAGAGCACCGTGTTCCACGCTTCGATGACGACGTCGTTCGCTTCACTCATGGCTGAAAACTTTCCTGGATTCGCGACGGGGTTCCGGCGCCGCGCGCGGCGACGTGTCGCGAAGGTTGCATGATCAACGTCCATTTTCGCGCAGTCTAATCGAATGGCGCGTTTGTTCGACTTCACCGGACGGGTGCGATTGTTTCGTTCGTTTCGCGGAGTCCGTACTATCGTAGCGCGCGGCCGGACCGTTCTGCCTCATCTTCCTAACCGAACGCCTCTATCCTCGAAACGCAACGCTCAGTTCCTGCGGGCGCGTCCGCTTCGAGTGCCCAGCCTGGGACGCCCGCATTACCATCCAGCGTCGTCCACCGTTTCGATGAGCGCAGGGATATGAGCCCAACGACAACCCCAACTGAAGCGGCAATTCCGGAACCCGGCCAGGCGTTCGTCGCCCACGAACGCGACATCGTCTGGATTCCCGGCGGCACGTTTCGAATGGGCTCCGACGATTATTATCCGGAGGAGGCGCCCGTCCATCGGGTTACCGTCGACGGTTTCTGGATCGATCGCACACCGGTCACCAATCGCCAGTTCCGTGCGTTCGTCGATGCGACGAATTACGTGACATTTGCGGAAATCGTGCCCGACCCGAAAGACTACCCGGGCGCACTGCCGCACATGCTGAAGGCGGGGTCGCTCGTGTTTGCTCCGCCGCGGCAAATCAACGACCTTCGCGACTGGTCGCAGTGGTGGCAGTTCATGTTCAGCGCGAACTGGCGCCAACCCTACGGCCCCGGCACGTCCATCAACGGGCTCGACGAACACCCGGTCGTGCACGTCGCTTACCAGGATGTCGAGGCGTATGCGAAATGGGCTGGTAAGCGGTTACCGACCGAAGCCGAATGGGAATTCGCCGCCCGCGGCGGGCTCGAGGGTGCGGACTTCGCGTGGGGCGACGAGTTCAACCCCGGCGGCCGCTCGATGGCCAACACGTGGCAGGGTAACTTCCCGGTCCAGAACATTGCGATCGACGGCTACGAGCGCACGTCGCCGGTCACGACCTACGCACCCAATGGATACGGTCTCTGCGACATGATTGGGAATGTGTGGGAGTGGACGAGCGACTGGTATTCGGCCAAGCATGCTGCGGACGCGATGAAGCCGTGCTGCGTTCCACAAAATCCGCGCGGTGGCGTCGAGGCCGAAAGCATCGACGATTGCAATCCCGCGATCAGGATTCCACGCAAGGTGCTGAAGGGCGGGTCTTACCTGTGCGCGCCGAATTATTGCCGGCGTTACCGTCCGGCGGCGCGCCACGCGCAACCGATCGACACGTCGACGGGCCACCTGGGGTTCCGCTGCATCGTCCGCGGCGTTATCTGAACGAACGCGCGCCGTCCTCGTTTCGCCAGCAACGCTTATCGACTCGGCTGCTCGATCGCTCGCGGCCAACGCGACCGTGCAGGTAACATCGGCCGTTCCACCGATCCTCTGCGCTGATCACCGTGCCCGAAGCCCTGTACACCGTCGCTGCCTTGCTGGCAGTCGTCGCCGCGGTTGCCTGGATCGCCACGCGCATCCATCTGCCGCTTCCCATCCTGCTGGTCGTCGCCGGCATTGCGCTGGCGCTGACGCCCGGGCTGCCGAAGATCGAGCTGGACCCCGACATCGTGATGCTGGCGATGTTGCCGCCGCTCATCTATTTCGCGGCGTTCTCAATGAGCTGGCAGGCATTCTGCGCAAACCTGCGGCCGATCCTGTTGCTCGCAGTGGGTTGCGTGTTGGTCACCACCGCTGCCGTCGCAGCCGCAGGCCACTGGCTGATCGGACTGCCGCTCGGCGTCGCATTCATTCTCGGTGCGATCGTATCGCCACCCGATGTCGTAGCGCCCCTTGCCGTGGCCGAACGCCTCGGCATTCCGCGCCGGATCATCGCCGTGCTCGAGGGCGAAGGCCTGGTGAACGATGCGACCGCACTGATCCTGTTCAACGTCGCGCTCGTTGCCGTGCTGACGGGCCAGTTCTCGATCGTGACGGCGGTGCGCGATTTCGTGCTCGTTCTCGTCGGCGAAACGGCGTGGGGCTTCGTGGTTGGCTACGCGCTGCTGCGGCTGCGGCACTGGGCGCGCGAGCCGCGCATCGAAGTGATGCTGTCGCTGATGACGCCCTACATCGCGTTCTGGCCACCCCACGCGCTCGGCGGTTCCGGTGTGCTCGCTGCCGTCGTCGCGGGACTCTACACAGGCTGGGCCGGCGTTGCGCTTATCCGCTCGAACACGCGGCTGCAGGCGCTGTTCTTCTGGGACATCGTGAACACGGTCAGCACCGGCATGATCTTCCTGCTGACCGGACTGCAGGCGCGCACCGTCGCGGCGGGCCTCGACGGCGCAACCCTTCTGCACCTCATGCTGCAGGGCGTGATCATCAGCGTCGTTGTTGTCGTCGTCCGGTTCCTGTGGGTTTTTCCCGCGACGTACCTGCCGCGATGGTTGTTCAAGTCGGTAGCGGCGCGCGATCCCCCGCCGTCGTGGCGCTTTCCGTTCGTCATCGCCTACACCGGCGTGCGCGGTGTCGTGAGCCTGGCCGCCGCGTTGAGCATACCGGTGGCGATCGCCTCCAACGTGCCGTTTCCCGGCCGCGATCCCGTGCTCGTCATCACATTCATGGTCATTGTCGTCACGTTGATCGCGCAGGGCCTTACGCTGCCGTTCGTCGTGCGGAAGCTCGGACTCGATCGGCTCGGACTCGAGGAACACCACGAACGCAAGCGCCGCGAGATCCTCGCCCGCCTCGAAACTGCGCGCGCCGCACTGGAACAACTTGATGCGGCAGCAGCAAAGGAACATCTGCAAGCCGACGTCGTGCAGACGTGGCGTGCGCGCCAGCAGCAACGGATTGCGCGGCTCGACGGCGCAACCGACCTGAGCGACACCGGCCTCGGCGAAGCGGCCAGCGAGCATCGCGTCGAGCTCACCTTGATCCGCACGGAGCGCGCCCGCCTCAACGCGCTGCTTCGCGCCGGCGAGATCAGCGACGAAATCCGCCGCCGCGTCGAGCGCGATCTCGATCTCGACGAGGAGCGTTTGCGCCGCAACGTGCGCGGCATCGCGACGGACGACGGACCCGAAATCGGACCCGCACGGATTTAGCGCCAATCCGCGGCAGCGTCGAGCTGCCGCCGGCTACCGTGGGCGAATGACGGCGGGGACGCGGCCTGCCGGTCTGTGCTGAGCTGGCCTGACCGGAGGATGGGCCCTGGGCCGATGGGCGCCCGCATAAGGCAGATAAAACCCGTACGCCGGCAGGTACGAAGTGTCCGGCGCGTAGCCGGCGTCGGCGTAACGCGCGGCGTCGAGCTCCTGCTGGCGCTGGTTCAACGCCTGCCGCTGCAGTGCCGCCGCGTCGTCGATTGCCTGGCGGCGGGCGGCCGCCCGGTCGAGTTCGTCGCGGGCGCGCGCGAGCCTCTCGGTTGCATCGGGTGCGGGAACGCCGGGTCGGATATCGACACGCGCGCCGCCTTTGCACGGATAGTCGGCGTAGAGCACCCTGCCGCCCGGTTCCACGCATCGATAAACCGGTGCCGTGGTGGATTGCGCCGCGGCGCTGGCGGCCGTTGCGAGGGCCATGCCTACGAGCGCAAGGCGCACGAGATTGGCCACGGGGGCCAGCCGCAACGATGCGCGACGCGGCGTTGTCCCTAAGGCGCGGTGCTCGCGGATCGGATGCGCGGACATCGGCACATGATGCGCCGTTCTCGGCCCGTGTGGCAATGTGGACGGGGCACCGGAAACCGGCGAACATACGGGCCCAATAAAGCCCGGCCCGCGCGGAGAACGAATTGTCCTGTTGCGGACCCGACCGCTCGCTCGCGACGGTCGACTGCGCTCGGCGCCGCGGCATGCAGCTCACTTCCCAAGGACGGAGACCACGCCATGCGCCGCAGAAGCACGCTTTCCAATGTAGTGAGCACGCTGGTCGGACTCGCGGCCGTCGTGTCGCTGGCCGGCAATGCCCACGCCGACGTGCTGGACGACGTCAAGACCAACGGCACGCTCAAGTGTGGCGTGACGCTGGCGTCGGCCGGTTTTTCCGCCGAGAACAACGCCGGCAAGCGCGAAGGGTTCGACATCGACCTGTGCAAGGCGATCGCGGCCGCGGCACTCGGCGACGACTCCAAGATCCAGCTCACCCCGATGGACCTCAAGACAGCGTTCGCCGGCCTGCCCACCGGCGCGGTCGATGTCCTCACGCACCGGTTCACGTGGACGCAAAGCCGAGACGTCGGCGGGCTCAAGTTCCCAAAGATCATGTTCTTTGATGGCCAGGGATTCGTCGTTACGAAGAAGTCCAAGGCCAGCAAGATTGCCGACCTCAACAACGCGACGATCTGCACGCTGCAGGGAAGCACCTCCGAGCTCATCGTGGCAAGCTACTTCGCCGCGCACAAGCTCAAGTACAAGATCGTGACATTCGCATCGGCCGAGCAGGCGTGGGACGCGTTCGTCGGCAAGCGCTGCGACACGGTGATCAACGACCGGTCCGGGCTCGCGGCACGGCTTGCCAAGCTGCCGAACCAGGACGATTACAAGGTGCTCGCGGAGACGGTTTCGAGCGAACCGATCGGCCCGATCGTCGCGCAGGGCCAGCCGCGGTGGGAGGCGCTTGTCCGCTTCACGCTGAACGCGCTGGTGGCCGCCGAGGAACTGGGCGTTACGCAGGCTAACGTCGACGCCGAGCGCAACTCGCAGAACCCAGACGTCCAGCGGCTGCTGGGTGTCAATGGCGACTTCGGCAGCAAGCTCGGCGTTTCAAACGATTACGCGTACAAGGCGATCAAGGCCGTCGGCAACTATGGCGAAGTGTGGGATCGCAACGTCGGCCCGAAAACGCCGTTGCGCCTCGAGCGCGGGCGCAACGCGCTGGTCGCCAACGGCGGCCTGATGATGTCGATCCCGATCCGCTGACCGTTCTTCGGAGTGCCGGCCGGATGCGCGCTGCGCCCTCCGCTGCCCGCGTGACGGCACCCGTTGCACCGCCGATGTCCCGCGCGGTGCTGCGCGAGCGGCTGCCGGGCTATGTCGGCCAGGCCGTGCTGCTCGCCGTGGTGGCGTGGCTCGCCTGGCGCGGCATTGCGAACTTCGAGGCGAACGCGCGGGCGCTCGGGCTGTCTGCCGGCTTTAGCT
>Ga0207682_10000068_pt1 | contig 45481 bp, 41 predicted proteins | sample KBSM63metaG_FD_184332 | JGI IMG/M metagenome (GOLD analysis project Ga0207682, IMG submission 184332) | Miscanthus rhizosphere microbial communities from Kellogg Biological Station, Michigan, USA - KBS M6-3 metaG (SPAdes) (version 2) | ecosystem: Host-associated > Plants > Roots > Rhizosphere >... | reverse complement strand
TATCGCTTCTAGCGCGGGTTGGCATGCGACACGCTGGGGGCACTGGAGGTGTAGAAACGACAGTTCAGAGCTCGTCGATGGCAATCACGAGCTTGCACATGAATTGGGGCACGCGGTGTCCGAAGGGTTCGCGCGCGCATGGCCCATTCTGCTGTGGCTGCTGCCGGCCGTCATCGTCGGGGCGGCCGGCTTTCCTGCTGCCGATCCGTTTCGAGAGCGCCCGCGCGCGGTCCTTGCGCGACGCGCTGCTCGATGGTCAGGACTGAGCTGCGTGACTTACTTGCCGACTACTTCTGTCGAAACTTCCGCCATTGCCGTCGGCTTGATCCCGAGTTTCTGCGCCGCAGCCGTCGACAGATCGAGGATGCGGCCCGCCTGCGTGGGACCGCGATCGTTGATGCGCACCGTCACCACCTTCTGATTCTTGACGTTGGTGACCTTGACCATCGTGCCGAAGGGCAGCGTCTTGTGCGCGGCGGTCAGGTGGTTGGCGTCGTAGCGCTCGCCGTTCGCCGTCTTGTGGCCGTTCAGCCGGTGGTTGTAAACGGCGGCCAATCCGGTTTCGCCTCCAGCGGCTGCAGCAGGTGTTGGCGGCGCTGGCGTTGCCGCGGGTGGTGCAGTAGCAGGCGCCGGAGCGGCCGCCGGCGGTGCGGTCGGCGCTGCGTTGTCGGCGGCCTGTACGCCGCCTGCGTTGATCGCCAGCGCGATGGCCGCCGCGCTCAGCAACGTACGCACTTTGCACCTCATGACGTTCTCCCCGAATCGGTCGTTGCGCGCCCCACGTGCCCGTGTTTTTGTCACGAAGGCGCCGATGCCACCAGCCGATGCGCCGAACGCCCCACTCACGATGCGATTGCTTCCTCGATCTCGGCAAATGTCCTTGCGATGTCGTGCACGTGCTGCGGTGGAATGCCCAGCTGGCGCGCGATCTGCGTCAGCGAGAATATGCCGCAGATCGTCGTCCCCTCGGCCGTGGCATTCGGATTGTTTTCGACGACCAGCGCGTGCTGGCGGCCTGCCAGGCGCAGCGTCGCAATCACGTCGCCGACGCGGGCGGTGCGCACGGCGTCGAGGTCGAGAATCTCGAGGCGCTCCGACGGCGTCATGATGTCGCGGACGAGCACTTCGCCATGGCGAATGCCGCGTGCCAGCGCAAAGCGCATCGGCTTTTCCCCGAGGGTGTCGGTCGACGTGATGATGCCGGACACCTGGCGCGCATCGTCGACGACGAACAGCGCACGCACGCCGTGCGTGGTCATCGCGTGCGTCGCGTCGTCGATCGACACGTTGCGATCGATGGTGACGGCACTGACGCGACGCAGGTCGGTCATGACCTCGGATGCGGGGGAATCGAGCTGCACGGGCGCCCGCGCACTCGGCACCGGTAGCGTGTAGCGATGACCGGCGCTCGATTGCGAATGCCGCAGCGGCAGGTATTCGTCTTCCGCGTGCGCGGTGTACGGCGTGCGCTGCGCTGTGCTGCCTCGGCGATGCGGCTCGCCGAACATCAGCTGCAGGAAATGATCCTTCTGGCGATCGTCGAGCGGCGCGCTGCCGGACGCCGCGTTCGTTGCGCCGGCGTCTTCGGCCTGCTGCGCCCGGGAACCGTGTGAGTCCATACACTCCCTCCGTTTTTTGGCGAGATTGGAGAACGTATGCAGGTTGGATCGCGGCCGGTCGTCTTCGTTCCTGGCATCGACCATCGGGATGAGCGACATCCTACTTCGGCACCCGGCAAGCGACAATGGTGACGCAAAGCGCCTCTCCCTGACAATGGCGATTGCGCCAGGCGCCTAGCGGTTCCCCTGGTTGTTCTCGACCATGCTGCGCACCAGCGCCGCGATGCCCCGCCGCCAGCTCTCGTCCGTGTTGCCGCGCAGGTCGACGGACTTGTTGAGCAGCACGGCGCCAGTCGCCGTGTCTTCGATCTGGATGTTGATGTTCAGGATAAGGTTGCTCACCTTTTGCACCCAGCCGAGCAGCACGCGGTCGGCGTGCAACGCGCGCGCGACGTCGAGCTCGCAGCCGTTACAGTCGCGAAGCTGCGTTCGCGATCGATACGTCTCGATCAGCGCCGCGGCGGGCGCGACATCCACGACGCGATAGAGCTGGTTCACGGTGAACGCCTGCTGCAACTGATCGCGAATGACCGGCAGCCGCTGATATTCGACCGTCGCCGGCGCGAGCTCGCGCTGGTCGTCGACGAGATCGAAGTCCAGAATCGCGATCGTCTTGAGCTCGGTGCCGTGCAATTGCGGCGCTGCGGCGAGCAGGGCCCCGCACAGCAGCGCACCCATGGCGAACCGCAACGCGTGCGCACGTTTCATGCGATAGCGCGCGCGTTCCATTGCTGAACGGGGCACGGCGCAAAGCGCGTCGCGGCGTTACCCCTGCGCGTAGCGGCTCGGGAACGTCACGCGGAACGTCGAGCCCTTGCCCGGTTCCGTCTGCAGCTCGAGCGCTGCATCCAGCAACTCGCAGAGGCGCTTGACGATCGCAAGGCCGATGCCTTCGCGCGGGCGCTCCGACTCGTGCGCCGCGCGCGACGCGAGCATCGGGGCGGGCGGCGTGTCCACTTCCCGGGATGGCGGCGCGGCGGCCTGGATGACCTGTGCATCGCGTGTCGCTGTGTCGAGCGCGACCGACAGCGGCGTGGTCGCCGGCGTCCCGAGGCCCGGTCCTGAATCCTGCACGCACAAGATCCAACGTTCGGCGCCCGCTCCCGCCGATTCCCACGTAACCTTGATTCCGCCGTGCTGCGTGTACTGCAACGCATTGAGCAGCAAGTTTTGCGCGATCCGGCACACCTTCACGCGATCTCCGTCGACGGGCAGCGTGGACGCGCCCTCGGCCTTCAGGTAGAGACCGTGCTCGGCCGCCATCGCCTGCGACGCCGCGCACAGATCGGCAAGCGCCTGGGCTGCATCGAACGCGCGGATATCCCGCCGCTCATGACCTGCATCGAGTCGCGCCTGCGTCGTCAGGTCGTTCAGCAGCGCATGCAGGGACGCGACGCTGCGCTCGAGCATGTGCAGTGATTTCTCGACCGCCGGTACGGAGGGTGACTTGATCTGCAGCACGTTGGTGACGTTCTGCACGATGGCGAGGTTCCCGCGCAAATCGTGCGTCGCTTCGCGCCACGCTTCGGCGCGCTGCTGCTCGAGACCGGCGAGCTGGCGGTGCGCATCCTCGAGCGTGCGCAGTCGCGCTTCGGCGTCCGCGCGCTGCATATGCGCATACTGCGACACGCTCTCGCTCAATCCGCACACCAGGAAGTCGCAGACCAGGCGCCATGCGGACGACATGACGGCGGGATCGAGTTGCGGACGCTGCGCCGCATAACCCTCCAGCTCGTCGGCAAGGCACGCGTTGAGCCACACCCACTCGCGCATGACTTCCTGCTCGTTGTAGCCCTGCTGCCAGCGTTGCAGCCCGTGGCCCTCGGCATTCGTCGCCCCGTCGTGCGTCGCCGTCAGCTTGTCCTCGATGGCTGTCGAGTCGAGCCGCCGATGCAGCGCGTCGAGCATGTTGGGAATGTGGTCGTAGAACTGCGCGCGCGACAACGTATTGGCAGCGGTTATCTTGGGATCCCGTTGCGCAGCGCGGCTCCACGCTTCGAGGATCTGGGAGCGTCGCTTCTGCAGATGGGCAGCGAGTGCACGAAGCTCACGCGCAATCGAGTCGTTCGAGGTCATGGATCGGTATGAATTCGGTTCAGGGGTCGACAGCAGGCAAACCGGCAGTCGCGCGGCGCCAATGTTAACGATACACGGTCCGCCGTCGCGTGTTGCAGGTTGCAATAAGTTGGCGCGCGGGCGGCATGCGCCAACGACCGACGCTTGCCATCACGGTGGCGTCGCCTCGAACCGGTGAGCATCCCACGTGTGTGTAGTTTCGGAGTGAAGAAAATGCAATGTATCAGCGCCTGCACGGCGCGGCGGCGGACGCGCCGTGCGCAACCGTGCGGATAAGGCCGCTTGGAGCCGCCAAAAACGCGAGTATGCGCCGCTGCAAGCGCGAAAATACCCTCAAACCCGCCGACTGGCACCCACCCGGCGCATGGCGCGGCGCTTGCTCCCGTCAATCATCCCGCTGCATCGGATGACGAGTCGTGAACACCCCGCCCCATAGTTGCGAGACATGACCAAGCTTGCGAGGCACCACGATGCGTCCGGCGCGACGGATCTGACGTATTCGGGCGTGTCGCCAGCCGACATCGAGTTGAACAACATCGCAACAGTCGAGCGGATCGGAGCTACCAGATGAGCAATGCCGACGCGACCGGCGCGCGCTCGGGATCCGTGCTGATCCTGGCGGCGGGCCGCGACGGCGAGCTTGCGCTGGAGGTTCTGAACAATGCAGGTCACGCGTGTCACCTCTGCGCGGATGAGCAAGACCTTCTCGATCGACTCGGCGATGATGTTGCGGCGCTGCTGATCGCCGAAGAGCTCGTCTCGGAAAGGTTGCACGGGAACCTCACCGCAGCACTTGCGGCGCAGCCGGCATGGTCGGACTTGCCGATCCTCGTCGTGGCACAAAACTCGAGTGAGGCGCTGCGCCTGCCGGGTCTTGCCGTCCTCGGCAACGTGTCCGTGCTGACACGTCCGCTGGCGGTGGACGCGCTGTCGTCGTCGGTCGCCGCATCGGTTCGCGCACGCCTGCGGCAACTGCAGGTACGCGACTTGTTGGGCGATCAGCAGGAGCAAGCGCGGCGCAAGGACGAGTTCCTCGCAATGCTCGCGCACGAGCTTCGCAATCCGCTGGCGCCGATCCGCTATGCCGCCCGGATTCTGCAGGCGCACGGGCTGCCTGCCGACCAGCTTCGCCACACGGCGCAACTGGTCGAGCGACAAGTTGGGCACATGGCGACGATCATCGACGACCTGCTCGATGTCTCGCGCGTCACGCGCGGTCTGATCACGCTGTCCGCTGCGCCGCTCGATTTCGCGGACCTCGTGCGGCGCACGGTCGATGCGTACGCCGTCACGGCGAAGGACAAGGGCGTGGGCGTGCGCGCAGTGATCGCGCCGCAGCTGGTCTGGGTGCGCGGCGACGCGACACGTCTCAAACAGGTGCTCGACAACTTGCTCGACAACGCCGTCAAGTTCTCGCCGGCGGGTCGGGAAGTGCTCGTAAGCCTCTGCAAGGACGCCGGCCAGGCAGTCGTCGAGGTATCCGATCAGGGCGCGGGCCTTGATCCGGCGCTGATACCCCACATCTTCGAGCCGTTCGTGCAGGCGGACCGGTCACTCGATCGTCCGAACGGCGGACTCGGACTCGGCCTGGCGCTGGTCCGGGGCTTAGTCCAGCTGCACGGCGGCGCGACGAGTGCGCAAAGCAAGGGGCCGAACTGCGGCAGCACGTTCACCGTACACCTGCCGTTGATCGAGACGCCGGCGTTGCGGTCCGAGGTACGCGCATTACCGCACGGACCCGGCGGCCTTCGCGTGCTGCTGGCCGAGGACAACCGCGATGCGGCCGATTCGCTGAAGATGCTGCTCGAAATGTCCGGGCACGAAGTAACGGTCGCCTACAACGGCCCCGACGCGGTCACGACGGCGCGCAGCGTCTGTCCGCAAGTCGTCGTCTGCGACATAGGTCTTCCGGGCATGAGCGGTTACGACGTTGCAACGGCGTTGCGCCAGGATCCGGAACTGCAGAACGTGCGGCTGATTGCAGTCACGGGCTATGGCGACGCGCAGGACCGCGATGCGGCACTTGCCACAGGATTCGACGAGCATCTCTGCAAGCCGGTGGAACCCAACGCGCTGCTTGCCGAGATCGCCAAGGCCGCGCGCGGCGCGAACGCGGTGCACGGCGGCACGCGCGTTCGTTAGATCGGGCATCTCCCGGCAGGTCGGTAATGGCGCGGGCTTGCCGCTCGCCGCGGGTTAAAGTGCGGCCTTCGCCGCCATCGGTCCGCCTGCCATGGGAAAACTGACGACCCACGTGCTCGATACGTCGACGGGCAAGCCCGCCAGCGCGATGTGCATCGACTTCGCCGTCGTCGAGGCGGGCGGGCCGCGGCTGCTGAGCTCGGTCGAGACCAACGCCGATGGCCGCACCGATGCGCCGCTGCTAGGTGCCGACGCGATGCGCGCGGGCGTCTACGAGTTGACGTTTCACGTCGCGGATTACTATCGTGCGCACGCAGTTGCGCTCGCGGATCCCCCGTTCGTCGATCGTGTCGCCGTGCGTTTCGGCATTGCGGATGCCGAGGCGAATTATCACGTGCCGCTGCTGTGCTCGCCGTGGAGCTATTCAACGTATCGCGGCAGCTGATCCTGCCACAACCGCCGGCCGCTTCAACCGTAGACGGTTTTCACGAGCAGTGCCGCGCCGGCCAACGCCATGCTGGCGAACGTCAGCGCGCCGGATATCGTTACCCATGCCGTCTTGTTCTTCACGATGCGGCTCACCATGAAGTGCTCGGCGAGCGCTTCGCGCGAGAAATCGGCGGTATCGAACTGCGCGACCTCTTGCTCAAACCGGCGGAATTCGGTCGCGGCGTAGTGCGTTGCGACGTAGCCGTAGAAGCTGATCGGCCGGTAGTCGCCGCGATCGCTGCCCGGCAGCGCGATCGAGCGCCGTGGAATGACGACCCAAAGCGCCGCGAGTAGCGCAAGGAGCGAGCTGAGCGACGCACCGAGCGCAAACCACTTGGCGGCAGGCGCGACCTCGCCGAGGCGCGCGCCAATCCACATGAAGGTCAGGAGCGCGCCGTTGGCGGCGAAGAGAAAGCCTGCCTTGCCGTCCATCAATGCGACCAACCGGCGCGTCGACTCGGCGAGCGCCGCATAGGTTTGGGCGCGCTCTGCAGGTTCCATGGGAATGGAAGGCGAGTTCGTCCTCGCCGTCAATCACGGAAGGGCACGCACTCCGCGAATCAGCGGCCCATCTCGACGTGTTCCCACGCCGACTTGCCGTGATGGTGCAGCCTGAAATAGTGATCGCGCAGCGTCGCGAGCTCGTTGGCAACCTGCAGCGGAAAGCCCTTGCGGCCCCCACGCCTGTCCATCATCAGGTCGTCGAGCAGCCGCTCGCACTTCACGGGGTCGGTCCATACCTTGCATAGCCGGTTGGCGAGACGCGCGTAGCGCAGCGCCAGTTGCCGCGGTTGCACGGCGTCCGGCATTTCGGAGAGCCACGTGTTCGTGGCGTCGTTCAGCGGCTCTGGCTCAGCTTGCGAGCGCTTCGCTTCCCAGTCCTCGACTTTCTTGGGCACGGCATATGCGGCCGGGCCTGTTTCCTCGAGTGCCTTGCGAGCATCGTTGAACGAGACTTTCTCGAACTCCAGCGCTCCTGGATCGCTGTGACCTGGCATGACGCGCTCTCCTCTCGTCGGCAGCCAACGCACCTTCGCTACACGCTGCATCGCCAGCGCAGCGCATCGATGCAGCGTTGCAATGAGTATACCGGCGCCGAGTCCGCGTACCTACTCCGGGCGGCGCGCGCTTCAATCGTACGCGGCCCGCGAACTTTTGGAGCGGTGGAAAGCGGCGACGGTTGCTTTGTACCGACAGGCGGTGTCGTGAAGTTGCGACAACCGATTGCAGTTCGCGCAATAAAAAAGGCCGGGCAGCGCCCGGCCTTCTCATTCCAAACGAAGCTGGACGTCAGGCTGCCTGGATGTTCGAAGCCTGCTTGCCCTTCGGGCCTTGCGTGACTTCGAAGCTGACTTTCTGGCCTTCCTTGAGCGTCTTGAAGCCCTGCATGTTGATCGCCGAGAAGTGAGCAAACAGATCTTCACCGCCTCCATCAGGAGTAATGAATCCGAAGCCCTTCGCGTCGTTGAACCACTTCACAGTTCCGGTTGCCATTTCTGGTAATTCCTTAAGTACGAGATATAAACGGGACGTTGCCCGGCCGATGTTTCGATCTCAAGGAAAGTACGGCGGTCGAACGACTGCGTGGCGGTCGTACAGAGCATGCCTTTACTGCTTGGAACAAAACACGGCGCACACTATACGGAAATCCGGGCCGGAAAGCGCTAGGTTTCCGCCCGACAGCCGGCTGGGTGTTGCGCGGAATCCCGCGCCAGACGCGGGATTCGGGAATGCGCCCGGCGCCGGGGGTGGCGCCGTTAGGACGTCAATTCCCGCCGGACGAGTGCGGCGCCGGCGCCAAGTGCTGCCAGCTTCCGGCGCGCGATGTCGCGGGAAAGCGGCACCATTCCGCAATTGGTGCAGGGCAGCAACCGCGCGGCGGGCACGAATTTGAGGGCGGCCCTGATCACGTCGGCCACCTCTTCCGGCGTCTCGATGCGGTCGCTCGCGACGTCGATGGCCCCGACGAGCACGTCCTTGCCTTCGAGGAGCCCGATAAGGTCGATCGGTACATGTGAGTGCGCACACTCCAGCGAAACCTGGTCGATAGTCGATGCGGCAAGACGCGGGAACGTCTGCTCGTATTGCCGCCATTCGCTGCCGAGCGTCTTTTTCCACTCGATGTTGGCCTTGATGCCGTAGCCGTAGCAGATGTGCACCGCCGTGGTGCAAGTGAGGCCGGCGGCGGCGCGTTCCAGCGCCGCGATGCCCCAGTCGCGAACCTCGTCGAAGTAGACGTTGAATGCGGGCTCGTCGAACTGGATGACGTCAACACCGGCCGCTGCGATCGCGCGCGCCTCTTCGTTCAGGATGTCGGCAAACGCCAGCGCCAGCTTCTCCCGGCTGCCGTAGTGCGCGTCGTAGAGCGTATCGACCATCGTCATCGGGCCGGGCAGCGTGAACTTGACCGGTCCGACCGCTTCAGACCGCAGGAACGCGGCATCGTCGACGTAAATCGGGTGCCGGCGCGCCACGGCGCCCACGACCACCGGCACGGCCGCGTCGTACCGATTGCGGATGCGCACGGTCTTCTTGTGCTCGAAGTCGACGCCGTCGAGCCCTTCGATGAACGTGGTGACGAAATGACGGCGCGTCTGCTCGCCGTCGGACCGGATGTCGATGCCCGCACGCTCCTGGTCGCGCAGCACGAGCCTCACCGCATCGCGCTTGCCTTCGTCGAGTGCTGCGCCTTCGAGCTTCCATGCCGCCCACAGTGCCTCGGGTTCGGCCAGCCACGAAGGCTTCGGCAGGCTGCCGGCAAGCGTGGTTCGCAACAGTCTGGGTGTGGTCATTGGTCGGGTTTCCGGCGAGCGGCATCGAGTGCGGATTCTAAGCTGCGCACCTCTCATTGCGACGCGGCTTCGCTTCGATGCGCCGCGCGGCCGCGCGGCTTGACGCTCGGCCGCGATGCCGCGTACCTTTCGCCGTCCGCGGCGACGTGCGTCGCGCTCACCACGACTCGCCGATGCAGATACTGTTCGCCGACTACGATTTCCCCGACATCGAGCTCGAGCGCGAAATCTTCGCTGGAGCGGGTCTCGACCTGAAGCTCGCGAAGTGCACGCAGGAAGCGCAGGTGATCGAAGCGGCGCGCGGCTGCGCCGGCATCCTGCTGCAATACGCGCCGATCACCGCAGGTGTCGTTGCGGCGCTGCCGGAACTCGGCGTCGTCAGCCGGATCGGTGCCGGCTTCGACACGGTCGATGTCGAAGCCTGCAGGGCGCACGGCGTGTGGGTGGCCAATTCACCCGATTACGGCGTGGGCGAGGTGGCGACGCACGCCCTGGCGCTGGCGCTTGCAAGCCTGCGCAACGTCGTCCGCTACCACGACGACATTCGCGGCGACCGCTGGCACTACCTGTCGTCGGGAACGCTGCGGCGGCCTGCCGAACTCACGCTCGGCATCGTCGGCCTCGGCCGGATCGGCAAGCGGATGGCCCACGTGGCGCGCAACGCCTTCAAGCGCGTCGTGGCGTTCGATCCGCTGCTGATCGACGGCGACTTTCCGGCGTACGTCGAGCGGGCCCATAGCCTCGAGGCGCTGGCGGGACAGGCGGATGTCGTGTCGCTGCATACGCCGCTCGACGCGACGACGCGCGGAATGATCGGCGCAGAATTCTTCGCGGCGGCGAAGCCGGGACTGACGCTCGTCAACACGTCGCGCGGTGCGGTCGTCGATCTTGGCCATTTGCTCGCGGCGCTGGATGCTGGAATACTGCGGGGCGCCGCGCTGGACGTGCTCCCCGAGGAGCCCGTCCCGCGCGATTCGAGGCTGCTGGCCGATCCGCGTGTCATCCTGACGCCGCACGCGGCGTTCTATTCGGTGGAAGCGGAGCGGGAACTGCGCCGCAAGGCTGCGCAGAACCTCGTGACGTGGAGCCGTACCGGCCGGCCGGACTATCCGGTCGTGCAGGGCACGAGAAAGCCGTGACCGACGACGCGATGCACGAGCCCGGGCATCGCGCGAAGCAGTTCACAAGGGCGAGGAGGCTTTAGATGGCCGCGGTGAACATCACCGCCGTCCACAAGTGGTTCGGCTCGACGCAGGTCATTCGCGGCGTCGACATCGCAATCGCCGACGGCGAATTCTGCGTTCTGGTCGGCCCTTCGGGGTGCGGCAAGTCGACGCTTCTGCGAATGATCGCCGGACTCGAGGAGATCACCGAAGGCGAGATCGCGATCGGCGGCAAGGTCGTCAATCGCGTCCAGCCCAAGGAGCGCGACATCGCCATGGTGTTCCAGAACTACGCGCTCTACCCGCACATGACCGTGCGCGACAACATGTCGTTCGCGCTGAAGCTCGCGAAGCGCAGCGCCGACGACATCCGGCAGCGCGTCGCGCGCGCCGCCGACATCCTCGGTCTCGCGCCGTACCTCGATCGCTATCCGCGCCAGTTGTCGGGCGGGCAGCGGCAACGCGTGGCGATGGGGCGGGCGATCGTCCGCGACCCGCAGGTGTTCCTGTTCGACGAGCCGCTATCGAATCTCGACGCGAAGCTCCGCGTGCAGATGCGTACCGAGATCAAGGAGCTCCACCAGCGCCTCAAGACTACGTCGATCTACGTGACGCACGACCAGATCGAGGCGATGACGATGGCCGACCGGATCGTCGTGATGCGCGACGGCATCGTCGAGCAGATCGGCGATCCGCTGCAGCTCTACGACACCCCCGCCAACACGTTCGTAGCGGCCTTCATCGGCTCGCCGGCCATGAATCTCGTGCCGGGCACGGCGCGCGTGAACGGTCCATCGTCCGGCGTCGAATTCGAGGGCGGCGTACGGCTGCCGCTTCCGGCCCATGCGCGACCGGTCGACGGGCAACCGGTCCTCTACGGCATGCGCCCCGAGCATTGCGCGGTGTCGGCCGATACCGGGTTGCCGGCCGAGGTGGTCGTCGTCGAGCCGACGGGCGCCGACACGCAGCTCTTCTGCCGCTTCAATGGCCAGGAGCTGACGTCGCTGGTGCGCGACCGGGTGAACTGTCGCGCGGGCGACAAGGTCGGGCTGATGCCGGATCTGGCGCGCGCGCATTTGTTCGACACGGCGAGTGGCGTGCGGCTCGTCGCGTAGTGGGGCTTCGGCAGTATCGACAACGTCGTTTCCTGCATTGACGAAGGAGGAGAGAGTCGTGAGCGAAATCAAGCGTCGCAAGTTCCTGAAGACATCCGCCGGTCTTGCGGCCGGTGCAGCCGCCGGACCGTTGATCTGGACCAAGAGTGCGCATGCGCAGGCATGGACGTCCACGCCGGAAAAGGGCGCGAAGCTTCGCGTGCTCCGCTGGAGCCGGTTCGTGCAGGGCGACATCGACCAGTACATGAAGAACGTCCAGAAGTTCCAGGACAAGTACGGCATCGAGGTGCGAGTCGACAACGAAGGCTGGGAAGACGTCCGGCCGAAGGCGGCAGTCGCGGCGAACACGGGAGCGGGTCCCGACATCATCCTGTCGACGAACGACGATGCGAACCTGTATCCGGACAAGCTCGTCGACGTCACCGACGTCTGCGCGTATCTCGGCGGCAAGTACGGCGGCTTCTATCCGGTGTGCGAGCAATATCTGAAGCCCGACGGCAAGCGCTGGATCGGCGTGCCGCTCGGCTGCGCGGGCAACGCGATCGTGTACCGCGCCAGCATGCTGAAGGCGGCGGGATTCGACGCCGTGCCGAAGGACACCGACGGTTTCCTGAAGCTGATGAAAGCGCTGCAGGCGAAGGGCACGCCCGGCGGCTTTGCGCTCGGCAATGCGACGGGCGACGGCAACACGTGGTGCCACTGGGTTGTCTGGGCGCACGGCGGCAAGCTCGTCGACCAGAGCAACAAGGTCGTCATCGACAGCCCCGAGACGCTGAAGGCGCTCGAGTACGCGAAGGAGCTCTACGCGACGTTCGTGCCCGGCACGCTGTCGTGGCTCGACCCGAACAACAACAAGGCGTTCCTCGACAGCCAGATCGCGCTGACGGCCAACGGCATCTCGGTCTATTTCGCCGCCAAGAACGCGACCGACCCGAAGGTGAAGGATCTCGAGCCCGACATCTTCCACGCGAACTTTCCGGTCGGGCCCGTCGGCCGCCCGACGGAGTTCAACCTGTTCTTCAACCAGATGATCTTCAAGTACACGAAGTATCCGAAGGCGGCGAAGGAGTTCCTCCGCTTCATGATGGAGGACGAGCAGGTGAATCCGTGGGTGACGGCGTCGCTCGGCTACGTGACGCCCGCGCTGGCGACGTACGAGGGGCATCCGGTGTGGAAGGACCCGAAGGCGACACCGTACCGCGACTCGATGAAGATCATGCTGCCGTCGGGTCACGCGGGGAAGATGGGCTACGCGTCGGCCGGCGCGCTCGCCGACTTCATCATCGTCAACATGGTGGCGGAGGCGGCGTCGGGTTCGAAGACGCCGAAGGAAGCCGCCGAACGGGCGCAGAAGCGGGCGGAACGGTACTACAAGGTATAAGCCGCGCAGGAACCTCGCGCAGCGCGTGCTGCGCGAGGCCACGTCATCGAGTGATTCGCGAAGCGTCCCCTTGTCCGCACTGCTCGCCCGCCTCCAGAACGACCGCAACGCCCTCGGCCTCTTGTTCCTGCTGCCGACGGCGCTGCTGTTGCTGCTGTTCCTCACGTATCCGCTCGGACTCGGCACGTGGCTCGGCTTCACCGACACGAAGATCGGCCGCGGCGGCGAATGGATCGGACTCGAGAACTACGAGTTCCTGTGGGGCGACGAAGTCACGCGGCTCGCGCTGTTCAACACGATCTTCTATACGGTCGTCGCGAGCGTCATCAAGTTCGGCCTCGGCCTCTGGCTCGCGCTGCTGCTGAACAAGCACCTGCCGTTCAAGGCCTTCCTGCGCGCGATCGTGTTGTTGCCGTTCATCGTACCGACGGCACTATCGGCGATCGCGTTCTGGTGGATCTACGACTCGCAGTTCTCGATCATCAGCTGGGCGCTGCAGCGCATGGGGCTCATCACCGGCTACATCGATTTTCTCGGTCAGCCGTGGGCAGCGCGGTTCTCGACGATCGCCGCCAACATCTGGCGCGGCGTTCCGTTCGTTGCAATCACGCTGCTCGCCGGTCTGCAGACGATCGCGCCGTCGTATTACGAGGCGGCGAGCCTCGACGGCGCGTCGCCGTGGCAGCAGTTCCGCTACGTCACGCTGCCGCTGTTGACGCCGATCATCGCCGTCGTGATGACCTTTTCCGTGCTGTTCACATTCACCGATTTCCAGCTGATCTACGTGCTGACGCGCGGCGGACCGCTGAACTCGACGCACCTGATGGCAACGCTGTCGTTCCAGCGCGCGATTCCGGGCGGCAGCCTGGGCGAAGGCGCGGCAATCGCGACGGCAATGGTGCCGTTCCTGCTCGCGGCGATTCTCGTGTCGTATTTCGGCCTGCAGCGCCGCGCGTGGCAGCAGGGAGCGGCCGACAAGTGACCGCCAGCATCGCCACGCGGGAGGTGACCGACACGCAAGGCATGAATTATCTCGTGTCGCTGCCGCGCAAACTCGTCACGGTCTGGCTGCCCCTGATGGTGTTCCTGATCGTGCTGCTGTTCCCGTTCTACTGGATGGTGATCACGACATTCAAGCCGAACGAGGAATTGCTGTCGCGCGAGGGCAATCCGTTCTGGGTGATCCATCCCACACTCGATCACATCAAGAAGTTGCTGTTCGACACCGCGTATCCCGAGTGGCTGTGGAACACCATCCTCATTTCGGTCACGTCGACGTTCCTGTCGATCTTTTGCAGCGTGCTGGCCGCCTACGCGATCGAGCGGCTGCGCTTTCGCGGCGCTCGCTATGTCGGCATGAGCATCTTCCTGGCCTATCTCGTGCCGCCGTCGATTCTGTTCATTCCGCTCGCGGCGATGGTCTACAAGCTCAACCTGTTCGACACGCGGCTCGCGCTGATCCTGACGTATCCGACGTTCCTGATCCCGTTCTGCACGTGGCTCCTCATGGGCTATTTCAAGTCGATCCCGCTCGAGCTCGAGGAATGCGCGCTGATCGATGGCGCCAACCGGTGGCAGATTCTCGTGCGGATCATCCTGCCACTGGCGGTGCCCGGACTTATCTCGGCCGGCATCTTCGCGTTCACGTTGTCGTGGAACGAGTTCATCTACGCGCTGACGTTCATCTCGTCGTCGGAGGTGAAGACGGTGCCGGTCGGGGTCGTCACCGAGCTCGTCGAAGGCGACGTCTATCACTGGGGCTCGCTGATGGCGGGTGCGCTGTTCGGCTCGCTGCCGGTCGCGATCCTGTATTCGTTCTTCGTCGAGTATTACGTCAGCGGACTGACCGGTGCGGTCAAGGAATGACGCCGATTGCGCCGGGAGCGCTTGAAACGGGACGGCGCCGGCGGCACTTTCGGTAGAATGAGCGCAGTTGATCCCCGGAGCCCCCCATGAGCGACATTCACGACACGATCAAGGACCAGGTCTCGCACGACCGCGTGGTCCTGTACATGAAGGGAACGCCGCAGTTCCCGCAATGCGGATTCTCGGCCACCGTCGCCGAAGTGCTGAAGCGCTGCGGACTCACCGAATACAAGTCGTTCAACGTGCTGCAGGACGAGTCGCTGCGCCAGGGGATCAAGGAATACTCGAACTGGCCGACGATTCCGCAGCTCTACGTCGATGGCGAGTTCGTCGGCGGATGCGACATCATCCGTGAGATGTACCAGACCGGCGAGCTGCAACAGCTGCTGGCCAAGCAGCCGGCCTGACGTCTCGCGTTACGTGCGCGCGCGTTGCACGCGCCGCACGTCCGTGACGCGCCGCAGCGCGCGCATCGTGTGCGCGAGATGACGCCGGTCGCGCACCTGGACGCCGAAGAACATCGCGACGTCGCCGCCGTCGGGTCGTTCCATCGACACGGTATCGATGTTCGCATCGGCGTCGCCGATCGTCGTTGCGAGTTCGGCCAGCAGTCCGCGCCGGTCGGCGACCAGCACGCGAACCCCGCAGTCGAACACACCCTGCACGTCCGGCGCCCACTCGACGTCGACGAGCTCGCCGCCCTCGAAGCGTTGCTTGCGCAGCGTCGCGCAATCGCGCAGGTGAACGATCAGTCCCTGGCCCTTGCGGAACTGGCCGATGATCGCGTCACCGGGAATCGGCCGGCAGCATTTCGCGTACTGAATCGCCACACCCTCGACGCCGCGCAGTGACAACGCAGCGGGCTTGCCGCCGGCGTTCGTGGCGGTCTGCGCGCCGGCGTCCTCCGGCTTGCCGGCGGGTCGCGTCAGTGCCTGCGCGACGACGAACGACAGCCGCTTGCCCATGCCGATGTCGGCGAGGATATCGAGCTGCGTCTTCGAGCTGTACTCCTTGGCGAGCGCCTCCCAGCGTTCCCACGTGACCGACTCGGGCTCGACCTTCAGCGTGGCCAGCGCCTGGTTCAGCAGCCGCTCGCCGAGCGCCGCCGACTCCTTCTGCTGCAGCCCCTTCAGGTAGTGACGGATCCGCGATCGCGCCTTGCCCGTGGCGACGAACGACAGCCACGACGGATTCGGACGTGCCGTAGGCGACGTCAGGATCTCGACGTGATCGCCGTTCTTCAACTCGCTGCGCAGCGGCAGGAGCTCGTAGTTGATCCGCGCCGCGACGCAGTGATGGCCGATGTCGGTGTGCACGCCGTAGGCGAAATCGACGGCCGTCGCGCCGCGCGGCAGCGCCATGATCTTGCCTTTCGGCGTGAACAGGTAGATCTCGTCGGGGAAGAGATCGCCCTTCACGTGCTCGAGGAATTCCTTGGAGTCGCGCGATTCCGACTGGATCTCGAGCAGGCTCTGCAGCCAGCGGTGCGTCTCGCGCTGTGCCTCGGCGAGGTCGAGCTGACCACCCGACTTGTACAGCCAGTGCGCGGCGACACCTGCCTCGGCGACGCGATGCATGTCGTGCGTGCGCAGCTGCGCCTCGAGCGGCGTGCCGAACGGACCGAACAGCGTCGTGTGCAGCGACTGGTAGCCGTTCGCCTTCGGGATCGCGATGTAATCCTTGAACTTGCCGGGGATGGGCTTGTACAGCTCGTGCAACACGCCGAGCGCGCGATAGCACGTCGACTTGTCGGCAACCAGCACGCGCACGCCGTAGATGTCGAACACCTGCGAGAACGTGTAGCGCTTCTCGCGCATCTTCTTGTAGACCGAATAGACCGTCTTCTCGCGGCCGGTGACCACCGCGGTGATGCTGGCCTTCGCGAAGCCTTCGCGAATCACGTCGAGCAGCCGGTTCATCACCTCGCGCCGATTCCCGCGGGCGGTCTTGATCGCGTGTGCGAGGATCCGGTAACGCAGCGGATACAGATGCTTGAACGACAGGTCCTGCAATTCGAGGAACAGCGCGTTGAGGCCGAGCCGGTTGGCGATCGGCACGTAGATGTCGATCGTCTCGCGCGCGATGCGCTTGCGATGCGCCGGCGCCATCGCGTCGAGCGTGCGCATGTTGTGCAGGCGGTCGGCGAGCTTGATCAGGATGACGCGCACGTCGCGCGCCATCGCGAGGAGCATCTTGCGGAAGCTCTCGGCTTGCGCGTCCTCGCGCGTCGCGAACTCGATCTGGTCGAGCTTGGACAGCCCGTCGACCATCGCCGCCACCGGCTTGCCGAACGTCGTCTCGAGCTCGTTGCGGGTGACCGACGTGTCCTCCATGACGTCATGGAGCAATGCAGCGGCGAGCCCCTCGGCGTCGAGCTGCCACTCGGACAGGATGCTCGCTACGGCGAGCGGATGCGTGATGTACGGTTCGCCGGACTTGCGGAACTGGCCGCGGTGCGCGGACTCGGAGAACTCGAAAGCGCGCTCGACGAGCGCGACATCGGGCGGCGGCAGGTAGTGGCCGAGGTGCCGGGTGAATTCGGCAATCTCCGACATCCCAGGACCCCGCCCGGTTGCGCTGCGGTTACAACGTGACCGTCGGGGCGATCTTGGTCAGCATTTCGATTCCGACCTTGCCGGCAGCCATTTCGCGCAACGCGATGACCGTGGGTTTGTCGCGGTCGGGGTCGACGAGCGGCGACGCGCCGGACGTGATCTGGCGCGCGCGGTTGGTGGCCGCGAGCGTCAGCTCGAATCGGTTGGGGATGCGGGCGAGGACGTCGTCGATCGTGATGCGAGCCATGGTGTCTTTCTAGTAATCCGGGTTGAGAAGCGCCGCAAGAGCTTTCGCGTGCCGCACCTGTTGCCGCGGCGCCGTCAGGCGTGCGGCGCGGACGATGACGGACAGATCGTCGACCGCACGTGCAAACTCCTGATTCATAATAACATAATCGAACTCGCCGCAGTGGCTCATCTCCTCGCGCGCCGCCGTCAGCCGCTGTTCGATCACCGCCGGTGGATCCTGCGCCCGCTTGGTCAGCCGCTCCTTCAGCGCTTCGATCGACGGCGGCAGGATGAAGATGTGGACGGAGTCCGGCATCAGGCGCCGCACCTGGGCCGCGCCCTGCCAGTCGATTTCGAGCAGCACGTCCTGGCCCGCGCCGACCTGTGACCGCAGCCACGTCGCCGACGTTGCGTACCAGTTGCCGTGCACGAACGCGTGCTCGAGGAATTCGCCGTTTTCCTTCAGCGCGAGAAAGCGCGGGACGTCGACGAAGTGGTAGTGATTGCCTTCCGACTCGCCGGGACGCGGCGGCCGCGTGGTGTACGAGACGGACAGGCGGATTCCCGGCTCGCGCTCGAGCAGCGCGTTCACCATGCTGCTCTTGCCGCCACCGGAGGGCGCCGCCACGACGAACAGGCAGCCGGAAGCGCCCGGGCTGCGGGTGGTGATTGTCATTCTCGGCCTCCTTGCGCGGGCGGCGCTGGAGGTAACGTCGGCGCGTCGGCCTCACTCACTCGGGCCGCGTCGGCCCCTGCGGGGCTCGGCTCGGCTAACGCCTCGCTCGCGGCCCTCATTCGAGATTCTGCACTTGCTCGCGCATCTGCTCGATCAGCACCTTGAGCTCGAGCGACACCTGCGACAGCTCGGCGTCGACCGATTTCGAGCCGAGCGTGTTCGCTTCGCGGTGCAGTTCCTGGGCGAGAAAGTCGAGTCGCTTGCCGACCGGCCCGCCTTGCGCCAGCACGCGGCGCATCTCGCTTACGTGCGTCGTCAGGCGCGCCACTTCCTCGGCGATGTCGATGCGCGTGGCGAACAGCGCAAGTTCCTGCTTGAGCCGTTCGTCGTTCGGCTCGAGCCCTGCTTCGCGCAGTCGCGCGCCGAGTTTCTCCATATACGCGGCGTGCAGCGCCGGAATGCGTGGCGTCACGCGCGCGACCTGCGTCTCGATGTCCGTGCATCGCTCTTCGAGCACCGCGCGAAGCTTGGCGCCTTCGCGCGCACGCGCGGACGTGAGCTCCGACAGCGCGTGCTGGACCAGCGAATCCACCTGCTCCGCGAGCGTTTCGGGCGAGATCGTCGCGTCGATGATCACCCCAGGCCAGCGCAGGACGTCCGCGGCGGTCAGCGGCGGCGTGCCGGGTACCGCGTTGACAACGGCGGTGGCGGCTGTCGCGAGTTGTGAAACGCGCTCGATGTTGATCGCGATGCCCCCGGCCGCGCCGACGGTGCGCAACAGCGCGACGCGACATTCGACCTTGCCGCGCTTCTGCGCACCGGCCAGGCGTTCGCGCAGCGCGGTCTCGAGCGAGCGCAGCTCGTCGGGCACCTTGATTGTGACGTCGAGGTAGCGATGATTGACCGAGCGGAGCTCGACAGCAAGCGAGATGCCCGGCATCTCGGCGGACGCCGATGCGAACCCGGTCATGCTGAGGATCATTGAGAAAGACTTGCGGCAGACGCCTGTAGGGCAGGCGATTCCGGCTTTGCGCGATAGGCTGGCATCGGGGAGAATGTATGCGTTCCACGTCTTTGGCGCAAGGCAGAGCGCGATTTCTGGCACGCGAATTGCGGGTCAAGATGATCCGCCACGATCGCTGCCGACGATTCCCCCGATGCCCGTCACCAACCAAGCCCTTCCCGGCGGCTACGCGCTGCTGAACTACCGGATCGACCGGCAGATCAGCCGCGGAGGTTTTTCGATCGTCTACCGCGCGTTCGACGAGACGGGCAGCCCGGTGGCGATCAAGGAATACCTGCCGGCATCGCTGGTGCTGCGCACGGAAGGCGACATCGTCCGTGCGAGCTCGGCCGAGAACCTCACGTCGTTCCGCTACGGCATGAAATGCTTTTTCGAAGAAGGCCGCGCGCTCGCCAAGATCAATCATCCGAACGTCGTCCGCGTGCTCAATTTCTTCCGAGCCAACGAGACCGTGTACATGGTGATGCGCTACGAGCGCGGGCGCACGCTGCAGCAGCAGATCCAGATGCGGCAGGACCAGATGTCCGAGCGCTTCGTCCGGCAGGTGTTCATGCAGTTGCTGACGGGGCTGCGCGAGGTGCACACGCACAAGATCCTGCACCTCGATATCAAGCCGGCGAACATCTACCTGCGCACCGACGGCAGCCCGGTGCTGCTCGATTTCGGCGCCGCGCGGCAGACGCTGGCCTCGAATCGGCCGAAGCTCGCACCGATGTACACGCCCGGATTCGCCGCACCGGAGCAGTACCGGGATCACGACCGCCTGGGCCCATGGACGGACGTCTATGGCACCGGAGCGTCGATGTTCGCGTGCCTCGCTGCATTCGCACCCCAGGCGGCCGACGCGCGGTTGTCCGAGGATCACCTGGTGTCGGCGAAGAAGATATGGTCTGGCCAATACTCGGACAATCTGCTCGAAGTAATCGACTGGTGCCTGCGGCTCGATCCGCTCGAGCGCCCGCAGAGCGTCTTCGCGCTGCAACGCGCGATTCGCGACATCGCGCCCAACAAGCGCAAGCTCACGTTCCTCGGTAACCTGAAGCGCCTGCTGTTCTCGGAGATCGGCGCGTAAGGCTGGCAGCTCAAGATGCGTTTCACGATCTTCCAGGAGTCGCGCAAAGGTGCGCGCGAAGTCAATCAGGACCGTACTGCGTACACGTACAGCCGCGAGACACTGCTGCTTGTGATCGCCGACGGCATGGGCGGTCACATCGGCGGCGACATCGCCGCACAGATCGCCGTGCGGCTGTTCATCGAGCGATTCCAGCAGGAAGCGAAACCTATCCTGCTCAATCCGCTGAAGTTCATGCAGGAGACGCTGCTTCGCGCTCACGCGGCGCTCGGCTCGTATGCAAACCAGTTCTCGATGCTCGAGACGCCGCGGACCACGTGCGTGGCCGTCGTCGTGCAGGGCGGTCACGCGTACTGGGCGCACGTCGGCGACTCGCGCTTCTATCTGCTGCGGCAGGGCAAGCTGATCGCCTCGACGAAAGACCACTCGAAGGTCCAGTACCTCGTCGATCAGGGCATCATCGCGCCGCAGGACGTGGTGACGCATCCGGACCGCAACAAGATCTTCAGCTGCTTGGGCGGTGCCGCCGAACCGGTGATCGACCTGTCGCGGCGCATGCCGCTTGTCAACGGCGATATCCTCATCCTGTGCACCGACGGGTTGTGGAGCGTGTATCCGCTCCGCGAGCTGTCGACGATGCTGACGTCGACGCCGATCCTGACGACGGCGCCGCAGATCATGCGCGAGGCCGAGGAGCGCGGCGGCGCCGATGGCGACAACGTGTCGGCGATCATCGTGCGCTGGGGTCCCGAGACGCTCGCCGACCAGCCGTCGACGACGACCGACTCGCTCGAGCTCGGCCAGTTCGAAACGCAGCTCGAAAGTACGCTGACGCTGACCGATCGCCCCGGCATCCAGCGCGATCTAACCGACGACGAGATCGAGCGCGCGATCGCCGAGATACAGTCGACGATCCAGAAGTATCGGAAGTAGGGCCTCGTCCCGTAAACTCGTGGGTGCGCGTCGTCGACACGCGGCGCCAATCGTCCGTTCAGCCATCGTTGCATCGCTCATGCGCCAGCTTCTGCTCGACACCGAGACCACCGGGCTCGACCCCAAGATGGGTCACCGGATCATCGAGATCGCCGCCGTCGAGCTCGTCAACCGCCGCCTGACCGGACGCCATCTGCATTTCCGGCTGGACCCGGAACGCGACATCGATTTCGCGGCCACCGAAGTTCACGGCCTGACGCGCGACGATCTGCGCGGCAAGCCGCGCTTCCGCGAAGTCGCCGGAGAGTTTGTCGACTTTTCGCGCGGCTGCGAATGGATCATCCATAACGCGGCCTTCGACGTCGCGTTCTTCGACTACGAGTTCGACTTGTGCGGATTTCCGCGCTCGGACACGGTTTACGGCAGGCTCGTCGACACGCTTGCGCTCGCGCGCGATACGTTTCCGGGCAAGCGCAACAACCTGGACGCGCTATGCGAGCGCTTCGGCGTCTCGAACGCCCAGCGGACGCTGCACGGCGCGCTGCTCGACGCGCAATTGCTCGCCGAGGTTTACCTGGCGATGACGCGTGGCCAGGAAACGCTGATCATCGACATGCAGATGCCGTCGGTATCGATTCCGGGCTCGTTCGCCGCGCACGACAGCGCAACCGGAATGCCGCGCTACGTGATCCACCGGATCATTCCCGATGCCGCCGAGCTCGCAGCGCATCGCAACTATCTGGAGGCGCTCGCACGAGAATCGAAGGCGGGTTGTCTTTGGCTTGCGCTCGAGCTGGAAGCGGCAACGCAGCGCGAACCCGAGGTCGCGGTGCCGGCCTGATCGCGATGGAGCTCATCCTCTGGCGCCACTGCGACGCCAAGGACGGCGTCCCCGACGAGTTGCGGCCGCTCTCGAAACGCGGACGCGCGGAGGCGGCGCAAATGGCCGCGTGGCTGGGCCCGCGGCTTCCCGCAACGACGCGGATTCTCGTGTCGCCCGCCGTTCGCACTCAGCAGACCGCCGCAGCGCTTGGCCATCCGTTCGAAACCGACGCCGCGCTGGCACCGGGTGCCTCCGTCGACGACGTGTTGCGCGCCGCCTGCTGGCCCGACGCATCGCGGACGACGCTGATCGTCGGTCACGAGCCCACGCTCGGCGATGTCGCGGCCTGGCTGCTCGATGGGCAATCCGGCGGCCGGCCGCTGAAGAAAGGCGCTGTCGTCTGGCTTGCGCACCATCCCGCCGGGGACGCGAGCGCCGTGCTCGAAATCGCCGCCAGTCCCGCGTCGGTCGGCCGCTAGCGCGACGCGAGTCGTTCGCGCGGTGCGGGCGCATGCCGCAGTTGCGCTGTCATCACCATGTAGCCTTCGCGTCCGAACATCGCGTTCGTGCCCACGACGAAGGCGATGATGACGGACACCAAACGGCAGAACGGGCGGCGCTCGATCATTGTCGTCGGCTGCGACGACGTCGGATCGGCAATCGCGTGCATCCTGCATCGCGCAGGGGCTGCGGTCGTCGTCGTCGACGGTGCGGATCCGCCATGGTCGCGCCGCGGGATGTCGTACACCGACGCATGGTATGTCGGGGGCGCGACGCTCGACGGCGTCGATGCGTGCTTCTGCGGATCGGTGAAAAGCATTTCGCCGGTCCTCGATCGCGGCGATATGGTTGCCGCGACGACGTGGTCATGGCAGGGCGTTGCGGCCGTCGTCTGCCCGGCCGCGGTGATCGAAACGCGCCAAGGCCGGGTGGCGTTGCCGGCGCAATGCCGGCCGGCGACACTCGAGAACGTGCTCGCGATCGGCGTGCGCGCGACGCATGTCGGCGGCTGGCCCGCCGATGTCGTCATCGCCGATGGATTCACACGGTCGGATGGCGCGCGCGGCGACGGCCGGATAGCGGATACGGCACTGTCGCGCATCGAGGCGCCGCATGGCGGCCGCTTCCGGACTCGGCATGAGATCGCCGAGCGCGTCGACGCCGGCGATGTCATCGGCGAACTCGGCGGCTTCGCGGTGGTGGCGCGCGTCACCGGCGTGTTGCGTGCCCTCGCCGCGCGTGGCGCGCGCGTCGCGCCGGGCGACATGCTGGCCGAAGTCGATGGCCGCAACGAACCCTCGAACTGTTTCGGCATCACCGCCGAAGCGCGCGCGGTCGCGCATCGCGTTGCCGCTGCCGTGCGCCGGCCTGTCGTCGAGCCGGGGCCGCCGATCCGGCCCGGCATGCTGTGCGGCACCGGCTGGCAATCGTCGGACGTGCGCCAGGCACAGGGAACCTGATACGCTCGACGGCTTTCGGTTTCACGGCTTACGCGCCGTCCCGCATGCCCGTCGATTACCTGCAGAAGATCCTCACCGCGAAGGTCTACGATGTCGCGGTCGAAACGCCGCTCGAGCTCGCCGCATCGCTCTCCGAGCGGCTCGGCAATCGCGTGTTGCTGAAGCGCGAGGACCAGCAGCCGGTCTTCTCGTTCAAGTTGCGCGGTGCCTACAACAAGATGGCGCAGCTGCGCGCGGCCGAGCGCGCGCGGGGTGTCATCGCCGCATCGGCCGGCAACCACGCGCAGGGCGTTGCACTCGCCGCGCAGCGGCTCGGTTGCGATGCGACGATCGTGATGCCGGTCACGACGCCGCAGATCAAGATCGCGGCCGTCGAGAAGCGTGGCGCGAAAGTCATTCTGCACGGCGATTCGTACTCGGATGCCTACGCGAAGGCGTGCGAGCTGCAGGCGGCGACGGGCGCTACGTTCGTGCATCCGTACGACGACCCCGACGTCATCGCGGGGCAGGGCACGATCGGGATGGAGATCCTGCGCCAGTGCCACGGACCGCTCGACGCGATCTTCGTCGCCGTCGGCGGCGGCGGACTGATCAGCGGCATCGCGAGCTACGTGAAGCGCGTGCGGCCCGACGTGAAGATCATCGGCGTGCAGCCGGAAGACTCGGATGCGATGGCGCGCTCGCTCGCCGCGGGGCGCCGCGTCAGGCTGCAGCACGTGGGACTCTTCGCGGACGGTGTTGCCGTCAAGCAGGTCGGCCGCGAGACGTTTCGCCTCGCGCGCCAGTACGTCGACGAGATGGTGCTCGTCGACACGGACGCGATCTGCGCCGCGCTGAAGGACGTGTTCGAGGACACGCGGTCGATCCTCGAGCCGGCCGGCGCCCTCGGCGTCGCAGGCATCAAGCACTACGTCGCGCGGACGCGGGTCAGGGATCGGACGTTCGTCGCGATCGCCTGCGGCGCGAACATGAACTTCGACCGGCTGCGCTTCGTCGCCGAGCGCGCCGAGCTCGGCGAGCAGCGCGAGGCTGTGCTCGCGGTGACGATTCCCGAGCGGCCCGGCAGCTTCAGGGCGTTCTGCGAACTGCTCGGCAAGCGCTCGGTGACGGAATTCAACTATCGCTACGCCGATCCGCGCGTGGCGCACCTGTTCGTCGGCATCGAAGTTGCGAATCGCCGCGAGACCGAGCAGCTGCTCGCGGCGCTGCGCCGCGGGCACATCGAGGCACAGGACCTGTCCGACAACGAGATGGCAAAGCTTCACGTCCGGCACCTGGTCGGCGGGCGGGCACCGGCGGCCGAGCACGAAATCCTGTACCGGTTCGAGTTTCCGGAGCGCCCCGGCGCGCTGATGAGGTTCCTAGACAGTATGAGTGTCGGCTGGAACATCAGCCTGTTTCATTACCGCAACCACGGTGCCGATTACGGCCGCGTGCTGGTCGGCATGCAGGTGCCGCCCGGACAGAGCGCCCAGTTCCGGCGTTTTCTCGACCGCCTCGGCTACGACTACGTCGACGAATCGGCCAATCCGGCGTACCGGATGTTTCTCGGCAGCTGAGGACAGCCGGTCGTTGGGCGGCACCACGTGCCGCGAAACGGCACACCCGGTCGATCGAAAATTGCCGGGATGTTGCGTTTTCGTCCTTTTCGACCATCGCAGCCGATTCCGGCAAGCTTTATGCTCTGGTCAAGCTACCCGGGCCATGGCAGACTCGGCTCGGTCCGGTGCGGCGCGGCCAGGCCGCGCGGTGATTTTGCACCGCGGGGACCGTCCCGAGGCGCCGATCCTGGGTCGGAAAACCACCCCGGAACCGCAGGCGCAGGGGCTAAAGACGAGGCGGCCGATGGTCAACGACGTAGCGAGCCGAACCACATTGCAGGGCATCAAGGTCATGGTGATCGACGATTCGAACACCATTCGCCGAAGTGCCGAGATTTTCCTGTTGCAGGCGGGGTGCACGGTCATCCTCGCGGAGGACGGTTTCGACGCGCTGGCCAAGATCGCCGATCATCAGCCGGACCTGGTCTTCGTCGACATCATGATGCCGCGACTCGACGGCTACCAGACGTGCGCGCTGATCAAGAAAAACAGCCGGTTTCATGCGATGCCGGTCGTGATGCTGTCGTCGAAGGACGGCCTGTTCGACCGCGCGCGCGGCCGGATGGTCGGGTCGGATCAGTATCTGACCAAGCCGTTCACGAAGGAGAGCCTGCTTAAGGCGGTGGCTGCTCACGTGAAGCGCGTTGCCGCATGAGAAGTGGCATAAGCAACGGATTCATGACAGGAATCAGGATGGAGAAGCGGGCATGAACACCCCGATTACCGCGCGGGCGATCGTTGCAGAGGCCCGCGAAGCCGAGCGCAAGGGAGCCAACATGGGCAGCATCCGCAAGATACTGATCGTCGACGACTCCGCCACCGAGCGGCACATGCTGAACGATCTGCTGACGAAGGCCGGCTTCGACGTCGTCTCGAGCGACAACGGCGAAGACGCGATCGTCAAGGCGCGGCAGGTGAAGCCTGACCTGATCCTCATGGACGTCGTCATGCCGGGTCTGAACGGATTCCAGGCTACGCGCGCGATCAGCCGCGATCCCGAAACCAGGACGATCCCCGTGATCATGTGCACGTCGAAAAGCCAGGAAACCGACAAGATCTGGGGGCTGCGGCAAGGGGCGCGCGATTACGTCGTCAAGCCCGTCGACCGCGAGGAGTTGCTCGCCAAGATCTCGTCACTCGGCTGACCGGCCGAGCCAAGCCCCACGCGATACGATCATGACGCGCGCCGCCCGACTGGACCTACGCTCGTTCCAGCAGGAACTTGCCACCCGGCTCGCCGCCAAGACGACGGCACAGGTGGAATCGTCGCGGCTCGGCATCGAATGCCGCGGCGAGCGCTGGCTCGTGCGCCTGTCGGACGCGGATGAAGTGATCGCCGTGCCGCCGATCGTTCCGGTGCCGCTGACGCAACGCTGGTTCTTAGGCCTCGCGAACATCCGCGGCAACCTGTTCAGCGTCATCGATTTCCCCGCGTTTCTCGGCCGCGAATCGGTGGTGCAGGGCGCGCTTGCACGGCTGATCCTGCTCAGTGGCCGCAGTGGCGAGCAGAACGCCGGCATCGTCGTTCAGCGCGTGCTTGGCCTGCGCAACCTCGCGCAGCTCGAGCCAGTCGAGAACGAGTCGCCCGCCGTTGCGTGGCACGTCCAGCGCTGGGCGGATGCCGATGGCGGCTCATGGCAGGAAATCGATCTCGTAGCGCTCGCACGCGATCCCGCTTTCTTACAAGTTGGCGCATGACGCGAGGCCGGTTGGCCGACGCGTCGGTGAATTCGGAGGCTGCATGGCACTGAAAATGACAAGACTCTTCGGCGGCGAGCCGCCGCGCGCAGCGGAGAATATGGACTTCGAACCGCCGACGACGCAGGTGCGCATGGGAATAACGTCCTCGGAAGGCTACGACCCGCTGACGACGATGTCGGTGATGGAGCAGTTGCGCGCCGCGAGCACCGCAGCGCCCACGCCGTCGAAGACGCTGCTGATCGGCAACCTGCCCGTCGTCAAGCAGTTCCAGGTGCTCGGCGTGCTGACGGTCATGTTCCTCATCCTCGCCGCGTTCATGGTGTACCTCGACAACCGCGCGTCGAACCAGCAATCGATGCAGTCGTCGATCGCGACGGAAATGCAGATGCTGTCGCAACGGCTCGCGCGCGGCTCGGCACTGGCGGCACAGGGGCAGGCGAGCGCGTTCGCTGCGGTCCGCGACAGTCGCGAGCGGTTCAAGGTCGACCTCGACGCGCTCGTGAGCGGCGGCACGTTCAAGGGCACGTCGCTCGACCAGACGCAGGAATCGGCGTCGCTCGAAACGCTGAACGGCGTCAAGCAGCGGTGGGAGCGCGTCGATGCCGCCGCGAAGAAGCTCGTCGACAACGAAAAGAGCCTGACGTCGCTCGCCCACGGAATGGAGGCGATCAACCAGGGTAACAGCGGGCTGCTCGAGCTTGCCCAGCAGGCGGCGCAGCAGATCGGCCAAGGCGGCGGCAGCCTGCGCGAAGTCGACTATGCGAACCAGCTCGCCGTGCTGTCGCAGCGGATCGCGAAGAACGCCAACACGCTCGCGTCCGCCGACGAAATCGATCCCGAAGTTGCGTTCCTGCTCGGCAAGGACGAGACGGCGTTTCGCGACGTGATGAACGGGCTCGCCAAGGGCAGCGACTCGATGCGTCTTGCACCGGTGCGTTCCGAAGACGCGCGCACGACGCTGGCCGAGATCGGCAAGCGCTTCGGCGCTTACCAGGCCGGAATCTCGTCGATCCTCTCGAACATGGCCAACCTCGTCGTCGCCAAGCAGGCGGCGCGCAGTGTCAACAACGAGGCCGAGCCGCTGCTGACGGACACGACGACGCTGGCCGACCAGTATCAGAACGGCAACCGGACGCGAGCTTTCACGCTCGGCCTTTCGATCGCGTTCGTGCTGCTGGCGCTCGGCTGCCTCGCCATGGTGGCCAAGGTGTTCCTGAACGATGCGCGCCTTCGTGCGCAGGACAGCGAGCACGAGAACAAGCGGAACCAGGAAGCGATCCTGCGACTCCTGAACGAGATGGGCAACCTCGCCGATGGCGATCTCACGGTGCAGGCGTCGGTGACGGAGGACGTGACGGGCGCGATCGCTGATTCGATCAACTTCACGATCGAGGAACTCCGCACGCTGGTGCGCGGCATCAACTCGGCGACCGACCAGGTGACGAAGGCCACGCAGGAAACGCAGGCGATATCGAACCGCCTGTTCGAGGCGTCGCAGCGGCAGAACCGCGAGATCCAGCTCGCATCGGCATCGGTGCTGACGATGGCCGAGTCGATCAACGAGGTGGCGCAGAACGCCGCGCAGTCGGCGAAGGTCGCGCAAGCACAGCTCGTTGCCGCGGAGAAGGGCGGCAGCGCCGTGCAGGACCAAATCTCCGGCATGAACGACATCCGCTCGCAGATCCAGGAAACGTCGAAGCGGATCAAGCGCCTCGGCGAGTCGTCGCTCGAGATCGGCGAGATCGTCGAGCTCATTTCCGACATTACCGAACAGACGAACGTGCTGGCGCTGAATGCCGCCATCCAGGCGGCATCGGCCGGTGAAGCGGGCCGCGGTTTCTCGGTCGTCGCCGAGGAAGTGCAGCGCCTCGCCGAGCGCTCCGGCGAAGCGACCAAGCAGATCGAGGCGATCGTCAAGACGATTCAGGCAGACACACAGGATGCCGTCGCGGCAATGGAGAAATCGACGGTCGGCGTCGTCGAAGGCGCGAAGCTGTCCGACGCGGCCGGCCAGGCGCTCGCCGAGATCCAGCAGGTGTCGCGCGAGCTCGCCGAGCTGATCGGCAGTATCTCGGCGCAGACGCAGCGCCAGTCGTCGTCGGTGACCGACGTCACGCGCGGCATGCAGGGCATCCTGAAGATCTCCGAGGAAACCACCGAAGGCACGAAGCAGACGAACGTGTCGATCGGACAATTGACCAAACTTGCCGCGGAACTGCGCAGTTCCGTGGCCGGCTTCAAGGTCTGAGCGTTACCAGAGTGACAGGCACCGGGGAGTGCATGCGTGTTGAGTGAAACTGCCACCGAGTTCGATCTCGGACCGTTGTCGTGGGTCCAGGGTGAAATCGACGAAGCGCTGACGCGCGGCACCGCCGCGCTCGCGGCGTTTCGCGCCAGCCCTGGCGACACTGTTTCGCTCAAACACGCGCGCGCGCACGTGCACCAGGCGGCGGGCGCCATTCAGATGGTGGGACTCGACGCCGTCGTCGCGTTCACCGACGAGATCGAGCGCCAGCTCGTCAGGCTCGAGGAACTGTCCGCCGCGGACGTGCCGGCTGTCGTGGATCTCGTCGATCACGCGGTCAGCCGCCTGCGCGTGTTCCTCGACGAGATCGCCAATGGTGCACCGCCGGTGCCGCTGACGCTGTTCGGCGAATTCGGCGCGATGCAGAAAGCACGCGGTGTCGACGCGCCCGCACCGGCCGACCTGTTCTACCCCGATCTCAACGTCCGCGCGCCGCGTGCGCCGCAAAGCGAGATCATCCCCGCGGCTCGCCTCGCCTCGCACCTGTTGAAGGAGCGCAGGCAATTCCAGCGCGGGCTGCTCGAATGGCTGCGTGGTGCCGATTCGGGTGCCGGGATGATGCGCGAGGCGATCGAGGCCATCGAGGACGTGACCACGCAGCCGAACCTGCGCGCATTCTGGTGGACGGCAGCTGCGATGCTCGAAGCGCTGCAGACCGGCGCGCTTGGGCGCAGCTTCGGCGCGAAGCAACTCGTCGCGCGAATCGACATGCAGATTCGCCGCGTGACCGAGGGCAGCGCGAAGGTCGCGGACCGACTGCGTCGCGAAGTTCTCTATTACATCGCCACGGCGCAACCGGGCTCGCAGAAGGCCGAGGCGGTGCAACGCGCCTACCACCTCGGTGCGCTGATTCCGACGGCCGAAGCGCTGGACGCGGATGTCGTGCGCCGCCAGCCGCTGCTGCGCGACGCGCGCGACCAGCTGGCGAGCGCCAAGGACGCATGGCTCAAGGCCGCGTCGGGTCGCTCCGACACGTTGCCGAAGTTGCAGCAGCTCCTCGCGTCAGCCAATGCGAAGGCGACGGAGGTCAAGCATCCCGCGCTGTCGCGGCTGACGTCGGGCCTCGTCGCGCGCCTGGCCGACATGCCGGCCGACGGCGTTTCGGAGCCGCTGGCGATGGAGTTCGCGACGGCGCTGCTGCTCGCCGAGAGCGCGTTCGAGAACTTCAACAACCTGTCGCCCGAATTCGGCCAGCAAGTCGAGGCGATGCTGAAGCGTCTCGACGCCGCGCGCGCCGGACGCTCGTCGACGACGGCGGCGCCCGTGCTCGACGAAATGTCGAAGAAGGCGCAGGAGCGCGTGCTGCTGTCGCAGGTGATGCGCGAAGTGCGCGCGAACCTGCGCCACATGGAGCAGGTGCTCGATGCGTTCTTCCGCGACCACACGCGCCGGTCCGAGCTTGCGGCGCTTGCGAAGGACAGCCAGCAGATTCGTGGCGCGCTGCGCATTCTGGAGCTCGACGACGCCGACCGCCTGCTGGCGCTGTGCCAGACGCAGGTCGAGACTTATGCCAATCCCGACACGCCGGTCGACGAGGAGGGATTGGAACTGCTCGCCGAATCGTTGTCGGGGCTCGGGTTCTACATCGACGCGGTACTGCACCAGCGCCCCGATCGCGAACGGATCATCGCGCCGCTGATCGCGAAACGTCTCGGCGAAGCGCCGCAACCGGTTGCCGTCGAGCCGCAGTCGGTCGAGGATTCGGTCGCCGAACTGCGTGGCGCATTGCCGCGGCTGATGGCCGACGTCCAGAACGCGCCTGCCGACGCATCGGCGCGCGACGAATTGCGCGGCAAGCTCGCGAGCCTGCGCGATGACGCCGACCTGATCGGCGACGGCGAGCTCGTCGCGCAAGCAAGTGCCGCACTGAAGGAAATCGACGGCGGTGCCGAATCCGCCGCGCTGGCGGCAAGCGTCGACTTGATTGTCGAGGCGGGCACCGCACCTGCGCCGGCGATTTCGAAGGAGACGCAGCGGCTACTTGATACCGACGCGTCGGCGCTCGATGCCGAACTGCTCGACATCTACCTGACCGAAGCCGACGAGGTGCTCGACACGGTCAACGCGCATCGGGCGATCCTCGAGCACAACCCGGGCGACCGCGAAGCGCTGATTACCGTGCGCCGCCAGTTCCACACGCTGAAAGGCAGCGGCCGCATGGTCGGCCTGACCGAGCTCGGCGAGCTCGCGTGGGGTGTGGAGCGTGTCCTCAACCGGCTGCTCGAGGAGGACCGGCGCGTCACACCCGCTGTCGTCGCGCTGATCGCTGTCGCCGATTCGAGCTTCCGGCAATGGGTCAAGGAGTTGCGTGATGCCGGCCGCTTCGCGACCGATCCCGCTGCGCTGCAAAGTGCGCTGCGCATGGTCGAGGCGGAGCTTCCCGGCGGTGCGCCGGCTGCCGCGATGCCGCTGCCGCCCGTGCCCCGCACGCCACCGATCGTGCCGGAGACGCACACGCCAATCGGGCCGATCACCGTGCCGCCGCGCGTACCTGCCAGCCCGGCGGACGCCGGCGCCGGGTTCGCGCCGTTCGACCTCGATATCGGTGCACCCATTGAATACCCGACCGCATCTGCGGAGCCGCCGCTGCACGCGGAGGCTTCCTTCGACGGATCACCGACCGATGCATCGCTCGTACCCGATCTCGAGCTGGTCGAGTTTGCGGAGCTCGGCGCATCGATCGGCGACAACATGGGGCCGACGGTCACGGTGCTCGAGGAATCGGGGGGCGAGACGATCGACGTTGGCCTGCCGGCCGATCTGCGCGATGCGTCGAAGCCGATGCTGCGCGTCGTCGCCGACAACACCGCGGCGCACGGCGGCATGCCGGAACCACGCGCTCGCTCGCCACACGGACCGGAGTTGATGCTGCTGACCGACGCGCCGCGCACGCCGGAATTGCCGCCGTCGATCGAGCCCGAGGAATTGACCGTGGGTCCGGTCACGCTGTCGGCCGCGCTGTGGCGGATCCTCTGCGACGAGGCCGATCAGAACGTCGCCGTCCTGCAGCACGAAGTGTCGATCCTGCAATTCGATCCGGATTACATGCCGGTGGTCGCAATGGTCCGCGCAAGCCACACGCTGTGCGGAATTCACCGCACCGGCGGCATTGCGCTGATCGCGACGACGGCGCGCTCGCTCGAGCAGGCGCTGCTGGCGCTGGAGGAGCGCAGTGCACCGTTCCCCAGCACGGCGCAGCCCATCCTTGCCCGCGCGACGGCAGGCCTCGCGCACTTTGTCGAGCGCGTCAAGAATCGCGAAGGCTTTACGCCGAGTGACGAACGCGAAGCATCCGACATCGAGGCCGAGCTCGATGAAATGCGGCGCGATGCACTGGCCGACCTGCCGGTCGACGATCCGCTGATCCCGCCGGAGAGCGCGCGCGAGTTCGACATGCCGCTCGTCGCGGATCACGACGATCCGACGCGGGCGCTTGCCGCCGATACGACGCAGCGGGAGGTTCCCGTTGCAGAGCCGGAAATCCCGGGCGCGCATTCACCACTTACCGCGTCAGTAGCCGAGTCCGGCGCCGGTGCGATGCTGTTGACGCAATGGCGTGGGCGGGACGACAGGCATGCGGGAGCGCCGGTCGAACACCTGGATGCGGTCGTGGCGAGCGATGGCGCGGCCGAGCCCACACTGGCGAGCGCAGCGCCGCCCGAGCCGTTCGTCGAATATCCGCCGCTTGCCGATCACCTTGTTCACGCACCGGAGGTACCGACGACCGCACTGCCGCCGGTAGCGATCATCGAGGAAGCGCCGGCGCTGGAGCAGGCATGGCCGGAGGCGGTAGCGCCCGCGCCACCCGTCGTGGCGACACCGACGCCGATGCCGGTGCAGAGGCAGGTCGCATCGGACGAATCACTGCTCGATGTCACCGACGACCTCGACGACACGATCCTCGCGATCTTCCTGGAAGAAGCGAACGAGCTCTTTCCGCAGGCGAGCGAAGAGGTCAGGGCATGGCGTCGCGTGCCCGACGATCCGTCGAACGCCGCGCAGCTTCGCCGCACCCTGCACACGCTGAAGGGCAGCGCACGGATGGCAGGCGCGATGCGCCTCGGCGAGCTCGCGCACCGGATGGAAGCGCGACTCTCCATTGGCGACGTGACGGTTGCGCCGAGCGCCGAGCTGTTCGAAGCGCTCGACACCGACATCGACCGGATCGCCTTCGTCCTCGACGCGTTACGCGAAGGCAAAGGCAGCGTGCCGCTGCCGTGGCTCGCGCAGCCCGACGCAGCCGCCGCGTCAGTTGCGGGCGCTTCCACCGCGACGACCGGCGAGACGGCGCCGGTAGCGGCTGCACCCGCGCCGATTGCCACACCCGCGCCATCGCGCGCCGAGCCGGGCGAAATCGAAATGGCGAAGGCGATGCTGCGCGTGCGCGCCGACATCGTCGACCAGCTCGTCAACGAAGCCGGCGAAGTGGCCATTGCCCGCGCGCGTGTCGAAGGCGAGCTGCGGACGCTGAAGGCAAACCTGCTCGAGCTCACCGGCAGCGTGATCCGCCTGCGCAGCCAGGTCCGCGAAATCGAGTTGCAGGCGGAGACGCAGATCCAGTCGCGGATGTCGCACGTCAACACCGCGCAGGAAGATTTCGATCCGTTGGAGCTCGACCGCTACACGCGCTTCCAGGAGCTGACGCGTTCGTTCGCCGAAGGCGTGAACGACGTCTCGACCGTGCAGCAGGCGCTACTGAAGAACCTCGACGACGCCGACGCGGCGCTGATCGCGCAGGCGCGTCTGTCCCGCGACGTCCAGCAACGCTTGTTCGCGATCCGCACGGTGCCGTTCAACAGCCTGTCGGAGCGGCTCTATCGGATCCTGCGGAAGACCGCACGCGAGCTCGACAAGCGCGCCAATCTCGAGATTCACGGCGGCCAGACCGAGCTCGATCGCTCGGTGCTGGAAAAACTGGTCGGACCCCTGGAGCACCTGTTGCGCAACGCGCTCGACCACGGGATCGAGACTCGCAAGACGCGCGTCGCAACGGGCAAGTCGGAAACCGGCGAGATCGCGCTGACCGTTCGCCAGGTCGGAAACGAGATCGCGATCGAGTTGTCCGATGACGGGCACGGCATCGACTTCGAGCGCGTCCGCGAACGCGCCGTTGCACTTGGGCTGCTCGGTGCCGATTCCGAACCGACGATCCATCAACTGGTCGAGTTCCTATTCAATCCCGGCTTCACGACGGCTTCGGAGGTGACGCAAATATCGGGTCGCGGCATCGGCATGGACGTCGTTCGCAGCGAGATCATCGCGCTGGGCGGACGTGTCGACGTTCACACGCAGCCGGGCAAAGGGACCCGGTTCAATCTGTTCCTGCCGTTGACGCTCGCCGTCGCGCAGTCGGTGCTCGTACGGGCCGGCGGCCGCATGTGGGCGATCCCGGCGCCGATGGTCGAGCAGGTGCAGCAGATCAAATCCGACGTGCTGCAGACGCTCTACGCCGACGGCCAGGTGCACTGGCAGGGTCGCGCGTGGCCGTTCCATTACCTGCCGAGGCTGCTGGGCGACAACGGCTGCATCCCCGAGACCGGACGCTACAACGCCGTGCTGCTCATTCGCAGCGGTCAGGGAACGACGGCGATCCACGTCGACGAGATGATCGGCAATCAGGAAGTCGTCGTGAAGAACATCGGTCCGCAGCTGGCGCGCGTGCCCGGCATTTCCGGCGCGACGGTGCTCGGCACCGGCGAGATCGTGCTGATCATCAATCCGGTGCAGCTTGCGCAACGGCCGGGAATCATGCGCTACGACCCCGCCGAGAACGAGCGGATCACCGCCGAACTGCGCCAGGCAGCGGCCGCGTCGGCGCGCAAGCTCGTGATGGTCGTCGACGACTCTCTGACCGTGCGCAAGTTCACGACGCGCCTGCTGACGCGCGAAGGCTACGAGGTGGTCACGGCGCGCGACGGCATCGATGCGCTGAAGCTTCTGACCGAGCATGCGCCGGATGCGATCCTTCTCGACATCGAAATGCCGCGGATGGACGGATTCGAGTTCGCCAAGACCATCAAGGGTGATCCGAAAACGTCCGGCATCCCGATCATCATGATTACGTCCCGCACGGCGGACAAGCATCGGAACCGGGCGAACGAGCTTGGCGTCGAGCGTTTCCTCGGCAAGCCGTACCAGGAGGACGAGTTGCTGCAGAGCCTCCGCACCGTGACGTCGAGCGTGCCGGAGCAGGACAGCGGCATCGTCGCGTCGACGACGCTGCACTGACGCTGCGTCGCGGACCACCGCTCGACGGCCGCGAACGGCGGGCGCAGGGGCCGGCTATCCGGGCGTATGCATCGGACGGGGAGGTCGGGCCACCGGCTCCCATTCGATGCGCTCGTATTCCGCGATCACCTGCGCCCCGATCAGCAGCACCAGCGCTGCGATCTCGAGCGACAGCAGCACGACGATCGCCGTCGTCAGCGAGCCGTAGACGGTGCGGATCTGCGACAGCGTCGCAAAATACCAGACGAGCACGTGCCGCGAGATCTCCCATAGCACCGTCGCGGCCACGCCGCCGATCAGCGCATGCCGCCACGCAAGGCGGCCAACGGGCATGACGAAATAGATCGACGCCAAGACGAGCACCTCGCCGCAAACGCCGATCATGTAGAGCAGCACGCGTGACGGCGTCGACATCGACCAGTCGTGACCGAGGAAATCGAGCGTCGTCATCGCGAACGACTGCAACGCGCCCGCGACCAGCGTCACGACCAGGAGACCGATTCCGAGTATCAGGATGTACAGGTACGGGATCAGCATCGACACCATCATCGGCCGCCGCTTGTCCAGCACGCGATGGAAGAAGATCACCGACATCGCATTCTCCAGCACGGAAAACGCGAGGGAACTGAAGAAGATCAGCGTTACGGCGAGCGTCCAGCCGATCACTTCGCGGTGAGCGATGAATCCGCGCAGTTCTTCGATCAGCGGGGCGGATTGGCCCGGCGCGACGATCTCGAGGTAGTGCGCAAGGGTCGACATCAACCGGTCCGCCTCGATGACGTGCGACAGGATGATCACGAGCAGGATCATCAGCGGCACGATCGAAAGCAGCGTGTAGTACGCGACGCCGCCGGCCAGCAGCAGGCCCTGGTTGGCCCTGAACGCTCGCCATGTCTGCGCGGCGAAGCCGAGCGGATCGTGGGCGATCTTGCGCGCGGACCGGGAAAGCCCCGGCGAGAGTGATAGTCGGGCGAGCACGATCGCGAATCTTCGCACGGGCGGGCACCGGGCGCCTGTCGGGACGCGCTGCGGGATTCCGTAGGACAAACACTCATACTAGCGGTCGCTGCAGGCGGGAGCCGGTTGCCTGCGGCGGCTGACAGCGCCGCGCTTCGGCGGTACATTCGCCTCATCCAGACTTCAGGAAACCGCCATGGCGCAGTTCGCGACGGAGAACATTCGTACTGTAGGGTTGGTGGGGGATGGGGCGTCGGGCAAGACGACGCTCGCCGAGGCGCTGCTGGCGAAGGCGGGTGCGATCGCGGTTGCCGGCAGCGTCGAGCGCGGCAGCACCGTCAGCGACTTCGACTCGATCGAGAAGACGTACCAGCATTCGTTGCGCGCCTCGCTGATGCACCTCGAATCCGCCAACACGCGGATCCACCTGATCGACACGCCCGGCTACCCCGATTTCATCGGCCAGTCGATCGGTGCGCTGGACGCCGTCGAGACCGCGGCGGTCGTCATCAACGCCGCCGCCGGGCCGCAGATGATCGCCGCTCGAATGATGGAGTGGGCGGCGACCCGCAAGCTCTGCCGGCTCGTCATCATCAATCGCATCGATGCCGACAACGTCGACCTGCCGGCAGTGCTCGCGGCCGTGCAGGACGCGTTCGGCAAGGAGTGTCTGCCGATCAACCTGCCCGCCGACGGCGGCAAGCGCGTCGTCGACTGTTTCTTCAACCCATCCGGCAACGCGGACTTCTCGTCGGTCGACGATGCGCACCGTGCGCTCGTTGATCAGGTTGTCGAGGTCGACGAGGAGTTGATGGCCCTGTACCTCGAGCAGGGCGAGATCGAGCCCGACCAGTTGCACGCGCCGTTCGAGAAGGCATTGCGCGAAGGGCATCTCGTGCCGGTTTGCTTCGTGTCGGCGCGTACCGGCGCGGGCGTGGCGGAATTGCTCGACGTGCTCGTCAAGCTCGCGCCCAATCCGAAGGAGGGCAATCCACCGCTCTTCACCAAGGGCGAAGGCGACGCGGCCGTCGAATTTCATTCGGAGCCCGATCCGTCGCAGCATGTGCTCGCGCACGTGTTCAAGGTCGTGATGGACCCGTTCGTCGGCAAGCTCGGCGTGTTCCGCGTGCACCAGGGCACGGTGACGCGCGATACGCAACTCTTCGTAGGCGATGGACGCAAGCCGTTCAAGGTAGGGCACCTGTTCATGCTGCAGGGCGGCAAGTACGTCGAGATCGACCGCGCCGTTCCGGGCGATCTCGCAGCCGTTGCGAAGGTCGACGAGATCGACTTCGACTGCGTGCTGCACGATTCGCACGACGAAGACCACATCCACATGAAGCCGCTCGAGTTCCCGGTGCCGATGCACGGCTTCGCGATCACGCCGAAGCGCCGCGGCGACGAGCAGCGCATCTCTGACGTGCTGCACAAGATGATCGCCGAGGATCCGACGCTCGTCGTGTCGCACGACCCGGCCGTGAACGAGACCGTGCTGCGTGGATTGGGCGAGCTGCACCTGCGTTCCGTGTTCGAGCGGATGGCGAGCCAGTTCAAGCTCGAAGTCGACATGCGGCCGCCGCGCGTGCCCTATCGTGAGACCGTCACCGCGAAGGCGGAGGGGCATCACCGACACAAGAAACAGACCGGCGGTGCGGGCCAGTTCGGCGAAGTGTTCCTGCGCATCGAGCCGACGCCCAGAGGCACCGGGTTCGAGTTCGTCGATCAGGTGAAGGGTGGTGCGATTCCCAACACGCTGATCCCGGCCGTGCAGAAGGGCATCGAGCAGGTGCTGAACGCCGGACCGGTCGCGGGCTTTCCGATGCAGGACGTGCGGGTCATCGTCTACGACGGCAAGTATCACCCGGTTGATTCGAAGGAAGTCGCGTTCGTGTCGGCCGGGCGCAAGGCGTTCATGGACGCGATCGCGAAGGCGAAGCCGATCATCCTGGAGCCGATCGTCGGCGTCGAGATCAATTGTCCCGCGAACACGATGGGCGACGTCACCGGAGACCTGTCGTCGCGGCGCGGGCAGGTGACGGGCACGCAGACGATGCAGGCGGGCATGCTCGCCGTGAACGGGCTCGCGCCGCTGTCCGAGCTCGACGGCTATGCAGCGCGGCTCAAGTCGATGACGGGCGGCCACGGCGCGTGGACGATGTCGCTGTCACACTACGAGCAGGCGCCTCCCAATCTGCAGACGCAACTGGCGACCGAGTACGCGAAGCATCGCCGGCATGAGGAGGAGTGACGCCGCGAGCGGTCGATGAGGGGCCCAATCGCGAAGCGAAAGGGGATCGACGACAAACGCGGGTCGGCGTGCGAGGCCGACACGCCGGCGCCACAAGTCACGCGAAAGTAGAAGGAAGGCCGAGGGCGCGAGCGGTCGGCGAGGTGGCGCGAGGGTAGCGAGACGCGAGTAATCCGCCCCGTCAGTGCGTTGCCTTCGATCCCTGTACCTTCAGCTCGTCGAATACGCGCTCGACGCCCGGTGCCTTGGCCACCGCTCTCGCGAGCGTCCGGCGCTGCGTGGCATTGCGAACGCATCCGTATAGCGTCACCCACCTGCGCGATGTCGTCAGCCAAACCGACGAGCCCGCGAAGCGTGCGTCACCGGCGATCATTGCGCGCACCCGCTCGTTGATTTCGGGGTCGTGGCGATACGCGCCGCCCGGTTCGCACGTGCCCTCCATCGCGCAGCGCGTGCCGCGTTCCACGCGCACGTGCGCCTCGGCGCGCGCTTCCTGCTCCGTTAGCAGGGGCGGCGGCTGGTCGGGGCAATCGTGCGCACTGGATGTCGCCTGCGCGAACGGGTCGAGTTGCACGAGCGGCTGCGCGATGGCCGTATTGACGTTCGCGCATGCGACGGCAGCGCAAAGCAAGCCGAATCCAACCGACCGCCGCGCGCAGCGCATCCTCATCGTTGTCCGCAACTCCGCTGCACGCTCAGCGCCGGGCGAACCGCAGCGCCTTCGCATCGATCTCGTGACGCCACAGGAGCGCACCCGTCTGGTCATAGCTTTCCAGCGTGATTTGGCGCGTCTTCTCCGGTCCGGTCAACCGGATCAGGCCGAACTGGCGCTTGCCGACCAGCGTTCCCGCAACCAGGTCGGGATTGGTGCGTTCGGCATTGTCGGGATTTTCGTAGGCGCGCGACGTCAGCGGACTCGACGTGAACTCATACAGCGGATACGCGCCGGGGCGGTCGATGCGGAGCAGCTCGGTGAAATGACGATCGCCGCTTGCGAACATCACGCCGTCCACGCGCTGCGACAGCAGCCAGTCGGCCAGCGCTTTCTGCTCGTACGAGAAGTGATTGAAGCCCTCGAAGCGGTTCGCGCGATTCCACAGCTGCGAGCCGTTGACGACGAGCTTCAGCGGCGCATGCGAATAGACGAGCGCGTTGCGCAGCCACGCAAGCTGCTGCGCGCCGAACATCGTCTTGTCGGGTGCGTCGTTCATCCGGTTGGCCGACCGGTACCAGCGATCGTCGAGCAGGAACAGGTCGACATCTCCCCAACGCGTACGACCGAACACGCCGGGAACGTCCGGGAGTCCGTAGCTCGGATTGGCCCAGTAACGGCGGAACAGCGCGAGCGATTCCCCCTTCATCACGTACGACATATCCGCGTCGTTGGGCCCGTAGTCGTGATCGTCCCAGATCGCGATCTGCGGCGCCGCTGTCAGCAGCCGCTGCAGCGCCGGCAGCGCGCGCTGCCGGCGATAGCGCGCCGCCATCGATGCCGGATCGAGCTCGTCGGGTGCCTGGAAGTACAGGTTGTCACCCATCCACACCATGAGGTCCGGTGCTTTCGCGGCGATCGCGTCGAATATCTCGTAGCCCCCGCCATACGTGCTGGCGCTCCACGGCGGTTCGGCGGGCGCTAGAAAGAAACACGATCCGATCGCGATCGTCACGTCCTGCGCGTCGTCGCCGGCAGTCCAGTACGGTTGTGCGCGCACCGCGCCTTCGCGACGCTCGCCGTCGCCGTCGATTGCGTACGTGGCGCGTGCGCCCGGCGCCATTCCGGTGAGCCGGGCAACCACGACGTCGTCGTCGACGGCTTTCGCGTCGAGCGTCAACGCGTGATCGCGGCCATCGTGCTCGGTTCGCCAGCGAACCTGCACGGCACCGGGTGCGTCCGCCTGAATCCAGACGAGCACACTGGTGTAGTCCGCGTAGCCGTGCATGACGACGAGGCGCGCTTCCGCGCTCGTCACGCAGATGCCCGCAACGAAAAACGCTGCAACGAAGCGTGATTTCACGGGCGTGCGGGCGGAATTGGAAGCGCTCGATTGTGCCGACAACCCTCGCAGATTACAATTGCGCCGTGGGAGATTCCGTCAACCTGACGCACCATTTCCTGATCGCGATGCCGGCGATGGTCGATCCGCATTTCGCGAACTCGCTGACGTACGTGTGCGAGCACAATCCGGAAGGTGCGCTCGGCATCGTCGTCAACAAGCCGATCGACATGACCCTGTCGGCGCTGTTCGAGCAGATCGAGATTCCGCTTGACGATCGCGCGTTGCGCGACGCCTCCGTGCATTTCGGCGGTCCCGTGCAGATCGACCGCGGCTTCGTGCTGCATCGCCCGCTCGGCAACTGGCAGTCGACGCTTGCGATCAATGACAACGTGGGTCTGACGACGTCCAAGGATGTTCTCGAAGCCGCCGGTCGCGGCGAAGGACCGAAGGACATCTTCGTATCGCTCGGCTATGCCGGGTGGTCGGCCGGGCAGCTCGAAATGGAGCTCGCGCAGAACGCGTGGCTCACCGTCGAGGCCGATCCGGGCGTCGTGTTCGACCTGCCCCCCGAGGGTCGTTTGCCCGCTGCCGTGCGGCTGCTCGGCATCGACATTTCGCGGCTCTCCGATACCGCCGGACACGGGTGATCGCGCGTGCGAGATGAAGCCGGACGCGACGATTCTCGCGTTCGATTTCGGCACGCGACGCATCGGCGTCGCCATGGGCAATACGCTGACGCGAACGGCGCATCCGCTGACGACGCTCGCGACATCTCGCGCGGCGCAGCGGCTCGACGGAATCGCGGCGTTGATCGAAGAGTGGTGTCCTGCGCAACTGGTCGTCGGCTTGCCCGTGCATGCCGACGGCACGCCGCACGCGATGACTGCGCGCGCACAGCGCTTCGCACGCGAGATCGGTGCGCGGTTCGAACTGCCGGTGGCGCTCGTCGACGAGCGCTGGACGACCGAGATTGCGCAAGGCGCGCTGCGCGCGGGCGGTCGCGGCGGCCGCGATGCTCGCGGCGAGCGGGATGCTGTCGCCGCCCAGATCATCCTCCAAGCGTGGTTCGACGCCGCCGATGAAAAAGCCTGACGACTTGCCCGACGCGGAAGCGGCGCTGGCGAAGCTCGTCCAGCGGATGGAGGGCGTCGTTGCGCCGAACGCCGCGTTCGTCGGCATCTACTCGGGCGGCGCATGGCTTGCGGAGCGGCTGAGCCAGCGGCTGCCCGATGCGCATCCGGTGGGTTTCATCGACGTCTCGTATTATCGCGACGACTATGCGCTGTCGGGCCTCAAGCCCAACACGCGCCGCACGTCGCTGCCGTTCGACGTCGAAGGCGCTACGATCGTCCTCGTCGACGACGTCCTCTATACGGGACGCAGCGTCAGGGCCGCCATCAACGAGCTGTTCGATTTCGGGCGTCCGGAACGCATCGAGCTTGCCGTGCTCGTCGATCGCGGCGGACGCGAATTGCCGATCGAGCCCACGTATGCCGGTGCGACGATCAGCGTTGCACCGCATCTTTCGATTGTGTTGTCGCGCGATCCGGGCGGGACGTTGTCGCTCGCCGTGGAACCGTCGGCAGGGGTCGCGTGAGGCCCGCGGGCGAGACAACGTCGAGCCGAGGCCCGAAGGGCGCGGCGCGGGACGAGCGCGGAAGAGGCCGACACGCGGTGCGGCGTTTTCGATCGGTCGCAGCAAGGAGGCCGAGCGTGAGCGGACGAGCATGAATAGCTCGCGCAATCCGCAACTCAACCGCGCGGGCGATCTCACGCATCTGCTGACGCTCGAAGGCCTGCCCGCCGACGTTATCACCCACATTCTCGACACGGCCGAGCCGTTCGCGTCGATCTCCGAGCGCGAAGTGAAGAAAGTGCCGCTGCTGCGCGGCAAGGCCGTATTCAACCTGTTCTTCGAGAATTCGACGCGGACGCGGACGACATTCGAGATCGCCGCCAAGCGGCTGTCCGCCGACGTGATCAATCTCAACATCGGCGCGTCCTCGACGTCGAAAGGCGAAACGCTACTCGATACGGTCGACAACCTGTGCGCGATGGATGCGGACCTGTTCGTCGTCCGCCACGCGCAGTCGGGCGCACCGCACCTGATCGCGTCGCACCTCGCCGCGATGGGGCGCTCGGACGTCCACGTCGTAAACGCCGGCGACGGACGCCACGCACACCCGACGCAGGGCCTGCTCGACCTCTACACGATCCGCCACTACAAGCGCGACTTCCGCGAGCTGACGGTCGCCATTGTCGGGGACGTGCTGCATTCGCGTGTCGCGCGCTCGCTGATCCACGGGCTGACGACGATGCAGACGCCGCAGGTACGCGTGATCGCGCCGCGCACCCTGCTCCCCACGCGCGTCGAAGCGTTGGGCGTGCAGGTTCACAACGACATGCGCGAGGGGCTGCGGGATTGCGACGTCGTCGTGATGCTGCGGCTGCAGAGCGAGCGCATGAAGGGTGCGCTGCTGCCGTCGGCCGGCGAGTATTTCAAGCATTACGGCCTGACGGTCGACAAGCTTGCGCTCGCAAAGCCCGACGCGATCGTCATGCACCCGGGCCCGATGAACCGCGGCGTCGAGATCGATTCGGCCGTTGCCGACGGTGCGCGCTCGGTGATCCTGCCCCAGGTGACGTTCGGCATCGCCGTACGAATGGCCGTGCTGTCGATCATCGCCTCCAATTAATGCACATGACCGGCGCGCAATTCGTGGACGGCGCACACTCTTGAAGATCGAAATCACCGGCGGACGCGTCGTGGATCCTGCGCAGGCGCTCGATCGCGTCGCATCGGTGTATGTCGCGGACGGGACGATCGCCGGCGTCGGCGCGATGCCGGCGGGCTGGCGCGCCGACCGCGTCATCGATGCTGCACAGTGCATCGTTGCACCCGGTTTCGTCGACCTTGCAGCGAGGTTGCGCGAGCCCGGGCTCGAGCACAAGGCAACGCTCGAATCGGAACTGGCTGCGGCGGCGGCCGGCGGCATCACCAGCCTGGCCTGTCCTCCGGACACGGATCCACCGCTCGACGAGCCCGGCCTGGTCGAAATGCTGAAGCACCGTGCGCGCGTGATCAACCAGGCACACGTCTATCCGGTCGGCGCGCTGACGCTGGGCTTGCGCGGCGAGACCCTGACCGAGATGAGCGAGCTCGCCGAGGCGGGATGCGTCGCGTTCTCGAATGCCGACGTGCCGCTGCCCGACACGCAGATGCTGTTTCGCGCGCTGCAGTACGCGGGGACGTTCGGCCATCGCGTATGGCTGCGGCCGCAGGATGCGCATCTGGCACGGGGTGGCGTTGCGCACGACGGTGAAGTCGCGACGCGGCTGGGCCTGCCGGCAATTCCCGTGACGGCGGAGACGATCGCGCTCGCGACGATCTTCGCGCTCGTGCGCGAGACGCGCGTCGCCGTGCACCTGTGCCGGCTGTCGTCGGCGAGCGGTGTCGCGATGGTTCGTGCCGCCAAGGCCGACGGACTACCCGTCACCTGCGATGTGTCCGTCCATCACCTGCATCTTTGCGACGTCGACATCGGCTGGTTCGATTCGCAGGCTCACCTGATGCCGCCGCTTCGCGCGACGCGCGACCGCGACGCACTGCGCGAAGGTGTGGCCGACGGAACGATCGACGCGATCTGCTCGGACCATGCGCCCGTCGACGACGACGGCAAGCAGGTGCCGTTCGCGGAGGCAGAGCCCGGCGCCACCGGCCTCGAGCTGCTGTTGCCGTTGATGCTCAAGTGGGCGACGGAAATGCGCGTGCCGATGACGCGCGCGATCGCGACCGTCACGACCGCGCCGGCATCGATCATCGGGATCGCGCAGCCCGCGTTTCGCGCCGGCAGCCCGGCCGACTGCTGCATTTTCGCGGCGTCCGACGCGTGGACGGTGTCGCGCGACGCGCTGCGAAGCCAGGGGAAGAACACACCGTTCCTCGACCTGGAGGTGCTCGGTCGCGTCCGCTACACGCTGCTCGCGGGGCAGGTGGTGCACCAGCCAATCGACCGGGCCGATTCGTCCCGGCCGTGACGGCCTGCTACGACTTCTTGGGTTTCGCCGCCGCGGCCGCGCTCTTCACGCTCTTCGAAACGATGCGGCCGGAGTCGGCGTCGACCTGCACGACGAAGACATTCGTTGACGTTTCGCTCTTGAGGTCGAACGACCAGACCTGTCGGCCCTTGTCCGTCGCCAGCTTCGAGCTCTGAACGGAGCCGTTCGGCACGGACGCCAGCGCCGTCTTGCGGGCATCGGCTTCGCTGACCTTGGTCTGCGCCTTCGTGGCGGCCGGCTCGGGCTTGTCTGCGGCGAATGCAGGCACTGCGAAGGCGCCCAAGGCGGCCAACAGCACGGCCAGTGTGCGGGAAGTAACGTGCATGAATGAAGCTCCTGATGTGAAAGTACGGGCCACGCCCGCCGACAGCCGAAGCGTACCCGGATTCCCTTATGTGGGTCTTAAGCGACGTGTCGTTGGTTGTCGTCGATGGGCGACACGAGCGCGCCGTCTTCGCGCGTCACAAGCGCGGCGCGCGGCCCATCAGGTAGAACTCGTCGTTGGGGCGCATCGAGATCATGTTCGCCATCCGGTTCGACAGCGCGAAGAACGCGGCGATCGCTCCGATGTCCCAGATGTCCTCGTCCGTGAATCCGTGCTCCCTCAACGCAGTGAAGTCGGCGTCGTCGATCGCGACACTGTTCACGGCCACCTTCATCGCGAACGCAAGCATTGCGCGCTGGCGCTGCGAAATGTCGGCCTTGCGGTAATTGACCGCTATCTGGTCGGCCACGAGCGGGTTCTTGGCGTAGATTCGCAAGATCGCGCCGTGGGCAACGATGCAGTAGAGGCAATCGTTGGCGCCGGATGTCGCGACGACGATCATCTCCCGCTCGGCCTTCGACAGCCCACCGTCTTTCTGCATCAGCGCATCGTGATACGCGAAGAACGCGCGAAATTCGTCCGGCCGGTGCGCGAGCGTGATGAACACGTTCGGCACGAAGCCGGCTTTTTCCTGCACGCCGACGAT
>Ga0207682_10000067_pt1 | contig 45608 bp, 39 predicted proteins | sample KBSM63metaG_FD_184332 | JGI IMG/M metagenome (GOLD analysis project Ga0207682, IMG submission 184332) | Miscanthus rhizosphere microbial communities from Kellogg Biological Station, Michigan, USA - KBS M6-3 metaG (SPAdes) (version 2) | ecosystem: Host-associated > Plants > Roots > Rhizosphere >... | reverse complement strand
CCGCGCCATTTGTCGAACCGGAGCCGATCGCCGAGCCGCTGCCGATGGCGGCGGAAATGCCGGCGGTCGAGGAACCGATCGAAGTGCCAGCGCCGGTCGCCGAGGAACAGGCCAGCATGTTCGCCGCGCTCGATCGCACCTTCGCCGCCTTCGCCCGCGTCTCTCGTCCCTACATCCAGGAAACGATCTCCAAGGGCCCGGAAACCCTCGACACGGCAACCGAAGACCTGCCCGCGATCCGCCCCTTCCTGCAAAGCTCCGAACGCTTCTTCGCCGCCCTGCGTCCCGGCGCCAAAGTGCTCGGTGAAACCTCGCCGACGATCGCCGCGGCGCTGCGCGCCGGGATTCCGGCGCTCAACCGCTCGCCGATCCTCAACGCGCAGATCCCGCCCACCGCCGACGCGCTGCTCGCCTTCCAGCAGTCGACCGGGGTCTTCAACGGGCTCGACCTGCTGATCGACACCAACCAGTTGCTCGGCCCGGCGATCAAGTTCATCGCTCCCGCGCAGACGACCTGCAACTACCTCAGCATCGCTTTCCGCAACCTCGCCAACGCCTCGGGCGAAGACAACGGCCTCGGCGGCTGGGTGAACGCGACCACCTTCCAGCCGGCGGAAGGCCCCAACTCGGAGTCGGGCTTTGCCGCCGCCCCGGCCAACGGCGGCTCTGACGCGGCCAAGGGACCGTTCTTCAAGAGCAGCCTCAACCACCTCCACTCCAACCCTTATCCGAACACCGCCTCGCCCGGCCAGCCGAAAGAGTGCGAGGCCGGCAACGAGCAATTCGAAGTCGGCAAGACGCGGATCGGCAACACGCCCGGCAACAACGGGATCAAGACGGCCAGCCAGACCAAGAAGCAGCTGGGGGAAGAAAAGTAATGGGCCGGCTACCGGAGAGGGACACCAGGGCGGGGGCGACCAACAGTCGCTTCAAGTGGCGACCGAGCAACGCGATGATCGCGGTCATCTTCATCCTCATCTTCACGATCGGCCCCTACCTGGCCTTCACCGGCCACGTGCCGTTCACCAGCTACGGCTACCAGCTCAAGGCGACCTTCAGCAACGGGGTGAACATCGCCACCAACTCGCCGGTGCGAATCGCCGGGGTCGACGTCGGCCGCGTGATCTCGACCGAACGCGATGGCGACGCGACCACGGTCACCTTCACGGTCGAAGGCAAAGGGCGTCCGGTCCACGACGACGCTTTCGCCGCGATCCGCCCCCGCATCTTCCTCGAGGGCAACTTCTTCGTCGACCTCTCGCCCGGCAGTCCGAGCGCTCCGGAACTCGGCAGCGGCGACACGATCCCGGTCAGCCACACCTCGACCTGGGTGCAGATCGACGAAGTCCTCACCGCCCTGCAGGCCCCGGTACGGGCCGACCTCAGTCACCTGCTCGAGGGCTACGGCACGGCCCTTACCCACAAGCCGACGGCGGCCGAAGACGAAACCCAGGAGCCCGAGGTCCAGGGCAAGACCGGCGCCGAAGCGCTCAACGGTGGCTTCCGCTACGGCGGTGACGCCGGTCGCTACAGCTCCCAGGTGACCAATGCCCTGCTCGGCACCGAGCCGCATGACCTCTCGAAGCTGGTCGCCGGCACCGCCCGTACCTTCGGCGCCCTGGCGAAGAACGAGGAGGACCTGAAGGGGCTGATCGTCAACTTCGACACCTTCACCGGTGCCCTCGCCGCCCAGTCGGCCAACCTCTCGACCACGATCCACCGCCTCTCGCCGACCCTGCGGAACTTCCACAGCTCGCTGGTCAGCCTCAACCAGTCGCTGCCGCCGCTGCGCGCCTGGGCGATCGAGATGAACCCCGCCGTCGCGGAGATTCCCGCCCTGATCAAGGCCGGCCGGCCCTGGCTCGAACAGGCCCGGCCACTGCTCTCCGGCAAAGAGGCCGGCGGCACGGCGAAGCTTCTGCGCGAAGCGACACCCGGACTCGCCGGAGCCGCCCAGGCGGGCAAGGCGGTTGCGCTGCCGCAGCTCAACCGGATCAGCCTCTGCACGAGCAAGGTCATCGTGCCGACCGGCAACCAGACGATCAATGACCAGTTCAGCACCGGCGGTCCCAACTATCGCGAGTTCCTCTACACGCTCACCAACTTCGCCGGTTGGGGACAGAACTTCGACGGCAACGGCCCCTACCTGCGGGTGCAGCCCGGCGGTGGCAACCTCCTGGTCGAACAGAAGAACCCGAAAGGCAACCTCAGCTCCGACAAGCAGGACTTCGCACACACTGTTTCGCCGCCGCTCGGCACCCAGCCGCAGCTCTCCGCCCGCCCGCCGAAGAAGCCGGAAGTTCGCTGTGACAGCAACCCGGTTCCGGATGAGAACAGCGGCCTCGGCCAGGTCGGTCCCGCGAGCCCGACGGTGGTGAGCCCGTGAGTCGCTGGTCTCACTTCCGCTCTTCCCTCACTCGCCAGGCGCGCGGGCGCAGCAAAGACACGATCGCGATCATCGTCCTGATCGCGATCGGCGTCGTGATGACGCTCTGGATCTTCACCCAGCAGAAAGCCTCGCTGCCATCCTGGGTGCCCGTCGTAGGCGAAGAATTTGCCCACGTCACGGGCGAGTTCACAACCGCGCAGGCGGTCACTCCCGGTCAGGGTCAGGCCGTCGACATCGCCGGGATCCAGATCGGCAAGGTCACCTCGGTCGACCTCGAAGACGGCCACGCCGTCGTCGGCATGGACATCGAACCGAAGTACCTGGAACTGATCCACCCCGACGCCTCGCTGCTGCTGCGGCCGAAAACGAACCTCAACGACATGATCGTCGAGGTCGACCCCGGCACCGGCAAGGGCCACATCAAGGACGGCTACAACTTCCCGCTCTCGCGCACCGAACCGAACGTCAACCTCGACGCCTTCCTCTCCACGCTCGACGCCGACACCCGCCAGTACATCCAGCTGTTGGTTGCAGGCGGGGCGCAGGGGATCGGCGGTCGCGGTCGCCAGCTCTCCCAGGCATTCCGCCGCCTGCAGCCCTTCTCGCACTACATCGCCGACCTCAACAAAGCGGTGGCGACCCGTCGCGAGGCGCTGGCGCGGGTGATTCATGACTTCGGCCTGCTGACCACCGAACTCGGTCGCCACGACACCGCGATCGAACGCTGGGTCAGCTCCTCCAAGGGAGCCCTCGGCAACTTCGCCAACCAGCAGCACTCAATCGAAGAAATCCTCGTCGAATTCCCCTCGACCCTCTCAGCAGCCGAATCGGCCTTCGCCAGCGCCGACACCTTCGCCAAGACGGCGCGGCCGGCGCTGCTCGGCCTGATCCCCCAGGCCCAAGCGCTGAAGCCGGCGCTGAAGGCCAACGAGCGCCTCTTCGAACAGACGCTGGTGCCGATCCGCGACCAGATCCGTCCCTTCACCCGTCAGACCCGTCCCGTCCTGACCCACGCCAAGGAAGGCGCAGCGCCCCTGAGCAAATCCGTGCGCGGCTTCGGTAACGCGCTCGGCGCCTTCAACAGCTTCCTCAACGAGCTCGCCTACAAGCCGAAGGGCACGAGGCAGAGCTTCCTCTTCTACCTGCCCTGGCTCAACCACAACACCAACGCGACCTTCAACCTCAGCGACCCGGCCGGCCCGATCGGCCGGGCGCTGATCATGATCTCTTGCAACGGCGCCGCGCTCGCGGCCGGTGCCGCCGCCGGAGATCCCTTCATCCAAACCACCCTGCGCGCCACGAACGTGCCGCGCCTGTCAGAACTGCCGCCGATCAAATCCGGAGCCCCCGGACTGAGCGATTGCGGACCAGGGAACGAATGAGCAAGCGCGCCCCCAGCACAACCCAGCTGCTCGTCATCGCCGGCTTCGCGCTGTCCTGCTTCGGCATCCTGCTCTTCCTCTGGATCACTTTCGGCGGGCCGACGCCGTTCAAGGCGAAGCCGTATGAGATCAACGTTCCCTTCAAGGAGGCGACCCAGCTCGCCCAGCAGTCCGACGTGCGCATCTCCGGCGTCTCGGTCGGCAAGGTCCAGGACATCGTCCTCGCCCCCAACGGCGAACAGGCGATGGCCAAGGTCGACATCGATGACAAGTACGGACCGCTGCCGGCCGACACCCGAGCCGTCCTGCGCACCAAGACGCTGCTCGGCGAGACCTACATCGAACTGACGCCGGGCAGCAAAGGCGGCCCGCGCCTCGCCGACGGCGGCACTCTGCCCGAAGCCCAGATCGCCGAATCGGTGCAGCTCGATGAGATCTTCCGCACCTTCAACGCCAAAACCCGGGCCGCCTTCCAGACCTGGCAGCAGGAAGCCGCCAACGCGATCCAGGGTCAGGGCGCCGGCCTTTCCTACGCCTTCGGCGAGCTCGAACCGACCTTCACCCAGTTCGACCGCCTCTTCCGGGTCCTCGACAGCCAGCGGCTGGCGGTCAAGCAGCTCTTCCGCAACGGCGCCACCTCGCTGCAGGCGCTGCGCGGTCGCCAGGGCGAGCTGGCGAGCCTGATCCAGAACTCCAACGCCGTCTTCAAGACCACCGCGGCCCGCGATCGTCAGATCGAAGCGCTCTTCCGCGCCTTCCCGACCTTCCAGGACGAGTCGCGCCTCACCCTTGACCGTCTCAAGAGTTTCGCCGTCAACGCCGACCCGGTGATGAAGCAGCTCATCCCGGTCGCCGAAGAACTCTCGCCGACCCTGATCGCCTTCTCGAAGCTGGCGCCGGAAGCGAAGGGCTTCTTCGAAGGCCTCGAACCAGTGATAAATCGTGCCCCGACCGGCTTCCCGGCGGTTCGCAAGCTCTTCCGCGATCAGTTCCCGCCGCTGCTGCGCGCGGCCGATCCGTTCTTGCGCAACCTCAACCCGGTCATCACCGGCCTCGGTCTCTACAAGCATGAGCTGACCGCAACGATGGCCAACGTGGCGGCGATGTCGAATGCCAAACTGCCAGAAGAAAACGCGGCGGGAGAACACAACCACTACCTGCGTGCGATCGGGCCGTTCACGCCGGAATCGCTGGCGACCTACCCCAGCCGTCTCACCACCAACCGCACCAACGCCTATCCGCAGCCGCTGTCCGCCAAAGCCCTGGCGACCGGTTTGCCCAGCTTCGACACGCGCGGCTGCACCGCAGGCACTACGGCGCAACTCGATCCTGAAACTGCCAAGGATCCGGCCTTCGCCAAACGCACCGTACAGCCGGCGAAGACTACGGCGGACAACGAAAAATTCTCGGAAACCTTCTTCCAGAACCTGAAGAAATACGCCTTCGCCGAACAGACCGATTCCGCCGCGATCCCGGCGCCGAGCTGTTACTCGCAGGCGCCCTTCAACCCGATCGGGCGTAGCGGTCCGCCGACGACCTACCAACAGGCCTTCGAACAGGAACGCAAATAACCGGCATCAGCGCTTGCGGCGCGCGGCTATCGGCGACTCGAAGGCGGTGACGGCGAAGGTGGTGGGGAAGCACTCTTCGCCACCATCGGCGGCACGCTTGGCGCTCGCCGTTTCGATCGCTTTCACGCGCTCGATCAGCTGCCGCGAAGCCGCGACGAATTCCTCCCAGCCGGTCTCGTCCATGCCACCACTGAACGAGTAAAAGACCGCGTCCTCACGTGAGTCGAAGGCGCCCGCATTGTTGTCGCCGGCCATGGCGCGGCGGCAGGCGCGGTAGCGGTGTTCCTTCGAGCCGCGTTTGGGAATCTCTTCGACCAGTTCGAGGAAGCCGAGCTCGAGCAGCTTGCGGAAGTGGTAGGCGACGGTCGAAAGCGGTGCGCCCATTTCTTCCGAGTATTCGCTCGGGCTGATCGTTCGCTGGTTCGCCACGGAGAGGATCTGCAGACGCAGCGGGTGGGCGATCGCCTTGGTCAATCGACGATCGATCAGGTCAGCGCTCGCTTTCTCGGCTTTTTGGTTGACGCGGGTGGTTCGCCTCTTCTTCTCGCTCATCTGCTCCCATTTCAACGCTTGCTCGATGACGCTCCGGAAGCCCTGACTGAGACAGCCAAAACACACTTATCATGACATCTAAGGTATTGCGTGTTTTACAACGCAATCCTGCTTCGGTGCCGATCGAAAGTGCGTTGATCGGCATTGACGATTTCTTTCCTCTCAATTTGCAGGGACGCGCCTGAGTCCTGATTCCCCCGTCTGGTTTCCTTGAGCTTCCGAGCGATCGAGGCCCGGTTCCGCCGCTCGGAGCCCTTAACTGGATCGAATGGCTTCCGCTCCGACAGCCCACGTCCCGCCCCAGAACATCGAGGCCGAGGAATCGGTCCTCGGCGCGATGCTCGTTGCCGAGCCGACCCTGACCCGGGTGATCGACGAGGTCAAGCTCAACGCCGGCGACTTCTACCTCGACAAGCACGCGGCGATCTTCACCTGCGTCCACGATCTCTACGCGGCCTCCAAGCCGGTCGACGAGCTCAGCGTCACCGAGGCGCTGGTGCAGCGCAACCAGATCGAGGAGGCGGGCGGCAAGCATTACGTCTCCGAGCTCGCCGCCAAGGTGCCGGCCGCGGGCAACGCCAAGCACTACGCGGAGATCGTCCAGCAGAACTCGCTGCTGCGCCGCCTGCTCGGCGCCGGTCAGCAGATCCAGGGCTGGGTGCACGAGCGCGACGGCGAACCGCGCGAGCTCTCCGAGCGGGCCGAGAAGCTGCTCTTCGACGTCGCCCACAAAGAGCAGGCGAGCGACTTCAAACTTCTCTCGGAGATTCTCCACGGTGAGGTCGACCGGCTGGAGAAGCTCTCCACTGGCGAGGCGGAACTGACCGGCACGCCGTCGGGCTTTCGCGACATCGACGTGGTCACCGGCGGCTTTCAGCCCGGCAACCTGATCATCGTCGCCGCCCGCCCGGCGATGGGCAAGAGCGCCATCGTCGCCAACATCGCCGAAAACGTGGCGGTCAAACACAACCAGCCGGTCGCCTTCTTCTCGCTCGAGATGTCCGAGGTCGAGCTGGCCCAGCGCTTCATCGCCTGCCGGGCGCGGATCTCCGGCGACAAGCTGCGCAAGGGCCAGGTCTCCCAGAAGGATTGGCCGAAGGTGGTGCGGGCCTGCAACGAGCTCGAGGAAGCGCCGCTCTGGTTCGACGATTCCTCCGACCTCGGCGTACTCGACCTACGGGCCAAGGCGCGTCGGCTGCACGCCCAGGAACAGGACAAGGGCGGGCTCGGCCTGATCATCGTCGACTACCTGCAGCTGATGCGCACCGACGATCCCCGCGCCAATCGTGTCGAGCAGGTGGGTCAGATCAGCCGTGGACTGAAGATCCTCGCCCGTGAGCTCGAGGTGCCGGTGCTGGCTATCTCGCAGCTCTCGCGAGCGCCGGAGCAGCGCCACCCGCCCAAGCCGATGCTCTCGGACCTGCGTGAATCGGGGAACCTTGAGCAGGACGCCGACGTCGTCGCCTTCCTCTTTCGCGAGGACTACTACCGCGACCCCGAAGACGAGCCGGACGGCCTCGCCGACCTGATCATCGCCAAGCATAGAAACGGGCCAATCGCCTCCCCGAAGCTGGTCTTCCTCGACCGCTTTCCAAAGTTCGCCGACTACGCCGGTCAGGAGCAGCCGATCGAACAGCCCGTCGGTGAGGGCCCGCCGATCGACGACGTCGCCGCGGCAGGGCCGGAGTTCTAGTGGCGGGCGCGCGCAGCGAACCCTTCCGGGAAGTTGCCTGCCCGCTCGGCGTCTGCGACGGCTCCGGCTGGATCCTCGGCCCGGAGGACGTCGCGCGCGAATGCGAGTGCCGCGCCCCGCGGCTCAAACGCGGTCGAGTCCGCGGTGTCGCCTCGGTGATCCCACCCCGCTACCGCGGCGTCTCCTTCGACCGCCCGCCGGTCTCCGACATGGCGCGCGACCTGCAGACCAAGGCAGCGTTGACCGAGGTGCGCGGCTTTGTCGACGATCTCGACGCGAGGCTGGAGCAGGGGCGAGGTTTGTGGCTGTTCGGTGACACCGGGACCGGTAAGACAACCCTGGCGATGCTGGTCTCGAAGATGGCTCTGGAGGCGGGCCACTCGGTGGCGATCTACTCGTTGCCGAAGCTGCTGGCACGCATCCGCCGTACATATGACTCCGAGCCCGGTGGCGACTCCTACCTCGCCTTCTTCGAGCGCCTCACCTCGGTCGATCTGCTTCACATCGACGATCTCGGGGCGGAGAAACGCAGCGACTGGGTCCTTGAGCAGCTCTACGCGTTGATCAACGAGCGCTACGAGGCGCAGCGCTCCGTCCTCGTCACCACCAACCTCCCGCACGAGGAGCTGGAGGAGCAGATCGGCAACCGCACGGTCTCACGCTTGAGCCAGATCTGCGATGAGGTGCCGCTCTTCGGCTCCGATCGTCGCTACGGCAAGGTCGCCTAGGGGAGCCGCGAAACTCCTCCTGCCGCTCGACCCGGCACAATGCTCCGGTCATGCCAGGACTGGTGATAGTCGGGGCCCAGTGGGGCGATGAGGGCAAGGGGAAGGTCACCGACCTGCTCGCCGCGCGGGCCAGCGCCATCGTGCGCTTCCAGGGCGGCAACAACGCCGGCCACACGATCGTCCGCGACGGCGAGGAGTTCAAGTTTCATCTGATCCCGTCCGGGATCCTCTATCCCGACAAGGCCTGCGTGATCGGCAACGGCGTCGTCCTCGACCCGCGCATCCTGCTCGGCGAGATCGACGGGCTGCGCCGCCGCGGCGTCGACATGGGCAACCTGAAGATCTCCGCCAACGCGCACCTGATCATGCCCTACCACGTGCTGCTCGACACGGCGGGCGAGCTGAAGCTGGGCAAGCTCTCGCTCGGCACTACCCGCCGTGGCATCGGCCCCTGCTACGCCGACAAGGCGCTGCGGCTCGGAATCCGCGTCCAGGATCTGCTCGACGAGAAGATCCTGCGGGCAAAGATCCGCACGGCGCTGGCGAGCAAGCAGCAGGCGCTGCGTGAACTCTCGGTTCAGCGGCGCAAGCTGCGCAAGGAGGCGGGGGAGGGCGGCGGCGTCAGCGAGTCGGCGATCGAGGACGCCCCCGACCCCCGCATCGACCTGCACGCGATGACCGAGGAACACGTCAGCTACGGCCATCGGCTCGAGCCCCACATCGCCGACACCTCGAAGCTCTGCTGGGACGAGCTCGACGCAGGCAACACGGTGATCTTCGAGGGCGCTCAGGCGACGCTGCTCGACCTCGATCACGGCACCTATCCCTTCGTCACCTCGTCGAACCCGATCGCCGGCGCGGCCACGGTCGGTGCCGGCATCGGGCCGACCGACATCGACGAGGTTTGGGGAGTGGCCAAGGCCTACGCGACGCGAGTCGGCGCCGGGCCGTTCCCGACCGAGCTGGAGGACGCCACCGGCCGTCACATGCTCGAAAAGGGACACGAGTACGGCACGACGACCGGTCGCGAGCGCCGCTGCGGCTGGATGGACCTGGTGGCGCTGCGCTACGCGGTGCGGCTCAACCGCATGACCGCCCTGACGATCACCAAGCTCGATGTCCTGAGCGGTCTCGAGACCCTACGCGTCGCGGTGCGCTACCGCTCACGCGAGGGCGCTCTGCTCGACAGCTTCCCCTACCACCAGTCGATCCTGCACGGGGCCGAGCCCGAGTACGAAGAGCTGCCCGGCTTTGAGGCGGACCTGGGGGAGTGCCGCAGCGCCGAGGACCTGCCGCGCGAGGCCCGCGAGTACCTCGACTACATCGCCGAGTTCGTCGACGTGCCGATTCGATTGGTCGGCGTCGGTCCCGGGCGTGATCAGGTCGTCTGGCTCGATTCAGCCGATCGCGCTGCCTGAGAGCGCCGCGACCTTCCAAGTGCCGTCTTCTTCTCGCATCGGCATCGAGTAGACCGCGCGATCTGGGCCGTAGTAGATAAGAAAGCCCTGTTCATCTTCGCGGCGGAAGCTGCCGGCGTCGACGGTGGTGACTTCCCGTTCGAGCGCGGGGGGCAGGGGCTGCGTAAAGGCTTGCAGGGCCTCACTGCAGTCGGCGCCTTTGAATTGGGGAGACTGCGAAACGAGCTGGACGAGCTGTTCGACGTTGGGCTTCGCCAGATATGAGCAGGCGACGTCCCACTTTTCTTCGGAGCGAGAGACGTAGAAGCGGTGGACGATTTCGGCTACTTCCTGCAGTTCCGATTCGCTCTCTTCGCCGAATTCCTGGATGCTGTTGTCACCGCCCTTGGTGCGGAACTGCGCCGAGCCGCCCCCCGAGACTTTGAGCGGAGCGACGGTGTTCTGCGAATGGCCGCCCCCACTTTGCCGGGTGCCCTGGGAGGAAGATTCCTGGCCCTGGTCCTTCGATTTGGCTGCGGATCCGCTCTGGCTTTGCTCTTTCTGCGCCTGCCCGCTGCCATTCTGGGCGGTGGTTGTCGAGCCCGTGGAAGCCGCCTCGTTCGAGCTGCTCGAATCCGAATTCGAGCTGCCGCAGGCACTGAGAAGCACGGGTGCGAGCACGACTACAACGACGACCGCAAGCGGCCATTTCCCTTCCCTGGTCACCGGGGCGATTGTATTCGATCGTCGCCGCGGCTCAGCTGAGGCGATTCGAGGAGAGCGAGGCGACCTTCCAGGCGTCGCCCTCCAGGTTCAGGGGCATCGAGTAGACGACTTTCTCGGCGCCGTAATAGATCAGGAAAGCCCGTCGCCCCTGCACGCGCATGCTGCCCGCGTCGACGACCTTGCTGTCCTTTCGTTCCTTCGCCGACAGCCGGGTGAAGGTGCCGAGGAACGAAGGGCACGAGGTGTCTTCGAGATTGGTCGCCGAGGTGGCGAGGTGCTCGATTTTGGCCAGCATCGAGCGGGCGAGCTGGGCGCAGGCCTTTGGCCAGTCTTCATCTGCCCGGGCGGTCAAAAAGTCTTCCACCACCGTGGCGCCTTCTTCGAGCTCCTCCTCGCTGCCCTCTTCGCCGAAGTCGAGCAGGGGGCTCTTGGTCTGACCGCGGAACTGATCCGCTCCTTCCCCGGATCCTGAACCGCAGGCGACGAGCAGGCCGGATGCGAGCACCATCGCGATCAGCAAGACAGCTGCCCACCCGCTCCGCTCCCCACGCATGGCGCGATTGTATTGACGGTTTCTCGCTGGAGACTCGGCGGTACAGAAAGTCGCGCAACTCAGCCTTCTCGTTTACAGTCTGGGAGTGGCTTCCGGTAGACGCACGCCTAGGCTGAGCGAGCGGCTGCCAAGGGGCCGGCACGGGTTGCCGCGGGAGGCCGTGACGGAGTCCCAACGCACCCGCATCCTGCAAGCGATGATCGAGGTCGTTTCCGAGCGCGGTTATCCGGAGACGCGCGTCGTCGACGTGATCGGCGTCGCCGGGGTCTCGCGCAAGACCTTCTACGAACTCTTCTCGAGCAAGGAGGACTGCTTCCTCGCCACTTACGACGTGCTGCTCGGCAACCTGCTCGGCGACACCGCCCGCGGTTTCGAGTCCAAGCCCGGCTCGCCCTGGGCCGAGCGAGTTGCGGCCGGCCTCGGTGAGCTGCTCAAACATCTCGCCGAGCACCCGGACGAGGCGCGCTTCGCGATCGTCGAGGTACTTGCGGCGGGACCCAAGGCGCTGGCCCGGCGCGACGCGGCGCTGCGCCAGTTCACCGGTTTCCTCGACGCCGGTCGGGCCGAGACCTCGGTCGAGTTGCCGGGCATAACCTCGCTTTCCCTCGCCGGCGGGGTCAACGAGCTGCTCTACAGCGAGATTCTCCACGGCGCCGCGACGAGGCTGCCCAGTCGCCTGCCGGACCTGATGTTTTGGATCACCCTGCCCTTCCTCGGGCCCGAGGGCGCGGCCGAGGAGCGCGAGCGCACCAGGCTCTCAATGTTGGAGAGCCAATAAGCGCTTGCAAGACCCGCTCCTTTCAGCAAATGGGCGGGTTTACCTAGATTGGGATACTGATAATTTGGGCATTGGAGGGATTGTCCAAGGCTTTCTATGGCCGGGGCTCTGAACGGCCAGGCCGCAAAGGAGAGAAATACAGCACATGCGCAAGCGTTTGATTACGACACTGGTCCTCGGAGCGGGGCTCGCTCTCTTGGTGGCGGGGATCGCCACAGCGGAGAAGCCCACCATCGTCCAGGGCGGCAACCTGAAACTGACCCTGAACGGCGGCTTCACCCCGAAAGCGCTGCCCAAGAAGGGCAAGGGAGCCCCGATCACGCTCAACGTCAGCGGCAAGATCCAGACGCTCGACGGCACCCACATTCCGGCGGTGAAGGAAATCGTCGTCGAAACCGACAAGAACGGCTCGATCGACGTCAAGGGCCTGCCCACCTGCACCTCGGGCAAACTGCAGGCGCAGGACACCGCCCACGCGGAAGCGATCTGCAAGAACGCGATCATCGGTTCCGGCAAGACCAACGTCGAGGTCGCCTTCCCGGAACAGGCGCCCTTCATCGCGAAAAGTAAATTGGTCGCCTTCAACGGCGGCGTCAGCGGCGGCAAGACGACGATCTACATCCACGCCTACCTGAGCTCTCCGGTCTCGGCGGCGGTCGTCACCACGGTCAAAATCTCGAAAATCCACAACGGCCGCTACGGCACCAAGTCGGTCGCCACGATCCCGAAGATCGCCGGCGGCTACGGCTCGGCGAAGGAATTCTCGCTGACCCTCGACCGTGGCTTCAAGAACACGCCGTTCCTGTTCGCCAAGTGCACGGACGGTCACCTCAACGCCAAGGCCACCTCCGTCTTCTCTGACGGCACCAAGCTCACTGGCAGCTTCGTCCGCTCCTGCACCCCGAAGGGCTGAGCTAGCGCTTAATAGGACGAAAAGGGGAAGAAAGGGCGGCCGATCGGCCGCCCTTTCTTTTGCTTGAACCCGGTGCGAATGCAGTGGCCACTACTTTGGTGACTGATAGGTTTTTCCAGAGTGGAGGGTTCAACTGTCTAGGCCGACCGGGGCTCGGCCGTAGGAGGAGATGAGATCGTGCGCAAGGGCTTGACACTGATATTTGCGGCCGGGGCAATGCTGGTATTGGCGCTGGCGGGGATGGCACTCGCGGCGGGCATCAACAAGCCGATCAAGGTCATCGCGGGGAACCTCGAATTGACCGCCAACGGAACCTTCAGCCCGACCAAGCTGCCGAAGAACAAATTTGCGCCGATCACGATCAACGTCAGCGGCAAAATCAGGACCCTCAACGGCGAACACCCGCCGGCGGTGAAGGAAGTCGTGATCGAAACCGACAAGAACGGCACGATCAACGCCAAGGGCCTCGCTACCTGCACCTCGGGCAAACTGCAGGCGCAGACCACGGACAAGGCCAAGGCGATCTGCAAGAACGCCCTGATCGGCGAAGGCACGACGAGCGTCGAGGTCGCCTTCCCCGAACAGAAACCTTTCCCGATCAAGAGCAAGCTGCTTGCCTTCAACGGCGGCGTCAGCGGCGGCAAGACTACGGTCTTCCTGCACGCCTACCTGAGCTCGCCGGTCTCGGCGGCGGTCGTCACCACGGTCAAGGTCACGAAAGTGCACAACGGGCGCTACGGCCTCAAGACAGTGGCGACGGTGCCGAAGATCGCCGGGGGGTACGGCTCGCCCACCAGCTTCAGCCTCAAGGTCGGCCGTTCCTTCACCTACAAGGGCAAGAAGCAGAGCTACCTGCTCGCCAAATGCCCCGACGGCCATCTCAACGCCAAGGGCTACGGCAAGTTCAGCGATGGCAGCCGCCTGGCCGGCAGCCTGGTCCGTTCCTGCACCCCTAAGGGCTGAGCGCGCTCAGCCCCATGGGTCGATCCGGTCGGTCGGAGCCGGGGGGATTACCCCCTCGGCTTCGCGCCGTCGCTCGCCCCGCCGCAGCATGCGCTGGGTGAGGATCGCGATGCTGAGGATCGCCGTGGCGCCGAGGCTGAGCTGGACGCTGAGCAGCCCCTCGCGGGTCCAGTAGACGTCACGCAGGTCGAGCAGCAGCGCCGCCTCGTCGAAGGTGAGGCCCATGCCGACGCCGGAGGTGACGGCCAGCCGCTCTTCGAGCTGCTCATCGTCGGTGAGCAGCGCCGTCGTCCCCGAGGCGAAGACGAGCAGGATGCCGGGGACGAAGTGATGAATGTGGCGACCGCCGACGCTGACGTTGCGGAACGGCCCCCAGCCGTCGCGGATCCCCAGGGTGGAGAGGCGCACGAAGGCGAAAGAACCGAGGAAGCCGGCAAGCAGGTTGAAGAGCACGGTTTCCGAGCGGGGCGCGTCGCTGTAGCCGGCGGTGGCGACGTTGACCGTGTCGATCGCCGCCGCGGGCGCCGCTTCGACCAGCAGCTCCCCCTCGGCCTCCTCGCGCGCGCGGCGCTGCAGCATGCGGCCGAACTGACCGCCGAGGACGACTCCGGCGCCGCCCAGGGCGACGGCCGCGAGCCCGACGGTGGCTCGCTCCGAGCGCGCCCAGCCGAAGTGGGTCCTTGCCCTGGCGCGCCGCTTCAAGCGAGTCGGCAGGCGAGGCGAACCCATGCCCCGCTCCCGGCTAGCGTTCCTCGGTGACGATCGTCTTCACCGTGGCGACGGCGCCATCGGCGAGCTCGATCTCGACCATGTGGGTGCCGATCTCGCGAATCGGCTGCTCGAGGCGGACCTTGCGGCGGTCAATGCGCAGGTCGCGTGCGTCTTGGATCGCGTCGGCGATCTCCTTGGCTCCCACCGAGCCGAAGAGCTTGCCGTCCTCGCCTGCGCGCTGATAGATCGTCAGGACCGTCTTGGAGAGCAGCGAAGCCGCCTGCTCTTCGCGCTCGGCCCGGGCTTTCTCGAGCTTCTCGATAGCCGCTTTGCGCCGCTGGGCCTGCTCGAGCGCGCCGGGCGTCGCCGGCGCCGCCAGTTTGCGCGGGATCAAGTAGTTGCGCAGGTAGCCGGGCGATACGTCGACCGGCTCGCCGCGCTGACCCAACTGCTCGACGTCCTCGAGCAGGATCGCCTGCGTCATCAACGCTCTCCGACGTAGGGCAGGAGCGCGATCTCGCGGGCCCGCTTCACCGCGACCGAAAGCTGCCGCTGATGCTTGCGCGAAAGGCCGGTGACCCGCCGCCCGCGCGTCTTCCCCTTGTCGGAGAGGAAGCGGCGCAGCAGATTGAGGTCCTTGTAGTCGACCGCCTCGGAGTTGATCCGGGTGTATTTGCGCGGCCGCACGCGATCGGGCGCTCGGCGCCCGCGCCTCGGTGTAGATGCTCCTGCGTCCTTGGTTCTAGCCATAAGGGTCGGCAAGCTTACAGATTCAGGCTCGCCGACCCGTTTCCGCCCGTTAGAACGGAATGTCGTCGTCGCCGCCACCACCGCCGGCTGCCGCGCCGGCGAAGTCGGAGGAGTCCGTCGGTACATCACTGCTTGGGGGGCTGAAGCCACCGCCTTCACCACCACCGCCCGAACCGTCGCGGGAGCCGAGGAACTGGACCGAGTTGGCGATGATCTCGACCGTCTGACGTTTGCCGCCCTCTTTGGCCTCCCACTCGCGCCAGTCAAGCCGGCCCTCGATGGCGACCGGCCGCCCCTTGGCCAGGTAGTTCGCGCAGTTCTCACCCTGCGCTCCCCAGACCGTGACGTCGAAGTAGTTGGGCTTGTCGACCCATTCGCCCGTCTGACCGTCCTTGCGACGGCTGTTGACCGCCACGCGCAGCTTGCAGACCGAGGTTCCGCCCGGCGTGCTGCGCAGCTCCGGATCGCGGGTCAGGTTTCCGGTGATGACCACTACGTTCACGTTTGACGCTGCCACAGCTCTCAACTCCTCTGAATCGTTGTCTGGGATTCAGTCTAAGAGTGATGGCGGCGCTACTCGCCCCTTTGATGCTGCAATCTGCGCAGGAATCCGCGCTGGGCGGACTTACTCGGCGGGAGTTGCGGGCGCCTCGACGCTCTCGGCGGCCTCTTCGGCCGGCTCGGCGTCGTCCTCGCTCACCGCCGCGACTGGCGGGCGAGAGGGACCGGAGCCACGCTCGCGCGAGGCGCCGGGAGCCGGCGCGGCGACGGTCGGGGGAATCATCACCGGCGCGTCGGGGTCGACTTTGAAGATGCGGAAGCGCAGCACCCCATCGGCGATCTTGAGGTTGTGATTGAGCTCGTCGAGCAGCTCCGAGGGGGCCTCGAAGCGGAACCAGCGGTAATCCGCCTCAGTGCGCTGCTCGATCTCGTAGGCCATCTTGCGCAGGCCCCATTTGTTCTCGTGCTTGAGCGTGCCTTTGCCCTCGATGCGGGACTTCACGTCCTGGGCAAGGGAGTCACGCCCGGCCTCGTCGGGGCCGGGGTCCAACATCAGGACAAGCTCGTATTCGCGTGGGGCTGCCAAAAGCGGCGAGGGACTATAGCGACAGTGAGGCGAGGGCCTGGGTACCCCTGTCGGCTCAACTTTTTCGGTGGAGACGGATTTGCTGGCGCCTCAAGGGATTGCCGAAAAAGTACAAGCCGCCGACAGGGGTACCCAGGCCCTCGCGCTCAATGCGGCGCAAACTCCATCGAGCCGTCGTTGGGTGCCGGCGTGACAGGAGCTGGTTCTGGTGTGGGAGCCGGGGAGACGACTTCCGGGCTGGGGACGTAGCTCGGGGTGGGTTCCGGCGGTGGTTCTGGGACGGGCGACTGAGGAGGGGGTGGCTGAGAGGGCGCCTTGGGAGCTTTTTGCTGGCGCCTTAGGCCTGGGTTCGGCTTGGGCCGCTTCGGCGCTGCGGATTGCTGGGACCGTTTGTGCTTCGGCTTGGGTCGCCTTTGCGGCGCGGACCTCCTGGGTCTCTTGGGCTTCGACGTGTTCGCCCCCGCCCGAGTCGCCGAAGCTTCCGGCGTTATACGTGGGAGCCCCACGTCCGCCGGGATTGGCGGCGGCTCCGGCGGCGCCAACAAGCTCGGCGCGGCCTTCAATGCAAACAAGCTTCCAACGACGGCCACGATCAGCAACGAAGCTTGTGACCATCGGACTCGGACACGCATCCCTCCCCAAGCTGCAGGCCCTTGCTTGTCTCCCCCAAGAGCTGTCGTTAGGAGGGGCTGGGCGCCGCTCCCCGCGGCTTGTACTTTTTCGGCAGCAGTTTGAGGCGTCAGCGGTCGCGTCTTCATCGAAAAAGTTGAGCGGGGAGTGGCGCCCAGCCCCTCCCAGCGTCACCCTTTTAGTGAGAGACAAACAACCGCCCGGGTAGGGTGAACCCGTGCCCAACTCCGACCCCCTGATCATCGTCTCCAACCGCGGCCCCGCCCAGTTCGAGCTCGATGAGAACGGCGAGCGCACCGTGCGTCGCGGCGGCGGCGGCCTGGTCACGGCCCTCTCGGGCCTGGTCTCTCACCGCGACGCGCTCTGGATCGCCTCGGCGATGACCGACGAGGACGTCGCGGTCTCAGAGGAACGCGGCGGCGCGGCCGAGCTCTCGATCGACGGCATCGACTACCGGGTGCTGCTGGTCGGCTCCGACGCCGAAGCCTATGACCGCTTCTACAACGTGATCGCCAACCCGATCCTCTGGTTCATCCAGCACTACCTCTGGGACCTCTCCAACGCGCCCGACATCCGCCAGGAGGAGCTCGACGCCTGGGATTTCGGCTACCAGGCGGTCAACCGCGACATCGCCAACGCGGTGCTGGGCCAGATCGAGGGGCGCGAGCGGCCGCTGGTGATGCTGCACGACTACCACCTCTACACGGCGCCGGGCATGATCCGCGAGGCCCGGCCGGACGCCTTCCTGCACCACTTCGTCCACATTCCCTGGTCCCAGCCCGACAGCTGGCGCATCCTGCCGGGTCGGATCCGCGAGGCGATCTTCCGCGGCATGCTCGCCAACGACATCATCGGCTTCCACACCGGCAGCTACTGCATCAACTTCCTGCGCTGCTGCGATGAACTGCTCGAGGCTGACGTCGACTACGAGCTCGGCGTCGTCCGCCACGCCGGTGGCGAGACCCGCACCCGTGCCTACCCGCTCTCGATCGACGCCGAGCGGCTGCGGCGCGCCGCCGAGTCGCCGGAGGTGGCGGCCGCCGAGCGCGAGGTGCTCGAGCGTCGCCGCAAATACCTGATCATCCGCGTCGACCGGGCCGACCTCTCCAAGAACGTGCTGCGCGGCTTCACCGCCTTCGACGTCTTCCTCAGCCAGCACCCCGAGTTCCGCGAACAGGTCACCTTCATCGCCCACCTGCAGCCCTCGCGCCAGGACGTGCCCGAGTACGCCGAGTACCTGGAGCGGATCGAGGCCCTGGTAGCCGTCGTCAATCATCGCCATGGCACCACAGACTGGATGCCGATCGACCTCAAGATCTACGAGAACTTCCACGACGCCGTCGCCCGCTACAAGCATTTCGACCTGCTGATGGTCAACTCGCTCTTCGACGGCATGAACCTGGTCGCCAAGGAGGCGCCGGCGGTGAACACCCGCGACGGGGTGCTGATGCTCTCCGAGAACACCGGCTCGCACGAGGAGCTCTCCGATTGCGCCCTCTCGGTCAACCCCTTCGACATCCAGGAGCAGGCGGAAACGATCTACCGCGCCCTGACCATGGACCCCGAGGAGCGGCGACTGCGCGCCCAGCACCTCAAGGAGCTGGTCTTCTCGCGCAACCCCGGCGATTGGGTCGACGATCAGCTCAAAGACATCGACGAGCTGCGCCAGGCGGTTACCTGAGCGCCGCCGGCGGACTCAGGTGCCGAGCTCGCTGAGCAGTTCGACCCAGTCGCGCAGCAGCCGCGGTGAGAGGAACTCCTTGCGGGCGTGTTCCTTGCCGGCCCGGCCGAGACGCTTGCCCAGCTCGGGGTCGGCGAGGATCTCGAGGCAGCGCTCGGCGCACTGCTGGGGGGAGTCGACGAGGAAGCCGGTCTCGCCGTCGGAGATCTGCAGCGGAATGCCGCCGACGTTGCCGCCGATCGTCGGCCTTCCCTTCCAGAGCGCCTCGGTGACGGTCAGGCCGAATCCCTCGCGGATCGACTTCTGCAGGCAGACGTCCGATTGGGACTGGAAGGCGTTGACCTCGATCGCGCCGACGTTGTTGAGGTTGTTGAGGATCTTGATGTCCTCGTCGCCCTCGGCGTACTCGAAGGTGTGCTGGAAGAACTCCCAGCCCTCGGGATCGTCGGTCGCCATCGAGCCGACCAGGGCGAGTTGCACCTCGGGGACCTGCTCGGTGACGGTCCGGTAGGCGTCGATCACGCCCATCGGGTCCTTCCAGGGATCGAAGCGCGAGACCTGGGTGAGCAGCGGCCGGTCGACGTCGATGCCGAACTGGCGGCAGACGAAGGCGGCGTCGTCGGGCGAGAAGGCCATGTTCTTCGGTGAGAGTGGGTCGATCGCCGGCGGGATGATCTTCACCCCGTTGTGGCCGTTGACACCCTCGGGGACGTAGGTCGGCAGGTGCCAGACGGTCGCGTCGTACTCCTCGATCATCGGCAGCAGGCGGGCGATCGGCTCGGGGTTGGGCTCGGAGAGGTCGATGTGGCAGCGCCAGATCCAATTGCGGCTCTTCTCCTTGGCGCCGCGGCGCAGGCCGATCGGCTGCGGGTCGTGGACGATCACCGTGTCCCACTCGCCCTGCAGGCCGTCGGCGTTGATCGCGTTGATCTCGTCGAAGAGCGCCCATTCCTCGTCGCTCAGGGTCTCCGGGGCTCCCTGCAGCGAGTTATGGAGGAGCTTGGTCGCGTTGTAGAACTCCTCTTTGCCGAAGATCACGTGCCAGTGGGCATCGATGCCGATGTCCCGCATCAGCGGCACGATCGTGTAGAGGATCTCCGATACGCCACCGCCGAAAGCGGTGGCGCTGACGTGCAGGACGCGATGTCCTTTCATCGGCTCCGCCAGCTCGCGGATCCGTTCGATCGTCTCCTTGCCGGCGATGTGGGTGTAGTCGGCGAGGGACTTCTGGCCTAGGGAGACTTCCTGAAGCATCGGGGAGTTCTACATCGCCCGGCGGTCGCCTGACCTTTAGCCCCCCGGCCGCTTGCCCAGGACTACGTCGACCTGTTCACGCTTGTCGCCGTCGCGGAGGATCTCGAGGTGGACCGTCTGGCCGGGTTGGTGGATCGAGATGAAGTGAGCCAGGTTCTCGGGCTGGACGATCGGGTGGCCGTCGACCGAGAGGATCACGTCGCCGCCGGTTTCGTAGGGAATCGCCTGGAAAGTGAGCCTGTCGTCGCCGCCCCGCAGGCCGGCCTTCTCGGCGGGACCGCCGGGAACCACTTCGGAGATCAAGCCGCCGTGGTCGGTGTCGAGGTTGAGCTTGTCGGCGAGCTGGGGGTAGACGGATTGGATCGAGACGCCGATGTAGGCGTATTCGGCTTCGCCCTTTTCTTCCAGCTGTGTCACCGAGCGCTTGATCGCCGAGACCGGCACGGCGAAGCCGACGCCCGAGTTCGAACCGGAGTTGGTCTCGATCTGCTCGTTGATGCCGAGCACCCGCGCGCCGGCATCGAGCAGCGGGCCACCCGAGTTGCCCGGGTTGATCGAGGCGTCGGTCTGGATCGCACCCTCGATCTGGAACTTGGTCAGCGATTCGACCGAGCGATCAGTTGCCGAGACCACCCCCACCGAGAGCGACTGCTGCTCGCCGAAGGGGCTGCCGATCGCCGCCACCGGCTGGCCGACGACCAGGTCGTTGTCGTCGCCAAGCTGCAGTGGGTGCAGCTTGAAGCCGTCGGGATCGACCTTGAGCAGGGCAACGTCGGCAAAGGGGTCGAAGCCGACGATCTTCGCCGGCACCGTGTTGCGGTCGGGAAACTCGACGAAGACTTCCTTCGCCGTCTTGCGGCTGCCGCTCGATTCGTCGGTGACGACGTGGGCGTTGGTAACGATCTTGCCGCTTTCGTCGAGCACGAAGCCGGAGCCCTCCGCCGAGCCTGCTTCGCCGCGGAAGACCGAGCGGATCGTGACCACGCCCGGCGAGGCCTCGCGGAAGACCCGGGCGGCATCGAAGCCGTGCTCGGCCGTCTGCACCGCCACCCGCGGCGCTGCTTCGGTGACCGTGGTGACCTGCGCGGTGGAGTCGTCGCCGTTGTCGCTGCCGCCACAGCCCGCGAGCGCGATCGCCAGCGCCGCGACGACGGCGATGGCTCGGGTTCTCATACCGCTGCCCGTGGAGCCATGACGGGCTCGGCCACGCCGGTGCGGGAGCGGGGCAGGTCGAGGGTGAAGGCGGTGAAGCGCTTGCTGGAGGCGATCGCGACGCGTCCGTCCATGCGCTGGGCGAGCTCGCGCGCGATCGCCAGCCCCAGCCCCGAGCCACCCGCCGAGTCGGCGGTGTAGAAGCGCTCGAAGATGCGGCTGTGGACGCGGCGCGGGATGCCGGGACCGTCGTCGGAGACGGTCAGCTCAGCGCGGCGGTTGACGGAGTAGGTGGTCACGGTCACCTTGGTGCCCTCGGGTGTGTGGGTGAGGGCGTTGTCGAGCAGGATACGGATGACCTGGCGCACGCGGTCGGGGTCGGCGCTGGCGATCACCGGCAGGTCGGGCGTGCGCAGCTCCAGCCGCGAGCCGCGGCGGTCGGCCCGCGGTCCGAACTCGCGGGCCACTTCGCGGGCCAGCGAGCCGAGGTCGACGTTGTTGCTCTTCATCGCCACCGCGCCGGCGTCGAGCTGGGAGAGGTCGAGCAGGTCGGTGGTCAGCTTGGTCAGGCGGATGATCTGCTCGCGCATCGTGTGCACGAACTCGGCCCGCTCCTCGGGGCTGGGGTCCTCCTCCTCGAGCAGTTCGATGAAGCCACCGAGGCTGAAGATCGGCGTGCGCAGCTCGTGCGAGGCGTTGGCGATGAACTGCTTGCGGGCGCTGTCGAGCTCGGCCAGGCGCCGCTGCATCTCGTTGAAGGTGCGGGCCAGCTGTCCGAGCTGCCCCGCCGCGGAGATCGGGATCGGCTGTTCGAAGTTGCCGTCGGCGACTTTGCGGGCGGCGTCCTGGAGGCTGCGGATGCTGGCGCTCGCCACGCGGGCGTAGTAAGTCCCGATTCCGCCCGCGATCAGGATCGCCAGCAGCCCGCCGATCAGGATCTGGCCCTTGACCGAGTCGAGGCCGCTGGCGGCGCCGCCGATCGCCACCGTGTAGACGTAGATGAGGAAGGCCGTGCCGGCAGCGATGCCGACGCAGATCAGCCCGATCCGGTTGCCAAGCCGAGTGGGTCTGAACCGCCGCGGCATCAGCGCCTCGTTTCGCGGTGCAAGGCCCTACTCCCGGAAGCGGTAGCCGACGCCGCGCACGGTGAAGAGGAACTCGGGGTCCTTGGGGTCTTTCTCGAGCTTCTCGCGCAGGTGGCGGATGTGGACGTCGACAGTCCGCGGGTCGCGGTACTCGGAGTCGCCCCAGACATGCTCGAGCAGGGTCTCGCGGCTGAGCACCCGCCCGGGCGAGCGGGCCAGCGCGCCGAGGATCTCGAACTCGACGTAGGTGACCTGGATCTCTTCGTCCCTGAGGGTGACCATGCGGCGGCCGAAGTCGATCACCAGGTCGCCCTGGTCGATCGTCTCCTCCTCCTCCGGCCGCTCGCCCGCCATGCGCGAGCGGCGCAGCGCCGCCTTGACCCTGCTGCGGAACTCGCGCATCGAGAAGGGCTTGGTTATGTAGTCGTCGGCGCCGACCTCGAGGCCGGCGACCTTGTCGGTCTCCGAGCCCTTGGCGGTCAGCATGATGATCGGCACCTGGCTGCGCGAGCGCAGCTCGCGGCAGACTTCGACGCCGTCCAGCTTGGGCAGCATCAGGTCGAGGATGACGAGGTCGAAGCGCGCCTCCTCGAAGCGCTGCAGGGCTTCGCGCCCATCCTGGGCCGAAGTGACGTGGTAGCCATCCTTGCGCAGTGGGTAGGAGAGCAGGGTCTGAATCGACTGCTCGTCGTCTACGAGGAGGATGCGCGTGGATCCGTTGGGCATGAAAAAAGGATATTCGCTGCGGAAGGGCGCATATTGCGGGTATGTGGTGCTTCGAATGGATCTACCGCTGGACAGATGTGCGAGTACCAACTACTAAGGTTGCAGAATAGGGAGCCGATATGAGACGCAGGATGCAGCCGAGACAGCTAAAGACCCTCGTCGAGTCGGGCCACTACAAGCCCGAGCCTTCGCTTATCGCCGACGCGATGCTGCAGCGGCGCGGGGTGCGCGAGCTGCTGACCAGCGAGAGCTTCATGCGAGCTGGTCGTATCCCTTCGGCTCCACAAGTTCGCCACCGGGCAGCCTGATCTCGACCCCCGCCCCGGCGACGACCTTGCCGACCCGCGTCAGCGCGATGCCTTCAGCGCTCCGCACAGCCGCGGTTGCCGCCTCGAGCCGCTCGGGCGGTATCGCGGCCAGCAGCTCGTAGTCCTCGCCGGCGCCGAGCAGCCACCAGGGGTCCGAGCCTCCCTCCTCGCTCAGCTGTCTTGCCTGGGGCGCCAGCGGGACCGCTTCGGCTTCGATGCGCAGGCCCACCTCGCTCGCCTCCGCCAAGTGTCCAGCGTCGGCGCCGAGGCCGTCGCTGAGGTCGATCATCGCCGTCGCCCCGGCATGTGCGAGTGCCTGTCCAGCCCCGAGCCGCGGCTGCGGCTCGAGCTGGCGCTCCACCAGCCTTCGCATCGCTGACTTCGTCTTTTCTCCCTCTATAGCGCCAGAAAAGGCGAAGTCAGTCCCGAGGGGGGGATTGCCGAGCAGCTCGAGCCCGGCCGCGGCGGCGCCGATCTCGCCGGTGAGGACGAGGACGTCACCGGGCCGGGCGCCGCCGCGGCCCACGAGCGCCTCCTCCGTGGACGCATGGCCGACCACGGTGATTGCCAGGAACAAGGTCGGGGAGCGGGTCAAGTCGCCGCCGACGAGGCTGGTGCCGGTGGTCTCGGCGAGCGTCAGCATCCCCTCGAGCAGCTCGACGCACTCGTCCTCGGAGAAGTCGCCGGGCAGGCCGAGCACGGCGTAGGCCTCGCCGGCCTCGGCTCCCATCGCGGCGAGGTCGGAAAGCGCCGTGGCCAGGGCCTTGTGGCCGATCTGGGCCGGGGTCGCGTGCGAGCGGCGGAAGTGGACGCCGTCGACGAGAGCGTCGACCGAGGTGGCGGTCGCTCCCTCCGGCACGGTGATCGCGGCGTCATCACCGCTGCCGAGGCGTATATGAGGCGCGTCGGCGGGTAGCCGCTTCCGTATTCGCGCCAAGAGCTCGAACTCGCCCATATCCCCATTGTCCCGACTCGTTGGCCGGCGTCGTCACTAAGGTGCGGCGACGTGGAGCACCGCCAGCCCCTTCTCCATCGCATCGGCGAGGCCGGTGCGAAATTCGGCACTCAACCCCCGCGCAGCAAACGGGTGCGCTTGGCGATCCAGATCGGCATCGCCGTCGTCGTCTTCGGTTTCCTCGTCCTCACCGTCGTCGATCAGTGGGCGGAGATCCAGGACAAGGGCGTGCACTTCCACGTCCTTTGGCTGATCCCCGCCTTCATCATCCTGCCGATTTTCTACGCCCTCAACGCGGTGGGCTGGGACCTGATCCTGCGCTTCCTCGGCTACAAGCTCGGCGCCGGGCGGGCGCAGGTCGCCTGGGGGCAGCCGCTGCTCGCCCGCTACGTGCCGGGCAGCGTCCTCTACGTGCTGGGAAGGGTGCTGCTCTCCGAGCGTGCCGGGGTGCCGCGACGGCTGACCGTGGCCAGCATCGTCTACGAACAGGCGCTGCAGGCGACCTCGGCGATCATCGTCGCCGCCTACTTCCTGATCGTCCATCCCGACCTGGAAGGGCAGCCGTTGCGCTGGGGGATCCTGCTCCTGATCCCGCTTCTCATCGTGGTCCTGCACCCGCGGGTCTTCGGGCCGTTGGCCAACCGCGTCCTGCGCGCCTTCGGCCGAGAGCCGTTGCCCGAGGTGATGTCGCTGGGCGGGGTGATCGCGGTGACTGCCTTTTACGTCGTCAACTGGGGAGTGATCGCGGTCGGCATCTACTGCGTCGCCCGCTCGGTCAGCTCGATCTCCCCGAGTCAGATTTTCGTCGCGGGGGCGGCTCAGGCATTCGGCTATGTGGCGGCCCTGGCGACTTTGGTTGCGCCCGCCGGGCTGGGGATTCGCGACGCGGCTTTCGCCTGGTCCTTCAAGGTGGCGGCGCCGGGAGACAGCTTCGCGGTCGCCTCGCTGATCGCGATCGTGGTGCGCGGTGTGCAGACGGTTGTGGAGATCGTCTATGTGGGAATCGTCACGGCCCTGGGACGGCGGGAGGGGTGGGCGATACATACGGGCGTGTTGCACGCTTCGCCCGAGGAGGAAGAGGCGGTCGCGGCTAAAGAGGTTTAGGGGAGAGGTCGGGCGCCCCTGTCGGCTCAACTTTTTCGGTGGAGACGGATTTGCTGGCGCCTCAAGGGGTTGACGAAAAAGTACAAGCCGCCGACAGGGGCGCCCGACCTCTCCAGGCGTAGTACTCACAGCGGAATCCGAGCTCCTAGCTGGTAGGCCGTTAGCGCGAGCAGTAGGGCTTTTAGGGCACGGTCCCTGGAGAGGGCTGCGGCGGGAAGTGGCCAGAGGAGGTACCAGGGGAGGAGCCAGGCGGTGGCTAGGAGGAGGGCCGTGATTGCCCAGGCGGAGGCGCGGAGCCAGTCGTTGCCGCGGGCGGTCCAGGTGAGGAGGTAGGCGATCAGGGCGACGAAGAGGAGGCCGAAGGCCAGGCGAGTGGCGTCGGGGTCGAGGCCGGTGAGGCGGGCGGTGGTAATCGGGATGCTCATGTGGCTGGTGCGGCCCTGGTTCTCGCCGGCAAGGGTGAATGCGTGCAGCCAGCTCCAGTCGAAGGCGAGGTAGGCGATCAGGGTCAGGAGTGCGGCTGCGCCAAAGCCGCCGAGAAGGAATCTGGGTCGGAGCTTCGCTCCGAGCAGGGCAAAGGGGAGCACGATCGCGGCGGTGACCTTGGTTGCGCCCGCGGCGATCAGGGCTGCCGCGCCACTTCCCTCGCGGGCGCTGAGCACTGCGGCGATGCCGAGGGTCATCAGCAGGACTGCGATCGAGTCGTTGTGGGGGCCGCCGACGACGTGGACCAGGACCAGCGGGTTGAGGGCGACGAAGGCGGCGGCGCGGGTGGGGTCGAGTCCGCGGCCGGGAGCGAGGCGGGCGACGAGGACGGCGACCCCGAGGACCGCTGCTGCGGAGGCGGCCTTGAGCACGTAGACGGCGGCTCCGACCGGCAACCAGGCGAGCGGGTAGGTCGCCACGGTGAAGAGCGGGCCGTAGGCGCTAGTCGTTTCGGTCCAGGTGACGTGGGCGAAGGCGGGGTCGCCGGGAGCCGACGAGGGCGGATGGACGTAGGGGTCGAGCCCGTGCAGGACGCCCAAGCGGGCGTAGTCGACGTAGCTGTAGACGTCGTGGGAGAGCAGCGGGGGGAGGCAGGCGAAGAGGACGAGGAGCAGGACGATCGCGGCCCAGATCGTCCGGCGACCCAGAGGGGGCGCCCAGGCGAGCACGCCGAGGTAGGCGACGAATCCCGCCCACATCGCGGCGAAGGCGACCCCGGGCGCGAGGCTCAGCTATTCGCTCCCGGCTTCTTCGGCCGCACCGGCGCCGCCGACGTGTGCCGCGGGCGGGGGAGAGGGGACCGGCGTCGGTTCCTGGCCGGCCCCCGGGGCGTAGGCGTCGGGGTTGTAGCCGCCGGTGATTTCTTCGCCGATTTCACGGGCGCGGTCCGCTTCTTCTTCAGCGGCTCCGCCAGGCCCGGCGCCTTTGCCTTGCCCGCGCGGCGCCGAGGCGGTGAAGCGCCCGTAGAAGGGGGCCCAGCTGATCGGCTGCTTCGGCTTGGAGAATTCCTCGCAGGGCACTTCCGCCCCGGAGTAGAGCGAGTGCCAGATTTCAGCCGGGAAGGTGCCGCCGAAGACGGTGATGCCGTGCACGCTGGTCATTTCGATCGCGTTCGATTCGGGGTAGCCGACCCAGACCACGGTCGCCAGGTTGGGCTGGTAGCCGGCGAACCAGGCATCGGTCTCGCGGTCCGTGGTGCCGGTCTTGCCGGCCTGGCCGGGGCAGCCGGTGTAGGCGGCGGTGCCGGTGCCTTCGGTGATGTTGTCGTGCAGGAGGCGGGTCACCTCGTAGGCGACGGCTTCGGAGACGACGCGGCGCGGCTTCTCGCGGTCGGGCCGCTCGGTGTGGCCCCCGGGGAAGACGACGCGCTTGATCGCGACCGGCCGGTGGCGGACCCCGCCGTTGGCCAGGGTCGCGTAGGCGTCTGACATTTCCAGCGGCGAGACGCCGACGCGGAGGCCGCCGATGCCCTCGGCGGGGATGCCGTCGAGTGGGCTGGTGATGCCCAGCGAGTGGGCGGTTTCGGCGACCCGTTCGGGCCCGACGTCGAGGTCGAGCTGGGCGAAGACGGTGTTGTCGGAGGCGACCGTCGCCTGCTGCAGGTTGACGTTGCCGAGGTAGCCCTCGTCGGCGGTGTGGACGTCCCAGTGGCCCCACTTGGGCAGGTCGAGGCTGAGCGGTTTGGAGGTGTAGTAGGTCGAGTAGGGGTCGATGCCCTGCTTGATCGCTGTGGTCAGGACGAAGGTCTTGAAGGTCGAGCCGGGCTGCCGGTGCCCCTGGGCGGCGAGGTTGAACTGGTCTTCGTCGTAGTTGCTGCTCGAGACCATCGCCTCGATCTCACCGTTGTCGGGATCGATCGAGACCATCGCCGAGGAGGGGTCGGTCGAATAGGGCAACGCCGAGCGCATCGCTTCGAGGCCGAACTGCTGCAGGCGCGGCTCAAGCGTGGTGTAGACCCGGATGCCCCCTTCCCGCACCCGCTTGGCGCCGTAGCGCTCGATCAGCTCGTGTTCGACGTAGTCGAAGAAGAAGGGCTCACGGTGGGCGAAGTAGGAGCCGGAGACGTCGAGGCCGAGGCCGCTCGACCGCGCCCGCGCCGCTCGCGCCGGTTTCAGGTAGCCGAGGCCGGCCATCTTCGACAGCACCGCGTTGCGACGTTCGCGTGCCTCACCCGGGTGGAGGATCGGGTTGTAGTCGGTCGGGGCCTGGGGGAGGCCGGCGAGCAGCGCTGATTGGGCGAGGTTCAGCTTCCAGACCGGCTTCGAGAAATAGATCCGCGAGGCGGCGCCGACGCCGATCGCGGTCGCGCCTTGCACGGTCCCGTATGAAGCCGCGTTGAGGTACTGGTCGAGGATCTGGCGTCGCGAGTGGTGTTCGGAGTACTCGATCGCCAGCTTCGCCTCGATGATCTTGCGTTCGAGATCGCGCTTGGGATTGCGCAGGCAGAGGTTGCGGACGAGCTGCTGGGTGATCGTCGAGCCGCCCTCGACGGTCTTGCCCGCTTCCAGGTTCTTCACCGCGGCGCGGAGGATGCCCTCGGGGTCGACGCCGCCGTGTTCGTAGAAGCGCTGGTCCTCGATCGCGACCGTGGCCAGCTGCAGCTGCTTGGGGATGCGCTCGATCGAGACCGGCGCGCGCGCCTCTTCTGAGGAGATCAGTCCCAGCTTGCTGCCGTCCGCGGCGTAGATCGCCGAATTGCCGGTGCGATCGGGCTTTTTGCAGCTCGCCAGCGAAGGCGCGTCGGCGGCGACGTCGAGCACCCAGGAGGTGACCGCGATCGCGCCGAGCACGATTGCGAAGAAGAGCGCCCCGCCGACCAGGGCCAGCTTGCCACCGATTCCCCCGCGCCGCCGCTGACGTCGCCTACTGCGCTGCCCCATATATAGAGCGTACTTCGGCCCGCGGGCCGCTCAGACCTGAGTGTCTTCGGTCGAGAGGTTGTGGATGATCCCGTCGACGAGCATCTGGTTCGGGATCGCCACGGTGGTGCCGTCACCGGGGCTGACGTAGGTGTAGGAGAGCGTCATGTCGGTGACCCTGCCTTCGACTTCCTCGAAGGAGATGCGGTCGCCGATCTTGATCGGCTGCGAGACGGCGAGCTGCACGCCGGCGATCATGTTGGCGATCGTGTGCTGGGCGGCGAAGCCGATGATCGCGGCCAGCACCGCGGTCGAGGCAAGGATCCCTGTTGCCAGCCGCTTCAGCTCGGTGAACTGGCTGAGCGCGATCGCAACCAGGACGAGGAAGACGATCAGGATCAGTAGGCGGCGCAGGAAGCGCAGCCGCGTCTTGGTCGAACGCGATACCTGTGAGACTGCCCGAGCCATGGAGAGCTCCACGGTATCCGCAAAGCCCGCCGGCTTTCCTTACGCGAACTGGGGGGCGCTCGCGGCGGTGCTGGGAGTGCTGCTGGCGATCGGCACCGGGATCGTGCTCTCGGTTCCGGTGGTGCTCGTCGACAAGCCGCCGGACGGCGGCGAACTCGGCGACGCCGCCAACGCCTTGGTGCAGCTGGCGACGGCGCTCGGCTTCCTGCTCGTTCCCTTCGCGATCGCGGCGGGAAAGGGGGCGACGGTGCGCGTCGCGGCGGCGCGGCTGGGCCTGCGCCGCTTCAAGCCCGGGGCGATCAAGTGGATGTTCGCCGCGATCGGCGCCTACCTGCTCTTCGCGATCGTCTACACGGCGGTCTTCGGCGAACCGAAGCAGAAGGACATCGCCGAAGATTTCGGCACGGTGCCGGTGCAGGTGCTGCTGATCGTGATCGCGGCGCCGATCAGCGAGGAGGTCTGCTTCCGCGGCATGCTCTTCGGCGGCCTGCGCGAGCGCTGGCCCCGCCTCGTCGCCGCGGCGGGCTGCGGACTCATCTTCGGCGGCCTGCACGCCCTCACTGGCCTCAGCGCCGTGCCGGTGCTGGTCGTCTTCGGCTTCATCCTCGCCTTGCTCTACGAGAAGACCGGCTCGATCGTGCCCGGCATCCTGCTGCACATGCTGAACAACTCGATCGCCCTGCTCGGCCAGTAGCGAGCAAAGAAACGGCCCGCCTGGGCGGGCCGGATCCGGGTGAGGAGGGTGATCCCTCCAACCGCGTGACAACCTCCAGCAAAGGCTACCAGGGGCCCCTGGTTCTATTTGTCGCTGTCGAGGGCGCGAAGACCGGTCGCAACGACGGATACCACCCCGCAGGCCGCGTGACAGTTGCACCTCGGCCGATTTTCACGCGTCTCAGACAATTAATTACGGAGGGCGAGAGACTCGAACCCTATTCGGAACGGTAGGCCCGAACTCTCGGTTGTCACGCGATTGCCGCGACCTCGCAGCTTCACCCTCCGCTAGCCCGGAACCTATTGACTGCGCTGGGCAATTCAAGAGGCGTGCATCTCTTTTGACAAAGGGTTGATGGTTTCGTCACGCGACCGCGGGATTCGTAAGAATCCCTGGCCCTTGATTCGTCGTCTCGCCCCGGTCCTCGCTGTCTTCGCGCTGCTGGTCTTCGCTGCCGGCGCGAGTGCTGCTGCGCCCGTAGCCCCGAAGGAAGTCGGCCCGCCGGCGGCGACGGTGAAGATTCGCGTCGGGCATCTGCACGGCGGCAAGGCCCAGATCTACAGCAAGGTGCCGGTGATCGGGACGATCTCGCCCTTCGTGCCGGGGCAGAAGGTCGATGTCTCCTTCTTTCTCGACGGCAAGCCGCTGCTCAGCCGCAAGGTCGCGGTACAGAAGGGCAAGGGGGGGAGCGGCAGCTTCCGCGCCGGTGTGCTGCTGCGCGAAGGGGGCAAGTACGCGGTCAGCGCCCAGCACGAGGCCAACGCGGTGCTCGGCGGCGACAGCACCGTGCGCAAGAGCTGGACGGTCAGCTATCCCGCGCTGCACCAAGGCGAGTGCGGCGACGTGGTGGTCGGCTTCAAGAAGGCAATGCGCAAGATGGGCTACATCGCCAACAGCGGTCGCTGCTTCGGCGCCAAGACCGCCCGCGGCGTGCTCGCCTACCGCAAAGTCAACGGGCTGACCCGCAGCTACCGTGCCGGCGCCGGCTTGGTCAAGAGCGCCTTCTCGGGCAAGGGCGAATACCACGTGGTCCACCCCGACGCGGGCGAACACCTCGAGGCGCCGCTCTCCAAGCAGGTCCTCGTCTTCGCCAAGGGTGGCAAGCCCTTCGCGGTCTACCCGATCTCCTCCGGCAAGAGCTCGACCCCGACCGTGACCGGCCACTTCACCTTCATCCGCCAGGAACCGGGCTACAACTCGCACGGCATGTACTACTCGTTCTACTTCTACGGCGGCTACGCGGTGCACGGCTACGAATCGGTGCCGGACTACCCGGCCAGCCACGGTTGCCTGCGCACCTTCATCGCCGACCAGCCGGAGATCTACGACCGGATCAACTTCGGCGAGTCCATTTTTATTTTCTGAGTCGAGCCTCACACTCGCCGCGGCGCGGCGATACATAGGCTGTAGCCAAGATGACCGAGCGAGCGCTCAAGGCGGTGCTCGTCGTGATCTCCGCCTGGCACGTCGTCACCGGTGCGATGGCACTGGTCGCGCCCGACACCTTTTTCGATCAGATCGGGCATTACGGGATCGAGAACTCCCACTATGTAGGCGACGTGGGGGCGTTCATGCTGGCCTTCGGCGTGGCGGTGGGCATCGCGGTGGTGAAGCCGTCGTGGCGGGCGCCGATCCTCTGGCTGGGAGCGCTCTGGTACGGCTTCCACGCGATCAATCATGCTTTCGACACCGGTGAAGCCAAGAGCGAGGCGCGGGGTTGGAGCGACACGCTGCTGATTGCTTTTGGCGCCGTGGCGGCCGCCTGGCTGGCGCGGGTCTCGGAACGATTGAACGCGGCAACTCATAAGTAGGAGGTGCGAGATGAAGGTCTTCGTCGCAGGAGCGAGCGGAGCGATCGGCAGGCCGCTGGTGCGCCGGCTGCTCGCGGCAGGGCATGAGGTGACCGGGATGACCCGGCGCGAGGAGAACGCCGAGGCGATCCGCTCGGCCGGAGCCGCCGCGGTCGTCTGCGACGTCTTCGACGCGGCCGCGCTCGAGAGCGCCGTCCGCGCGGCGGCGCCCGAGGTCGTCGTCCACGAGCTCACCTCGCTGCCGCCTCGTCTCGACCCCAAAGCCAAGGACGCGCTGGTGCCGACCAACCGCCTGCGCCGCGAGGGCACGCGCAACCTGATCGCCGCCGCGAAGGCGGCGGGCGCGCGGCGCCTGATCGCCGAGAGCGTCGCCTTCTTCTACGTGCCGGAGGGCGACTGGGTGAAGGACGAGGACGCTCCCGCCTTCGGCGAGGCGCCGGGTCCCTTCGGCGAGGCGGGGAAGGCGCTGGCCGACCTCGAGCGGCAGGTGACCGGAACCGAGGGATTGGAGGGAATCGTGCTGCGTTACGGCTGGCTCTACGGGCCCGGCACCTACTACGGGCGGGAGGGCTCGGCGACCGAGGACTTCGCCAAGCGCCGGATGCCGGTCGTCGGCAAGGGCGACGGCACCTTCTCCTTCGTCCACGTCGAGGATGCCGCCGGAGCGACGGTGGCCGCGGTCGAGCGCGGCGCCCCCGGCATCTACAACGTCGTCGACGATGAGCCGGCGCCGATGCGCGAGTGGGTGCCCGCCTTCGCCGAGGCGGTGGGGGCGAAGAAGCCTCGCCGCGTGCCCGTTTGGCTCGCTCGCCTCGTTGCCGGCCCCGCCGCGGTCGGCATGGCGACGGATCTGCGCGGCGCCTCCAACGCAAAGGCGAAGCGCGAGCTCGGCTGGCAGCCGCGCTACCCGAGCTGGCGCGACGGCTTCGCCGATCCGGCGGCGCGCGGCTAGCGGTTCACTGCCGACGAGCGTCGACTCATAGGATGCGCGCCGCATGACCGATCTCGCCGCCGCCAAGCAGACATTGCTCGCCGAGCTGCGCGAGCACTCGCTGGTGATCGGCGAGGTGACGCTGTCGAGCGGCGCGACCGCCCAGTACTACGTCGACGCGCGCCGGGCGCTGCTGCGTCCGGCCGGGTTCCTTGCCGCCGGCGAGCTGATCGCGGCGACGGCGCTGGAGGTGGGTGCGAGCGCCGTCGGCGGGCCGGCCACCGCGGCGATCCCGCCCTCATGCGCCGCACTCGCGGTCCCCGCCGGCCGCGACCTCGTCGGCTTCTTCGTCCGCGGCGAACGCAAGCAGCACGGTCTGCAGCGCTGGGTCGAGGGAGCGGTCGAGGAGGGCGCGCGCTGCCTCGTCGTCGAGGACACCGTCACCACCGGCGGCTCGACCGCCGAAGCGATCGAGCGGGTCGCCGAGCAGGGATTGGAGGTCGTCGGCGTGGTTGCCGTCGTCGACCGACTGGCGGGCGGCGCGGAGAGGATCGAGGCGGCTGCCGGGGCTCCCTACCGCGCTCTGATCACGATCGACGAGCTTTACCCCGAGCGACCCGACCGCGACTGAGGTGGAGCCCGACGCCGTCGAGATCCGCGTGGTCGGTTGCTTGATCGAGAAGCAGCGCACGACGCCGGACGTCTACCCGCTCTCGCTCAACGCGCTGCGACTCGCCTGTAACCAGTCGACAAACCGCGACCCGGTGGTCGACTACGACGAGCAGACCGTGGTCGAGGCGCTGCGCCGACTCGCCTTAAGGGGTTGGACGAGGTTGGCGAGCGGCGCCGGCAGCCGCGCCCGCAAGTATCGCCAGCTGCTCGACGAGGCTTTCGGATTGGACGAGGCCGAGCTCTCGCTGCTGGCGGTGCTGATGCTGCGTGGCCCCCAGACTCCGGGGGAGCTGAAGCAGCGCGGGCAGCGCCTGCACGACTTCGCCGGTCTCGCCGCCGTGCAGGAGACGCTGGAGCGCCTGGTCGAGCGGGGGCTGGTGGCGCGCCACGAGCGTCGGCCGGGCCAGAAGGAGGACCGCTACGAGCAGTTGCTCGGGGGCGGTGTGGCCGAGCTCTCGTCCCAGAGTGCCGAGCCTGCTCCGTCCCCGCCGGAGGGCTCGGGGGAGGAGGCTGCGACGGAGTTGAAGCCCGCCGAGGATCGCCTCACGCGGCTCGAGCGCGAGGTGGCTGAGCTGCGCGACGAGCTTTCGGCCCTGCGCGACGAGCTCGGCGGCTGAGCCGCCTCCAACAAACGCTTAAGAGCCCAGCCCTTCCGTGGTGCGCTACCGTGGGAGGCGACAGGTCCCGTAAACGTCCCGGTATTGCTAGACAGGGAGGCGGGAAATGTCCAAATCGCTCTTTTCGCGACTGCTGGCGAGCTTCGTCCTCGCTTTGGCGATCGCGCCGGTGTTGTCGTCGACGACGGCGTGGGCGGGTCCCGGCTACCGCCCCGACTCGACTCATTCCTCGATCGACCTGACCGCCGAAATTCCGACCGGCGTGGCGGTCGACCAAGGCAGCCAGGTCATCTACGTCGCCGAGGCCAGCCGCGACCTGATCAACGTCGGGAGGGGTCTGATCGAGCAGCTGAGCCCGACCGGACAGGCGACGGCGAGCTCGCCCTTCGGCACCGGGGGGCAGGACTTCTTCGTCGGCGTCGCGGTCGATGCCGCAACCCACGGGATCTACGGGTACCAGATCGAAGGCGCGAACACTCCGCTGGGACCGAAAGGCACCCCGAAGGTGAGCGCCTTCTCGTCGACGGGCACTTTGGGGACTTCTTTCGCCACCGCCAATGCCGAAGCGGAGACGATTGCCGTCAACTCCTCCGGGCGCCTGCTCTTTCCCAACGACGTAGCCAACAACGTGCAGATCTTCAACTCGTCGGGCACGGTGGAAGGCTCGGTCGTCTGCACCGTCTCCTGTCCGGGGGGCGCGTTCGTGACGCCGCAGGCGGTCGCCCTCGATGCGGCCGGCAAGCTCTATGTGGTCGACAGCGCCGGGAGCGGCCGAGTCCTCCGCTTCTCGCCGTCGGGCGGGTCATACGCGTACGAATCGACGCTGCAGAGCGGTGAGGGCGCCGTCGCGGTGGCCGTCGACACCTCCAACGGCAACGTCTTCGTCGGCGATCTGACCGGCGGGACGTACCACGTGGTCGCCTATGACTCGGCAGGCAACGAGTTCGATGACTTCGCCGCCGGCGCCGCGACCAAATCGATGGTCGAACAGATCAGCGGCCAGCTCGCCGTCAACTCGACCACGCACGAGCTGTACCTGAGCAATCCGGGCGGGGGGAACCTGCGGCTCTTCGAACCGATCGCCTCGATTCCGGCACCGACCGCGACGATCGCGACCCCGAATCCGGTCGGACAGGTGTCGGCGACGCTGAAGGCCACGGTCAACCCGAGCGGCCACGTGCTCACCAGCTGCGGCTTCGAATACACCGACCACGCCGACTTCCTCGCCAACGGCTACGCCAACGCCGCGGACGTGCCGTGTCCGGGGGTGGTGGGGACACCCGAAAGCACGAGCGTCTCGGCGAGCGTGACCGGGCTCACCCCGGGGACGAGCTACGACTACCGGATCAACGTCGAAAGCCACGGCGGTGCGGCGCAGAGCGGCGATCAGTCGTTCCAGACCCTTCCTCCGCTGCCCCCAGAAGTCACCACCGGAGCGGCGACCTCGCTGTCCAAGAACGGGGCGACCCTGGCGGGGACCTTGAACGCGAAGGGAGGGCCGGTCTCCGACTGCCATTTCGAGTACGTCACCCAGGCCGCCTTCCAGGGCGGCGGCTTCTCCGGCGCGGCCACCAAAGCCTGCACGACGAAACCAAGTGGCACCACCGCGGCCCCCGTCTCGGCGAAAATAACGGGCCTCGTAGCGGGCACCGCCTATCGCTTCCGCCTCGTCGCCACCAACAACTCGGGTTCGACGCAGGCGAGCGATGCCACCTTCGCGACCACGGCGGAAACCTGCGCCGAAAACGCCGCGCTCTGCCCGCCTTCCTCGACCCCTACGACCCCCTCCGCACCGGCCCAGGTCGAAAGCGGGCCGCTGCCTACGGTTCCCTCGACGCAGCCGAAGAAAAAGCCGCTTACCTGTCGTAAGGGCTTCAAGAAGAAGCGGGTCCGCGGCAAGCTGAAGTGCGTGCGGATCAAGAAGCACCGCGCCGCGCGCTAGCACCTCTTAAAAGTCCCCATTTGCAGGCAAGACACGGGCGTCTTGACAATCAGACAACCGTGTGTCTTAATCTCGCCTAGATCCAGAAACGCAGATATCTGCATTTCCTGGACCCACACAGGGACATAACCGAGCCTCGCGGAAGCCGCAACAGGGAAGCGGCGGGCAGAGGGGCTCACGGGACAAGGAGAGAGCTACGTGACTCGCCACGCGAAGGCATCGTCTACGCAATCGGCCGCGCACCTCGGTCTTGGGCGTCGCGCACCCCTCACCGCCTTCCTCGTCCTGATCGTGGCTGTCCTGGCCCTAGGCCCCGCCTCCGCTGCCGCCAAAGAAGTCCACGTCCTCAAGAGATCCTTCGGGCAGGGGGAACTCTCGCTTCAATCCCGAAGCGGCGTCGCTCTTAACCAAGAAAGCGGCGAGGTATACGTCGCCGACACCGGCAACTCACGCATCGCCAAGTTCACCGCCGCGGGAGTGGCCGACGGGAACCTTGCGACGGTCGCGGAACCGACCTTCATCGCCGTCGACAACTCGGGCGGATCCTCGAAAGGCGACGTCTACGTGGTCAACGCCGCCGACAACTCGATCACCAAGCTCGACGCTCTCGGGCTGCCGGTGAGCGGTTGGGGGACAGCGGGCCATCTTGCAGGCCTCGGCGAAATCGCCGGCATCGCAGTCGATTCCTCCGGTGACCTCTGGGCCTACAACACCGAATCGATCATGCGCAAGCTCAGCGGCTCGACTGGAGCGCAGCTGACCGAATGGAACTCGGGCCGGGGGGTCAAGCCGGTCGGAATCGCCGTCGACAGCGCCGAGAACGTCTACATGGTCGCTGGGATCGGCGCCACACAGTTCAGCCCCGCTGGCAGTCAAATCAAAACCATTTTTGGTCCGTCGGGAGAAGTAGGAGCTCTGATGGGCGCTGAATCCGGGGAAGAAGTCTACTTGTGGGGCTCCGGCCCCAATGGAGAACGAAGGATCGAACGACTCACTTCATCCGAACAACTAGTTGAAAGCTTCCCCACCGGTCAGTCCAGCGAAGTCGGTGGCCTGACGACCCGCACCAGCACCGACGAAGTGTTCGCCGCCGATCATGCAGCCGACCAAATCTCCGTTTTCGCTTTCGAAAACGTCGAACCGCCAACCGTCACGATCGACCTGCCCGACACTGTCACCGCCCGAACCGCGCATTTCGCGGGGCACATCAGTCCAAACGCTCCCTCGGGAAATCCACCCTCATATGACGTCACTTGGCGGTTTGAGTGCAAGCCCGAATGTCGCGGGATGGAAGGACAGATAAGCGCTGACTCGAGCGAACACTTGGTCGAAGGTACTGCCAAAGGCCTCAGTCCGCATACTCACTACGAAGTCGCTCTTGTCGCAGAGAACGCCGGGGGCTTTGCTGAAACCGAAACCCTAGGATTCACGACTCTTCCGGCCGAACCCTTCGCCGAACCGGGATTTGCCAGGAGTGTCACCGACACTGAAGCGACTCTGAACGCGACGATCGTCCCCAATGGGGACCCGACCACCTACCACTTCGATTTCGTCCCGAAAGACGCTTATGAAGTCGAAGGTTTCGCTAGCTCGCAGACTCGCTCCACAGCGGAGGAAGGACCACTGTCAGCCGACAACGACGCTCATGCGGTCTCAGTCCGCCTTACCGGCCTTGAAACCAACACGGCTTACGTTTACCGCGTCGTAGCCAAGAACTCAGTGGGTTCGGCGTTCTGGCCAACGCAGGTAGAAGAAGGAGAAGGGCTGGTTCCGTCCTTCGTAACTCAGGTCCTGCCCCCCGCACCAGAAACCGATTGTCCAAATCAAATCTTTCGCGAATTCGCCGGCGCCTCCCTTCCGGATTGCCGCGCCTATGAACAAGTGAGTCCAAGGGATAAGGCCGGCCTCGACGTCGAGGGCTTCCAAGATCTCCTCGCCACATCTCCCGACGGCTCGAGGGTCAGCTTCTATAGCGGCGCCGGGAATGGAATACCAGCCTCGGGTGGAGCGCACCAGGACTTCACGACCTTGCTCTCGTCGCGCCAGGGAGAATCCTGGTCAACGCAGCGCCTTCTTCCCCCAGAACAACTGGGCACCAAAGCCGGGTTCCTCGGTGCCTCACAGGACCTCCGCTACGCGCTGGTGGAAACGTCGCAACGAGGCGCCCCCCGCCCCTATCAGAACGGCCTCGCCGTCCTCGATACGACCAATTCCCAAGCAACGCAAATCGTTCCGTTCGCGAATCAGGGCGGTTCTCCCGAAGAAACACAGTACGGCTATGACGGCATCAGCGCCGACGGTTCGCAAATCTTCTTCGAGACAATGAATCAACTCACTACCAACGCTGCCCCAGAACGCGACAACCTCTACATGTGGGATCGCGCCTCGGGAGAGGTGTCGCTGGTTGGCGTCTTGCCGGGCGCTGCGGAAGAAGCGCCCGCGAACGGCTCCTATGGTGGCGCCTATAGCTGGTTCATCGAACCATCAACCGACCGTGGCGGCGGACTCCTAGGTCTCTACGTCGAAGCAGTTCATGCGATCTCATCCGACGGGGACCAGGCTTACTTCACCGCCAGCCAAACGGGTCAGCTCTATCTGCGCCGCGGCTTGACGGGAGCGACACCCGCCACGGTCCGGGTTTCAAAAGCCAACGATGGCGTTGAGGATCCCTGGGTTGAAGAAATCGGTGAAGAATATCCGGCCGCATTCCAAGAAGCGACCCCCGATGGTTCGCGCGCCTTCTTTCTCTCTTCCCAGAAACTCACCGCAGACGCGACTACGGGCGAATTCGACGAAGGCAGAGACCTCTATCGCTACGACACCGAGACCGAAGCGCTAGTCGACATAACCCCCGATTCGAACTCGGAAGACTTCAATGGCGCTGAAGTGAGGGGCCTGCTTGGGGCGAGCGCGGATGGTTCGTCGGGCTACTTCGTGGCCAGGGGAGTGCTCGCCGAAGGCGGCGAAGTCGGCAGCAACAATCTCTACCGGTTCTCTGAAGAAGGCGGAGGTTTCACCATCACCTTCGTAGCGCGCCTTTCAGGAGAAGGGGATACGAGGAATTGGTCACCTCAATCGAATCAGGTGGGGTACATCACGCCAGAAAATGGCTTGGCCAAAACGTCACGGGTTACTCCCAACGGGGAGGCGCTGCTCTTTTCGTCGGGACGCTCGCTTACCGGTTTCAACAACGTCGGCTGCCTCGAAAGTCCCTGCAGAGAGATTTACCTCTACTCGGCGGCAGCCGAATCGCTGAATTGCCTCTCCTGTAATCCAAGCGGTGAAAAGCCGGTGGGTGATGCCCAGATCTCAACGGAAGCATTCAACGGGAACTTGATTCCCACGACCGTGACCGCGTCCAGGTTGGTCCGCAGCATGTCGGCGGACGGCAGCCGGGTTTTCTTTCTGTCGCCAGATTCGCTGGCCGCAGCGGACACCAACGGCTCGGCCTCCTGCAAACTTTCCATCGAAACCCCGGTCAATAGTGGTGGCATTCGCTACTGCCAGGACGTCTATGAGTGGGAGGCACCAGGAGCTCCGGGTGGGTCCTGTCAGAAAGCTGAAGTGAACGGCGGTTGCATCTACTTGCTTTCCACTGGCAAGAGCAAAGAGCCTTCCTTCTTCGTCGATGCTTCGAGCGACGGATCGAGCGCTTTCATCGCGACGAGCTCGCAGCTGGTGCCGACCGACAAAGACGAGCTCTATGACATCTACAACGTGCGCACCGATGGGGGATCGGCTGTACAGCACGTTACGCCGGTGGTTCCCTGCTCCTCGGGCGAGGCGTGCCGCGGCTCTTCGTCTCTGGCACCAGAGGCCTCCTCGCCGGGCACCTCCTCCTTCCAGGGACCGGGCAACCCCAAGAGTGGCAAGGCAAAGGCCAAGAAGTGCAAGAAGAGCGCCCATAAGAACTGCAAGAAGAAGCAAAAGAAAAAACACCAAAAGAAGAAGAGCGCAAAGCGCCCTAATGCAACTACGAGGAAGGCTGGAGGTTCGAAATGAGGTCGCGGGGATTGAAGCTCGCTCTCCGGCTGGTGCCGGTCTTCCTACTGGCAGTATGTGGCACGACAGGGTTGGAGGTGCCCACGGCATCGGCGGAACCGGCGGCCGCATGGCAGATTACGCAGAGGACCGAACCGACCAATTTTGTTGCCGGCAGCATCGGCGTTCGCACCGCAGGTCCACGCTACATCTTCCTCATAAGGAATGTGGGCGGAGCACCTGCGGGGGCTTCCACGATTACCGACACGCTACCGTCAGGGGTGTCATTGGGCGGCCAATCCCCTCGGCTGATTGCGGGCGAGGTAATAGACTCGTGTGTGGTTTCCGGCCAGACCATCTCCTGTGCAGTGCCGTCGGTACCCGCGGGCGATAGGGTCGAATTGATTATTCCGGCTGAGATATCCGCGACGGCCCCAGCGACGGTGACGAACGAACTCGTCGTCGAAGGCGGTGGCGCCCCCACGGCTTCGAGCATTCTTGAAACTGCCATAGATGCCGAACCCCCGCCTTTTGGCCTGCTCACCGGAGAGGGACTCTTCGCCAGCGTCTCCGATGAGGCGGGCAATGCACCGGCCGCGGGCTCGCACCCATTCGCCGCTACTTTCAACGTCGAAGTGCCCAGCGTCGAAGGAAAAAGCGACGGAGGGTCCACCTTTCCCATAGAGGGGCTGCGAACCTTCAGCTCCGAACTCCCTCAGGGCTTCGTAGTCAATCCTCAGGGGACCACGGCTCGCTGTACCGAGCGGGAGCTCAGTCCTGGTCTCGAAGAACCAGTCAGGCGTTGTCCCCCGGCATCTCAAGTCGGATACGCGATCGTTGGTCTTCCCAATCTCGGGGAACTAAATCTGCCCCTCTATAACATGGTGCCCCCACCGGGCGTGCCGGCCGAATTGGGTTTTGTGGCTACATCCATAGTCATCCACATCCAAGGTGGGCTCTCAGGCGGCTTTCACCTCACGGCCGCAAGCAGCGATTTGATCGGGCGGTTTGCTACCTCCCGAACGGGCGTAGTGCTCTGGGGAAGTCCGACGGATCCAAAGCACGATCATGCTCGCCGCGGTGAAGGCTGTGAATTTGAGAATTGGGAAGAAGAGTGCCCCACCGAGCCAGCTTCCACCCCCTTCCTGACGATGCCGGCCTCCTGCACCGAAGAAGAGAACTTCAACGGCACGGTGACCTCCTGGCTGGGCAGCAAAGACTCCCGCATGGTGCCACTAACCGACCGCAACTTCGAACCGCTCCAGGCAAGCGGCTGCAACGCCCTGGACTTCAAACCGACGATCGAATCCAAGGCAACCACCAACCTTGCCGATGCCCCCTCAGGGCTTGACTTCAACCTGCACCAGCCCCAGGACGAATCGCTGGAAGGCCGCTCCACAGCGCCGCTCAAGGACACTACGGTCACCCTGCCCGAAGGGATGACCTTCAACGCCTCTGCGGCTGCAGGCCTTGAGGCCTGCACGGAGGCCCAGATGGGCTATGCGCCGCAAGGATCGAAGATCCAGTTCGACACCAAGCCCCAGAGCTGCCCCAACGCCTCCAAGCTGGGCACGCTGGAAGTAAAGACACCGCTCCTGGATCACCCCATGACGGGGGCGATCTTCCTCGCCAAGCCCTACGACAATCCCTTCGGCTCGCTGACCGCGATCTACCTGGCGATCGAAGACGAACAGTCGGGCATCGTCGCCAAGCTGGCGGGGAAGGTCACGCCCGACCCGGTGACGGGTCAACTGACGACGCGCTTCACCGAAAGCCCAGAGCTGCCGGTCGAAGACATTGACTTGCACTTCTTCAAGGGCGCCAACGCCTCACTGAAGACACCGATCTCCTGCGGCACCAAGACCACGACCTCGACTCTCACTCCCTGGTCGACCCCAGAAGGTGAAGACCAGCATCCCTCCGACTCCTTCATCACAAGCACCGCCGCTTCGGGCGGAGGTGCCTGCCCAACCTCCGAAGCGGACGCGCCCAACACGCCGAGCTTCTCAGCGGGGACGGTTGCCCCGGCCGCGGGTGCCTTCAGCCCCTTTGTCTTGAAACTCTCTAGGGCGGACGGCACCCAGCAGATCACCGGCCTGGAGACCGCCCTGCCGCCGGGGCTGACCGGCAAGCTCGCCGGCATCCCCTACTGCCCGGAGGCCCAGATCGCCAAGGCACGCTCACGCGAAGCCCCCAACCAGGGCGTAGTGGAGCAAAGCGAACCGAGCTGTCCCGCCGCCTCGGAGGTAGGAACCGTCAACGTCGGCGCCGGTGCCGGCCCCAACCCCCTCTACACCCAAGGCCACGTCTACCTCGCCGGCCCCTACAAGGGCGCTCAGCTGAGCATGGTCGTGATCGTCCCCGCCGTCGCCGGTCCCTTTGACCTCGGCAACGTGGTCACCAGGGTCGCCCTTCACGTCGGCACCTACTCGGCCCAGATCAACGCCGTCTCCGATCCGCTGCCGAAGATCATCGACGGCATCCCGCTCGACGTCCGCTCGATCGCGCTGAAGCTGGACCGCCCGAGCTTCACGCTCAACCCGACCTCCTGCGAAGTGATGGCGATCACCGCCAAGACCACCTCGCCGACAGGGCAGAGCGCGAACCTCGACAACCGCTTCCAGGTCGGCGGCTGCAACAAGCTCGCCTTCAAGCCGAAGTTCTCGCTCTCGCTGAAGGGCGCGACCAAGCGCTCCGGTCACCCGGCGCTGAAGGCGGTATTGACGATGCCGAAGAAAGGCAACTTCGCCAACATCGCCAAAGTCCAGGTCAGCCTGCCTCATTCGGAGTTCCTCGACCAAAGCCACATCGGCACCGTCTGCACCCAGGCCCAGCTCTCGAGCCAGACCTGCCCGAAGAAATCGATCTACGGCAAGGCCTGGGCGACCAGCCCGCTCTTGGACAAGCCGCTGGCGGGTCCGGTCTACCTCGGCGTCGGCTTTGGCCACGAACTACCCGACGTCGTCGCCGACCTCAGCGGCCAGGTACGGATCCTCACCCACGGGCGGGTCGACACCAACAAGCAGAAAGGCATCAGAAACACCTTCGAAGCGGTGCCCGACGCCCCCGTCTCCAAGTTCGTCTTGGAAATGCAGGGCGATAAGAAGGGCTTGCTTCAGAACTCCGAAAACATCTGCGCCACCGCTCAGCGAGCTGAGGCGACCTTCACCGCCCAAAACGGCAAGGTCGTGAAGCTGCGCCCGACGATCCAGGTCGCCGGCTGCGGGGCCAAGCGCAAGAAGGCAGGTAAGGGCCACAAGAAGCCGCAGCGCTAGAGGTGAGGAAGGCCACCTCAACTGCTTTTGCGGCTGCGGTCCTGGCGGCGGGCGCCCTGGGTCTCTTGCCCGGGGCAGCTCTCGCCGCCGGACCGCCGCAGGTCGTCTCGGTCACGGTAGAAGCCGTAACCGCCAGCTCGGCGGTGCTGCGGGGCCAGGCCAATCCCAATGGCCTCACCACCACCTTCCGCTTCGAATACCTGAGCGAAGCCGCCTACCAGGCGAACCTGAAAGCCGAACCGTCGAGTGACGGGTTTAAAGGGGCGGCCCTGGCACCGGCAAACGGCGCCGGGTTCGTCGGTTCGGGCACCTCAACGGCCCCCGTCTCTCAACAGCTCTCCAAACTGGCAGCCTCCACCACCTATCGCTACCGCCTGGTGGTGAAGAACTCAGCAGGGGAAGACCAGAGCGCTGTCTCTGCCTTTGCCACCCAAGCAGCCACCAACGCCTTCAACCTGCTCGATGGCCGAGCCTGGGAGATGGTCTCCCCCCTCGACAAAGGCGGCGGCTCGATTCCTCCTCCCGCCACGCTCTTCGGCGGCGGTGACTTCCAGGCTTCTGCCTCCGGCGAGCAGGTCACCTTCAGCTCCCCCTTCTCCTTTGCCGGCGGGGTGGGCGCCCCGCCCTTGAGTCAGTACCTGGCCATCCGCTCCAGTTCAGGCTGGCAGACCCAGAACCTCTCCCCGCCGCTGCTCTCGGGCAGCTACGGCGATCACCCCGACGGGGCGCCGTACCGGCTCTTCTCCGCCGACCTTTCCCGGGGGCTGCTCTCCAACGGCGAGCGCTGCCGCGGCAATGCGGGTGGAGAGTGCCCGGTCGCCAACCCGCCATTGCCAGGTTCAGGTGCGCCAGCTGGCTTCCGCGACTACTACCTGCGCAGTGGCTCGGGCTTTGCCTCGCTGCTCAGCACCGCGGCGCTCAATAACACCGACCGCACCTCCGCTGAATTCGAACTGACTCTTGCCGGTGCCACGCCCGACCTCGCCCACGTCGTCCTCTCCAGCTGCGCCGCGCTCACCGGCGATGCCACCGAAGTCCCTCCGCCTGGTGACTGCTCAGCCGCAGCGCAGAACCTCTATGCGTGGTCTGGTTCCGGCCTCGTGGCGCTGAACTTCCTTCCCGGGGAAACGAGCACCACGCCGGGCGCCGAGCTCGCCGCCCAGGGCGGCGCGATCTCCACCGACGGCTCGCGCGCCTACTTCACGCTCGGCGGCGCGCTCTACCTGCGCGAGGGGAACACGACCAAGCTCCTGCCCGAAACGAGCGGTGGGGGAGCGGCCTTCCAGATTACCTCTGCCGATGGCGCCATTGCCTACTTCACCAAGGGCTCTCACCTCTACCGCTACTCGGCCTCCGCGCAAACGAGCACCGATCTCACCCCCGCGGGTGGCGTGCTCGGCGTGCTCGGCGCCTCCGCCGATGCGAGCCACGTCTACTACGCCACCACAGCGGGGCTCTTTGGTTGGAACGCAGGCACCTCGAGCGAAATCAGCCCCGGTCCGATCAGCGCCGCCAACTACTCACCCACCGCTGCCACCGGCACCGCCCATCTCAGCGCCGACGGCGCCCACCTGCTCTTCTCCTCGACCGCCTCGCTCACCGGCTACCCGAACTCGGGCAAGGCCGAGCTCTACCTCTACGGCCCACCGAAGAGCGGGGGAGCCGCGCGCCTTCTCTGCGTCTCCTGCAAGCCCACAGGTGAAACGGCGAGGGGCTCGGCCTCCGTCCCCGGCACCGTCCCCAACGGCACCACCTTGATCTACCGGCCCCGGGTAATGAGCGCCGGGGGCAGCCGTGTCTTCTTCGAGTCCGAAGACAGCCTCTCGGTCCAAGACACCAACAACCGCCGCGACGTCTATGAGTGGGAGGCGCTCGGCGAAGGGACCTGTGTCGTTGACCCCGGCTGCGTGCAGCTGATCTCCGCCGGCAGAAGCTCGCAGCCATCGACCTTCATCGACGCCTCCGCCGATGGTTCCTCTGCCTTCTTCCTCACCGACGAATCGCTGGTGAGCACCGACCCCGGCTCAACCGACATCTACGTCGCCAGAACGGGTGGTGGCTACCCATCGCCCCCCGGCGGCATCCACTGCGACGGCGATGCCTGCCAGGTATTGCCGGGAGCGCCCGACGATCCGACTCCGGGAACCCAGGTGCCAGGCTCGGCCAACCCGCCGGTTCATTTCCCCAAAGCCCATAAGAAGCCGCACAAGCCGAAGAAGGGCAAGGGCAAGAAGAAGACGCATAAAGGCAAGGGCAACAGGAAGCGGGGGAGGGCAGCACGGTGAGCACTCGCCTACTCACACCTCGGGTGCTTGCTCTCTGCTTGTCGCTCACGGTGGCGCTCTGCGCTGGAGTCGCGCTCGCGGCACCCGCGGGGGCCGCCACCTTCGGCTTCGCGCCCGGCCCCGAAGGCCTTGCGGTTGAAGCTCAGGGGGAAGGCGAAGAACCGGCGACCCAGGGCGGCTCCCACCCCGTCGCTTTGACCACCACGGTGAACCTCAACCCTGGCCCCGAATCCCCGGGCGAACCGGGTGTCCCCTTCTCAGAAGGCGACCTGCGGACCTTGACGCTTGAACTGCCACCCGGGCTGGTCGAAAACCCCGCCGCCGTCCCCCAGTGCGCCCAAGCCGACTTCCGCACCCCCAGGGTCTCGCCCTTTGAAACCAGCCTCTCGGGTGAGAGCTGCCCCGACAAGACACAGATTGGCACGCTCACTGTGCGCAGCTCCTTTGCCGGCGGCTCTTCGCGGACCTTCGGCGTCTTC
>Ga0207682_10000063_pt1 | contig 46817 bp, 45 predicted proteins | sample KBSM63metaG_FD_184332 | JGI IMG/M metagenome (GOLD analysis project Ga0207682, IMG submission 184332) | Miscanthus rhizosphere microbial communities from Kellogg Biological Station, Michigan, USA - KBS M6-3 metaG (SPAdes) (version 2) | ecosystem: Host-associated > Plants > Roots > Rhizosphere >... | reverse complement strand
CGCCCTGCCCGCCGGCGGGGCCGAGCTGCCTGATGTACCGGTACAGCGCCCGCAAGTCGACTTCGACCCACTGCTTCAGCGTGAACCACGGCATCGGCGGGCGCGTCTTCAGGTCCTTCGCGTACTTCACCCACTCGTCCTCGTTCATCTTCGCGACCACGCGGCGCAGGTTGGGCGCATAGGTCGTTCCCCACGGGCCGCGGAATCCGACGGTGCCGTCGCCGAGCAGCCACTGCGCTTCCGGCACCTGACCGGCGGACGGCGCGTAGCCGGCCGTGTGGCAATCGTTGCAGCCGCCGACGATGGTGAGATAGCGCCCGCGCTTCACGCCGCCCGCTCGCTGCGATTGCGGATCGACTTCGGCGGCCTTGGGCGCCGCGGCGGGCTGGTTGCTGGCGTTGGTGGCGTTCGCGGCCGACCGCGCTGCCTTGCGGGTGGATTTGGCGGCGGCGTCGGTGGTGGTGTCGGCGGCCAGCGCCGCGGTCGCCGTTGCCGCCACGCAAAGCGCCACGACGGTGCAAAGCTGCTTGAGCTCGAATGTCATCGGTTGCGTTCCTTCAGGGCTTGAGAGCGTTCGCATGATGCCCGAGTCGCCGCGGCGCGAACAACCGCGGCGAAACACTTCCGGACGAAAGGCAGACCACGGACCGCTGCGAAAGTGCGGGGACGCAACGTGTCCAACCGGTGCGGCGCGCCGCCGGCCCCACAATGGCGCCCGTGGCGGACCACCGGGACCGCAGGAGCGACGAATGATGCGCTGGGGACTCGCCTATCTCGCGACGCTGGTCACGATCTGCGTCCTCGACTTCGCGTGGCTGGGCTTCGTGGCGAAGGATTTCTATCGCGGCCAGATCGGCGCGCTGCTGCTCGACCGACCGAGGTGGGCCGCGGCGGGTCTTTTCTACGCGATGTACGCCGCCGGCACGCTTGGCTTCGTCGTCGTGCCGGCCCACGACGCGGGGACGTGGACGCGAGCGCTCGTGCAGGGCGCGCTGTTCGGCCTCGTCTGCTATGCGACCTACGACCTCAGCAACCTCGCCACGCTGAAGGGCTGGACGGTGCCGATGACGGCCGCCGACATCGTGTGGGGGATGGCGGTCACCGCGTGCGCGGCGATCGCAGGCTACGCGGCGCTGCGCGGCGCGTCCTGACGCTGCGCGCCCGCGGTCGCGGTCCTACTGGCCGTGGTCGTTGGCGACGCCGGCCGGGCAGAGCGGAAGCTGGCCCCACTGCCCGTCGCAATGCTGTGCGCGCGCCCGATGCTCGCAGACGGTCCGCGCGAGGAAATCGCCGCCGCAGCGCGCGAGGGCGGTGGCGAGGAACTGGCTGCGATCGACCGTGGCGGCGCGCGGCGCCGGCGCCGGCGGCGGCGCCATGCGAATGACGACCGGCGGGGGCTCGGGAACCACGGCGGGCGGCGCCTCGACGGGCAGCGGCGTGCGCGCCGTCGCGGACCGGGATCTCGCCGGCTTGTCGGCAGCGCGCGCCGGGGCCGCCGCGGCGGCCGCAACCGGGGGCGACTCCGGCGTTTCCATCAGCGGCACGTCGGGCGCCGGCGCATTCTCGTCGCGCGCCGTGCCGAGCAGCGTCGACGGCGACACGCGGGGGACGACGGCGTGGGACTCGCCGACCGGCGGCGCGGCGGGGGCCGGGACGGCGCCGGCGGTGTCGCGCTCCCGCTGCATTTCGTGGACGCCGACGAACGCCAGCAAGCCCGCGGCGACGACGAACGACGCCAGGGCGGCCATGCGGAAGTGGCGCGGCGTGAGCCGGCGCAACGGCGGCACAGGACGGCGCCGGCGCCGCGGCGGCGCCAGCACGATCGTCGCCGAATCCAGCGGCAGGGCGCCAGCCACGCTGGTGGCCGACGCATAGGCCATCGCCTCGCGGCGGCGCGGGAGCGGCAGAAGCTCCGAGATGGTGTCGTCGCGGGCACGGCGCAGCGCGGCGCGGCACGGATGGCACAGCTTGGCTCCGGTCAGCGTCTTGCCGCCGCAGATCAGGCACTTCATTCTGGCTCCCTCGACGCGCCCGGCGCGACGGCCGGGGTGATATGACATTGGCATTAGGGCCATTGTATGCCGCGGGCCACGGCTCCCGTCAAGCAGGAAGACACGTGCCCCGCCGGACGGCGCCCCCGGCCCGCGCGAACATGGCCAGCAGGCTCGGCGCAGAACCGGCCGGCCTCCGGGCGGTCGAATTCCTGTGCACGCCTTCGGGAGCCCCGTCATGCCATCCGCCGTCCCCCTTACCCTGCGCCGTCTCGCCACGGTGGCGGCCGTCGCGGTCGCCGGTGCGGGCGCCAGCATCGCGGCCGCGCAATCGACGCCGCCTCCGCTGCCGCCGATGACCACCGAGCAGGCGGAGCAGGTCAGCCAGGCCCTCGGCCTCTACCGCAGCGACACCGAGGCCCGCGTCGGACGCGGCGCGATCACGCCCGACGAGGCCGAGCTGCTGATCGCCTGGCGGCAATGGCAGCTGGCGCAGCAGGCCACCGGCCAGGCGCCGCCGCCGTCCCAGCCGATGGCCGGTCCGCCGGGGGCCGCCGCGCCCTACGTCTATCCTGGCCGGCCCGCGTACGTCGCGCCGTATTACGCCGCGCCCTATTACACGCCGCCGTACTACGCGCCGGCGCCGTATTACTGGGGCTTCTCGGTGTGCGGCGGCCGCGGGTACCGCAATGGGTGGGCGAGCTTCTGCATCTAGGGGACGCCGCACGCGGCTAGAATGCGTCTCCGCCAAGCCTACGGGGACGCACGATGGACAAGAACACGAACGGCGCACCGAAGATCGCGCTCGTCACAGGCGCGGGCACCGGGATCGGCAAGGCCGTCGCGCTCGGCCTCCTGAAGGACGGCTACCGCGTGGCGCTCGCCGGGCGCCGCCGCGAGCCGCTCGACGCCGCCGTCTCGGCCGCGGGTCCGCTCGCCGGCAATGCCCTCGCGGTCCCCACCGACGTCGCCGATCCGGCGTCGGTGCGGGCGCTGTTCGCGCGCGTGCAGGAAACGTTCGGCCGGCTCGACCTGCTCTTCAACAACGCCGGCGTCGGCGCTCCCGCGATCCCGCTCGAGGACCTCACCTTCGAGCAGTGGAAGAACGTCGTCGACATCAACCTGACGGGCGCGTTCCTCTGCACGCAGGAAGCGATCCGCATGATGAAGGCGCAGCAGCCTCGCGGCGGGCGCATCATCAACAACGGCTCGATCTCTGCCCACGCGCCGCGCCCCAACTCGGCGCCGTACACGTCGACCAAGCATGCGATCACGGGCCTCACGAAGTCGACGTCGCTCGACGGCCGCAAGCACGACATCGCCTGCGGCCAGATCGACATCGGGAACGCGCACACCGAGATGGCCGCGCGGATGGCGAACGGCGTGCCTCAGGCGAACGGCGAGATCGCGATCGAGCCGCTGATGGACGTCGTCCACGTCGCCAATGCCGTCGTGCACATGGCGAGCCTGCCGCTCGACGCCAACGTGCAGTTCATGACGGTGATGGCGACGAAGATGCCCTTCGTCGGCCGCGGCTGAATTACCGGCGCGGCGTCACGCCCTGACGTCGGGGACCCGCTGCTGCGGCGGCGGAAACTCGACCCGCGTCGGCGGCACGACGGGATCGAAGTCGACCCAGTGGCCATCGCGCCACTCGCCGTGCGCCCACTCGAGCATGCGCGCGCCGGCGTTCCGGAGGAGCCCGACCGCGGCGTCCTCGTCCTGGTCGGCGCGCACGGCGGCCGCGACCATGATCCCGGCCGGCCGCTCTTCCTTCGTGGGTGCCGCGGCGGGCTTGTCGTCGCCCATCGTGCCCACGGCGCCGGCGAGCGAGCCCGCGTAAGCGCCTGCGGCGAGGCCGCCCGCGATTGCCACAGGACCCAGCAGCGTGGCGGCCGCGATCCCGGCCGCGGCGCCGACGACACTCCCCACGGCGGCGCCCGTCAGCGCACCGTGGCCGGCGCCGGTCGCGCCGACGTCGGCGTCCTTGTCCCCGCCCATCGGCAGCCCGTGATGCTGACCCGGCGCGTTGAGCGCGAACGAGTCGACGGCGTCGGGCGCGAACCCGGACGCGCGCAACTGCTCCATCGCGCCGTCGGCGGTCGCGCTGTCATCGAAGATGGCCGCGATGATTCTGCTCATGGGTCGCTCCGTCGTTGCGGGACGCGAGGCGCGCCCTGCGAGTTTTCAACGGAAAGACTGTAGGCGCGCGCCGGCCGGCGCCGCACTCGGACGGTTACCCATCACGGCGTCGGCGCGCCGCCTACGCGAACGACGAGCCGCTACTGACCCCGGTCGGGATTGACGACGTTGCCGGGGCACTGCGCAACCTTCCCCCAATAGCCGTCGCAGAAGCGCAGCCGCACCCGCTGGTCGCAGACGATGCGGTTGAACAGGTTCTCCTTCTGGCAGCGCTGGAGCTCTTCGCTCATCTGGGCCCAGCGATCCTGCACGGGCGCGACGGGCGCCGGTGCAGGCGCCGCGGGGGGCGGCGGCGCGGGCCGTGCGGCCGGCGCGGGTGCGGCGGGACCGGCCGGCGTGCCGGGGGGCGTCGTGGCGGCGCCGGCCGCCCCCTTCGCCGCCCTGCCCTCGCCCTTGGCCCCCGCAGTGGATGCCTTGGCCTTGTCGGCGTCAGTCGGCGTCTTGCCGGCGTCGGCCTTGGCGCCGTCGCCCTTCGCGCCCTCCGCCTTGGCCGCCTTGTCCTTCTCCTTGTCCTTGTCCTCGGACCTGGCGGGCTCGGCGGGCGGGGTGGCCGCCGCGGACGGCTCGGGCGCCGCCTCCTTCGCCGGGGCCGCCGGCGCGGCCGGCCGGGTGGCCGGCGAATCGCTGCGCGGCGTCGACGTCGTGTCGAAGCGCGCAAACGAATCCTTCACGTCGGCGCTGCCGCCAAAGATCTTGTAACCGACGTAGCCGCCGGCGATCACCAGCGCAGCGATGCCGATCGCGAGCAGGATCTTGCCGCCGCCGCCGCGGGGCTCGGCCTCGTAGGCAGGCGTGCCGGGGGGCGGCACCACGGGGTTCGCGGCGGTGCGCCCGCCCGTGTCGTTGACGCCAAGCGGCGGCATGGTCGCCGTCGCGGCGGCAGGCACGGCTCGCGTCGGCACCGTGGCCGTCGCCTGCGGCGGCGCCGGCCGCGCCGCCGGCTGGGCGGCCGCCAGCGACGCGCCGCAGTGGACGCAGAAGCGCGTTCCCGGTTGATTGTCCTTGCCGCAAACAGCGCAATTCATGACCTGCTCTCCCGTACCCGACTGAATTCCGCGACGATCCCGCGCGGCAGCCGCCGCGGGGACGACATGCGGCAACGGACCGGTCGTGCGTCGCTCGTTGCGCAAGGCGCTCAGGGTTTTAGAGGCCGAAGCCTGCCGCAAATCGAATACGCTCGCAAGTTGCATGCCGCAGCCGTTGCAGCCGGCCGCGCGGGTCCCGCATGCGAAGCCATGCGACTACAATGACGCGCGCCTTCCGCCTTTCTCCGACACCATGGCCGACCAGACTTCGCTCTACACCGCCAGCACCGCCGATCCCGCCGCGGCGGGCCGCCTCGGCACCGCGGAGTCGCGCGCGCTGCTGCGCGAGTGCTTCCTGCAATACCGGAGCCGCCTGATCGAGATGGCGCGGTCGTCGCTCGACATGTGCAGCGACCTCTTCGACTTCAATCCGCAGATGTCCGAGGCGGAGATCGGCAAGTTCCGCGCGCAGCGCGGCGCGTGGCTCGAGCGCTTCGGCGCCACGATCGACGAAGCCTACGAGCGCCGCATCGCCGGCCACCGGCGCAAGGGACGCCGGCCGGACGCGACGGCGCAGGGCATGGGCGTGAAGCTCCTCACCGAGCTCGATCACGCAAAGCAGGCGGCGGTGACCGACGCCACGCAGCAATTCCGGCGCGCGACGCGCCACGAGGCCGCGGCGCTCGACCAGCGCTTCGCCGCGCTGATGCCGGACCGGAGCTCGCCGGAGATCGACAATCCGTTCTCCCCCGTCTACGTGCTCGACGCGATCGGCGTGACGTCGCGCGCGATCTACCCCGAGTCGCTGATCTGGCGCGCGCTGATGGAGCGCCTGATCAGCGATCTCACGCCCGGCGTCAACAAGATCTACATCGCGCAGAACCGCTTCCTCGCCGATCACGGCGTGCTGCCGGAGATCAGCGCGGCGCTGCGGGCGCGAAGCGAGTTCCGTCCTGACGAGGACGCGGAGCTGCTGCCGGTGTTCAAGCGCCTGCTTGCGCACGCGGAGGATGCGGCCGCCGACCGCGCGGCGCAGACGGCGTTCGAGCGCGGCACGCTGCCCGCCTCGACGGTCGTCGCCAGCCTCGCCGCGCTGGCGAAGGGCGGCCTGGCCCCGGCGGCCGCGTCGACGCCCGCGGCGGAAGCGGCCGACGACGCGTTCCCCGACCTCGACCCCTTGCTTGCGCTCGGCGGCGCCGCGACGTCGATGAAGCTGCTCACGGTCCTGCAGCGCCACGACCTCCCGCGCGACATCGTCCGCGAGGCGGTGCGCGCATACGGCGCGCAGGAGGACGCCCGCGCGCCGCGCAACCTCGTCACGCTCGTGCGCGACGCGCTCGGCGAGACGCTCGAGAACCCGGCCGACCGCACCACCGCCGACGTCGTCGCGCTGCTCTTCGACTACATCTTCCGCGACGCCGCGCTGCCGGAGCGGATGCGCACGCTGATGGGCCGGCTGCAGATTCCGGTGCTCAAGGCCGCGCTGCTCGATCCGTCGTTCTTCCACGATTCGAAGCATCCCGCGCGGCGCTTCCTGGACGAGCTCGCCGACGCGTCGGTCGGCGCGGCCGGCGACGACGCGTACGCGGCGGCGCTCGAGCAGCTCGCCACGTCCCTGATCGATACGGTGTCCGCGAGCTTCGAGATCGACGTCGGCGTGTTCGAGGCGCCGCGCGCGCGGCTGGCGGAGTTCGTCGCCGCCGACCGGCAACGCACCGCCGCCGCCCTCGAGCCCGAGATCGCCGCGGCCGCCGACGCGGAAAAGGTGGAAAGCGAGCGCGGCCAGGTGCGCGGCACGGTGCGGGACCGTCTGGCGGGGCTCGCGGTGCCGGGCGCCGTGCGCGCCTTTTCCGAGACGATCTGGACCGACTATCTCACGCACCTGCTGAAGGCGCACGGCGAGCACGCGGTGGCCACGCACGACGCGCTGCGCACGCTCGACGACCTGCTCTGGAGCGTGGCCGCGAAGGAGCGCACCGGCCAGAAGGCGCGCCTCGCGAAGATGATCCCCAGCCTCGTCATGGCGGTGCGTAAGGGTTGCAACGCGGTCGCCGTCCCTCCCGAGCGCGCGAAGGCGTTCATGGATTCGCTCTATCAGCTTCACATCGCCGCGATCAAGGTGCCCGCCGGCGCGATGGACGGCGCGGCGCCGGTGGCGGCCGGCAGTGGCGACACCACCGACGCCGCTGCGGCGACGGCTACGGCCGCGACGGCAACCCCCGGCAAGCGCATGGTGATCACGGCCGCGCACGACTTCGTCTCCGAGATGGTGCCCGGCACCTGGCTCGAGTTTCGTTCCGACCAGCGGACGATTCCCGCGCGCCTCGCCTGGACCGGCACGCTGCGGATGCGCTACGTGTTCGCGAGCCGCGGCGGCCGCCACACGTTCGTGCGCGCGCCGGAGGAGCTCGCCCACGCGCTCGCCTCCGGGCCAGTCGCGCTCCTGCAGGAGCCCGTGCCGCTGTTCGACCGCGCGATCAGCGCGGCCCTCAACACGCTCGCCGCGCGCCGCCCCGACGGCGCGTCGTGACTTCCGAAGGCGGTCAAGTGAGCGATACGCCCGCCTCGCGCGGAACCGTGAACGTCGAGCGCGTGAGCGCACTGGTGCGCGAGATCCTGGTCGAGCTCGGCGAGGACCCCGACCGCGAAGGGCTGATGCGCACGCCAAAGCGCGTGGCCGAAGCCCTCGCCTTCCTCACGTCGGGCGAGCGCGCGGACCTGGACGCGCTCATCAACGGCGCGATCTTCACGCAGCAGACGAACAGCATGGTCATCGTGAAGAACATCGAGGTGTACAGCCTCTGCGAGCACCACATGCTGCCGTTCTTCGGCCGCTGCCACATTGGTTACATCCCCACCGGCAAGGTCTTCGGCGTGTCCAAGCTCGCGCGGCTCGCGGACATGTACGCGCGCCGTCTGCAGCTGCAGGAGCGCCTCACCGAGCAGATCTCGCAAGCGGTGATGGAGACGGTCGGGGCGACCGGCGTCGGCGTCATGATCGAGGCGCAGCACCTCTGCATGATGATGCGCGGCGTCGAGAAGCAGAACTCCATGATGGTGACTTCCTCCGTGCTGGGAACGTTTCGCGAGTCGCAGGCCACGCGCGAGGAGTTCCTCGCCCTGATCGGCCCGCGCGGGATCTAGCGGGCCGCCGCGGGCGCCCGTCGCGCCCTCGCCGCCTCGACGGATGCAGACGTTCTTCCGCCTCGTCGACCTGACGGCGCCGCTGTTCGTGCTCGTGGCGATCGGCTTCGCGCTGACGCGCTTCGGCCGCTGGCCGATGGCGGCCGGCGACGCGCTGACGCGGTTCGTGTTCACCATCGCGATTCCCGTGCTGCTGTTCCGCCTGATGAGCGAGTTCGCGCGCGCGCCGCACGTGGATGCGCGCCTGCTGATCGCGTATTTCGGCGCATGCGGCGTCGTGTACGCCGTCGGGCGCGTCGTCGCGGCGCTGCTCTTCCGTATGGACGGCGCGTCGCAGTCGGTCTTCGCGCTCGGCGGCATCTTCTCGAACAACGTGCTGCTCGGCGTGCCGCTCGCGAAGGTCGCGCTCGGCGAGTCCGCGCTGCCCGCGGTCTCGCTGGTGCTCGTGTTCAACTCGCTGCTGCTGTGGACGTTGGCGACCGTGTCCGTCGAGTGGGCTCGCCTCGGCACATTCTCGGCGAGCGGCCTTCGCCGGACCGCGCTCGGCGTGCTCCGCAACCCGATCGTCGCGAGCATTCTCGTGGGCACCGCCTACGGCTTCACCGGCTTTCCGCTGCCGGGATTCGTCGACCAGACGATGACGCTGCTCGGCAACGCGGCGATCCCGCTGTCACTCGTCGCGCTCGGCATGGGGCTCGCCGGCTTCGGCGCGGGCGCCGGCTGGCGCGAAAGCGCGGCGATGACGGTGATGAAGCTCGTCGTGCACCCGCTCGCGGTCTACGCGCTCGCGCGCCTGCTGCGATTGCCCGCCGAGGAGACGGCCGCCGTCGTCATGCTCGCGGCGCTGCCGGTCGGGGCGAACGTCTACCTGATGTCGCGGCAGTTCGGGGTCCTCACCGGCGCCGTCGCGTCCGCCATCGTGGCCACCACCGCGGTGGCGGCGGTGACGGCACCGCTCGTGCTCGCGCTGCTCGACGCGCACCCGTGACCGGCCGCCCATCATGGCGCGGGCGTCGGCGACGCGCTTGCACTTCCCCCGCGCCGCGTTGCATGATGACGCAGCGATCCCATCGATCGAACCACGGACACGGCACATGGCCAAGGCAAAGAGCGGCACGTTCAAGGGTCTGACGAACAAGGGCGCACCGCCCGCGAGCCCGCCCCCGGGCGCGAAGCGCCCGGCGGCGCCGCCGCCGCGCCTCGCCGTGCGCACGCGCGCAAGCACGAAGGGGCGCTGACCTTTCCGCGACGGCGCCCGGGCCGCGGCCGTCGCGGTGGACGCTCGTATCGTTTGCCCGGGCCGCACGCGCGGCCCACGCTCCCGCAACGCCCGTTTCGCCACAGGCCTTTTGCCGCCCGCCTCGTCGCCGTCGAGCTCCCTGTTCGCCCAGCGCGAGTTCGTGCTGTTCTGGTTCGCGCGCGTTTCCGCGATGGTCGCGCACCAGATGCTCACGGTGGGCGTCGGCTGGCAGATCTACACGATGACGGGCAGCGCGCTCGACCTCGGCTTCGTCGGCCTCGCGCAGTTCCTCCCGTCGTTCCTGCTGATGCTTCCCGCCGGCCACGTGGCCGACCGGTTCGACCGCCGGCGCGTGCTGCAGGCCTGCATGGCGCTCGAGGCGTGCGCCGCGGCCGGCCTCGCCATCGGAAGCTGGCAAGGCTGGATCACCGAGCCGCTCGTGTTCGCGCTGATCTTCGTCGTCGGCGTCGCGCGCGCGTTCCAGACCCCGGCGATGTCGGCGCTGCTGCCCGCGCTCGTTCCGCGCGAGCTCTTTCCGCGCGCGATCGCCAGCAATTCGGCCGCGACGCAATCGGCCGTGATCGCAGGACCTGCGCTCGGCGGCTTCATCTACGTCGCGGGACCGGCCGCGGTCTATGGCACGAGCGTCGCGCTGTTCCTGGTGACCGGGCTCATGGTCCATCTCATCCGCCTCGCCCGGCGGCCCGCGCGCACCGAGAAAGTCGATCTCGACTCGGTGCTCGCCGGCATCCGTTACATCTGGAGCCGCCAGGCGGTGCTCGGCGCGATCTCGCTCGACCTCTTCGCGGTCCTGCTGGGCGGCGCTACCGCGCTGCTGCCGATCTACGCGCGCGACATCCTGCAGACGGGACCGTGGGGCCTCGGACTGCTGCGCTCGTGCCCCGCCGTCGGCGCGCTCGCGATGGCGCTCTACCTTGCGCGCCATCCGCTGAAGGGCCGGGCCGGGCGCAAGATGTTCGCCGCCGTCGCGCTGTTCGGCGTCGCCACGGTCGTGTTCGGCGTGTCCACCTGGTTTCCGGTCTCGCTCGTCGCGCTGGTGGTTCTCGGCGCGTCCGACATGGTGAGCGTGGTCGTGCGGTCGTCGCTCGTGCAACTGCAGACGCCGGACGAGATGCGAGGCCGCGTGTCCGCCGTCAACGCGCTCTTCATCGGCACGTCCAACCAGCTCGGAGAGTTCGAGTCGGGCGTGACGGCCGCGTGGTTCGGTGTGGTGCCGGCCGTGGTGATCGGCGGGCTCGGCACGCTCGTGGTATGCGCGCTGTGGATGCGGCGCTTTCCCGAGCTCGCGAACGTCGACCGTCTCGACGCCGCGCAGAAGCGCGCCTGACGCGCCGTCAGCGACGCGGGCGCATCACCCGATAGAGCACCGCGGTGCCAAGCCCCCACATGCCGTTGATCAGCATCGAGACGCCCATGCGCGAGGCGTTCCATCCGGCAGCCATCGGCTGGCCCTTCAGCGGCGCAACGATGAACCAGCCCACCATCGGCAGCGCCACCGCGCCGAGCGCGATGCCGGCGAGCCAGTAGCGCGCGCCGCGCAGCGGCCGCTGCGCGATGGCGGCGAAAACGACACCCCAGACGCCGCCCCAGAACGCGTTCGACGCGATCTGCGGCACGCCGAGCGGCGGCACCGGCCGCATCGAATAGACGCTGGCGTTCAGGCCACCGGCCGCCGACATCAGCGCGATCGTGCCCTGGTGAAACGTGAGCACGGACACGGCGCCGGCGGCAAAGCCGAGCGCCAGCGCCACGGCGAGCGCGCGTGAAGGTGGGGAGATAACCGTCATGTCAATATTGAAGCACAACGGACTGCCGGAGCTGGCACGCGCGTTGCAAGATCAGAGGCGTGAGAACGCAACGCAGGGGCGTACGGCGGTGGATCGCCGTGTGCCGCGGCAAACCTTACACGCCGTTCACGGCCAAACGCGCAAACGTGTAGGACGCGCATCGTCGTGCCGGTGGCAGCATCGCCTACAACAATACGGAGCCGAATCCATGGACCCAGTCACGTCTACCCGTTCGATCGTCGCAACCTGCGCCTCGTTCGCTGCGGCGCTGCTGCTCGCAGTTTCGGGCGCGGCGCTCGCGGACCCGCCATCGCGCGTGGCGCGGCTCGCCTATGCCGAAGGCGCCGTGAGCTTTTCGCCGGCCGGCGACGGCGACTGGGTGCGCGCGATCGTCAACCGGCCCCTCGTCACCGGCGACCGCCTGTGGTCCGACGCCGATGGCCGCGTCGAGATCCAGTTCGCGACGACGGCCGTGCGCATCGGTCCGATGACCGACGTCGTGCTCGTCAACCTCGACGACCGCATGCAGCAGTTCCAGCTGACGCAGGGCGCGCTGCAGCTACGCGTGCGCAATCTCGGTCCCGGCGAGCAGGTGGAGGTCGACACGCCCAATTTCGCGTTCGTCGCGACGCGGCCGGGCGATTACCGGTTCGACGTCGAGCCCGACGGCAGCGCGACGCGACTTTTCGTGCGCGCCGGTGAAGGCGACGTCTACGGCGATGGCGCCGCGTACCACGTGGGCTCCGGGCAGGCGGTGCGATTCGCCGGCACGGCGCTGAACGATGCCGAATACCTCGCGTTGTCGCCGCCCGATCCGTTCGAGCGCTGGGCGCAGTCCCGCGACCAGCGCTATGGCCGCCTCGTGTCGTCGCGCTACGTCGCGCCGGACGTCGTGGGCTTCGAGGATCTCGACCAGTACGGCACATGGCGCAACGATCCCGCGTACGGGAACGTATGGATTCCGCGGAGCGTGCCGGCCGACTGGGCGCCGTATCGCAACGGCCACTGGTCCTGGATCGACCCGTGGGGCTGGACGTGGGTCGACGACGCGCCGTGGGGCTTCGCGCCGTTCCACTACGGGCGCTGGGCCGAGGTCGGCAACAGCTGGGCGTGGGTCCCCGGCCCGCCGCGGCAGCGCGCCGTCTACGCGCCCGCGCTCGTCGCGTTCATCGGCGGCGCCGGCTTCGCGCTCTCGGCGAGCAGCGGACCGTCGATCGGCTGGTTCCCGCTGGCGCCCGGCGAAGTCTACCGGCCCGCGTACAACGTGAGCCGCGACTATTTCACGCGCGTCAACGTGACGAACACCGTGGTCAACACCACCATCGTCACCAACGTCTACAACACGCGCGACCGGCCCGGCAACGTCCGTTACGCGAACATGCAGCGGCCCGCCGCGATCACCGCGGTCGCGCCGGCGGTCTTCGCGCAGTCGCAGCCGGTGCAGCGCGCGACCGTCGCGGTCAACGCGCAGGTGCTGAACAAGGCGGAGGTCCTGCCGCTCGCGAAGGTGGCGCCGCAACGGCAGAGCGTGACGGGCGCCGCACCGGCGGCCCGCGCCGCGCCGGCGGCGGCCACGCAGCGCGCCGTCGTCTCCAAGGCGCCGCCCCCGCCACCGCCCGCGTCGCTGGAATCGAAGCTCCCGGCGATGCGCGAGGCGCCGGGCAAGCCGATCGACCGGCCGCCGAACGCCGCACGTCCTGCGGGGCCCGGCGCGCCCGCGCCTGCCGCTGCGCCTGGCGCGCCGCAGGCGCGCGTCGTCAATGCCCCTGCCCCGAAGCCACTGCCGGCGAAGGCGCCCGGCGGCAACGGGCGCGGCGCGAATGCCGCGGACAAGGGTCCGGCCGGCGCACCCGCCCCTGCCACGCCCGCCCCGACGCCGGGCGGCGCACCTCCGCCGCCGGCCGTGCCTGCCGCAGCGACACCATCGCCGGCCGCGCCTCCCGCGAGCGAACCGCCGCGCGGAAACGCGGACCGTGCGCGCCAGGAGCGCGGCAAGGGCAACGACAATGGACCGCCGGGACGCGCGACGGAAACTCCGGCTGCACGGCCACCGCAAGCGGCCTCGCCCGCGCCGGCGCCGGCAGCGCCGCCGCAACCGCAGGCTCAACCGCAACCGCAGGCTCAACCGCAACCGCAGGCTCAACCGCAACCGCAGGCGCAACCGCAACCGCAGGCCCGTCCGCCCGAGGCGCGCGGCAACGGCAAGGGTCGCCAACAGCGCGAGCAGGACGGCGCGCCTGCGCAGCCGCCGCAGAACGCCACACCACGACCCGCCCCCGTTCCGGCACCTGCACCAGAAGCACCGGCGGCGCGGCCGCCCGCGGCGGGCGCGCCGCAGCCGGCGCCGGCTGCGCCGCCGCCGCCCGCGCAGCGGCCGCCGCCGCAGGAGCGTGGCAACGGTCAGGGCGCGCAACAGCGCTCGCAGGGGAACGACGCGCCACCGCGACCGATGCCGCAGAACGCGGCGCCGCGCCCCGCGCCTGCCCCTGCACCTGCGCCCGCACCTGCACCTGCACCGGCGCCTCCGCCCGTCGCGGCACCGGCGCCGCCGCCGGCGCCGGCCGCACCTCCGGCGCGACCGCCGCAAGCTAACGCGCCGCGTCCCGCGCCTGCACCAGCGCCTGCGGCCGCGCCACCCGCGCCCCCGCCACAGGCACAGCCGCCGCAAGCGCAGCCGGCGCCGCGCAACGAGAACCGCGGCAAGGGCGACGAGAATCGCGGCAAGGGCAAGGACGACGACAAGGACAAGGACAAGGACAAGAAATGACGACGAGCGCGCGCGCAGCCGGCGCGAGATCGGTGCGCGCGCGTTTGTGGTGGCGCCGTCGCGCGTCTCTTGCGACAATGCGTGCTCGTCTTTTCACGCGCACACCGCGATGCCCGCAGCCAAGCCACGCAAGAAACCCGCCTACGTCGTTCGCAACTCCCCCATCCACGGCCGCGGCGTCTTCGCCGGGCGCACGATCCGCAAGGGCACGCAAATCGTCGAGTATCGCGGCGAGCGCATCTCGATGCGCGAGGCGGAGCGGCGGCCCGACAGCGATCCGGACAATCCGTACCACACGTTCCTGTTCGAGCTCAACGACGGCCAGGTGATCGACGCCGCCGTGCGCGGCAACGCCGCGCGCTGGATCAACCATTCGTGCGCGCCGAACTGCGAGCCGTTCGAGGACGAGGACGACCGCGTGTTCATCGAGGCGCGCCGCACGATCCGCAAGGGCGAAGAGCTCACCTACGACTACAAGCTGAGCGTCGCCGGCCGCATCTCCGCGCTGCAGCGCGCCGCGTACACGTGCCGATGCGGCGAGGACGGCTGCCGCGGCACGATGCTCGAAAAGCCCAAGGCGAAGGCAAAGCCCCGCGCGCCCGCTACGCGAGCCCGCTGACGCCCACCAGCGCGGCGGCAGCCAGCACCCAGACCGGATTGACGCGTGTGAACGCGATCGCAGCGGTGGCTGCCGCGGTGAGCGCGAGCGCCACCAGCGACCGATCCGCGGCCTGCGCGAGCGTGTAGCCGCTCGCCAGCACGAGGCCGATCGCCACCGGCGCGAGCGCGCGCTGGATCAGCGCACGAAGGTGCGCGCGCTTCATTCGCTCGAAGCGCCGCATCGTGAAGTAGCACAGCAGCGACGACGGGCCGCACGCGGCCACGGTTGCGACGAACGCGCCGGGCACGCCGGCCACCTTCCAGCCCAGCAGCGACACCACCATCGCGTTCGGCCCGGGCGCGAGCTGCGCGAGCGCGAAGAGGTCGGCGAACTCAGCGCTCGTCATCCAGCCTTCGACGTCGACCACCACGCGGTGAAATTCCGGCAGCAGCGCGTTGATGCCGCCGATCGCGAGCAGCGACAGCGACGCGAAGCGCCACGCGATCTCGAACAGGACGTCGGGCGGTCCGGTCATCGCCGCAGTCGCCATTCCAGCGCGATGCCGAGCGGCACCGCGACCGCAAGCACCCACAGCAGCGGCAGATGGAGGAGCGCCACGGCGACGAACACCGCGCCGCCCACGGCGAGGCCGTGCGGCGCCGGACGCGCGCCGGTGAGAAGACGGATGGCGGTGCCGAGTATCAGCCCCGCCGCCGCCGCGGACGCCGCCGTGATCGCGGCGTGCGCGACCGGCGAATGCGCGACCGACGCGTAGAACGTCGCGAGCAGCAGCACCGCGACCACAGGCACGAACAGGATGCCCGTCAGGGCGACGAGCGCGCCCGCCGCGCCCTGCCACCGCGCACCGAGGATCACCGACAGGTTCACGACGTTGGGTCCCGGCAGGATCTGGCACAGGCCAAGTAGCTCCGCGAACTCGCGCTCGGTCAGCCAGCGGCGCTCGTCGACGAGCACGCGCCGCGCCCACGGCATCACGCCGCCGAAGCCCAGCAGGCCCATCTTGAGGAACGCGGTGAAGAGCGTCAGCCGCGTTGCCGGCGGGGTCGATGGCGCCGGCGCCGGCGAAACGAAGTCAACCATCGGCGGCGTCACCGCAAAAGCGCGTGAATCCGGCCACGGGCTCGCGCTCGGTGTCGAGGCCGTTCGCGATCTCCTCCGGATCCAGATGGCCGAGCGCCATGCCGCAGAGCATGATCTCGCCGTCGGGAATGCCGAGATGGCGCCGCACGATCCGGTGGAACGGCGTGAAGGCCGCCTGCGGGCACGTGTGGAGGCCATAGGCGCGCGCGGCGATCATCACGGCCTCGATGAACATGCCGTTGTCGAGCCAGCTCCCGAGCTCGAGGTCCCGGTCCATCGCGAAGAAGAGCCCGACGGGCGCGCCGAAGAACTCGTAGTTGCGCGCGTGCTGCCGCGCGGTCGCCGCGCGGTCGCCCTTGGCGATGCCGAGGAGGCCATAGAGGTCCCAGCCGAGCTTGCGACGGCGCGCGAGGTACGGATCGCGCCAGTGGCGCGGGTAGTAGGCGTATTCCTCGGTGTGCTCGCCGGTGGCGGCGAAGTGCGCGGCGACGAGCTCGGCCGACAGCGCGTCGCGCACCGCGCCCGTGCACACGTACACCTTCCACGGCTGAACGTTCGTGCCCGACGGCGCGCGCGCGGCGAGCGAGAGGATCGACGTCACCACCGAGCGTGGAACGGGCGTCGGCAGGAAGCCGCGCACCGACCGGCGCGTCACCAGCGCCTGCGCTATGGCGCGGCCGGCGGGCGGGAGGTCGTCGGGAAGCGGAGGATCGCGATGCACGGCGGGCGCGGCAGATGAGGCGCGCCGCCGCATTCTAGCGCGCCGTCAGGCGCGGAGCCTCTCGAAGCAAGCTTGCAGGAAGCGCGCGCGGTGCTCTTCCGGCGCCGCGGGCGCGTCGAACACGACCTCGACCGACGCGTGCAGGAAGCGCTCGTCGTCCTCGTCCTTGGCGAACCAGCGGAGCTCCGGCGGGAACGCGTGGATCAGCGTGAGGTCGTCTTCGAGACGGCTGACGAACGCGCGCCGCGTGATGCCGTTGTCGCGCGCGATCGCCGCGTTGGCGATGAAGTCCGAGCCTTCCAGGCATTCGCCGACGCTGGGCACGCTCGCGGCGGCCGCGGCGGTGAAGCCGGCTGCGGCGAATGCGACGGCGGCGACGCGCCGCCAGGTCCGTCCGTCCTGCTCTTCCCTGCACGTCGTCATGGTTCTCGCTCCCGAAATCCGACCGCCGGTCGAATCTAGGCTCGTCGCGCGCCGGCGGCAACGTGCACCGCAGCAGGGCCGGCGTCATGGCGTCCGGCGCTCGCCGTCCATAGTCTGCGCTTAAGACATCCATAGGAACAATTGAGTTGAATTATCGGTGGGCAGGGCCCACCTTCCCTATCGTTGCGTCACCACTCCCGAAAAGGATCCGCACATGAAGACCGTAGGCCAGAAAATCGAAGCGTTCAGCGTCGTCGGCGTGAAGCCGGGTTTCAACCGTCATGAGGAGAACGGCGAATCGGCGTTCGCGCCGGTGACGGAGTCGTCGTTCCCCGGCAAGTGGAAGATCATCTACTTCTACCCGAAGGACTTCACGTTCGTATGCCCGACGGAGATCGTCGGCTTCGCCAAGCTCGCGAAGGACTTCGAGGAGCGCGACGCCGTCGTCCTCGGCGGCTCCACCGACAACGAATTCGCCAAGCTGGGCTGGCGCCGCGACCACCAGGACCTCACGAGCCTCAACCACTGGCAGTTCGCCGACGTGACGGGTTCGCTCGTCGACCAGCTGGGCGTGCGCGACCCGAAGGAAGGCGTGGCGCTCCGCGCGACGTTCGTCGTCGATCCGGACAACGTCATCCAGCACGTCTCGGTGAACAACCTCAACGTCGGGCGCAATCCGGACGAGGTGCTGCGCATCCTCGACGGCCTGCAGACCGACGAGCTCTGCCCCTGCAACCGCAACGTCGGCGGCGGCACGCTTTGACGCGCGGCGTCCGACGAAAGGAGAGTCCATGACCACGCTGCAATCGATCCGCGACCGCATTCCCGCGTACGCGAAGGACCTGAAGCTCAATCTCGACACGGTGATCTCGCGGTCGAGCCTCCTCCCCGGCGATGCCGCCGGTGCGGCGCTGGCCGCGGCCGTCGCCGCCGAATCGCCCGACCTCGTCGCCGCGCTCCGCGGCCACGAGGCGCTCGATCCGGTCCATGCGGAGGCGGCGCTCACCGCCGCGGCGCTGATGGGGATGAACAACGTCTGGTACCCGTTCGTCGAAATGGCGGGCGATGCCGAGCTGAAAACGATGCGGGCGGAGCTTCGAATGAACGCGTATGCGACGCACGGCGGCGTCGACCGGCCGCGCTTCGAGCTGTACGCGCTCGCCGCCTCCATCGTCGGCAAGTGCGAGTTCTGCGTGGCGTCGCACTACCGGCTGCTGCGGGAGAGCGGCTTCACCACGCAGCAGCTTCGCGACGTGGGCCGGATTGCCGCCGTCGTCGCGGCGGTCGCGCACGTGCTCGCGGTGGAAGTGACGCCGGCAGCCGTCGCGGCGTAACGGCCACGGGCGGCGGCATTTGCCGCCGCCCGCCCGTCCCGGCACAATCCGGGGCATCCGTGCCCGCTCGCCCGGACGTCCACCAGAAGAATACGCATGGCCAGGAAGCGCCCCACGGCGGCGGCAGGCAGCATCGTCGTCCTCGAGCATCAGTCGAAGATCCTAGCCGGCAACCCGCTCGGCGATCCGCATGTCCGCAAGGTGGCCGTGTGGCTGCCGCCCGGCTACGACAGCGGCGTGGTGCGGGGCAAGTCCGGCGGCCGCGGCCGCCGTTTTCCCGTCCTGTACGACCTCGTCGGCTATACCGGCTCCGGCCTCGCGCATCTCAACTGGCGGCCGTTCGACGAGAACGTCGCCGAACGGCTGGAGCGCCTCACGCACGACCACCGCGTGGGGCCGATGATCGTGGTGTTCCCGGACTGCTTCACGAGCCTCGGCGGCAACCAGTACGTCAACACGTCGGCGATCGGCCGCTACGCGGACTACCTGACGCGCGAGATCGTCCCGTTCGTCGACCGCGAGTTCCGCACGCTGCCCTCGCGCGACCACCGCGGCGCGTTCGGCAAGTCGTCCGGCGGCTATGGGGCGATGGTCCACGCCATGCGCTACCCCGACACGTGGGGCGCCATCGCCAACCACTCCGGCGACGCGCTGTTCGACTTCTGCTACCTGACCGACTGGCCGCGCACGCTGAACGAGCTCGACCGCCACCGGCGCCGCCGGCGCGTTCCCGGCCGGGTCAACATCGGGGCCGACGAGCGCGGTGCCGACCTCGGCATCGACGACGGCCGCACGCGGCGCTTCCTGCAGCACGTGTGGGAAAAGGAGAAGCTGTCGGACTCCGAGGCGCACGCGCTGATGAACCTCGCGATGGCCGCCACCTACGACCCGGACCCGAAGGTGCCGCTCGGCTTCCACCTCCCGTTCAACCTCGAGACGGGCGAGATCCTCCCCGATCGCTGGCGCCGCTGGCTCCGCCACGATCCGGTCCACATGGTGGCGCGATACGCCGACAACCTGAAGACGATGCGCGGCCTGTACGTCGATTGCGGCTGGCGCGACCAATATCATCTGCACTATGGCGCGCGGATCTTGTCCAAGCGGCTGACGCAGCACGGCGTGCCGCACGTCTACGAGGAGTTCGATGACAACCATTCGTCGATCGACTATCGTATGGACGTGAGCCTGCCGTATCTGTACCGCGCGCTGAAACCATGAGGAGGAGCTGACATGCGCTGGGGTGACATGCGCGAAAGCCAGAATGTCGAGGACCGCACGGGCATGGGCGGCGGCGGTGGCGGGGGCTTTCCGCTCGGCGGCGGCATGCGGATGGGCTTCGGCTCGCTGATCGTCCTCGTCATCGTCGGCCTCATCTTCGGCATCAATCCGCTCGAGATGCTGGGCCTGATGGGCGGGGGCGGCGGTGTTGTGCAGCAGGCGCCGCCGCAGACGGCGCCGCCGGGTTACGGCCCGCAGACGGCGCCGCCGTCCAAGGCGACGCCGCCGGCGCCGCCGACGCCCGAAAAAACCCTCAGCCGCAAGGTCCTGGGCGACACCGAGGACGTCTGGACGGCGCTCTTCAAGGCGATGGGCACGCGCTACGAGCCGCCCACGCTGGTGCTGTTCACGCGCCAGGTCAGGTCGGCGTGCGGCCTCGCGAGCGCCGCCTCCGGCCCGTTCTACTGCTCCGCCGACAGCAAGCTCTACCTCGACACCGCGTTCTTCGACGAGCTGTCGCGGCGCTTCGGCGCGCCCGGCGATTTCGCGCAGGCCTACGTGATCGCGCACGAGGTCGGGCACCACGTGCAGAACCAGCTCGGCACGATGCGGCAGTTCGACGCGCAGATGCAGCGGACGGACGACCGCGGCAGGAACGCGATGTCCGTGCGCCTCGAGCTGCAGGCGGACTGCTACGCCGGCGTGTGGGGCTTCTTCGCGCAGAAGCGCAACCTGATGGAGCCCGGCGACCTCGAGGAAGGCATGCGCGCGGCCGCCGCCGTCGGCGACGACCAGATCCAGAAGCGCACGCAGGGCTACGTCGTGCCCGAAGGCTTCACCCACGGCTCGGCGCAGCAGCGCCAGCGCTGGTTCAAGACGGGCCTCGAGTCCGGCGACCCTCGGAGCTGCAACACGTTCGAGGCGCGCCAGCTCTGACCGGAGGGGCCGCCTCGGCGGTGACGTGTCCGGGCTGCCGTCAGCCGATGACGGCGCTCGACCTGGCGCGCAAGCCCGGCGGCACGCTGACCGTCGACCTCTGCGCGACGTGCCAGGTCGTGTGGTTCGACACCTACGAGAGCCTGCAGCTCACGCCCGGCGCGACGCTCGACCTGCTGCGCGCCCTGCACGAGGCGCAGCGCGCGGCTGTGCGTCCGCTCGCGCCGCCGCTCGCGTGCCCGCGCTGCGACACGGTGATGGCGCTGACGCAGGACCTGCAGCACACGACGCGCTTCTCCTATTACCGCTGCCGCTACGGGCACGGCCGGCTGACGCCGTTCTTCCAGCTCATGCGCGAGAAGAACTTCATCCGTCCCCTCACGCGGCCGGAGCTCGCGCGGCTTGCGGAGAACGTGAAGACGGTGCGCTGCGCGAGCTGCGGCGCGCCGGTCGACATCGCCAACACGATGGTCTGCGGCTATTGCCAGTCGCCGGTGATGGTGCTCGATCCCGGCGCGGTCGAGCGCACGCTGGCGGAGATCGCCGCGGCGGAGCAGCGCCGCGCGACGCCCGCGCCCGATCCCGATCGCCAGGGCGACGCCATCATCGCCCTGGCGAAGCTCGAACGGGAAATGGCGCGCGACCGCCGGGCCGACGACGCAGGCGTGGCCATCGACCTCCTGGGCCTCGGCTTCACCGCCCTCGGGCGCCTCCTCGAAGGGCGCTAGACCCGTACGGATTCACCGTCGCCGGACTGCTAAACTAGCGGCTCTTTCGTGCACGGAGCCCCTGCCATGTCCCTCTACCGTTTCCTGCCGGCGTTCCTGGTCGCGACGGCCGTTGCGGGCGCCGCCGGCGCGCAGACGACCGCGCCGCTTCCCGCGCCCACCGTCAGCGACGCCGCCGTGCCGAAGCACACGTGCGTGCGTCCTGGCGACGTTCCCGGCGGCCTCGCGAGCGACACGCAGCGCCGCATGTGGCAGAAGGACTATGCGGCGTACAGCGACTGCCTCAAGAAATTCATCAACGACCAGCGCGCGGCCGCCGAGCCGTACAACAAGGCGTCCAACGCGGCGATCGACGAGTACAACTCTGCAGTCAAGTACTTCAATGACCAGATCGAGAAGCTGAAGGAAGCCAACAAGTAACCGGCGCCCGGAAGCCTCGGCGCCATGGGGTGCCGGCGCCGCCAACGCCGCGCCCCGATGGCCATTCCCGTCCCCGCGCCCGCCGCCAGCCCGGCGGCCCCGCCCGCCGCCGATCTCGCGCCGGCGATCGCGCGCGTCCTGCTCGAAGGCTTCAACCGCCACTACGCGCTGTTCCGCGAGTGCGCCCGCGCGGCCAAGCGCTACTTCGAGGCGGCGAACTGGCTCGCGATCGGCCACGTCGCGCGCGACCGCATCGACTTCTACGATCGTCGCGCCGCCGAGACCGTCGAGCGCATCGAGCGCGAGTTTCGCTCCGCCGGCCTCAACGGCGCGGAGGCCGATGCGCTGTGGGAGCGCGTGAAGCTGCACTTCATCGGGCTCCTCGCCGATCACCGCCAGCCCGAGTGCGCCGAGACCTTCTTCAACACGGTGTCGTGCCGGATTCTGCACCGGACGTACTTCAACAACCGCTTCATCTTCGTCCGCCCCGCGGCGTCGACCGAATACCTCGACGCCGACGCGCCGTCGTATCGCAGCTACTACCCGGGGCGCGGCGGCCTTCGGCAGGCGCTGATCGACCTCACGCTCGACCTTCGCCTCGACCGCCGCTTCGCCGACTTCCGGCGCGACATGCGCCGCGTTCTGGCGGCGATGCGCCGCCGCCTGCCGCGGCCGTTCGTCGCCGAGGCCAATTTCCAGATCCAGGTGCTGTCGTCGCTGTTCTTCCGCAACCAGACCGCCTACGTCGTCGGCCGCATCGTCAACGGCATGGCGTCGCATCCGTTCGTCGTGCCGGTCAAGCACGACGCCGGCGGCCGCCTCTACGTCGACGCGCTGCTCGCCGAGGCCACCGAGCTCGCGCTGCTGTTCTCCGCCAATCGTGCGTATTTCCTGGTCGACATGGAAGTGCCGTCCGCGTACGTGGCTTTCCTGCGCGACATCGTGCCGGACAAGACGGCGAGCGAGCTCTACACGATGGTGGGGCTGCAGAAGCATGGCAAGACGCTCTTCTTCCGCGACTTCCTCCACCACCTCAAGCATTCGTCCGACCGCCTGATCGTGGCGCCCGGCATCAAGGGCCTCGTGATGACGGTGTTCACACTGCCGTCGTATCCCTACGTGTTCAAGGTGATCAAGGACCGCATCGCGGCGTCGAAGGACACCGACCGGGCGCGCGTCAAGCAGAAGTACGCGCTGGTCAAGCATCACGACCGCGCGGGCAGGATGACGGACATCCTCGAGTATTCCGACGTCGCCTTCCCGCGCGACCGCTTCACGCCGGAGCTCCTGGCCGAGCTCGACGCGGTCGCGCCGTCGCAGGTCGAGCGCAACGGCGATTTCATCGTCGTCCGGCATCTCTACATCGAGCGGCGGATGACGCCGCTCAACATGTTCCTCACGGACGCCGACGAGCCGCAGCGCATCCGCGCAATGCGCGACTACGGCGACGCGCTCCGCGAGCTCGCCGCGATCAACATCTTCCCCGGCGATCTGCTGTTCAAGAACTTCGGCGTCACGCGCTACGGGCGCATCGTGTTCTACGACTACGACGAGATCGAGTACATGACCGACTGCCGGTTCCGCGACATCCCGCCGCCGCCGCCCGGCTGGGACGACATGTCGGCCGACGTCTGGTATCCGGTCGGGCCGCGCGACATCTTCCCGCAGGAGTTCGCGACGTTCCTGTTCACCGATCCGCGGCTCCGCGACGCCTTCGTCGCGTTCCACGGCGAGCTCCTCGCCGCCGCATGGTGGCTGCGAGTGCAGGAAGCGAACGCGGGCGGCCGCCCGATCGAAGTCCTGTCGTATCCGCCCGCGGTGCGCTTCGCGCCGACGGCGCGACCGGATGCTATTCTCGCCGCCTAGGAGGAGCGTCACGATGTCCGCACGCCTTTGTCGAGCCGCCGTCGCCGCGGCGGTTCTCTGTGCCGCCTGCCAGAGCAGCGGCCCCACCAAGGAGGAGATCGACGCAGCCAAGAGCACGCTCGACTGCGACCACGCGGGCGACCGCATCCTCATCCGCTTCGCCGACGGCGAGGCGCGCATGCTGATGCCGGACGGCACGCGCATCATCCTCTACCAGGTCGCGATGGCGTCGGGCATGCGCTACACGAACGGCCTCATCGAGCTCCGCGGCCGCGGGATGGACCTCGAGCTCTCGCGGGAGCGGCAGACGGTGCGCATGGCCTGCAAGCAGTACGAGCTGCCGCCGAAGAAGGACTAGGTCCGCGGCCGATGACCACCGTCGGCGTCATCGGCGCGGGCGCAATGGGCATGGGCGTGGTCCGCAGCCTGCGCCGCGCGGGCTTCGCGACGCTCGTTCGCGACGTCCGCGCGGAGGCGGAGCGCGACGCCGCAAGGCTCGGCGCCGCAATCGCCGCCGACGCCGCCGCCGTCGCGGCGGCTTGCGACATCGCCGTCGTGCTGGTCGTCGATGCGGCGCAGGTGGACGACGTCCTGTTCGGACCGGCCGGCCATGCCGCCGGCGCGCGGGATGGTGCGATCGTCGTGCTGTCATCGACGCTCGCGCCCGATTTCGTCGCCGCCCTGGCGCCGCGGCTCGCGGCGCGCGGCGTCGCGCTCGTGGACGCGCCCGTCTCGGGCGGCCCCGCCCGCGCCCACGCGGGCACGATGACCATCATGGCCGCCGGTCCGCCGGCGGCGCTCGCGCGCTGCGAGCCGCTGTTCGCGGCGATGGCCGGCAAGGTCTTTCGCCTCGGCCCGCGCGCGGGCGACGCCGCGAAGTTCAAGATCGTGAACAATCTGCTGGCCGCCGTGAATCTCGCCGCCGCCGGCGAAGCGCTCGCGCTCGCCGCGCGGGCGGGGCTCGACGCCGCGACGGTCGCGGACGTCATCGGCGCGAGCTCGGGCGCGAGCTGGATCCTGTCCGACCGCGCGCCGCGCGCCCTCGCCGGCGATTTCAGCCCGCGCGCCGCGGCGAAGATCCTCGCGAAGGACGTCGGCATCGCCGCCGATTTCGCCGCCCGCCTCGGCGCCGACGCCACGTTCGCGCGCGCCGCGCAGGCCGCGTTCGCCGCGGTCGTCGAAGCCGGCGACGGCGACGCCGACGACGCCGTCCTGCTCAGGTCGTGACGATCAGCGCGAGCCGCGCGAACTGCGGCAGCGCATGGGCGACGAACGAGGCGGCGTCGGCCGCGGGCAGCGACGCCGGCGCGGCCTGCAGCGCCCGCGCCAGCGCGGCGCGATCGCGGGTGCCGTCGCAGAGCGCCAGCAGCCGTCGCGCATTCGGGTCCTCGAGGCGCACGCGCGCGTGCTGCAGCGTCGTCACGTCGTCCTGCGTTTGCGCCTGCAGGCGCGCCAGCGGACTGGCCGCCGGCCGCTCGCCGGCCGCGACCGCGAGCGCGGGCGGGTGCACGTGCAGCGTGACGAGGCTCGACACGTAGGCGTCGGTCAGCAGCGCCGGCAGCGGCCGCGGCACGGCCGTCGCGAAGCGCGACCGGAGCTCGGCCATCGGCACCGCGGCGGGCGATGCCCCGGTCAGCGCCTCCAGCAGCGCGCGCGTCGCGCCCTGCCCGCCGCCGGCCGGATCGAGGCCCGCCGCGAGCTCCGCGAGCTTGCCCGCCGCTGCCGCGCGCAGCAGCGACGCGTCGGCGCCGACGTGCATCGCGTCCATGCGCGCCGGCGCCAGCGAGCGATCGATCGGCGCGTCCTGCCGGCACAGCAGCGACTGGCGGAAGCGGCGCAGGCGCAGGAAATCGAGGTACTGCTCGCGCGGCAGCGGCGCCAGCGTCGACAGCAGCGCGCGCGCTTCCGGCGAGAGCCCCGCCGCGCTCATCGTGTGCACGTCCGCTTCGCCGAGGAAGGCCAGGCCGAATCGCGCGGCGTGCGCGACGAACGCATGGAAGAACACGGGCTCGTTCAGCGTGGCGAGGTCGTCGTGGAACAGCGCGCTGTCCGGCCGCTCGGCCAGCGCGCGGAACTCTGCCCGCAGCGCGTCGTCGCCCTCGTGGGGCGAGCGCGGTCCCGCCGCGATCAGGCGCGCGAGCTGCCGCGCCGCGTCCATGCGCGCGCGCGGATCGGCGATGCCGTCGACGGCATGATGCAGCACGTCCCACGCGGCGCGGCGCACCTGCGAGCCCGGCAGCGCGTTGTAGCTGACGAACATCACGCCGTTCGCCGCCAGCCGCGCGCGAGCGAGCGCGAAAAGGCCGTCGCGCACCGCGGGCGGGACCCACGAGTACACGCCGTGGGCGATCACGTAGTCGAAGTCGCCGTGCGCGGGATCGAGCGCCGCGAGGTCCTCCTCGACCAGCACAATGTTGCGCAGCCCGAGCGCCGCGATCGTCGCGCGCCCGGCGGCGAGCGCGCGCGGCGACAGGTCGCAGCCGACGAAGGTCGCCTCAGGGAGTCCCATCGCCATCGGGATCAGGTTCGCGCCGTCGTTGCATCCCACTTCCAGCACGCGGCAGCGCTCGACTTGCGGCGGCGAGAGGCCGAGGAACGTCGCGACGGTGGCGAGGCGGTCCGGGTGCGTGCGCGCATGCGGCTGCGCCGCGTACGCGATCGCGTCGTAGCGCGCGGCGAGCTCCGCGTTGGCGCCGTCGGCGCGCGCGCCGCCCTCTCCGGCCGCGATCATGGCAGCCGCGCCGCCGTGTCGACGTCGATGTACTGCCACCACTGGGACCGGATCGGATGCGGCACGTACGTCCTGATCCACCTGTGCCGCACGCTGTCCTCGAGCAGGTGGTACGTCATCCGGAACGGCGCATAGGCGACCATCAGCTCGGTCATGCGGTCGAAGAGCCGCGTGCGCTCCGGCGAATCGGGCAGCGCACGCGCCTGGTCGAACAGCGCGTTGAACTCCGGCAGGTCGAAGTTCGCCTGGTTCTCCTGGCCGGCGTTCGGGCCGTAGAGGAGCTGCATGAAATTCTCGGCGTCGGGGTAATCGGCGTTCCAGCCGTCGGCGCGCATCGGGATCTTGCCCTGGCGCGTCATCTTGCGAAGCTCGGGCAGGCGATCCTTCTTGAACAGGACCTTGATGCCGATCGCGTCGAGGTTGCGGCGCCACAGCTCGTCGCTCTCGCGCGCCGAGGAATTCGGCGTCGACCAGCGCTCGAGCACCAGCTTCTTCCCGTCGGGCAGCTCGCGGTAGCCGTCGCCGTCGCGGTCCTTGTAGCCGAACTTGTCGAGGAGCGCGCGCGCGGCGGCGGGATCGTAGGCCTGCGCCTGGGTGCGCAGCGCGGGATCGTAGCCGGCGATGTCGGGCGGGATGAGCCCGTTCGCCGGCACGCCGCGGCCCTTCAGCAGCACGCGGATGCCTTCGGCGTTGTTGTAGGACATGGCGATCGCGCGGCGCAGCGCGATCTTCTCCGGCGTGTAGCCGCCGACCAGCGGATCCCGCAGGTTGAAGAACGTCCACCAGGAGTTCGGCCGCAGCAGCACGTCGTGGACGATGCCCTGCTGCGCGAGGCTCGGCCGCAGCTTGCCGTTGTCGAGCGCCTGGTCGGTGAAGTCGACAGGCAGGATGTCGAGGAAGTCGAGCTCCTTGTTGAGGAACGCCAGCCAGCGCGCCTGGCCTTCCTCGATGACCGTGATCTCGATGCGGCTCACCCGCGGCAGCCGCTTGCCCTTCAGCGCGTCGGCCACGGGTTGCGACGCCGGCGGAATCGGCCCCGCGGGAGCGTACGTGGTCTCGCGGAATCCGGGATTGGCGAGCAGCACGATCTTCGCGCTGCGCTTGTAGTCGCCGAGCACGAACGGGCCGGTGCCGACGGGATGCGCGCCGATGTCGTTGCCGTAGGCTTCGACGACCTCGCGCGCCTGCGCGGCGACGTTCGGGACCGCGAGCGCATAGGGAAAGCGGAGGTCCGGCGCGTTGAGGCGGATCCGCAGCGTGTAGCGGTCGACGACGGTGAGGCCGGGCAGCGGCGCGTCGTAGTCGAAGCGCCCCGATTTCCCGGCCGCGGTGCGCAGCGCATCGGCGCCCACGAGCTTGCCCTCGAACAGCCAGAGCCACGGCGACTTCACCGCCGGATCGAGGATGCGCTTGATGCCGTAGGCGAAATCGGTGGCGGTGAGCTCGCGCTGGCGCCCCTTGAACGCCGGATCGGGCGTGAAGAAAACGCCTTTGCGCACCCGGCACAGGTATGACTTGCCGCCTTCCTCGGCCACGGGCAGCGCCTCGAGCGCCCGGGGCACCAGCTTGACCGGCCGCGCGAGATAGTCGTAGTCGAGCATCGAGTCGAACACCGACGAAATGATGTTGTCCGACGCCGCGTCGGATGCGAAGGCGGGGTCGAAGCTGGTCTCGGCGATCTGCAGCGCGATGCGCAGCGATTTCTCGGGCTCGGGCGCGGCGGCGGCCGCCGGCGGCGCAAGCGCTGCGGCCCACGCGATGGCGGCGGCAAGAAGGAGCGGTACACGCGGCATGAACGACGGCGGGCGAAGGTTGTCGAAGCGGCGAATGCTAGCATCGGCGCCCGCCTGGAGGAGGTTGCATGCCGCTCCCGTTTTTGCTTCGCCGCATCCTGCTCGCGCTGCTCGCGCTCGGCGGGCTGGCGGGCCCGTTCGCCAGCGCCGCGCAGGCGCCGGCCGGTCCGCCGCCGCCCGGCCTGGCGGTGGCGACGTTCGCCGGCGGCTGCTTCTGGTGCATGGAGCCGCCGTTCGACAAGCTGCCGGGCGTGGTCTCGACCACCTCGGGCTACACGGGCGGCAGCAAGGCGAAGCCGACCTACGAGGAAGTGTCCGCGGGCGGCACCGGCCATGCCGAGGCGGTGCGCGTCGTCTACGACCCGGCGAAGGTGACGTACGCGCGGCTCCTCGACGTGTTCTGGCACAACGTCGATCCGACGGTGAAGGACCGCCAGTTCTGCGACAGCGGCACGCAATACCGGACGGCGATCTTCGTCCACGACGACGCGCAGCGGCGCGACGCGGAGGCGTCGAAGGCCGCGCTCGAGAAGTCGAAGCCGTTCAAGGACGCGATCGTCACGCCGATCGTCGCAGCGGCCGAGTTCTGGCCCGCCGAGGGCTACCACCAGGACTACTACGTCAAGAATCCGATCCGCTACAACTACTACCGGACCGGGTGCGGACGCGACCGCCGGCTTGCGCAATTGTGGGGGACGGCGCCGCACTGACCTTCGCGACCGGGCGCGCGCCAGAAAAAGCTCGCGCCGACGCGTCCTGGCGCATTGACCCGTCCCGGCGGGAGGACGATACTCCCTCGCGGCCTTGCGTGAGTGGCGCGCCGAGAAGGGCCGGTTTCGGATTCGTGAGTTCGAGCGTTCCTGCCTGCAGCGAGACCGCGCCCGCGGGCGCCTGGCCTCCCTGGCTCAACCGCCGGAGGGCATCATGGACATGCAACGGCTAAGTGGTGGCAACCTTCGCGCGGCGGGGTACGACATGCGCGCCCGCAAGCTCGTCATCGAATTGACCTCCGGCACCTACGAGTACCAGAGCGTGCCCTCCGAAGTGTGGCGCCGTTTTTCCGACGCGTCGTCGCCGTGGAGCTACTACCGCGACAACATCGAGGAAGAGTACACGGCCAAGCGCCTGCGCTGATCCCGGTCACTTCGCGGCCGCGTGGCGTGCGAGCCACGCGAAGAACTCGGCGAACCAGAGCCGCGAGTTCTGCGGCTTCAGGATCCAGTGGTTCTCGTCGGGAAAGTAGACGAGGCGCGCAGGCACGCCCTTGGCCTTCAGCGTGTCGTAGTACTGCAGCGCCTGCGTCGCCGGGACGCGATAGTCGAGCTCGCCGTGGATCACCAGCGTGGGCGTCTTCGCGCTGCCCACGAAATGATGCGGCGACTGCCGCATCACCAGCGGCTCGTTGTCCCAGTGGAACGCGCCGAGCTCCTTGGCGAAGAACAGGTAGCCGTCGGTCGCCATCATGCTGACCCAGTCGTAGCAGCCGGCATGGCACACGTACGCGCGATAGCGGTTCGTGTGCCCGTTCATGTACGCGACCATGAAGCCGCCGTAGCTCCCGCCGGTGGCGGTCAGGCGGTCGCGATCGATGTACCCCTGGCGCAGCAGGTACGTCGTGCCCGCTTCGGTGTCGGCGAACTCCTTCTCGCCGTAGCGGCCGGCGATCGTCTCGAGGAACTTCTGGCCGAACCCCGACGAGCCGTGATAGTTGACGGCGGGCACGACGTAGCCCTGTCCCGCGAACACGTGCGAGTTCCAGCGGAAGTGCCAGCCGTCCTGGTGCGCCGCGTGCGGACCGCCGTGGATCGAATGCATCAGCGGCCACTTCCTGCGCGCGTCGAACTGGGGCGGATAGGTGACGAACATCTGCACCGGCTCGCCGTGCCAGCCCTTGATCGTGAATTCGCGCACCGTGCCGAGCGCGTGCCGCGCGAGGAGCGCGCGGTTGAAGGTCTCGAGCGCGCGCTCGCCGCTGCCGTCGCCCTGCACGGAGAAGAGCGCCGGCGGGTACATCGCCGTCGAGCGCGCGAACACGATCACGCTGCCGTCCGCCGAGCGGGCGTAGCCGCCGACGGAGCCGCCCGGAACGAGATGCGCGGCGGTGCCGTCGGAGACGGGCAGGCGCCACAGGCCCACGCGGCCGCGATCCTCGATCAGCGCGAGCAGCGCGCGCGAGTCCGGCGTCCATTGCAATCCGTGCGTGGCGCGGTCGAGGTCGGGCGCCACGCGCCGGACCGCGCCCGTCCGCCGGTCGATCACGCGCACGTGGCCTTGGTCGTTGAACGCCCGCGCGGTGTCGAACGCGTGGTACGCGATCGAGCGGCCGTCCGGTGAATAGCGCGGGTGCTCGTCCGACAGGCCGCTGCCGGACGTGAGGTTGCGCACGCGGCCCGTCGCGAGGTTCACGACCGCGATGTCGCAGCGGTTCATCATGCCGGGCTCGGGCGCGGGGTCGATCGTGACGGCGATCTCGCGCCCGTCCGGCGCGATGTCGTAATGGTCGGGGGACGGGTCCCACGGCTGCAGCGCGATCCCGGCGCGCGCGAACGCGTCGCGCGACGCGCCGGTGGCGACGTCGCACACGAACACGTGCGGCGCGCGGCCGTCGGTGAGCCAGTGGTCCCAGAAGCGGAACTCGTTGCGCTCCGTGACGTGCGCCTTCACCTTGTCGTCCTTGCGCTCCTTCAGCCGCTTCGCCTGCGCGGCGTCGGTGGCGAGGTCCGCCCACACCCACGACACGAACGCGATGCGCTTGCCGTCGGGAAACCACTTGACCGCGGTGGCGCCCGTCGCTGCCCGGGTGAGGCGCGTGGCCTCGCCGCCGTCGGGCGCGATCGTGTAGACCTGCCGCTCGGTGTCGTCCTTGCGCTTCGCGGTGAACGCGATCAGCGCGCCGTCGGGCGACCATTGCGGATCGCTGTCCTTGTCGCCCGCCGTGAGCCGCCGCGGCCGGCCGCGCGCCGTCGCGGCGCCCTGCCCGGTGGGAAAAAGCCACAGCTCGGTCGTGCCCTCGTTGCTCTCCATGTCGTACGTGGTGACCGATGCGCAGGCCTGGCGCCCGTCGGGCGATATCGTCGGCGTGCCTACGCGCTTGATCGCCCACAGGGCGGCGGCATCGAGCGGCGGCTTGTTCGGGGGACGGCCGGGGCGGCGAGCGGGCATGGAGGGTTCCGGTTACAATCGAAGGCGCAATTCTACGTTCGTTCCCCCGCCGGCAACTGGCCGGCTCATGCGAGCATTCCCGCAATGACAATGAACTACCGCAGGCTCGGACGCTCCGGGCTCCAAGTGAGCGAGCTTTCGCTCGGCTCGTGGGTCACCTACGGCAACCAGATCGACACGGCGGTCGCGCGCGAATGCATGGCCGCCGCCTACGACGCCGGGGTCAATTTCTTCGACAACGCCGAGGTCTACGCGAAGGGTCAGGCGGAGACAATCATGGGCGAGGCGCTGAAAAAGCTGGCCTGGCGGCGCTCGTCGTACATCGTGTCCACCAAGTTCTACTGGGGCCTGCACGACGGCCCCAACGAGAAGAACACGCTGAACCGCAAGTACCTGACGGAGGCGATCGACGGCTCGCTGTCGCGGCTCGCGCTCGATCACGTCGACCTCGTGTTCTGCCACCGCCCCGACCCGCACACGCCCATCGAGGAGACGGTGTGGGCGCTGCACAACATCATCGAGGCCGGCAAGGCGCTGTACTGGGGCACGTCCGAGTGGAGCGCCGCCGAGATCATGGCGGCGTGGCAGGTCGCCGAGCGCCATCATCTGCACAAGCCCGTGATGGAGCAGCCGCAATACAACTTGTTCCATCGCGAGCGCGTCGAGCACGAGTACGCGCGTCTCTACGACGACATCGGGCTCGGCACCACCATCTGGAGTCCGCTCGCGTCGGGACTGCTCACCGGCAAGTACAACGACGGCGTGCCGCCGGATTCCCGCGCGGCGCTGAAGGGCTACGACTGGCTCGCCGAGCGCATCCTCGATCCCGCGAAGCTGCGGCAGGTGCGCTCGCTCGCGCCGATCGCACGCGAGCTCGATTGCACGCTCGCCCAGCTCGCGCTGGCGTGGTGCCTCAAGAACCCGCGCGTGTCCACGGTCATCACCGGTGCGAGCCGGCCGGCCCAGGTCACGGAGAACATGCAGTCGCTGGCCGTCGTGCCGAAGCTGACGGCCGAGACGATGGCGCGCATCGAGGCGATCGCCGCCGCGGGTGCGTGACGTGAGCGCTTGAGCCCGCCGCCACGGGACGCCCGATGCGGCTATCATGGGTGCTCCTGACGTTGCTCCTGGTGCCGGAGGCGGCGATGGCCGCGCTGTTCGGTGATCTGTTCGCGGGCAGTGCTCCCGCGACGCTCGGCGTGCTCGAGGGCCGGCTCTCGCCCTGCCCCGACCGTCCGAACTGCGTGTCGAGCGAGGCGGCCGACGACGCCCATCGCGTCGCGGGATTCCGCTACGCCGGGGACGGCGCCGCGGCGCTGCGGAAGCTCGCGACGATCATCGCGACGCAGGAAGGTGCGAGAATAGTGCTGCAGCAGTCGAGCTATCTCCACGCCGAATACCGGTCGAGGCTCATGGGTTTCGTCGACGACGTCGAATTCACGCTCAATCCCGCGACGCGCACGATCGAGGTGCGGTCGGCGTCCCGTCTCGGCTACAGCGACCTCGGCGTCAATCGGGCGCGGGTCGAGACGCTGCGCGCCGCCTTCGCCGAGGTGCGCGCATGAACCCGCTCCAGAGCTGGGGCGAGGAGCAGCGCTCGGCGTTCCTGTACCGCGCCTGCGCCGCCGCCGAAGCCGGCACCGTGCGCGCGGAGCTCTTCCACCGCCTCGCCGGCGAAGCCGAGGCGCAGGCCGCCATCTGGCGCGCCCAGCTCACCGCCAAGGGCCATCCCGCGCCGGCGCCGTTCGTGCCGGATGCGCGCACGCGCTTCGTCGCGTGGCTCGTGGCGCGCCTCGGGCCGCGGCCGCTCAAGGGCGTCCTCGCCGCGATGAAGGTCCGCGGCATGGCGGTGTACGGCATCAGCCTCACAACGCTGCCCGGGCACCTGCCGCCGTCGGTCGCGGGCGGGCTCGAGCATCGGCATCGCGGCCTCGGCGGCGGTGGCAACCTGCGGGCCGCCGTGTTCGGCATCAACGACGGCCTCGTCTCCAATGCGAGCCTCATCCTCGGCGTCGCCGGCGCCTCCGCCGACCCGCGCGTCGTCGTGCTCACCGGCGTGGCGGGCATGGCCGCGGGCGCGTTCGCGATGGCCGCCGGCGAATACGTGTCCGTGCAGTCGCAGCGCGAGCTCTACGAGCACCAGATCGCCCTCGAGCGCGACGAGCTGAAGCAATATCCGGAAGCGGAAGCGCAGGAGCTTGCGCTGATCTACGCGGCCAAGGGCTTGCCGAAGAAGGAAGCCGGCCGGCTCGCCCAGCGCCTCGTCGCCGATCCCGAGCACGCGCTCGACACGCTCGCACGCGAGGAGCTCGGGCTCAATCCGGACGAGCTCGGCTCGCCGCTTGGCGCAGCCGTGAGCTCGTTCGTGTCGTTCGCCGCCGGCGCCGTGCTGCCGCTCGCGCCGTTCCTGATCGCGCCGGGTCCGGCCGCGCTGCCGGCCGCGGTCGGGGTCACCGCCGTCGCGCTGTTCACCGTGGGCGCCACCCTGTCGCTCTTCACCGGCCGCAACGCGGTGTATTCCGGCGCGCGGATGCTGGCGCTGGGCGCCCTCGCCGGCGGCATCACGTTCGCCATCGGCCGCCTGGCCGGCGTCAGCCTGGGCTAGCGCCGGGCAGCGCGCGGTGGCTTCCGCGCATCCCGCGCTCGTCGTCAAGGCGGGGCGCGAACGATCGCTGCTGCAGCGACATCCGTGGCTGTTCTCGGGCGCGATTGCGCGGGTCGACGGCGAGCCGCAGACGGGCGATACCGCGATCGTCGTCGGCGCCGACGGCAAGTTCCTCGCCCAGGCCGCCTACTCGCCCACGTCGCAGATCCGCGCGCGGGTCTGGTCGTTCGACTCCGGCGACTCCATCGACGACGCGTTCTTCGCGGGGCGGGTTCGCCGCGCGATCGCCGCACGGGCGCCGCTCCTGGACCCCCAGCACACCGCGGCGCGGCTCATCCACGGCGAATCCGACGGCCTGCCCGGCGTCATCGCCGACCGCTACGGCAACGTGGTCGTGCTGCAGCTCCTCTCCGCCGGCGCCGAGCGCTGGCGCGCGGCGATCGCGGCAGCGCTGGCCGACGCCACCGGTGTGCGCTGCGTGTACGAGCGCTCGGACGCCGACGTGCGGCAGCTCGAAGGCCTGCCGCCGCGCACCGGCGCGATCAGCGGCGTGCTGCCGCGGCCGGTGACGATCTTCGAGGGCGGACTCTGCTACACCGTGGACGTCGTGAGCGGCCAGAAGACCGGCTTCTACCTCGACCAGCGCGACAACCGCGCGCTGATCCGCAAGCTCGCGCCGGGCCGCCGCATGCTGAACGCGTTCTGCTACACGGGCGGGTTCACGCTCGCGGCGCTCGCCGGCGGCGCGCAGTCGGTGCTGTCGATCGACAGCGCCGCCGACGCCCTCGGCCTCGCGCAGGAGAACGTCGCACGCAACCCGGCGATCGCCGGCGCGCGCGCCGAGTGGCGCGACGCCAACGTGTTCGCGGAGCTGCGGACGCTGCGCGATGCCGGCGCGGCCTACGATCTCATCGTGCTCGATCCGCCGAAGTTCGCGCCGACGGCAGCGCATGCCGAGCGCGCGGCGCGCGCCTACAAGGACGTCAACCTGTGGGCGCTGAAGCTGCTCGCCCCGGGCGGGTTCCTGGCGACGTTCTCGTGCTCGGGGGGCATCACCGCCGACCTGTTCCAGAAGATCGTGGCCGGCGCCGCCGTGGACGCGCGCGCCGAGGCGTCGATCGTCGGCCGGCTCGGACCCAGCGCCGACCATCCGGTGGCGCTCGCGTTTCCGGAAGGGGACTACCTCAAGGGCCTGCTGCTGCGCAAGGCGGCTTAGCGGCGCCGCCGGCACCAAAAACAAGGCCGCGAAAAAGCTCGCGGCCTTGCGGTCGAACGATGCCAAAAACAAGGCCGCGAAAAAGCTCGCGGCCTTGCGGTCGAACGATGCCAAAAACAAGGCCGCGAAAAAGCTCGCGGCCTTGTAGTTTCGGCCGGGTGGACAGGAGGTCACCCGACCGTTTCTTGTTGCAGCGTAACGGTGAACGTGACTCCCGGGTTACGCAGCCTTCATGCAGTCGGACATGAACTTCTTGCGGTCGTCGCCGGTGATGCCCTTGGACTTGGTGTTGCAGGCGGCCATCTTGTTCTCGGACTCCTTCTTCTTCGTCGACAGGCACGTGCTCATGAACTTCTTGCGCTCGTCGCCCTTCTTGTCGCCGGCGTCGGCGTTGCAGGCCTTCATGCGCTCCTGCTGCGCGTTTTCGGCCAACGCGGGCGTCGCGGCGGCCGCGAAAAGGCCCAGCATGATCAGAGCAAGGAATTTCTTCAAGGAACGCCTCCAGAATGGGTCAACGGGTTTGTGGCTGCCCGGCTCCCCGCCCGGCCGAGCGGCACACGCGAGGGGTTTGAGGCAGTCTACGGCAAGGGAAACGCGCCAGGCAACGAATTCGCTGACGCGGAATGAGTCCCTGTTGCGCGCGGCCCATCTTGCACCGCAGCAGGGCGCCGGCGACACCGTCGCAGAAGCACGGTAGAATGATGCAATCCCCTGAATTTCCGAGAAAAAGGCGCTCTCCATGATCCTCGTCCTCGAGCCGAATACCAATCCGGAGGCGCCCGAATACCGGATGCTGATGGGCCAGCTCGAACGTCTGCCGGGCATCAGCTACCGCGTCCATCGCGAAGTCGGCTCCGAGGTGACGCTGACGGAGATCTACCTGATCGGCAACACCGGCGCCCTCACGGTCGAGCAGATGCAGGTCCTGCCGAGCGTGCAAAAGGTGGTGCGTGTGTCGGAAGCGTATCGGGTGCTCGGCCGCCACAAGCAGGGCGACGACCGGCCGTCATCGTTCGATTACAACGGCGTGCACTTCGGCCAGGACTCGCTCAACATTTTCGCGGGCCTCTGTGCCGTCGATTCGCCGGAATCGGTCGAAGGCATGATGAAGGCGCTCAAGCAGCATGGCCAGGTCTGCACGCGGATGGGCGCCTACAAGCCGCGCACGTCGCCGTACGCGTTCCAGGGCTTCGGCGAGAAATGCCTGCCCTACGTCTTCGAGCTGGCCGGCAAGTACGGGATCCGCGTGATCGCGATGGAGATCACGCACGAATCGCACGTCGACGAGATCCGCGAGGCGCTGGCCGCCACCGGCAACCCGACGGGCGTCATGCTGCAGATCGGCACGCGCAACACGCAGAACTTCGAGCTCCTGAAGCTCGTCGGCCGCCAGCAGGAGTTTCCCGTGCTGATCAAGCGCGGCTTCGGCATCACGCTGGACGAGTCGCTCAACGCCGCCGAGTACCTCGCCACCGAGGGCAACCGCAAGATCGTGTTCGGCCTCCGCGGCATGAAGACGAACCTCGGCGACCCGCACCGCAATTTCGTGGACTTCGCGCACGTCCCGGTCGTCAAGCGCCTGACGCGCATGCCCGTGTGCATCGATCCGTCGCACTCCGTGGGGACGCGGGCCGGCGCGCCCGACGGCCTGCTCGACATCTTCCACGTGGTCGCGCAGGGGATCGTCGCCGGCGCGAACATGGTGCTCGTCGACTTCCATCCGGAGCCCGCGAAGGCGGTGGTCGACGGCCCGCAGGCGCTGCTGCTGTCGGAGCTCGGTCCCTTCCTCGACGACGTCGCGATCGTGCGCGACGCCTACGTGCGGCGCGTCGAGCGGGCGAGGCTCGCGCGCGCCGCGTAGGGCACCCGATGAGCGCCGCAGGGCCCGCCGAGCTCGAGATCAAGCTGCGGCTCGCGCCGGCCGACGCCGCGGCGCTGCTGCGCCACCCGGCGCTCGTCGCGCTGAAGCGCGCGCGCGCGCACACCGCCCTCCTCCGCTCGACGTATTTCGACACCGACGCGCGCCGGCTCGCCGACGCGGGCGTGGGCCTGCGCATCCGCCGCGCGGGTGCGCGGTGGACCCAGACGGTGAAAGGCCCGCAGGACGCGCGGAGCGGCGGCGGCCTCGCCGCGCGCCCCGAATACGAATGGCCGCTGCGCGCCGGCACGACGATGCCTCCGCTCGACCGGGCGCTCCTCGACGACACGCCGTGGAAAAAGCCGCTGCGCAAGGCGCTGCGGGACGGCGTGCGGCCGCAGTTCGTCACCGCCATCGCGCGCACCACGGTGCCGCTCGCCTTCGCCGACAGCACCATGGCGATGCTGTGCCTCGACGTCGGCGAAATCCGCGCGAGCGGCGGGGGCAAGGTGCGCATCTGCGAAGTGGAGCTGGAGCTCGAATCGGGGCACGTGCACAACCTGTTCGAGCTCGCCCGCGCGCTCGCCGCCGACCTCGACCTCGCGCCGGAAACCGCGTCGAAGGCGGCGCGCGGCTACGCGCTCGTCGCGCGCACCCGGCCGGCGCCCCTGCGGGCCGAGGACGCGGCGCTGCCGGCGAAGGCGCCCACCGCCGAAGCGCTCGCCGCGATCGTGCGGAGCTGCCTCCGCCAGATCGAGGGCAATGCCGATGGCGTCGCGAACGCGCGCGACCCGGAGTGGGTGCACCAGATGCGCATCGGCACGCGCCGCCTTCGCGCCGCGCTGTCGCTGATGCGCGACGTCGCGCCCGCCGGCATGCTCGCGCCGCTGATCGAGGAAACCCGCTGGCTCGCGCAGAAGCTCGGCGCGGCGCGCGATCTCGACGTGCTCGCGACGGAGACGCTGCCGGCGATCGCCGCCGCCATTCGCACCGCCGGCGAGTCCGCCGCCACCGCCGCGCTTCGCTCGCTCCGCGCAAAAGTCGCGCGGCGCCGGCACGTCGCCGACGCCGAGGCGCGCGCGGCCGTCGCATCGCGCCGTTATGTCGCGCTCGTGCTGGCCGTGGGGGCGTTCGCTGCGCGTCCCCGCTTCGGCGCCGAGCCCGGATCGCCGGCCGACGAGATCCTCGGCCTTCGCGCGCGCGACTTCGCGCGTCCGCTCCTCACGCACCGTGCGCGCAAGCTCGCGAAGCGCGGCCGCGATCTGCCCGCGGCCCCGCCGGCGGAACGGCACGTCGCGCGTCTCGCCGCCAAGCGGCTGCGCTATGCGACCGCGTTCTTCGCGCTCCTCTTTCCCCGCAAGCGGGCCCGCGCGTACCAGGACGCGCTCGCCCGCCTGCAGGACGTGCTCGGCGCCCTCAACGACGCCGCCGTCGCCGCGAACCTCGCGGCCGCTGTCGCCGGCCCGGACGCGCCCGCGACGACGACGCTGCAAGGCTGGGCCGCCGCCCAGACCGCGCTTCGCGCCGACGAGCTCGCGAAGTCCTGGCGCAACTTCACGGCCGCGCAGCCGTTCTGGCGCGGCGACTGACACCTCCTCACTGCGGGAACCGCCGTCATGCTCGAATCCGCCGAAGTCGGCCATGCGATCTCCAAGGCCTCGTTCGCGCGCCAGGAGCCGAAGCTGCGCGAAGCGCTGCTGAACGCGCAGTACGACCTCGCGCAAGCCGGCCGCAACCAGGTGCTGACGCTCATCACCGGCGTCGAAGGCGGCGGGCGCAGCGAGACCGCGAACAAGCTGACCGAATGGATGGATCCGCGGCATATCCGCGTCACGGCGTTCGGCCCGCGCAATTGCGAGGAGCTGGGGCGCCCGCCGGTATGGCGCTACTGGCGCGCGCTGCCGCCCCGCGGCAAGCTCGGCATCTTCCTCAACGCGTGGTACTCGGAGATGGTGGCCGCGCGGCTCGAGGGCACGCTCGACAGCACGCGCTTCGAGTTCTATCTGCAGGAGACGCGCGCCTACGAGCGCATGCTCGTCGACGAGGGCGTGATCCTGCTCAAGTTCTGGATCCACCTGTCCAAGGATGCGCTGAAGGCGCGCCTCGACGAGCTCGAGGAGGAGGGCCGGCGCGGCAAGGAAGTGGTGCGTGCGGAGCGCAAGCGCGCGCGAGCCTACCTCACGATGCGGCCGGTGTGGGAGGAGATGCTGCGAGAGACGTCCACCGCGGAGGCGCCGTGGACGATCGTCGAGGGCACCGACGAGCGCTACCGCCACGTCACCGTCGGCAAGGTGCTGCTGGCGGCGATGCAGCGGGCGAACGCGGCCGACGCGGACGCGAAGCCGCCGAAGGCCGCGCGCGGCGCCGGCCCGCCGCCGGACGTGGTCGACAACGTCCGGATGATCCGCTCGCTCGACCTCTCGCAGAAGCTCGCGGAGAAGGAGTACGACCGCCAGCTCGAGAAGTGGCAGACGCGGCTCGCGGCGCTGACGCAGTCCAAGCGCTTCCGCGATCATTCGCTGATCCTGGCGTTCGAAGGCGCCGACGCCGCGGGCAAGGGCGGCGCGATCCGCCGCGTCACCGGCGCGCTCGACGCGCGCCAGTACATCGGCGTTCCTGTCGCCGCGCCCACCGACGAGGAGAAGCGCTATCCGTACCTGTGGCGCTTCTGGCGCAACGTGCCGGCACGCGGCGGAATCACGATCTTCGACCGCACGTGGTACGGCCGCGTCCTGGTCGAGCGCGTCGAGGGCTTCTGCTCCGACTACGACTGGCGGCGCGCCTACGACGAGATCAACCAGTTCGAGGAGCAGCTGACCGAGAACGGCGCCGTGATCTGCAAGTTCTGGCTGCAGATCAGCAAGGCGGAGCAGTTCCGCCGCTTCAAGGCGCGCGAGAAGACGTCGTTCAAGCGCTTCAAGATCACGGCGGAGGACTGGCGCAACCGCAGCAAGTGGGCGCTCTACGAGCATGCCGTCGCCGACATGGTCGACCGCACGTCGACCGAGCTCGCGCCGTGGACGCTCGTCGAGGCGGAGGACAAGCATTTCGCCCGCATCAAGGTGCTCAAGACCCTCGTCAAGGCGCTCGAGCGGGCGATGGCATAGCCCGGCGGCGATGGGCGACGACGCCGGCATCGCGGCAGGCCCGCCGTATCGCGCGCCGCGGTGGCTGCGCGGCGGCCACGCGCAGACCATCTGGCCGTCGTTCATCCGCCGCCCCCGCGTGCCCGTGCGGCGCGAGCGCGTCGACAGCCACGACGGCGACTTCTGGGACTTCGACTGGCTGGCGACGCCCGCGGAACCCGGCGCGCCGCTGGTCGTCGTGTTCCACGGGCTCGAAGGCAGCGGCGACTCGCCGTACTCGCGCGCCCTCCTCGCGCAACTCGCGCGCCTTCGCTGGCGCGGCGTGGTCCCGCACTTCCGCGGCTGCGGCGGCGAGCCGAACCGGCTGCCGCGCGCCTATCACTCCGGCGATCACGCCGAAGCGGCGGCGCTCCTCGCCGCGGTGCGCGCGCGCGTTCCGGGCGACGTCGCCGTATTCGTCGCCGGCGTGTCGCTCGGGGGCTCGGTGCTGCTCAACTGGCTCGGCCGGGCCGACTACGGCGCGGCCGGCGTCGTGCGCGCGGCGGCCGCGGTCTCGGCGCCGCTCGACCTCGCGGCCGCGGGGCACGCGATCGGCGTCGGGGCGAACCGCTTCTACACGCGCGTCTTCCTCCAGACGCTAAAGCCCAAGGCGCTGCGGATGGCGGAGCGCTTTCCCGGCGTGCTCGACGCGGCGCGCATCCGCGCCGTGCGCACGATGTGGGAGTTCGACGACACCGTGACCGCGCCGCTGCACGGATTCGCGGGCGCCGACGACTACTGGGCGCGCGGCTCGTCGAAGCCATGGCTTCGCCACATCGAGGTGCCCACGCTCGTGCTCAATGCGCGCAACGACCCGTTCATCCCCGCGGAATCGCTGGCGCGGCCCGGCGACACGAGCGCCGCCGTCACCCTCGAGCAGCCGGCGGAGGGCGGCCACGCGGGCTTCGTCACCGGGCGCGCACCCGGCCGCCTCGACTGGCTGCCGCAGCGGCTCCTGCGCTTCTTCGCGGCCAACGTATAACGCGGCGAGCGCGGCACGCGCACGGGCCAGTATGATGCCGGCTTCCGTCCCCCCGGCAGCGTGATCCCATGCAAGTCGCACCCGAGATCTTCAAGGCCTACGACATCCGCGGCATCGTGGGCAGGACGCTCACGCCGGACGTCGTGCGCGCCGTCGGCCAGGCGCTCGGGACGGTGGCGCGCGAGCGCAACCGCGACACGATCGCGATCGGCCGCGACGGCCGTCTCTCGGGACCCGAGCTCGCCGGCGCGCTGGCCGACGGCATCCGCGCCGCCGGCGTGAACGTCGTCGACGTGGGGATGGTCGCCACGCCGATGACCTACTTCGCCGCGACGCACCTCGGCACCGCGTGCAGCACGATGGTGACCGGCAGCCACAACCCGCCGGACTACAACGGCCTCAAGATGGTGATCGACGGCCGCACGCTGTCCGGCGACGACATCCAGGACCTCCGCGCCCGCATCGAGGGCGGCAGGCTCGCCGCGGGTGCCGGCGGCTATCGCACCGAGGACGTCGGGCCCGCGTACTTGTCGCGCATTCTCGGCGACGTCAGGCTGGCGCGGCCGATGAAGATCGCCGTCGACTGCGGCAACGGCGTGGCCGGCGCGTTCGCGCCCGAGCTCTTCGGCCGGCTCGGGTGCGACGTCGTGCCGCTCTACTGCGAGGTCGACGGCCGCTTCCCGAATCATCATCCCGACCCGTCGCAACCCAAGAACCTCGCCGACCTCATCGCGCGCCTGGAGACCGGCGACTGCGAGCTGGGGCTCGCGTTCGACGGCGACGGCGACCGGCTCGGCGTCGTCACGCGCGCCGGCCACATCATCTATCCGGACCGCCAGCTCATGCTCTTCGCCGCCGACGTGCTGTCGCGGCAGCCGGGCGCGACGATCATCTACGACGTGAAATCGACGCGCAACCTCGGCCCGTGGGTGCGGCGCCACGGCGGCACGCCGCTGCTGTGGAAGACCGGGCATTCGCTGATCAAGGCGAAGATGAAGGAGACCGGCGCCGCCCTCGCCGGCGAGATGAGTGGCCACACGTTCTTCGGCGAGCGCTGGTACGGCTTCGACGACGGGCTCTACGCGGGCGCGCGGCTGCTGGAAATCCTGTCGCGCCACGCCGATCCGTCGGCAGTGCTCGACGCGCTGCCCGATGCCGTGTCCACGCCCGAGCTCAACCTCGCCTGCGCCGAAGGCGAGCAGCACGCGCTGATCGCCCGGCTGCAGCAGAGCGCGGCGTTCCCCGATGCCGTCGAGGTGATCCGGATCGACGGCCTGCGCGTCGAATATGCCGACGGCTTCGGCCTCGCGCGGGCGTCGAACACGACCCCGATGATCGTGCTGCGGTTCGAGGCCGACGACGCCGCGGCGCTCGCGCGCATCCAGCGCGACTTCCGCCGGATGCTGGCGACGGTCAAGCCGGACGCGCCGCTGCCCTTCTGATGATCACGCTCGCCGACGTCGTCGCCGCGCGCGACCGCATCGCCGGCGGCATCTACGAATCGCCCTGCGTCGAGTCGATCCCGCTGTCGCAGCTCACCGGCGCGCGGATCCACTGCAAGCTCGACTACCTGCAGCGCACCGGCAGCTTCAAGGAGCGCGGCGCGCGCAACGCGCTGCTGCAGCTGTCGCCGGACGCACGGCGGCGCGGCGTGATCGCCGCGTCGGCCGGCAACCACGCGCAAGGCATCGCCTACCACGGCAGCCTGCTGGACATTCCCGTCACCGTGGTGATGCCGAAGTTCGCGCCGCTGATCAAGGTTTCCAACTGCCGCCAGCTCGGTGCGCGCGTGGTGCTGCATGGCGTCGACCTGACCGAGGCGCGGGCTGAAGCCGAGGCGATCGCCGTGCGCGAAAACCTGACGTTCATCCATCCGTTCGACAACGCGCACGTCATCGCCGGCCAGGGCACGATCGCGCTGGAGATCCTCGAGCAGACGCCCGGCGTGCAGGCGATCGTCGTGCCCGTCGGCGGCGGCGGCCTGATCGCGGGCATCGGCACGGTCGTCGACGCGATGCGGCCGGACGTCGAGGTCGTCGGCGTCGAGCCCGAAGGCGCGGCCTCGCTCACCGCGGCGATGGCCGCGGGCACGCCGGTGCAGGTTGCGCTCGACCACACGCTCGCCGACGGCCTCGCGGTGCCGCAGATCGGGACGCTGCCGTTCGAGATCCTGCCGCGCGTGGTCGACCGCCTCGTCACCGTCGACGAAGCCGCGATCGCGCTCGCCGTGCTGCGCCTCATCGAGCTGGAGAAGAGCGTCGTGGAAGGCGCCGGCGCGACGCCGCTGGCCGCGTTCCTGGCCGGCAAGCTCACGCACCTGCGCGGCCGCAGCGTGGTGCTGGTGCTGTGCGGCGGCAACATCGACATCACGATGCTCGACCGCGTCATCGAGGTGGGCCTCGTCGCCGACGGCCGCCTGGCGCGCTTCACCGTGTCGATCTCCGACCGTCCGGGCGGACTCGCGCGGCTCGCCGAGCTGATCGCCTCGGCGGGCGCGTCGATCAAGGAAATCGTCCACGATCGCGCGTTCTCCGGGCCTGACCTCTCGGCCGTGCGCGTCGTGTGCGTCGTGGAGACCACGGGCCACGATCACGTGGCCACGCTGCATCGCACGCTGGCGGACGCCGGCGTGAAGATCGTCGGGTGACCCTGCCGCGCGGCGCTCAGTAACGGATGCCGGCGCGGCGGTAGACGTCCGCCAGCAGCCACGCCGGGCCCACGAGCAGAAACTTCACGTCCTCGAAGAACGACGGCTTGCGGCCTTCGATCAGGTGGCCGACGAACTGGCCCGCCCAGGCCGCGACGAACACGGCGCCGGCGACGACCCACAGCCACTGCGCCGGAATCTGGGTCAGCGGAAAGACCATGACGGCCGACACCGCGAGCATGCCGATGGCGAGCGTGACCGACAGCGCGAGATAGAAGGCCGTGGCCGCCACGATCAGTGCGCAGGCGGCGACCGGGGTCCACGCCCAGAGCGCCGCGACGAGGCTCCACGTGATGAGCGGCACGCAGATCCAGTGGATCGCCTTGTTCGTCGCGTTGCGGTGCGACTCGCCGTAGCGTTCCAGCAGTTCGTCGATCCTTCGCACTACCGGCGCGCCAGTCACAGGAGCACCCGTCAGGCTGGCACCGGGCGCCGGAACTTCTGCCACGCGAGCACGGCGAGCACGCCGACGATGCCCACGGCGTCGCTCGCGGGCGCCGGGTACACGAGCGCCAGCCCCGACACGATCAGGATGATGCGCTCGAGCACGCCGCAGCGGCCGAGCAGCCAGCCCTGCGTGCCGGTGGCGAGCGCGCCGATGCCGAGGCACGCGGTGAGTGAGATCCACGCGACGCTGAGCCACGAGCCGTCCGGCGGCGCCTTCAGCAGCAGCCCGACGCCTGCGGGGTCGAGGACGAACACGAACGGCACCACGAACGCCGGCAGCGTGTACTTCCAGGCCTGCAGCGTGGTCTTGTAGGGATCGCCGCCGGTGATTGCCGCGGCGGCGAACGGCGACAGCGCGGTGGGCGGCGACACCTCCGACAGCACCGCGTAGTAGAAGATGAACATGTGCGCGGCGTAGTCGGGCACGCCGAGCTTGATGAGCGCCGGCGCCGCAATGACCGCGCAGATGATGTAGCTCGCCGTGACGGGCACGGCGAGGCCGACGATCCATACGATCAGCGACGTGTAGAGCGCGGTGAGGAACAGGTTGCCGCCGGCGTAGTCGATGACGATGGCGCTGAACTTGAGCCCGAGGCCCGTCTTGGCGACGACGCCCACGATGATGCCCGCCGCGGCGCAGGTGGCGGCGACGTTCAGCATCTGCAGCGAACCGTCCTTCAGCGCCGTCACCACCTTGCGCGGCACCATCGCGCACGCGCGGTCGAGGAAGCTCACGAGGAACGTGACGACGGTCGCCCAGAACACCGACAGCACCGGCGAGAAGCCCCACACCAGGAAGATCACGATCGCGAGCAGCGACACGAAGTGGAACCAGTACCGCCGCGTGAGGCTCGAGACCGTCTGCGCGTGCTCGATCACGACGTCCGGCATGCCGAACTTGCGCACGTCGAGCTCGACCATCAGGAACAGCGACAGGTAATAGAGCACCGTGGGGATCGTCGCCATCAGGATCACGTCCAGATAGCCGATCTTGAGGAACTCGGCGATCAGGAACGCCGCCGCGCCGAGCACCGGCGGCGAAATGATCGCGCCGAGGCCGCCGGCCGCCAGCAGGCCGCCGGCCGCCTCCTTGCCGTAGCCGGCGCGCGCCAGCATCGGGTACGCCACGGAGCCGATCGTCACGGTGGTGGCCACGCCGGAACCCGACGGGCCGCCCAGCAGGAACGACGCCAGCACGACGGTGCGCCCCGCGCCCGCATGCTTGCCGCCCATCGCCGCGAAGCTGAAGTCGAGAAAGAACTTGCCGGCGCCCGACTGCTGCAGGAACGCGCCGTAGATCGTGAAGAGGATGATCAACGACGACGAGACGTCGACGGCCGTGCCGAACACGCCCTCGAGCGTCTGGTACATGAACCCCGACATGCTGGCGACATCGTAGCCGCGATGCGTCCATTGACCGGGCAGCCACGGCCCGACGAACGCGTAGGCCAGGAACGCGGTGACCACGATCGTGATGATCCAGCCTGACGTGCGGCGGCACGCCTCCAGCACCAGCAGCACGAACAGGACGCCGAACGCGACGTCCGTCCGGTTCGGCGTGACGCTGCGATCCCAGACCTCGTCGCCGCCCATCAGCAGGTAGACGATCGTGGCGACCCCAAGGGCGGCGCACGCCACGTCCCACCACATCAGGCGATTGCGATAGCGCGGCGCGATCGGGAACAGCAGGAAGACGAGCAGCAGCACGAACCCCACGTGCACCGGCCGCAGCACCTGCGCCGGCACGATGTCGACGGCCGCCCACAGGTGGAAGAGGCTCATCGCGACGAGCAGGATCGTCGTCGCGTGTGCGAGCCAGCCGCGGAACCGGCTGACGGCGCCCTCTTCCTCCTCGATGTACGCTTCGGCGCGCTTCAGCTGCGCGTCGCTGACGACGCCGTCACCCGCAACGGGCCCATCGGGAAATGGTGCGGGGGTCGACACGACAGCCTCGCGTCACTGCACCTTGACGCCGCGCTCCTCGAGATACTTCTTCGCGCCCGGATGGAAGGGCATCGGCAGCGGAACGGTCTGGTTCTTGAGGTCGATGTTCTCGGCCTCCTTGTGGACGGCCACCAGGTCGGCCTTCTTCTCGAAGAGCGTCTTGGTGATGTCGTAGGCCATCTTGTCGCTCATCTTGTCGGAGACGACCAGGATGTTCCACACGTCGATGTTCCCGGACGCCTTGTCCTGGCCGGCGTAGCTGTTGGCGGCGATCGACGCCTTGACGTACAGGTTGCCGTATTTCTTGTTCATGGCGTCCGCGTACTGCGAATGATCGAGCAGCTTCATCTTGACGCCGGGCGTCGCCGCGAGATCGGTCAGCGCCGCCGTGGGCACGCCGCCCACCCAGAAGAACGCGTCGATCTTGCGGTCCTTGATCGCGTTGACCGACTCGGCCGCGCCAAGCCGCTCCTGCTTCAGGTCCTTCTTGGGGTCGAGACCCATGGCGTCCAGCACGCGCAGCGCCATCACCTCGACGCCGCTGCCGGGCGACCCGGTGGAGACGCGCTTGCCCTTCAGGTCCGCCATGCTGTTGATGCCCGACCCGTCGACCGTCACGACCTGCATGCGGTTCGGGTAGAGCACCATCAGCGTGCGGGCGTCGACCTTGCCGTCCTTGAACTTGTCCTGGCCCGTGACGGCGTCGTGGGCGGCGTCGACCA